>Ga0123326_1001997_pt1 | contig 16536 bp, 16 predicted proteins | sample BioC13SIPDNA_FD_89739 | JGI IMG/M metagenome (GOLD analysis project Ga0123326, IMG submission 89739) | Anaerobic biogas reactor microbial communites from Washington, USA - Biogas_R1_A C13 SIP DNA | ecosystem: Engineered > Bioreactor > Anaerobic > Unclassified | place: Washington, USA | collected...
CGGCTTCCTTCAGATTCCACCTCACGATGGACACCCTTGCCTTCGGCTAACAGTTCCCACTGCAAAGCCTGTAACGGTCTTTCACCGTCTAGCCTGCGCACATGTCGGGCGCACTAAAAAAAGACCCCGGCCTTTGACCGAGGTCTTGATTTGATCGAAAGTGGAGCCAGCGTCCGGATTCGGACCGGAGACCTGCGCATTACGAGTGCGCTGCTCTACCGACTGAGCTACGCTGGCCTCTAAAATTATGGCGGTCCCAACGAGATTCGAACTCGTGTCGCCGCCTTGAAAGGGCGGTGTCCTAGGCCTCTGGACGATGGGACCGCAAAGTGGTGAGCCGTCCGGGACTCGGACCCGGGACACCCGGATTAAAAGTCCGGTGCTCTGCCAACTGAGCTAACGGCTCAAAAACGTACATCACGATGGGATATTTTACAGGCTTTTACGAGAAAGTCAATACGGACTTGTCAAATTATATAATTGTTTGTCGATAATTTAAACCTTCGTCTTGTCAAGTCCGGTGCCTTTGACTGACCACCCTTTTCATACCTGAGGTTTCAGCGGAGGCCGATCGCAGTTCCCGCAGAGTCCGTTGGAACATTCCGCAGCCCCAAACTCTTTTTGCAGCCAGTCTGCAGCTGGATGGTATCGCCATCCAATCCATGTGGCTGCCTGAAGATGCAGGCATTTGACCGCATTGGGAGCTCCCTGACTGTCTATCCCTCCGACCCCGGTCGGGATATCGATGCCGGTCTCGGATATACTCTTTCTCAGCAGAGCATATTCTTTGTGCCAGCGCGCTACCTCCGTTGGTCTTGTGCTGAAAAGCTCTTCCAGTTCCCTGATCTTATGAAGCGATTCAAGCTCGCCGCACTTTCGGTCAAGATAGGGACACGTGAGCCAGAATAAAGTCGGAAAAGGACTGCCCTCTTTCCTTTCGGGGCGGCACACGAGAACCTGCGGGAAACCAAACGAACATCTCGCCGCGACCGCATAAACTATTGAGATATCGAAGCGTCTCCTTCTGTTCCTCTTTCGAAGAAGGATGACATCGTTCTCACTCAGCGGAGTCCAAAAAGTCGGCAAACTTATGTCTGCCGACTGTCCTGACGCATTTATGTCCATCGTCCGTTCCCGGCTATTTTTTGCCTGACTGGCCTGCCGTTAAACGCTTTTTGGAGCTGCGGACCTCTTTTGACCTGCTGAGATCCGCAATTTTTTCATCGCTGGATTTAAGGAATGACGACAGCTTCTTTTCAAAGTCGTCTTCACGGTAAGCCGGTCTTGCCGGAGGCTCTTTTACCTGCAGTGCCTTTATCGAAAGGTCTATCCTGCCCTTGTCGTCAATTTTGATGACCTTGGCAGTTATCTTCTGTCCGACTTCCAGGACATCCTCGACTTTTTTGACATAGTTGTGGGACAGCTCCGATATGTGGACCATTGCCTTCTGTCCCGAATCAAGCCTTATAAAAGCTCCGTATGCTGCGACATGCTCAACTGTTCCGTTCAGCACTTCCCCCACGCTTACTCCTGTTGCTGCAGGTGCCTTATCTACCATATGCGGTCCTTACCTCCAAGGAAAATGTGTCTCTGTTCGTAACAGAGTTTTTAATATCATGGAGCGCATTCTACCATAATAATAAAAAATGGCTACTACTTTGTTGAGAATATGCTGTCTCTATGGTGAAGCGCCTTCTCTATCGCTTCTACGACTCTCTCTGTCTGGACTGGCTTTATGAAGAAATCGTCAGCTCCTGCTCTGATGGCTTCGACCACCAGCTCCTGCTGCCCCATGGAAGCTGACATCACGACTCTGGACTCCGGATACCTTTCCTTGATCTCCTTAAGGATCTGGATACCGTTCATTTCAGGCATCATTATGTCCAGCGTCACAACGTCCGGTTTTATTTTTTCATAGAGCGCCAGGACCTCTTTGCCGTTTTCTGCTTCTCCGGCAACATCGAATCCGTTTCGAAGAAGCAGATCCTTAAGGATCGAACGCATACTGGCCGAATCATCGGCAATCAGGATCTTTGCCTTCAAGGTATCTCCCCCCTGCGTAAATTTTAACGGGATACTGTTATTCCAAGCTCCTCTAAAAAGAGCGGGCTGAGAACTTTTATGTAGGTCCCCTTCATCCCGAGGCTCCTGCTCTCTATGATACCCGCACTTCCAAGTTTTCTCAATGCGTTGACTATAACGCTTCTGGTCACGCCTACCCTGTCTGCCACTTTACTTGCAACCACCACTCCTTCAGCTCCGCCAAGGTCTTCGATTATATGTCTTACCGATTCGACCTCGGAGTAAGAAAGGGCCCTCATTGCCATCTGAACTACAAGACGCTCGCGTCCGCGCTCCTCGATCGACTTTCCTCTGTCGTTGAGGATCTCCAGCCCCACTACCGTGCCGAGATATTCGGCAAGGACAAGATCCCTTGTATCGAACTGACAGCCGAAACGGGCAAGGATCAGGGTGCCGAGCCTTTCTCCCGAACCGTTGATGGGAACGAGCAGCACATGCTTGTTTGAATACGTGCAGGGCTGGTCTGCGTATGCGCAAAGACCGTGGTCGGTGTGGTTAAGTATCGATTCATGGAAAGAGTTTACCTTTTCCACATATGCTGCCGGCATCGCTCCGTCAAGGAGCTGGTCCGCCATTATCGGACAGTCATATTCGCTTATCCAGGCATAGCCGAGGATCCTTCCCTCGCCGTTGATGACGTAAACGTTTGCTGCGGAGAGGTCTGACATGAGTCTTGCCAGTTTGGGATAGTCGGGTGTGCCGCGTTCTTTGCGCGCCTGAAGTGCACGGCTTACCATCCTCGTTTTCTCAAGAAGATCCTGCATTGCGGCAGGATTCATAATTTTCGGCCTTGCTTCGATAAGTTCTTTCGGTGTGTCCATTGCAACAACTTCCTTTCCTGTTTTTCTATTTTGGTCACTGCTCGTGTGCTCTCGGATGATGTTCCAGATAACTTCTCTTCATCTGTTCGGCTGTGATGGACAGATACCTCTGGGTCGCAGCTATGCTTTCGTGCCCCAGCAGTTCCTGTACCACCCTCAGAGGGGCTCCTCTCTCCAACAGATGTGTCGCAAAACAGTGCCTGAGGGTATGCGGTGAAACACCGTAAATGCCTACGCGCATCGCGGCTTTTTGGACCAATCTGTGTACGGTCCGGACTGTCAGCCTCTCGGCTCCTTTTTCCGATCTGAAGAGGGGGCCTTTCTTACCTTCCGGGGAAATGCCCCTCCAGTCCTCAAGCAGTTTTTTAACACCCTTGCCAAAGGGGACCAGACGTTCCTTGGAACCTTTGCCTATGATCCGGATCACCCTCTGATCCGTTTCGATATCTTCCCAGTTCAAATCTATAAGCTCAGATACGCGCAGACCCGAACCGTATAAAAGCTCAAGCACGAGTCTGTCCCTCTGATAGTGTTTTCCTTGCTCCGGACCCTCTGTGAGGATCCTTTCAGTCTCCTCATACGACAGGGCCCTGGGCAGAGAAGATGGCAGTTTGGGTCCTTTTAATCCGGCAGCCACTCCATAATCAAGGATACCCCTTGATGAAAGCCATCTGATGAAGCCCCTCACCGCAGACAGCTTTCTCGCGGCCGAGGTTTTGGCTATGCCAAAGCCAATGATATTTGAAAGATAAACCCTGACGGATTGAGCGTCGATCTCTGATATGTCAGAAATGCCCTGCCTCAGCAAATACTCCCTGAACTGCTCCAGATCCACCCTGTAGTTCACAACGGTGTTTTTTGAGCGTCCTCGCGACTCAATAGTCGATAAAAACAAGTCTATGTTTGCCGAAATGTTTTCTGCCATGAGTGGTATTCTAGCATGTAGGGATGAAATTTCAAGCAAATTTTAAGAAAATTCACAAGATACGGTCATTTGTTTACTATTTAACAGAAAGATAGGTGGGGACCGCATTTGTTGGAGAATTCGCGAACTGAGGATCGTGTTCGCTGGAGAATTTGACTGCTTCGCATCGCGGTGAATTGCCTGACTCCGTCAGGCGGGGAATTTGCAGCCAAAAAGCAGCTGAGTGATCGCTGAGCATGGCTGAGCAATAGCCGAGCGATTGTAAAAACCTTAAGAACTGGCCCTTTATCGTCTCCCCCGTACGCTTCTTAACGGGGTCAGTGGCTTTAGATCTTTGCCTTTACTGGCTTTTTAAAACCTAAACAGAAGACGCTGGATCCCCGATCGAGGCATTCGGGGAAGACGAAGAATTAGACCAAGACTGTAAAGAAATTGATCTTGAACCTCCGCGATGCGAAGCAGACAAATTCTCCGCGGACTGGAGGCTGCAAATTCTCCAGCGGCCGAAGGCCGCGAATTTCCCGCCCCTGCTATTGCTTCACCATCGCATCACGCTGATGGTTTTTCGGCAATTTCACGCGACATGATTCTGTCGCACTTCACGCCGGCGCTCTTCCGGCAGTTTCACACGGCGGAGCCGCTGTCTTTTACGATCGCTTGCCAGTCTTTAAGATCGCTCAGCTGCTTCTCCAAAACAGTTCCTCGTTCGATGCGATAAACGCAGCCATCGCATCTATCGCCCTCTCGTGATAGGCCTCGCACCTTTCGGTCCGTTTCTTTATTTTTTTGCCCTCAAGTTTTGGGAATATCCCGAGATTTACGTTCATCGGCTGGAAGGTCTTGGGCATCGCGGTTTTTAAGTAATTGAGGAGCGACCCGATAGCGGTCGTCTTAGGGAATTCGGGCATGGGAAGGCCCCTGATCAGCGCTGTCATGAAGATGGCGGATGCCAATCCCATGGCGGTGCTTTCCACATATCCCTCGACACCTGTCATCTGCCCGGCCAGGAAAATATCCTCTCTGCCCTTCGGTCTCAGATATCCGTCAAGCACTGACGGCGCGCATATGAAAAGATTCCTGTGCATTACGCCCTTTCTTACGAACTCGGCGTTTCTGAGCGCAGGGATCATCCTGAAGACCCTTTCCTGCTCCCCCCATTTGAGGTTGGTCTGAAAACCGACCATGTTGTAGAGGGTACCTTCTTCGTTGTCCTGCCTAAGCTGCACTACGGCGCAATACTCTCTTCCGTCTTTGCCGTCGGTAAAGCCTACAGGCCTGAGCGGCCCGAAAAGAAGTGTCTTCTCTCCCCTCTTCGCAATGACTTCGACAGGAAGACATCCCCCAAAGTGTCTTGCTTCCTCATTTTCAAAGTCATGTCTCGGAGCGGTCTCCGCATTTACCAAAGCATTCCAGAATGCAAGGTAAGTCTCTTCGTCCATGGGACAATTTATATAGTCTCCGCTCTCCCCATATCTGTTTCCCCTGAAGGAGAACTTCGGATCTACACTCTCAAGCGTCACTATCGGAGCAACTGCATCGTAAAAATAGAGGAGATCATCCCCTACGAGTTTTTTGAGGTTTTCGGCAAAGGATCCGCTTGTGAGAGGACCGGTGGCGATGATCGCCGGACCTTCGGGAAGTTCAGTCACCTCTTCCTTTATGACTTCTATGTTTGGATGCGATGATACTGAAGAATCGACCAGACGTGCAAAGACATCCCTGTCGACGGCAAGCGCGTTCCCGGCAGGGACCCTGCTTTTCTGCGCACATTCCATTATCAGACTGTTCAGGAGCTTAAGCTCTGATTTCAGTATGCCTGCCGGAGTCGTCGGTTTTTCTCCCCCCAGGGAATTGCTGCAGACCAGCTCTCCGAGGAACGGAGTGTTGTGCGCGGGAGTATTGCTCTTCGGCCTCATCTCGTAAAGGCGCACCTTGAAACCGCGCCAGGCAAGCTGCCAGGCAGCCTCAGAGCCGGCGAGTCCTCCCCCTATTACGATGACCGTCTCAGATCTCTGAACTTCCATTGTCGATTTCCTGTTCCTCCGGTTCAGAGCCTTCCCCTTCCGTTTTTCCGGGCTTCTTCCAGGTTATGAAATCGCAGTCGGGGTATCTGTTGCAGCCGTAGAACATCCTCCCCTTGACTTTGCCTTTTGCGGCCCGCCTTCTGACAAGTTCTCCTTCTCCGCATTTGGGGCACTTGATACCTGTCGTTCTCACTATGTTCCTGGTATATTTGCAGTCCGGATAGCCTGAGCATGCTATGAATTCGCCAAACCTTCCGCTTTTGACTACCAGATCCCTGCCGCATTCAGGGCATTTCTCCCCGACAAGCTCAGGTTCTGGCCTCATGCTCTCCGCGTGTGCGGTTACGTCGTCGAGGACAGGTTTGAAGCCGTTCCAGAACTCTCCTACCACATTTTTCCACTTGAGTTCTCCGGTCTCGATCCTGTCCAGTTCTTCCTCCATCATTGCAGTGAAATCCACGTTTATGAGGCTCGAGAAGTACCTGACCAGGAAAGTGTTGACAAGTTTTCCAAGCTTTGTCGGGATCAGTTTTTTATCCTCTTCTCCCCTGTCAACGTACCCTCTGACGGAGAGTGTGTTGATTATGGCGGCGTATGTCGAAGGCCTGCCTATCCCCTTTTCTTCCAGTGCCTTGACAAGCCCTGCCTCTGTATATCTCGAAGGCGGCAGGGTAAAACGCTGCTCGCTGAGCACCTTTTCTATGGTGAGCCGCTCGCCCTTTACAGCCGGTTTCATATCTGCATCCTTGACTCCAAGCGGGAAGACTTTCCCCCACCCGTCAAAGACTACGGCAGCGCCCGACTGTTTGAGTGAATAATCCCCGCTTGTGCAGATCGACATCGTCCTCGCAATGATCGCGGGTGCCATCTGACTGGCTATGAAACGGCTCCATATCAGTTCATACAGCCTGTACTGCTCCTGAGTGAGACAATCTTTTACCGATCCGGGGGTGATAAAGGGATCCGTGGCTCTGATAGCCTCATGGGCATCCTGAGACCTTGACTTTGATGTAAACGTGTTGACGCTCTTCGGCAGATAATTCTTACCGTAATTTTCAAGTATGAATTTTTGAGACGATTCGACCGCTACGGGGGAGATCCTCAGACTGTCGGTGCGCATGTATGTTATCAGTCCGACCGGGCCTCTTCCTGGGATGTCCACGCCTTCATAGAGCGACTGAGCGATACGCATGGTCCGGCCCGGGGTGAAACCGCACCTTCTCGACGCCTCCTGCTGAAGAGTGCTTGTCTTGAAAGGAGGCAGCGCCGGTCTGGGGCTTTCCTTGGTCCTGAATTCATCCACAAGCAGCCCTGACTTTTCTATCTCTTCAACGACACGGGAAGCCTCTTTTTCAGTATGCAGAGAGAGAGGTTTCCCGAGGTATTTGTCGGCCCTCAGCCTGTACTTTCTTGTGCCGTCTGAACTGTGGCATTCTACATCTATCAGCCAATACTCTTCGGGTATGAACTTTTCGATCTCATCTTCGCGCTCACAGATGATCCGAAGAGCCACCGACTGGACCCTTCCGGCAGACAGTCCCCGTTTGACCTTGTTCCAGAGAAGGGGGCTGAGCTGGTATCCGACCAGCCTGTCAAGAACACGGCGCGCCTGCTGCGCATCCACCCTGTCTATGTCTATGTGATCAGGTTCCTTTACGGCCGCGGTCACACCGTGTTCGGTTATTTCCTGCATCCTTATCCTGCACTTAGATCCAGGGTCTATGTCAAGAAGATATGCCAGGTGCCATGCAATAGCTTCTCCTTCCCTGTCAGGGTCGGATGCGAGGAGTGTTCTGCCGCTTGCCTGAGAGGCACTCTTAAGTTTCTTGATTATGTCTCCCTTGCCCCTCAGCTGAATGTATTCAGGCTCAAAACCGTTTTCGATATCAATGGCTATACGGCCCTTAGGCAGATCCCTCACATGTCCCACGCTTGCAAGGACTTTGTAGCCGCTGCCCAGTATTTTTTCAAGGGTCTTTGCCTTTGCCGGAGATTCGACGACAACAAGGGTCTTTCCCTCGTACTGTTTTAAAGAATGAGCTCCGTTTCCTCCGGACGGCCTTTTTGATGCCGTTTTCTTTGCGGTTTTGAGGGAGGTCTTCTTATTTGCCGATGTGACGGCTGTCGCTGCAGCCTTCTTTTTGGGAGCAGACTTTGTAAGAGGCGCCCCATTTTCAGCAATTATTTTCGTTTTTTTATCTTCATTGATCTTTTTTACAGTCGCCATCCGATGCACCTCTCTCAAACTTTCACGCTGAACCGGCCTGAGCCCGAAGAACATATTATTCCTTTTGCAGATAAAATTGCAATCGTTTTCAAAATGTCAGCGGCGCTCATTTTAACCTCAAGAGCGATGTTGTCAACCGTCTGACCTCCGACGGACCGAAGTACCTTCAATATTTCCCGCTCATTGGAAGATAGCGGGATCTCCTCCATCGCCCGTTCTGTCATGCCGCTGCGCGCTGATGTCCCTGTACCGGACATTCCGAAAAAATCCCTGAGGTCGGTAAGGGGATGTGCCCCGTCAAATATGAGCCTGTTGCTTCCCGAGGCGTTTTCTTCATCTATCCTTCCGGGTACCGACCACACTTCCCGTCCGAGTTCCGCAGCCAGTCCGGCCGTTATCATCGCACCGCTTTTACGCGGAGCCTCGACCACTATCAGCTTTGAAGAGACGGCAGCAACTATCCTGTTTCTCCTGGGAAAATGCCACTGTTCTCCTTCGCTCCCTACAGGAAATTCGGAGATCAGAGCGCCTCGATCCATTATCTCCTCAAACAATGTCTCGTTGGATCTGGGGAAATACACATCCACCCCTGTTCCGAAAACGGCAAAAGTCTTGCCTCCCGAGATACAGGCCCCCCTGTGCGCATTTCCGTCTACCCCCGATGCCCCTCCGCTGATCACCGCAATGCCTGCGGATGCGCAATGTCCTCCTATTTTAAGGGCTATCCTCCTCCCGTAGGCACTTGCATTTCTTGTACCTACCACCCCGGCGCACCTGACCGGAAGGCTTTTTTCCTTTCCCCGCCAGTACAGGGCAAGGGGTGGGTCCTTGAGGTCTTTCAGTCCCGCGGGGTAATCTTCGTCGTCTATACAGACCGTCCTTATGCCAAGTTTTATGCATTTTTCGATCTCATTCTCCGGCCATCTCTTTTCGATCCTTGATCTGAGGGCAAAGATCGCCTTTTCGGTCAATTCAAGTTCGGCAAAGAGCTTTGGGTCGCATCTCCACAGATCGTCCGGCGACGCCAGACCTTTCTTTAACGCCGCCCATAGCTTTCTTCCCTGTCCGTCAAGCGTGTTGAGAAGGAGAAGCATCCTTAGCTTTTCATCCAAGAAAGAGCCTCCCCCTCCCTGTAACTGAGCGCCTCGGCAATATGTTCCAGCCTGATGTCTTCGGCAGCGTCAAGGTCGGCTATCGTACGGGAGACCTTGAGGATCCTCGAAAGGCCCCTTCCCGAGAGCCTCACTCTGTTGAGAGCCTGGAGCAGGAACCCCTTCACCTCCGGAGAAAGGGTGATATTCCTGCGAAGCAGTTTTTCCGGGATCTCTGAGTTCGAACCTATCCCGTACCGTGACCATCTCTTTGTCTGTATCTCCCTTGCCCTCCTCACCCTTTCCGCTACCTCGGCACTGCTCTCGCCGCACTTCCCTTCCAGTGACACGAGCTCTTCGGGCAGGAGCCTGGGTATCGAGAGATGCAGGTCTATCCTGTCCAATATGGGACCGGAGAGGCGTCTTCTGTACCTTTCGAGTGCGGATGGAGAGCATGTACAGCGTTCGACAGGATCACCGGAATAGCCGCAGGGACATGGATTGCACGCGGCCACCATCAGGACCTTCGCCGGGTATACGACACTTCCCGAGGCTCTCGAGACGGTTATCTGCCCGTCCTCCAAAGGCTGCCTGAGCGCCTCAAGGACATCCCTGGTAAATTCAGGGAACTCGTCAAGAAATAGGACCCCCCTGGAGGCAAGGCTTATCTCACCGGGGCGGAGCGTCGTTCCTCCTCCGCACAGGGCAACTGCGCTCGCAGTGTGATGTACCGACCTGAAGGGCCTCTCTCTGACAGAGGATGCGGAATCGCCGACAGTGCTCCTGAGAAGCAGGACTTCCATCAGCTCCTTGTCAGAAAGCGGAGGAAGTATGCCTTTCAGCGCCCTCGCAAGAAGAGTTTTGCCGGAACCCGGCGACCCGACAAGAAGAATGTTGTGATGTCCCGCCGCCGCTATCTCAAGAGCCCTCTTCGCAACGGACTGACCCTTTATATCGGCAAAGTCAGGATCCGCCTGCGGAGGGGCATAGTCAGCCTCGCAGTGTTCCACTGCCGGCAGTTCGATCTCGTTCCTGAGATGTGCGAAAAGTTCTCCCAGCGATCTTACCTTCCATGCAGAAACTCCCTCGACCAGAGAAACTTCGGCGGCGTTCTCTTCCGGTATGTAAAGATCCCATCCCTTTTCCACAGCCAGAAATGCCGCAGGGACAGCTCCTCTGACTTTTCTCAGCCTTCCGTCAAGGGCAAGCTCGCCTATGAAGAGAGAGGGCTTCTTTACCCTTACCCCACCCTGAACAGATGCGATGCCTACGGCTATCGCAAGGTCCAGCAGCGCACCCTCTTTGGGGATGTCTGCCGGCGCAAGGTTTATGGCCACCCTTCCCCTTAGGGTTATGCCGACGCTTCTTAGCGCCGCCCTTACCCGTTCCCTTGCTTCTCTGACCGCGGCATCGGGCAGTCCAACGACCGATATGTTGAAAAGCCCTCCCGTTATCTCGACTTCTACCTCCACCGCGACAGCTTTTACGCCTTTCAGCGTCATTCCTGAGACAGAGTTCATTCGATCCCCTCCGTGATCTCTTTGATGTGTTCTATCGAGGAAAGTTCGTCATCATCCAGAGTAACGGCGATAAGGTCGATGCGCCAGAACCCTGTGTAATTTCTCTTTTCTGTCCATATCCTTGCCGCTCTTTTGAGTTTTTTCATCTTTTCCGGTCCCACGGTACATTCGGGAGGCATCATCCAGCCTTTGCTCCTTGTCCTGACCTCGACAAAGACGATCTCATCGCCGTCAGACGCGATGATGTCTATCTCGCCGTGCCGGCAGCTCACATTTCTTGCTATTATTCTGTATCCGATTTTAGTGAGGTATTTTGTGGCCATCTCTTCTCCGTATATTCCTCTTTGGAGGTGAAGGGGGCCTGTGGGAGAAGGGGGTTGCCTGTCTTTTCCTGAAGTTTTTGATGCAAGATCCTTATTTATTTTCCGAAGGGAGCGTTCTAGAGCCCTTTCGAGGCTCATGGCCCGCTTCCTTTTGCGACTCCCCTGAAAGAGATCCTGTGTACGGGGGACGGGCCGATCTCAAGCAGTATCCTTCTGTGTTCGGCAGAAGGGTAGCCCTTGTGCGAGCAGAAGCCATATTCGGGATAGATCCTGTCAAGCGTCTGCATGACTCTGTCCCTGAGAACTTTGGCGATCACCGAAGCGGCTGCGATAGAGGGGACTATGTCGTCTCCGCATATCACACACTTCTGGTATATCCCGAGATCGGGTATGAGCGTGTTGCCGTCTACAAGGACCATATCCGGTTCAGTATCAAGACGTTCGACAGACCTCTTCATGCACCAAAGGGACGCGCGGAGGATGTTGATCCTGTCGATCCTGGCGGGCGAGGCGGCCTGTGCTCTCCACATCACACCGCTCCCGCATATTATTTCGAAAAGCTTCTCTCGTTTTTGGGGGGAAAGTTTTTTTGAATCCTTCAGCCCTTCTGAAAGGAGATATTTCCTCTGCTCGTCCGTCAGTATCACAGCGGCTGCGACCACCGGGCCCGCAAGCGGGCCTCTTCCTGCTTCATCGGTCCCTGCGACTACCACCTTACCGTCGGAAGCCATCATTGCAAGCACTCCCAAAGCGGGGGGTCGTCCGGCTTTTCAAGGCTCATTCTGCCCAGTTTTCCGGTCGCGAAGGCGTCTATGAACATCCTGCCCGATGCCTCCATGTCCGTGATCCCTCCCGGGAGGAGCTTTCCAAGGCGCCTTCCGACGGAATCAAGTATTTCAGCCGGACTTCCCTCCGGCTTGATCCCCCACGCCGACTCCACCCCTTTCCAGAGGTTTTTATTAATGAGGAAAGAGATGCACTCTTTGGCGTGCTCTTCCCAGCTGCCTATTACCTGTCCTCTGGTGGAACCGATCCACGATATGATCCGATGCGCTCTTGCGTCGCTGTGCGGATCAAGTATCCCCGGTGAGTCGACAAGGAGGAAGCCGTCTCCTCTGAACCAGGAGACTCCTTTGGTTATTCCGGGTATGCCTCCCACAGGGGCCGCTTTTCTCCCTACCAACTGATTTATCAGCATCGATTTGCCCACGTTGGGGATACCCACGACCGCCATCCTCAGATCGCGGAAAGCTGGTTTCTTCTCCCTGAGCTCTTTCCGGATCTGGCTTAGCCCTCCCTTGCGAAGGTCCAGCGGCCATGCCGGAAGGTTTTTGGCTTTCAGGTGGTCGGTCCACATTTTTGTGACAGAGGGATCCGCCAGGTCCGCTTTTGAGAGGATGACCCACGTTTTTATCTTTGGAGCAAAGAGACTCAGTAAGGGAGACGAAGAGAGGTCCGGGGCCCTGGCGTCCCGAACCTCCAGGATCAAATCGATATTATCGGCAAGCGCCTGAAGTTGTCGCCTGCCTTTCGCCATATGACCGGGAAACCATACAGTCCGACCCATCTATTCTATCGGTCCTATCCTATTGAGAGGCCAGTACCTGAAGACTGCCGGCCCTCTGAAGAAGTTTCTCGGGACATATCCCCAAAACCTTCCGTCCTGAGAGTTGGGCCTGTTGTCGCCGAGGCAGAAGTAGCTCTTTTCCGGAACTGTCTGAGGCGGCATGTCAAAGGTATCCTTGTTCTTTACATATGGCTCGAATACCTCTTTGTCATTTACATATACCGTCCCGTTCCTGATCTCTACTTTGTCTCCCGGAAGTCCGATAATCCGCTTGACGAAATCCCTTCTGGGATCTACCGGATATTTGAATACGGCTATCTGGCCTCTCTTTGGCTCCACTTTGGGCATTGCATACCAAAACTTGAGCACAAGCACGCGGTCGCCGACTTCAAGTGTCGGTATCATCGAACCGCTCGGGATCCAGAATGCCTGTATCACAAAAGTCCTCAGGACAAGCGCAAGGACAAGCGCCCAAAATACTGTCTCTATCGTTTCACGCCACCATGGTTTAGGCATAACATCTATTCCTCCAATATAAGTCAAGAAAAGGACAGACAGGGCTATCGTTCCTATAGTCCTTTTGCCGGCTGACATTTAATTATACTTTTCTAAAGCTTCCTCCGAGGCCTCTATCTCCGCAATGTAAGAAGCGCCGCCCTCAAGTTCGGGAAGAAGGGTTTCCGAGGGTCCCTCCAAAAGCGATACCCTGTTGAGGCCTCCGGGGTTGTAAACATCCACGACAGGTCCTGTGAGTCCTGCCTTAAAAGCTGCTACAGCGCTCGCAGTCGAGCCGGTACCGCATGAAAGGGTAAGATCCTCCACTCCCCTCTCATAAGTTATCACTTCCAGCCCTTTATCAAAGCTTCCTCTCTGTGAGACGAAGTTGATGTTCGATCCTTCAGGGAAAAGGTCCGTCCTCATCCTTATAGACCGTCCGATCTCCCTGTACCGGTCCTCTGACTCAAGCTTTTCCTTCTCAAAGATCACCGTATGGGGGACTCCCACTGTCAGAAAAGCGTAACTGAAATCATAGTCCCCGACAGAGGCCCCGGCATTCAGGAGAAGACCGGAGACATCGACCGGCGCAAGCTTGAGCACTACCCTTGATCCCTTTACGACTGCTTCCACACTGCCGCCAAGTGTCTCAAAGACCATTGCCGGATCATTTGCGATCCCCTTAAGAAATGCATATCTTGCAATGCACCTGGCGCCGTTGCCGCACATCTCTCCCTCTGAGCCGTCGCGGTTGAAAAGCCTCATTTTGAAGTCGCAGACTTCGGAAGGCTCAGCGACAAGTATCCCGTCGGCCCCAAGCGACTCTCTTCTTCTGCAGAGAGCTTGGGCATACCCGGACAGAGTTTCCTTATCGTATCTGAGATCCATGTTGTCGATGATCAGGAAATCGTTTCCGTTGCCGTTCATTTTTGTACAGAGGATCATCCGGTATCCGACCCCTCGTTTGGTTTTTCCCAACGGGGACTATTTTACACCAAATGTTGCTGATTGTGGGGATCGGCTTCCTGCCTGATATTTTCTCATCGCGGCATTTCCGTGTGGCGTCCCGGGTTGACCAGCAATCAATAATGCCGTTCTTTGGGCAAAAATTATTAGAGGAACTTGAAATATTATCACATAGCAAGTATAATTCCATCCGATGCAGACAACGGGCGATTAACTCAGCGGTAGAGTGTCACCTTCACACGGTGGAAGTCGTTGGTTCGAACCCAATATCGCCCACCAAGCCAACACAGGGGTCTCCGATAAATACGGAGATCCCTTTTTTTGTGTTTTCATGACCGAGATCCGGTCAGCGTTGGAATAGATGATAACAGCCTTAAGATGAGGCGATATGCCTTTATGGAAACAGTACACTTCTTTCAGCAGTATTTAAATTTATCAACTAGTAGATATATTGTTGAAATATCCAGTCGAGATATCAGACTAATAAAAAGTAAAAAGATTTTTAAGAAAAAATACTAAATTTGTGAGATAATTTGTGAAATTATATCCACAACAAAGGAGGGGTTGGAATGAAGAAAAAGATACTTGTGTTTACCATCTTATTTTTTATTGCTGCGATCACCGTATGCAGCACTGCAATGGCAGCAAGCACCAAGTTCGTCAGAGCATACAGGGACAGCAACTACGACATGTATGTAAACCGGGTAAACATCATCCAGAACCAGGGTGTCATTTCTTTCTGGGTCAAAAGCGTCTACTCAGATCAGGGAAAAGCACTGGTCAAAAAAGAGCTTCCCAAGAAACACCGGAAAGCACCCATACAGTATGGTCTGGACTATTTCGTGTTCGACACAAAAAAAGGCAAGTACAATATAAAACTTGCCTCTGTATATGCAAACGAAAAGGAGATCTACCGCGAAGGCAGCAAGAAGTGGCTGCCGATCAAAGATGGAACGATAGCAGCTGTGTTGATCAATGAAGTCAACAAAGCTCTTGCCGAAAAGAATAATTAGAGAAGAGGAGGCAGGCTCTATATGAGGATCAAATACAAAAGTTTTTTATTTTTGTTTATTCTTTTTCTTGCGTTTGTTTCATTGTCGCTTCCTGTAGAGGCTGCACTTTCCTCCAAATACGACTCTCCGGCAACTTCAGCTCAAGGTTCGGCTACAGTCAAACCTTCAGCTCCGGCACCGGCCACAGCTGCCGCTCCTGCAAATGCTGCCGATCCGTCGTCGGGTGGGGTGATCATATTAGAAAGAAAACCACTTAAGGCGATGCAGCTGAAACTGATCGAGAAAGAACATGCTGTTTATTGCAAGGCATTTGTGGACGCCGAAATGGGGCTGCGTTATTTCTATAAAACACAGTATGACGCAAAATATAGGGGAGCAAAAGCACCGACAGAAGAGGAACTGAAGGCCATGCGCTTTGAACTGGGCCTGCTTATGAAAGACCTCGGCTCAAGCGCAAAAAGGTATGCAAGCAATATAAGAATGGCAAGAATGGCAATGCTTGAAATGGAAGAAGAGGAAAGATCCGTCTTCGCGAAAATGCTCGGGCAGATAATCGGTACACCTGCCTATGCCGTGGATGCGGGATCCCTTAGCGGTGTTGAAGCCGGCCTGAACAGTATTGCGGGCGCAACTGCGGACGTCGGTCTTTCCTCTGAAGCGGATTATGCGAACGCTGAAGCCAACTCCGCCAAAGCCGGAGAGATCATAGCCTCTGCAACTTCATTGGCAACGACGACAGTGCTTGCGGGGGCAACGGTCATTACAGGAGCGGCGGTGACAATGGGAGCCGCAACTACCGGCGGTGCTATTTTAGGCGGCATAGTGCTGATCGGAGGTATCGTCGGAGGAGGCCTTGAAATAGTTAACGCCGGGGTAGGGTTCGTTGATTCTATGACGGAAAAAGAGACTGACACCTCAACTCTCCAAAAAATATCTACAACGATCAATATTGTCAATGTTGGGGCCGGAGCAAATAAGAAAGAATTGGTTAAAGTTGCCGTCGAAACTACCGAGGCAACTAAAGATATGTGGATACCAAAAATATTTGATGAAACACAAAAGGACGACAATCCGGGAAAAGACGGGGTCAACAAAGTCAAAAATGCCAAAAAGAATGCCTCGTCAGGTTCCGGCGGTGGCGGCGGAGGCGGTGGCTGATAGGATCTAAACTTAGGCTCGGCGAGCCTTTTTAAACCAAAAGAACGGGGCGGCCCTATAAGGGCCGCCCCGTTCTTTTGGCTGTTCCTGACCAATATTTATTTTGTATTTTTGCTGTACGGGGTATCCTTAAGCGGCAGGGAGGTCCTGAAAATACCGTCCCTGTTGTAGTAGGCAAGCTGTATCGCAGGAGCTCCGGGGATCGCGGCTATCTCCCCTATCCCCTTTGCCCCCCGCGCGAAACCATCTTTTGCCTTGCCGATGATAATGCATTCTATATCAGGGACCATGTCGGCCCGAAAAAGTCCGAGCGTACCGAATTTA
>Ga0123326_1002000_pt1 | contig 16515 bp, 17 predicted proteins | sample BioC13SIPDNA_FD_89739 | JGI IMG/M metagenome (GOLD analysis project Ga0123326, IMG submission 89739) | Anaerobic biogas reactor microbial communites from Washington, USA - Biogas_R1_A C13 SIP DNA | ecosystem: Engineered > Bioreactor > Anaerobic > Unclassified | place: Washington, USA | collected...
ATCCGCGAGATGCCCTCCGTTGTGGTGTGAACTGATCCCTAGACAAGATCGATTCTTCCACTACGGCAGGGCATTTCGTGTCTACGACTCGCGATCAGCCGTTACTGGATCGGTGTATCCAGGCTTAGTGGTCCTGGTCAGAAGTTCGTCGGGGGTGTTTGCCAGGCGATGGGATCGGCGAGGTAGAGGCCGCAGGCGCAGTCCAGAGCTACTTCGGGACCACCGCTGGGCAGTCCGCGGGGCAGGACGGAGTCCTGGTATTTGCCGCTGCTGGCCAGGTAGATCGCGAAACCCCAGGCACGAGCCGAACCGTGATAACGCAGCCGCAGCAGTGGCAGCACTGCACCGTTGGTGAGTGTGCCGTCGACGTAGACGAACCCACCCCGGAAGCGGACGTCGACGCCGTCGAGTTGCGGCCAGCGTTCACGGGCACGGTGCAGTATCCGCAGACGTAGCGAATTCTTCGTCGACTCCGGGGGAGGTTTCGGCACGGGACCCATCGTGCCCGAGACGACGGCCAGCCGTGATGACGGCACGCGCACCGACTCTGCCACGGTTGAGTAATGAGCGAACTGGGGATGCCGGTGTGGTGGTCGTGGTGACAGCGGTGGCGGTGCCGATCGAGATGAGCCCGGCCGACCGTACCGAACTCGAACGCAGGATCCGCGCCGGAACCACCCCGCAGCGGCAGGTGCTGCGGGCGTTGATCGTGGTGCTCGCAGCGGACGGGGCGTCGAACGCGCAGATCGCCGCCGACCTGGGCATCTGTGTCGATACCGCCCGCAAGTGGCGCGGCCGGTTCGCCGCCGACGGCCTGGCGGGGCTGGTCGATGCGCCGCGGTCGGGACGGCCGCCGGTGTACACCGGAGCCGAACGTGCGCAGGTCACCGCGTGGGCGTGCGCGTTGCCGGCCGAACATGGTGTGCCGCTCTCCCGGTGGAGCACCGCAGAGCTGGCCCGGCACCTGTTCGCCGACCACATCGCCGTGTCGGTGTCGACGGTGCGGCGTTGGCTCGCCGACGACGCCCTCAAACCCTGGCAGCATCAGTCATGGATCTTCGTCCGCGACCCGCAGTTCGAGGCGAAGGCCGCGGTGGTGCTGGAGTTGTATGCCCGCACCTACCGGGGTGTGGCGTTGGGTGCGGACGAGTACGTGATCTGCGCCGACGAGAAACCGTCGATCCAGGCCCGGGACCGTTGCCACGCCACCGCGCCGGCCGGGCCTGCCGATGCGCATCAATCACGATTACCGCCGCAGCGGTGCGCTGGCCTATCTCGGAGCGTACGACGTGCACCATGCTCGCGTGTTCGGGCGGTGCGAATCTTCCACCGGCATCGAGCCGTTCACCGCGCTGGTCGATCAGGTCATGACGGCAGAACCGTACGCCTCGGCCCGGCGTGTCTTCTGGATCGTCGATAACGGTTCCTCACACCGGGGGAAGGCCGCGATCGATCGGTTGTCCCAGCGGTACCCGAACGCGGTCATGGTGCATACCCCGGTGCATGCGTCCTGGTTGAACCAGGTCGGGTGAAGTCCCCGCCACAGCTGCCCTGAGGCTTCTCCTGAACGATGCGACCGCGCGCAGTCGGTGGGCCGGCGTTCCTGATGCACCCGGTTGGCCGGTGCCGCGCTGGTACACGCCGTAGCCCCTTGCATGTGTGTTCGGCAGTGCGCCCGGGGTGGGCTCGTGCTACGGCCCGAGCCCGCAGGTGATACCATTTGGTATATCCCCAGTTGAGGTGGTGAAGTCGATGACGATAGCGTTCGAGAACGACATCGAGCGGCAACTCCGCGCGATTTCCCCCCGCGCGGAACTGGAGCGGTTGGAGAAGCTGCGCGCGGTCCTCGCCGCGGCCGAGGCCGGATGGTCGCAGCGCGACATCGCACGCCGTGTCGGAGTGGAGCAGCCTGAGATCAGCCGCCTGCTCAAGAAGGCCCGTCTGCGGCCCGATGTCCGCGAGCGCACCCCACGTGAAGTGCTTCTGCGCTACGCGGTCGGTGAACTAACCCACGAGCAGATGATGACCGAACTCGAGCACTGGGACTACACCTTCGGTGGCACCCCGGCCGATGACCCCGCCGCCGATGTCTACGTGCGCGGCACCTGGGATCAGATCGAACGCGCCGGGGACCTGCTCAGCGACGAGGACTATCAGCGACTGTTCGACGCGACCGCGTCGCAGCGGGCGGCGAGCCGCCGCGAGTGAACCCACCCTGCCTCACAACCCATACGGTTCTCGACGAGTGGTGTATGCCCGGCGGGATACTCGACGCGGCCGGTGACCGCGCGAGCTTCCGGCTCTTCGCCGCCGATCCGCGCCGCCGCCGCATCCGGGACGCGATCGTCGACGCCTACCTGGCCGAGCAGACCGGTATCGACCACGACGGCCGCTGCGCGATCGTCACCGCCGGTGTCCCGGGCGCCGGCAAGTCCACGGCCATCGAACACCGTGGCCTGGCCGGCAACGGCTGGCGCGTCCTCGACTCGGATCGGATCAAGACCACCTCATCCGCGACGGTCTCGCCCGCGGTATCTACGACGACCTGCTGGTCACCGTGCTGCCGGACGGGCGGCCCCTGCGCCCTCGCGAGCTGGCCACCCTTGTGCACCGCGAATCCACCCAGGTCCTGGACATGGTGCAGCAGCGGTGCATCGAGGCCGGGGAGAACATCGTCATCGAAGGCACCTTCCGCTGGGACGGCCTCGGCGCACGGCTGCTCACCGAACTCGGCGGCGCCGGCTACACCGACCTGACCATCGTCGACGTCGAAGTCACCTGCGACACCGCCCTCGAACGCGCACAGGTCCGGTGGTGGACCGGACGCACCGACCCGGACAACGAGCTCGGTGGCCGGTTCACCCCGACAGCGGCGATCACCAGCCTCTACCCGGACGGGGAGGCGCGGTCGATCTGCGCACGCAACGCACGCGCGGCGTTCGATCATCCACTTGCTGCGGTGATCGAGTCGATGACGTTGTTCGTCGACGACTACACGACCGGCACACACGTCGAGTCCACGGCCACCAGGAGGGGAACATGAACAGCGCTGGAGCCCGCCCCGCCCGTAGCCCCGGTGCCACCACCTGCGTGGTGCTCGCGGCGCTGTGGGCCGGCCTCGCAGTCTGGTTCACCATCGATGGGCCGCTCTGGCCCGGCATCGGCGCCGGAGCATTGGCCGCGGCCTGGCTCATCGCCGCGGCGCGCCGCCGCACCACTCGCACGCACCCGACCCACGAATCCCCGCCGACTACCGCTGGCGGCTGAACACGAACTCGCCGCAGGGCGCGCGCCGCCGAGGGACGTGTCATCGACGCAGGTAGATCCGCAAAGCCCGACCTGAAAGACGCACCGAACACGAGGGGGAGAAATGGAGTTTCACCGGGCCGACCGCCGTGGGAAACGGCGGCCGAGATCGATACTGTTCCCGATCGGACGTACTCGTCCTGCGCCCTCCCGGCCGTCCGAGCAGGACCTGCTCGATCTCACGGCCCGTGCTCGTGCGCTCGATCCACGCTCCGCCGACCTGGTGACCGGCGAGACCAACATACGATCCGCCGGCGCAGGGTCGCTTCGCGAGCACGACCGTAACGTCCACCGGCGAGGATACCGTTGGCGCACAGCAGATTATGGGCGATCGCCGCGCACAGCACCCACGCGGAGTTCGCTCCGAACGACCCGGACGGCATGTGGGCGAGCGGCCCGTCGATCAGGTCGGCGAACACCGTTTCGATGATCGCATGTCTGCGGTGGACGAGGTCGGCCTCGACGGTGGTCAGGGTCGAGTTGGCGGGTGAACGGGTGATACCGCCACACCGGAAACAACGCGTCCGGGAAACGTGCATCCTTGACCCGGCGCACCACCAGATGCTCGGGTCTCCCATCACCGCCGGGCTTCCCTCCGATGGCAGGATTGGCACCGTCCGTTTCTCCAGTGCGCGACTGTGCCCGGTGCCTCTGCGATGGTCTTTCGGTTCGAGCGGAGGGGTCGCTCGCAGCAGTCGCAGCGGCTCGGCATGACGCGTTTTTCGATGCGGCCGGCGCAGATGCCGGCGTCGTGCCAGGTCTTGCATCGGTGGGGGGTGCGCGCATGACGGGCACCTACTCCGAACGTCCCCGCACCACATCGGCGAGGCGGGTGCCGGCGCGGGTCAACGCGTCCACGTCGGACGCGACGAGGACTCCGGCGAACCGGTCGCGGAAGTCGCCGAGGTCGTCGCCGACGGACCCGACGACCGCGACGACCGGGACGCCGGCGCACCGTTCGAGGATCGCCGAGACGATCTTCCCGGCCCGTGATTGGCCGTCCAACCGTCCCTCACCGACGACGACCGCGTCGACGTCGGTGACGGCAGCGTCGAATCCCACCGTGTCGAGCACGAAGTGGGCACCGGACCGTAGCTCCGCCCCGAAACGCGCCCACATCCCGCCGGAGAATCCACCGGCGGCGCCGGTGCCGTCGACGTCACGCGGATCGCGCGGCAACGATCGGGCGAGCGCGTCGAGTCGCGCCGTGAGCACCTCGACGCCGTGGGGGTCGGCGCCCTTCTGCGGCCCGAACACCCGTGCCGCGTCGGTGTAGCGGGTGGTGACGTCCGTCAGTACCGTCACCGTCGCCGCCCGCAGACCCCCGGCGTCGTCGATCGCCGTGATCGCGCCCAGTCCACCGTCGGTGGTCGCCGATCCACCGGCCGCGACCACGATGCGGCGGGCACCGGCACGCGCGGCGGCGGCCATCACCATCCCGGTGCCGTAGGTGTCGGCGACGAGGGGGTCGCGGGGTCCGTCGTGCGCGGTGGTCAGTCCGCTGACGGTGGCGAGTTCCACGACGGCGGTCCCGTCCGGTGACAGGCCGAAACATCCGCGGCACGGCTGCCGCCACGGATCGACGGCATCCACGTCGACCCGGTCGAGGTGCAGCGCCGCGGTGACCGCGTCGAGGGTGCCCTCGCCGCCGTCGGCGACGGGCATCCGGATCGCGCGATGTCCGGAGGCCTCGGCACCCGCCGCGATCGCCGCGGCCACCTCGCCGGCGGAGTGGGTGCCCTTGAAACTGTCGGGGGCGATCAGGAATCGCATCGGGCCGGTCACCGGAGCACCCAGTCGAACGCCTCCGCCTCCGAACGGGCACCCTGGCGCGCCCGGGACCGGTTCGGTTCACCGAGTTCGGTGACGATCGACTCGCCGAGGCGCACCAGATCGGCGAACACGTCGGTGCGCAGCCACGACGGTCGGGTCGCGAACAGCAGATCTTCGCTGGCGGTGTTGCCGCTGGCGCCCGGCGCGAACGGGCAGCCGCCGAGCCCGCCGAGCGCACCGTCGACGACGGACGCGCCGGCCGAGACAGCGGCGAGCGAGTTCGCGACACCCAGGCCCCATGTGTCGTGACCGTGATAGACGATGCGTCGCCCCGGCGACTCGTCGGCGACGCGGGAGATCAACGACGACACCTGCGCGGGCACCGCCTGACCGAGGGTGTCGGCGACGACGATGTCGCACGTGCCGTCGGCCCGCGGATCGCACGCGATCCCGAGCACCCGGTCGGGGTCCACGGGCCCGTCGAACGGGCAGGTGAACGCCGTGGCCAGGCACAGTTGGATACGGCCGCCCGCGGCCAGCGCGGTCTCGACGGCGGCGGGCAGCGCGGCGAGGCTGTCCTCGGTGTCGCGGCCGATGTTCGCGCGGTTGTGCGCATCGGACACCGAGAAGCAGTACTGGACGTTGCGAATTCCCGCGGCGATCGCCTTCTGCACGTGTCGGGGGGTGGCCACCCACACCCAGCACCGTTCGAGTTCGTCCTCGTCGAGCAACCCGACGAGGTCGAGAGTGTCGGCCATCGGCGGCACCAGATCGGGGCGGGCGAGCGAGCCGATCTCGAGTTCGGGGACGCCCGCGGCCAGCAGCGCCCGCACGATCTCGGCTTTGCGCGCGGTGGGCAGCGACGTTCCGGTGAGCTGCAGTCCGTCGCGCAGGGTCACGTCGCGCAGGGTCACATCACGCGGGGGTACCTCGTCCGTCGATCGTGTCTGCACTGCATCCTCCTGTGTTCGTCGGACCGGCCGCGTCCCGACATCGGTGAGGGACACACCGAGTATCCGTCCGGGACACACCGGGCGGGTTCTGCGGTGTTCGCGACGGGTGACACTATCGTGGACGATCGGTTGGGGACTTGCCGGAAGGTACGTGCGTTATGGGAGCGGTCGTCGGAAAAGCGCTGCTGTGGTGTGCATTGCTGGCGGGGTTGGTCGGAGCGGGAATCGCGGTGTACTCGTTGCACGTGTACGGCGCCGTCGGAGCTCTGATCGTCGCGTCGGTGGCGGGATTGGTGTTGTTGCGATGGCGCGCCGAACACAGCGGCATCGAAGTCGGTGCGCGACCCGATCGGGACACCGCCGTTCCCTGACGGCCCGGCGCGGACGGTGATCCCGCCCCACACGACCGGCGCCGCGGCCGACACGACGGTCGTCGTCGGTGACCGACGATCCCCGGACCGGGTCGGTATGCTCGGGGATCGGGCGTTCGACAGTGCCATCGTCGCTGCGCTCACGCCCTGCACGGGCGTTCCGCGCGGAGCGCGACACACCTGTGCCCGCACATGTGGAAGAGGAGCATCCGTTCGTGTCGCTGTGGTCGCGTGCACTCTCGGTCGCCGAACTCGACGACCGGATCTGGCTGGACCTGATGCCGTGGCTCGACCGCTACGGTTCGGCCCGTGCCGCGGCGCTGGCAGCGCTCGCACCCACCCCGCTGTGGTGGGAGAAGCAGTCACCGGCCGAGACCGCCTCCGACACCGAGATCCCCGAGTTGTGCGCGGAACTCGCCCGGATCTACGTCACCGACCACCCCGAACTGCGGTTCGCCGACGGGCTGGTCAGATCCGCGGAGGTGCCGATCGGGGCACTCGACCTGAGTGCGGCCGCCGCGACGATCGTCGGACGTCTGCCGCACGCCCCCACCCTCGCGGAACTGTTCAGCCGCAGCCCCGCCGACCTGTTCGACGTCCGCGGCGCGGACGGTGACGCCGTCCACGAGATCGTGTGCGCCGCGCTGGTGTCGACGGTCCTCGCCGAACCGGGGACGCTCGAGGTGGACCCGTCGGCGCCGGCGGTGCCGGTGCTCGACCAGCTCGTCGACGATCTCGCGGCGCTGGCCCGGTGGCGGTTGTTGCGCGACGAGCGGGACCGTCCCCTGCTCGGGGTGGGGCTCGACACGGGTGCGCCCGAGGAGATCCAGGACGCCGTCTTCCGGCTCGCCGCGTTCACCGCGCGCGATCTCCCCGTGACGCCTCCGGCCGATCCGGTCGCCGAACTCGCGGACTACGTGGCGTCGCTGCCACCCGCCGACCTCGAGGTGCTCCGCCGGCGGGTGCACGACACGTCGGGTGCGGGCGCCGACGGTCCGTCGACGTTCCCGTTCGGGACGGCCGTCGGTGACTTCCTCGCGGCGCTGCGGGTCGACGTGCACCCGGTCGCCGCGTTCGAGCGGGTTCTGCGGGAGCATCCGGTGCTCGCGCGGACCGTGCCCGGTCTCGACGCCCCGCTGTGGCAGGTCCTCGACCGGCTCGACGACCGCTGTTCCGTCGTCGACGGTTGGATCGCGGTGCCGGACGTCGCGGAAGCACAGAAACAGACGAGGGCGCTGCTCGCGGATTTCGAATCGGCCAACGGTGTGGTGCAACCGGCGGCCGTCGCTTCGATGTGGCGGTTGCCCGCCGGTGAACTCGAGTCGTGGATGGACTACTGCGGTGTCACCGTGTTCGACGGCTGGCTGCTGGCCCCGACCGACACGCTCGCCGGCCGTGCCGCGCAGGTACTCGAGGTGATCGGTGACCCGCTGACCGCCGAGACCCTCGTCGCGCGGATGGGTGTCAATGCCGACCTGCCGGCGGTCGTCGACGAACTGTCCGGCGACGACCGGTTCACCGTCAGCATGTCCGACGGCCTGTGGGGGCTCGTCGAGTGGGACACCGACGTGGTCACCGCCATCGCGACACGGCTCGCGCGGCTGGTGGACGATGCCGCCGGAACCGCGGACGTCGACAAGGTCGCCGACGCACTGGTGAACCGTTTCGCGCTGTCCGACACGTCGGCGCGGGTGTTCGCGGCCAGCGGCGACTTCGAGGTCGTCGACGGGACCGTGCGCCGCCGTCGCCGCACCCACGTACCGGCGGTGCCGCCGGAGCGGACCCGCCGGCTGTACCGGTTCGAGGACGGTTGGCGGTTGCGGATCCCGGTGACCCGCGATCATGTGCGCGGCGGGGAGTTCGCGGTGCCGTCGGCGGTTGCGGGGATCGTCGGGTGCGTACCCGGACAGGACGTCCTGCTCACGTCCCCGCTGGGCGGTCAGCCGCTGCGTTGGACCTCGCCGGTGCCCCGGCTCGGGTCGATCCGCCGGTTCCTCGACGAGATCGGGGTCGACGAATACGGCGAGTTGTTGCTCGAGTTCCGGTCCGACCGGCGGTTCGACGTGCTGCCGCTGCGGACCGTCGCGGACCGGGCCGATCCGTTGCGCAAAGCGCTCGCACTGGTCGGATACACCACACCGGAGGTCGTCCCCGAGGACGGTGTGGTGGCGGCGTTCGCCGACGCGATCGGTCTCGACGACGAGACCCGCCCCCGCCGCGTTCTCAGCGCGTATCGTGCACGCCGCGAGTCGGAGGTCGTCGCGCTGCTCGAGAGCGCGTGGGTGCGCGTCGGCTCCCACCCCGGTGGAGACCAGGCGACCCGATGACCACGCCGCGTGTGGCGGAGATCGGTGCAATCCCGACTCGGCCGTAGCACCATGGACCCCATGGCCGACACTCCCGGATCCGCTGCCCACGACCCCGGCACCACCGCGACGGTGGTGCGTGCGCTGGGCGATGTGGTGGTGTCGGTCGAGGCGGCGATCGCACGGGTCCAGAGCGGCGACGCCCCGAACGGACTGGTCGGTCGCGTCCTGGACGCGGCGGAAGCCCCGGATCTCGGCGACGTCGTCGCCCGGCACAACGCGTTGATCCGTGCCGTCGCGATCGTCGAACAGCGCGGGTCGCTCCCCGACGGGGAGTGGGCGGCGGTCGCCGGGCAGGGCGCCGATCTCGCGGTCGCCGTGGACCGACTGCGCAGCCGTGCCGGCGGTCTGCTCGACGCCGCGTCGGTGCCCGGTGCCGACCGGGAGGACGACGACACATCGGACGACGATCCCGCGGCCGGGACCGCGGCACTCGTGACGGCCGCCACCGACGGGCTGCTCGGGGAAACCCTGCAGGTGCTCGTGCTCACGGAAGGGTGCCTCGCGGCGTGGCACCGGGTGCGCATCGCGCGGGCCGCGGTCGCCGACCGGCCGGCCGCGGTCGCCGATGCCCGCGCGCTGCTCGCCGATCACCTCACCCACGACGGTGAGCTGTTGCGGCGGGGCCGCAGGGTCCTCGCCCGCGCCGCCGCCGCGACACCGCTCGAGACCGTGCGGCGATTGTCGTCGGCCCGTACCGTCCGCACCCTGGGACAGTTGCGTCGGGACCTCGACGACTTCCGGTCGGCCTGCGGTGCCGACGCCGCCGGATGGTTGGACGGTGAGGATCCCGCGGTCGAGGCCGATCTCGCCGCCGTCGGCAATCCGCTCCGGGTGGTCGGCGACGTGTTCGGACGCGGGCTGGCGCGGGTCACCGATGCGCGTCGGCGCGGTGACGACGGTACCGAACCGGACGCCGCCGAACCGGACGCCGCCGAACCGGACACTGCCGGGCAGGACGCCGGGGGCGACGAACACCGGGCTTCGAAGGCGTAGCTCCCGGCGCCACACCGAGACACACAGCCGCACGGAGACGCAGACGACATGGTCCGACCCGAGGGCGTGCCCGCGTACACGATCCGGCAGCTCGCGGCGTTCGTCGCGGTCGCCGAGTGGGGCACGATCACCGCCGCCGCCGACGCACTGCACATGTCGCATTCGGCGTTGTCCGCCGCGATCTCCGACCTCGAGCGGGCACTCGACGTGAAGCTGCTCGTGCGGCAGCGGGCACGCGGTGTGCGGCTCACACCGATCGGACACGCGGTTCTCGGCCGCGCCGAGACACTGCTGCACTTCGCCACCGAACTCGAGAGCGACGCCCGGTCGGAAGCGGGTTCGGTGGCCGGTCCGGTCGCGGTCGGATGCTATCCGTCGCTCGGCCCGACGATGCTCCCTGCGCTGATCGCCGGTTTCACCCGTGTACATCCGCGGGCCCGCGTCGACTTCCGTGAGGACACCCAGAACCGGCTGCGGGCGCTGCTCGACTCGCACGATCTGGACGTGGCGTTCCTCTACGACCTCGACCTCGAACCGGGGCTCGAGAGCGTCGTCCTCGACACCCGCGAACCGATGCTGCTGCTGCCGGCGGACCACCCGCGTGCGCAGTCCGGGGAACCGGTGCCGCTCACGGACCTCGCGCGCGAACCCATGGTGATGCTCGACGCGCCCCCGAGTTCGGGTCACGCGGTGGCGGTGTGCGCCGAGGCGGGGTTCTCACCGGTGGTCGCGTATCGGACCCAGAACTACGAGACGTGCCGCGCGTTCGTCGGCCGGGGTCTGGGGTGGTCGCTGCTGCTCCAGCGCCCGGCCCAGGACACGACGTACGAGGGGCGGCCCATCGCGGTGCGGCCGTTCGCCGAACCGAAGCCGGCACCCGTCGACGTTCTCCTCGCATGGCGAAACGATGCTCTCCGCAGTCGCGTGGCACAGACCTTCGTCGATTTCGTGGTGGCGTCCCGCCGGGCCGAAAGATAGCGAGAGCAGGGACAACGACCCTATTCACGGGATTTCCGTGATTCATGCCCGAATTTGTGCGCTTTTCAAACGATTGTGACCGACCACATCATTCATGGAGCACGTCCGAACGCTCGTTGATCGGATGACCACCCTTATCCACCGCCGGAGGGCATCACATGACCGTCCTTGACCCGACCGCCCGGTCGTCGGCCGCAACGGCCCGCAAGGCCGCACTCGGCAGTTTCGTCGGTACCGCCATCGAGTGGTACGACTTCTTCATCTACGGCACCGCCGCGGCATTGGTCCTCGGTCATCAGTTCTTCCCCGGCACCTCCGACGTCGCCGGCACCCTCGCGGCGTTCGCGACGCTCGCCGTCGGCTTCATCGCCCGGCCGATCGGTGGGGTCGTCATGGGGCACTTCGGCGACCGGATCGGCCGCAAGTCGATGCTCGTCGCCTCCCTGCTGCTCATGGGCAGCGCGACAGTCGCGATCGGTCTGCTGCCCAACTACGACTCCATCGGGGTCGCCGCCCCGATCCTGCTGGTGACCCTGCGCTTCGTCCAGGGCCTCGGCGTCGGCGGCGAATGGGGCGGCGCGGTGCTCGTCGCCACCGAGAACGCCCCCGCGGGCAAACGCGGCCTCTACGGTGCGGCGCCCCAACTCGGTGTGCCCGCCGGCGTGCTGCTCGCGAACCTCGTGTACCTGCCGCTCACCGCCTTCCTGAGCGACGACGCCTTCGACTCGTGGGGTTGGCGCATCCCCTTCCTGCTGTCCGCCGTGCTCGTCGTCGTCGCCCTGTGGATCCGTCTCGGGCTCGAGGAGAGCGAGGAGTTCAAGGCGACCAAGAACACCCCGGTCGAGGAACACGAGAAGATGCCGATCCTCGAGGTCCTCACGAAGCATTGGAAGACCGTGCTGCTGGCCGGTGGAACGTTCATCGCGACCAACGGCATCGCGTACGCCTACATGGTCTACGTCCTCAAGTACGGCGAGACCGAGCTCGGCCACAGCAAGACCACGATGCTGACCCTGCTCATCGCATCGTGCCCGTTCTGGATGGCCGGCATGGCCTACAGTGCGTGGCGCTCCGATCACGTGGGTCGTCGCACCATCTACATCAAGGCCTCCCTCGCGCTCGTCGTCGCCGCGGCCCTGTTCTTCCCGCTGATGGACACCGCGATCCTGCCGGTGATGCTGCTGGCCATGATCACCCTGGGCTTCACGCTCGGGTGCTGCGCCGGCCCGCAGTCCGCGCTGTTCGCCGAGTTGTTCCCCGCGAAGATCCGCTACAGCGGTGCCTCGCTCGGCTACCAGGTCGGCGCCATCCTGGGCGGCGGACTCGCCCCGATGATCGCGACCTCGCTGTTCGCCGCGACCGGCACGTCGCTCTCCATCACCGGCTACTTCGTGCTGATCGCGCTGATCAGCCTCATGAGCATCCTGCTGCTGCGCGTGCCCACCGCCCGCACGAGCGTCGAGCAGAAGCAGTCCCTCGTCCAGGAAGGTGTCTGACCCGTGTCGACCTACTACCAGCCTCCCAAGTACCCCGCCTCGACGTTCGAGTCGATGACGCCGTCCGACGACACCCTGCCGGTCGTCGTCGTGGGTGCCGGACCGGTCGGCATGGCCACCGCCCTCGGCCTCGCCCAGCGCGGTGTTCCCGTCACGATCATCGAGGCCGCCGATCAGGTGTCTTTCGGCAGCCGCGCGATCTGCATCTCCCGGCACAGCCTCGAAGCGGCCGGACGTCTCGGCTTCGGCGCCGAACTCGAGAAGATCGTGCTGCCGTGGGTCGGTGGCCGCAGCTTCTACCGCGACCGACAGGTCCTGCACTTCCGGATGCCGCAGCGCGACTTCGACGTGCGCCCACCCATGATCAACGTCTCCCAGTCGGAGTTCGAGCAGATCATGGTCGACACCATCGAGCAGAACCCCCTGATCACCCTGCACTGGCAGGCATCGATCGCCGGGATCCTCCGCGGCGACGACGAGGTCACCCTCGAGATCGACACCGCCGACGGCAAACGGCACCTGCGTGCCCGCTACGTCGTCGCCGCCGACGGCGGACGCAGCCGCATGCGCGAACTCGCCGGGTTGCGTCTGCAGGGCACCAGCTACGAGGGTCGCTACGTCATCGCCGACATCCACTGGGAGTCGGACCTGCCCGCCGAGCGCATGGTGTGGTTCGACCCGCCGAGCAACCCCGGCTCGACGATCATCATGCACAAGCAGCCCGGCGACATCTGGCGCATCGACTACCAACTCGATCCGTCCGAGGACGCCGAGATCGAGACGCAGGAGGACGCCATCCGGGTGCGTATCGCCAAGCACCTCGACTGGCTGCAGAACGATCTGCCGTGGACCCTCGAATGGAAGGGTTTCTACAGCGCCCGCGCGCTCGCACTGGACGAGTTCACCCACGATCGCATCCTGTTCGCCGGCGACGCCGCGCACCTCGTCCCGATCTTCGGTGTGCGCGGACTGAACTCGGGCATGGAGGACGCCGAGACCCTCGCGTGGCAGCTCGCCGCGGTCGTCCACGGCAACGCCGACGCCGGTCTCCTGCGGGCCTACTCGTTCGAGCGGCACAACGCGTGGCAGCAGAACGTCGCGAACGCCGGCAAGTCCACACTCATCATGAGTCCCGGCAGCCACGGCCACCGCACGACCCGCGACGCGGTGCTCGCGCTCGCCGTCGGCCGCCCCGAGTTCGGCCACCTGATCAACCCCCGACAGTCCAGCGCCACCCACGCGCGACTGTCGCCGCTGACCTGGCCGGTCGCCGCCGGCACCGACGGTGTGCTGCCCGGAGACCCCGTCGAGGACCGCCGGATCCGCATCGTCGACGGCGTCGACCTCGTCGACACCTCCCTGAACCGGGTGCGCGGCACCGGCTTCGCGGTGATCGGATTCGGGCTCGACGAGGCGGGCAGCACAGCCCTCGCAGCCGGCGCCGCCGGGCTGGCGGAGGCGCTGTCACCCGAGAGCGTCCGCGCCCTCGTCATCGACAGCATCCCCGTGGCCGGAACCACCCTCGTGGACTCCACCGACCTCGCGGACACGCTGGGCGCGGCCCCCGGCGAGGCATTCGTGATCCGCCCCGACGGGCTCCTGCTGTGCCGAGTGCCGGTCGCCGAGGTGGCGGGTGTCGCCGCCGCACTGCGCACCGGAACGTCCCCGGACGGTCCGGCGTTGCCCGCGCGTCCGGCCGAGCAGATCACCGTCGAGGAACAGCGTCGGGAGAACGTGTGGCTGGGCCTGTCGGCCGCGCTGGACCAGGCGGACGACTCGGACCGCGAGGGTTTCCTCACCCGGCTCGCCCTGATGCTGGGGTCGCAGGTCGACCATCGGCAGTTCGAGGAGGCCATCGCCGCGGCCGCCGACAACGCCCCGGTGCGTGTCGACGAACTCGCGGCGCAGCCCAGCTGACGCCCCACCCGTGCGTACTTCTGGTAACTCCCACTACCAGAAGTACGCACGGGTGGTTTGCGGTACCGGCATGATCACCGCGCGGACACCGACCTCCGGAACACTCACGGGAGCGCGTCGAGCGCCTCGGTGATCGGGGTGTCGCCGGTGGTGAACTCGATGGTGCGGCCCGCGGTACGGGGACGCGCGAGCACTGCCGCCAGCACCGCGGCGACGTCCGCGCGCGGCACCGTCGCCGTGAGTCCGGGGCTGCGGTCGCCGATCTCGATCCGTCCCGTCGGCGGATCCAGCGTCAGGGTGCCCGGTCCGAGAATCGTCCACTCGAGGTCGGTGCCGCGCAGATGCTCGTCGGCCGCGGCCTTCGCCTCGGCATACGGAAAGAAGCTGTCGCCTTCGGGCACACCGTGATCGGGGCCCGCACCGAAGTACGACACCATCACGTATCGCAGGGCGCCCGCCTGCTGCGCCGCGGTCATCGACCTGATCGCGGCGTCGCGGTCCACCGCATAGGTGCGGGCCGGGTCGCCACCGCCCGCACCCGCCGACCACACGACCGCATCGTGTCCGCGCAGCAGATCCGCGACACCGGGCACGTCGAGACGCTCGAGATCGGCGACGACCGGGGTGGCACCGGCGGCGGAGACGTCCGCGGCCTGATCGGAGTTGCGGATGAACGCGGTGACCTCGTTGCCGTCCGCGACGAGCAGCGGCTCGAGGAGCCGTGCCACCTTGCCGTGTCCACCGAACAATGCGATGCGTGCCATGCGTGCGCTCCCTCGTTCCGGTTGTCGATGCCCTGACCCAGGATGCCCGTTCCGGCCGGCCGCCACACGTGTTCAGCGCAGACGCTCGAGCGCCGCGTCGACCACGTACTCCGCGATCGCCATCGACGACGTCGCTCCCGGCGACGGCGCATTGCGCAGGTGCACGACGCGACCGTGCCCGGTGATGACGAAGTCGTCCTCGAGGCTGCCGTCGACGTTCATCGCCTGTGCCCGGATACCGCGGGGACCGGGCCGCACGTCGTCGACGGTCAGGCCCGGCACGTACCGGGCGGCGTCGGCGACGAACCGGCGGCTGCTCGTGGCGGTGCGGAGTTCACGCCACGCGGCGGTCGTGTTGTGCACCGCGAATCGCGCGAAACCCGGCCACAGCACGGCGTCGCGCAGATCCCGCCACGACACGCCGAGTCCGTCGTACGCCTCGCGTCCCGCCGCCAGGAACGCGTTCGGGCCGACCATCACCTCCCCGTCGATGCGTCTGGTCAGGTGCACACCCAGGAAGGGATACCGGGGGTCGGGCACCGGATAGATCAGTCCCCGCACCCGGTCGGCGGCCGGAGGGCGCAGCAGGCGGTAGTCGCCGAGAAACGGCACGATCCGAGGAGCGACGGGGTCGCCGGCGGCACGGGCCAGCCGGTCGGAGTGCAGCCCCGCACACGTGACGACGAGATCGTGCGCGACCGCGCCGTCGTCGGTGTCGACGACCACACGGTCACCGGCCGTCGACAGGCCGGTCACCGTCGTACCGGTACGCACGGTTCCGCCCGCACCGACGACGTCGTCGGCGAACGCGCGGCTGATCGCGACGTAGTCGGTGATCGCCGTCCGCGGCGAATGCAGCGCGGCGACCCCGCGCGCGTGCGGTTCGATCGCGGCGATCCCGGCGGCGTCGATCCGGCGGATGCCGGGAACCCCGTTCGCGCGGGCCCGCGCCTCGATCGCGTCGAGCCGGCCGAGTTCCGAGCGGTCCAGGGCGACGACGAGTTTGCCGCATTCGTCGTACGGGATGCCGCGTTCGTCGGTGAACTCGCGCAACATCTCCATGCCGCGTCGGCACAGTTGCGCCTTCAGGCTGCCCGGCGTGTAGTACAGGCCGGCGTGCACCACACCGCTGTTGTGCCCGGTCTGATGCGCGGCGAGAGCGGATTCCTTCTCGTAGACGGTGACGTCGACGTCCAGCGTTGCGAGCCGACGCGCCGTCGCGAGTCCGATGATGCCGCCGCCGACCACTGCGGCGCTGATCCGTGCTCCGTCACCCATCCCCGCATCCTCGCTCACCGAGCGGGTGTCCACTGCGGCCGAGTCGATCACCGGGCTTGCGAGAGTCCCGGATATAACATTCGCTCTCATCAGTTAGGGCAAGGCACTGACCTGGGTCTATCTGCACGAATTGCGCTTGCGCCTGGTGGGAATACTCGTTCACTTACAGTCTTGTTGTGGAGTGCGTTCTGTGTCACACTTCACCCCAGATCGAAGGCTGCTACCGAAACGCGATCGACTCCGGCTCGACCGACACCCACCAGGGGGAGGGGCGTTGATGCACCGTGCGAGACATGTCCGACGGGGGCTTCGAAACA
>Ga0123326_1002033_pt1 | contig 16291 bp, 14 predicted proteins | sample BioC13SIPDNA_FD_89739 | JGI IMG/M metagenome (GOLD analysis project Ga0123326, IMG submission 89739) | Anaerobic biogas reactor microbial communites from Washington, USA - Biogas_R1_A C13 SIP DNA | ecosystem: Engineered > Bioreactor > Anaerobic > Unclassified | place: Washington, USA | collected...
GAGCCCGAGAAGGTGCTCCTTGATTATTTCAGGCACATTGAGCGCCAGTTCTTCAGGGAAAAGTCGAAGAAGATCACCGAGAAGCTTGCCGAGGCGGAGAGATCGGGGGACGCAGCGGCGGTCACAGAACTCCTGGAACAGAAGAGGCAGGTATTGACGCATATAAAAAATAATTTTTTATAGAGAGGTGGCCATGCCTGAGAAAGTAAGGAGATATTATCCTTATGAAGAGAATCTTGAGAACGGGGAGCTGTACGCGTTCATATCGCAAGGTGAGAAGCCCAGCAACATCCTTGATGACATCGACCTTTTCGAGATCGAACACCAGGATGCTATCGGCGGCGCTGAGAATGCGGACGCCGACGGGGCCCTGGATGGGGACCTTGAAGAGGTCTATGACGACGATCTCATCAATCCCATCCGTCATTACATAAAGGAGATGGGAAGCATGGCCCTCCTGACGCGGGAAGGCGAGAAGGAGATCGCCCGTCTCATGGAGGAGGCGAGGGAAGAGATAAAGCAGGTGCTCCTGTCTTTTCCCGGAACCGTCAAGGAGCTCCTCAGTGCCCTCATGGCGCTCAAGACATCGAAGGCGGCCGTCAAGGACATCACTGTCGAGGCGGATGATGAGGAAGAAGGTGACACGGAACTCGAATACCAGCGGGAAAGGGTGATCGCCCTGCTCGAGCGGCTCAAGGAAGAGCATACCCGGTCAAGGGAGAACGCGAAAGGCAGGAAAGACGGTCACAGCAAGGAAGTGCAGAAGATCATAACCGAGATCAACCTTAGCAAGAAGATCACGGAAAAGATCATCCTCCGCATGAAACGGTACGTGGAGCGCATCGACAAGATCGACGTCGAGATCGCCCGGTACAGGAGATCGAAGGAAAAAGGAAGCAAGAGGCACCTTCAGGCCCTGATGAACAGAAAGGCGAGGATCGAGGATGAGATCGGGATATCTTCGAAGCTCCTGAGGCATTACCTGAAGAGGATCGAACAGGCCGAGTCCAACTTCGCGGGGGCCAAGAACGAACTCGTCAAGGCCAATCTCCGGCTCGTCGTGAGCATAGCGAAAAGGTACATAAACAGGGGGCTGTCACTGCTCGACCTCATACAGGAGGGGAATATCGGCCTCATGAAAGCGGTGGACCGTTTCGAGTATAAACGGGGCTACAAGTTCAGCACCTACGCTACCTGGTGGATCCGTCAGTCGATTACGCGAGCCATCGCCGATCAGGCGCGGACGATACGGATCCCCGTGCACATGATAGAGACCATCAACAAGATCATACGGGTGTCCCGCGGTCTCGTGCAGGAGCTGGGCAGGGAGCCCTATCCCGATGAGATAGCCGACAGGATAGGGTTCTCGTCGGAAAAGGTCAGAAGGGTCCTCAGGATAACCAAGGAGCCCATATCCCTGGAGACGCCCATCAACGACGATGAGGATACGCACCTCGCGGATTTCATCGAGGACAAGAACGTGCTCACGCCCCAGGATTCGGCCATCTACGAAGACCTCGTGATGAACCTGAATTCCATCCTTTCGACGCTCTCCCCCAGGGAAGAAAGGGTGGTGAGGATGCGGTTCGGCCTCGGGGAGCGGCAGGACCATACCCTGGAAGAGGTGGGGCAGGTCTTCGAGGTCACCCGTGAACGGATACGGCAGATCGAGGCCAAGGCCCTGAAGAAGCTCAGGCACCCCATGAGGGCGAAGCTCCTGCGTTCTTTCGTGGACCTGTGATATAGAGGACAATGATCAATGACCAGATTCCAATAACCAATGAAGGAGATAATGACCGATTTACCAATAACCAATTGACCAAAACGAGAGGCAGCACAAGGCTGTAGTACCTGTTGCCGTTTGGTAATTGGAGCGTGGTGATTGGTTATTTTCCGGTCATTGGGATTTGGTTATTGGTCATTGTCTTCTCGTTGCCAGTTTTTCCTTGACAAAAGGGCATCGGTAAAATAATTTATGCAAAATTTCCCATGGTTGTAATGACAAATTCAGAGTAAAACGAGGGGATTTTTACATTGCTCATTATATAGTACAGTCTGTTCGACTCCCGGCCGTTTCGTTTTTCTTTCGTGGTTTTCGGTATAGATCCACATACAGGAGGAGGCTGAAGAAGTGAAGGTCCTAGTGTTCGTGAAGCAGGTGGCTGATACGGAAGCGCGTATCATCATAAGTTCCGATCAGAAGAGTCTCGAGGTCGAGAACAAATATGTCGTGAACTTCTTCGATGAATTTGCCGTCGAGGAGGCCATACGCGTAAAAGAGACGTTGAAGGACGTGGAGATAACGGTGTGCGCCTTCGCGCCGCAAAGGGCCGTCGAAGCCTTGAGGACGACGATAGCCATGGGCGCGGACAAAGCCTTCCTCATCGACAGCACGGATCGGGAGGCCGACGACCCCCTTATCGTCTCACGTGTTCTCGCGGGGTTCGCCCGGAAAGAGGGGTTCGATGTCATACTCTGCGGACGTCAGGCGATGGATGATGAAAGTGCCAACGTGGGTCCCATGGTGGCGGAGTTCCTCGGCATACCGCACGTGAGCCAGGTGACGAAGCTCACCATCACCGGTGGCGGCAAGGCCGAGGTCGAAAGCGAGATAGAAGGGGGCAAAAGGACGTCGGAGGTCTCGCTGCCGGCCCTCTTCACCTGCCAGAAAGGCCTCAATGAGCCAAGGGTACCTCTCATCACGGGTGTGATGAAGGCGATGAAGACGCAGATAGATGTCCTCGATCCCGCATCCATCGAGATGCCCTTCGGTCCCATAGACAGGGAGTCATCAAAGATCACGGTGCTGTCCTACGAGGCACCCGCTGGCCGGCCTTCGGTCCACATCATGGAGGGAGCGTCCCCGGAAGAGAAGGTGCAGAACCTCGTCAGGGCGCTCAAGGATGAAGCGAAGGTCCTGTAGAGAGGAGGATTGCACATGACCAGGGACGTTCTTGTTGTTGTGGAATGCAAAGACGCGAAGCCGAGAAAGGCATCGCTGGAACTACTGTCCATCGGCAGGGAGATGGCCTCGCGGTTCTCGTCCACGCTTTTCGCGGTGGTGTTGGGATCGGGCCTCACGGACGCTGCCGATACCGTCGCCGGCTATGCCGGTACAACCATCCTTGTCGACAACCCTTCGCTCGCGGAGTACGGGTGGGATACCTATGGATCGGTCCTCGAGAGCATCCTGAAGAAGTACGAGCCCATGGTTGTTCTGGGGACGTCGTCGGTGACAGGCAAGGACCTCTTTCCCAGGGTAGCCGCGCGCCTCTCGGCCGCCATGGTGTCCGACGCGGTCGGTGTCGACCTCACAGGTGAAGGGATGAAGATAAAGAAGCCACTCTACGGCGGCAAGGTGATCTCCTGGCTTGCGCCGAAGGCGGACTCGGCGGTCATCGTCACCTTCCGGCCCAATTCCTTTGCCGTGGCCGACGCCGGTGAGAAGGGTGAGATCATCGAGGAGACGGCCGCCGTGGCCGGGAATCCGGCGATGAAGACCCTCTCGGCGGAAAAGAAGACCTCCGGCAAGGTCGATCTCCAGGAGGCCGACTTCATCATCTGCGGCGGCAGGGGCATGAAGGCCGCCGAGAATTTTGCCATGCTCGACGAGATAGCCGACCTCATGGGCGGCCGCACGGGCGCGTCGAGAACGGTCATTGACAGCAAGTGGCGGGAGTACGATGACCAGATCGGAAAGAGCGGCAAGACGGTCTCCCCGAAACTGTACATCGGATGCGGCCTGTCGGGCGCCCTCCACCACATCATGGGCATGGACACATCGCGGGTCATCGTCGCCATCAACAAGGACCCCAACGCCCCCATATTCCAGTACGCCGATTACGGCATCGTGGACGATGTCTTCGCCGTCCTCCCCGCCCTGAAGGATGAACTGAAGAAGACACGGGAAGAGACGTAAGGGGCATGGACAAGATCGATGTCGTGATCGTCGGGGCCGGCCTTGCCGGCCTGTCCTGCGCCTGGGTGCTTTCCGGGCACGGCCTGCAGGTCATCGTCGTGGAGCGGGGCGACTTCGCGGGCAGCAAGAACGTCACTGGCGGGAGGCTCTACCTCAAACCCATAGACGGCATGGCATCGGAGATGCTTGCCGGGGCGCCTTTTGAGCGCAAGGTCGTGCGCGAACGCTGGAGTCTTCTGGGAAGCGCCAATTCCGTCAGTATCGACCACACCTCCGACAGGTTCAGGAACGAGGACCACAGCTGCACGGTGCTCAGGGCCCGCCTCGACAGGTGGCTCTCGGAGAGGCTCATGGCGAAAGGCGTCTTCGTCATCCCCAAGTACCGCGTCGACGATCTCCTGTGGGAGAACGGGGTGGTGGCCGGGATACGCGCCGGAGCGGAAGAGATCCCCGCTCACGTTGTCGTAGCCGCCGATGGCGTCCTCTCTTTCATGGGCCGCAAGGCGGGATTGCTGCCTGCCCTGTCTCCGAAGGCATACGCCGTGGGCATGAAAGAGGTGCTCGAGCTTCCTGAAGAGAAGATAAACGACCGGTTCAACGTCGGTGACGGGGAAGGCGTTGCCCATCTGTTCCTGGGTGACGTGACGAAGGGTGTCTTCGGGGGCGGATTCCTCTACACGAACAGGGACACCCTTTCCCTGGGTGTCGTGGCGGGTATCGGCGCCATGATGGGGAGGACCCCCGCGCTGGACGCGTCGACGCTCCTCGAAATGTTCAAGGAGCGCTACGAGATGCGAAGGCTCCTCGATGGCGCGAGGATCGTCGAGTATTCGGCGCATGTCATACCAGAGGCCGGCTATGACGGCATCGGGAAGCTCTGCGGAAACGGCATTCTCCTTGCGGGCGACGCCGCGGGCCTTGCCCTCAATATGGGCGTGACGGTGCGGGGGATGGAGTTCGCCATCGCCTCGGGCATGGCGGCCGCCGAGGCCATTGTCGAAGCGAAGGCATCGGGCGATCTTTCGGAGAAGGGCCTTTCCCGCTACGGCGAGCGTCTCAGGGAATCCTTCGTCCTCAAAGACCTCGAGGCATCGCGGAGAGTGCCGGGATACCTCGACAACGACTCCTTCTTCTCCTATTATCCTGAAACCTTTCCCGGTCTCGTGGAGAAGATCATGTGGTTCGACGAGAACCCCAAAGGGTCCCCGGGAAAGACCCTGTGGAAGGAGCTTCGCTCGTCGGGCATGCTGAGCGTGAAACGGCTCATCGAACTTGCCCGCATCAGGAACATCTGAGGTGACAGGCCATGAAGATAGACGAAAAGCTCGCCCTTGACGCCTTCAAAACGGACAGGGAGAGCCACATCCTCATAGATCACGATATCTGCAGGTCCAGGTGCACCACCAGGCAGTGCCTGACCGTCTGTCCCGGACATCTCTACACTTTCAATGAAGAGGAGAACCAGATAGTGGTGGAGTACGCCGGATGCCTGGAATGCGGCACCTGTATGATAGCCTGCACCGAAGGCGCCATACAGTGGAGCTACCCGAAGGGTGACTTCGGGGTGCAGTACAGGTATGGATAGAAGAGGGGTAATGGGTGATAGGTAATAGGTAATAGGAACTGTCACAAAGGTTTCGTTTTTTTCCCATCAGCCATGACCTATAACCTATCACCCATTGTCTCTTTCCTGCCTCTAACCTGTTTCTTCTTTTCCTCCTTTCTGCTATTTTAATTATGAGCTTTCCATGGAGATCATTACCGCCAAAGATCTGATCAAGGATTATAACGGGTTCAGGGCCGTCGACGGGGTCAGCTTTTCCATCGTCAAGGGGGAGTGCTTCGGGTTTCTCGGGCCCAACGGGGCCGGCAAGACGACGATCATGCGCATCATCCATTGCTTTCTCCCCCCGACGGGCGGCGAGGTCAGGGTCCTCGGGTATGACGTCACGAAGGAGCCGAGCCTCATCAAAGCGCGCATGGGCGTGATGCCCCAGGACGACAGTCTCGACCCGGACCTTTCCGTGATCCAGAACCTTGTCGTTTACGGCAGGTACTTCGACATGCCGAAGAAGAAGACGGTACCCCTGGCCAGGGAGCTTCTCGCCTCCGTCGGTCTCACGGACAAGATGAAGGCCAATATCAGGGAACTGTCGGGAGGCATGAAGAGGAGCCTCCTTCTTGCCAGGTCCATCGTGAACGATCCCGACGTTATCATACTCGACGAGCCGACGACGGGTCTCGACCCCCACAGCAGACAGATGGTCTGGAAAAGGCTCGAAGACCTGAAACGGCAGGGCAAGACCCTCCTTCTGACGACGCACTACATGGAGGAGGCCGAGAGGCTCTGTGACCGCGTGGCCATCATGGACAGGGGGAAGATCATCGTCATCGCCTCTCCGCGAGACCTGATGGACGAGCATGGAGGGAACCTCGAAGCGGTGTACCTCACGCTCACGGGGAGGAAGCTTGAAGATTAAGCGGGCCCTGAGGGTGTGGCAAAGGCACTTCACGGTCTACAGGAAGCTCTACATGTCGAGCATAGCCCTCAACTTCGTGGAGCCCGTCCTTTACCTTGTCGCCTTCGGGTTTGGTCTCGGAGGATATATCTCGGAGGTCGAGGGAAAGCCTTACATCAATTTCATCGCGCCAGGCATCATAGCCTCCTCATCGATGTTCGCGACCATATATGAATGCACGTACGGCACCTACGTGCGGATATTCTTCCAGAAGACCTTCGACGCCATCCTGGCGACGCCGGTGAACATAGATGACCTCATCGCGGGCGAGCTCATATGGGGCGCGACGAAGAGCATGCTCTACGGCATCATCATCGTCGGAACGATAAGCGCGTTCCGTCTCGTCGATTCTCCCCTCGTCGTGCTTGTCATTCCCGTTCTCTTCCTGAGCGGGCTCATCTTCGCGCAGATATCGCTCGTGTGCGTGGCGCTGGTCCCCGGAGTGGATTCCCTGAACTATTTTTACACGCTCTTTCTGTCGCCCATGTTCCTCCTGTCGGGGATATTCTTTCCTCTCGACAACCTCCCCGCCTTTGTCGGCAAGGTGGCCTGGTTCACGCCCCTGTATCACCTCACCAACGTCTGCAGGGCCTTTGCGGCGGGGTCCCCCGGCAACGCGCTGGAAGGCGCGGTGTGGATAATCGTCGTCGTTATCCTCCTTGCGCCCTTCCCGTTCAGGTTGATGAAAAGAAGGATAATCAGGTAGGGCTCTCTATGGTTTCGATGGCGACTCGCCGAGGAGCCTGAGAATTATCCTGTCCATGGCGGCGTCGACCGCCGATGTCGCGACATGATTGTTGGAAAAGATGGAGAAGACGAGCCTCTCCCCTCTCAGGGTCGTCACGTAGCCCGAGAGGCCCCGTACGTGCGTCATCGTCCCTGTTTTCGCCCGCACTCTTTCCGCCGCGCGGGAGCCCTTGAGCCTCGCGCCGAGAGTGCCGTCGACGCTCATGACGGGAAGGGAGTCGACAAAGGAGCGGGCGTGGGGTCCCTCGGCCATGACCCTCAACAATCGGGCGACGCTGTCGGGTGTGACGAGGTCATGACGGGATAGCCCCGAGCCATCGGTCATGACGACGCCGGAGGTATCCACCCCGGCGCGGCGAAGCGCGGCAAGGGCGGCCGCGGCGGATCTTTCGGTCCCGGCCGCCCCCGCGGCCCTGCCTGTCGCGATGAGCAGCAGCTCGGCGTAGAGATTGTTGCTGAGCTTGTTGACCACCTTTATGATCTCGGCAAGCCGGGGAGAACGGTAGATGGCAACGGTGGTCCATTCCCCTTTCTCTCTTCTCGTCCGCACATCGACCGTCTTCGGGCAGTTACGGGCACACAGGATATCTCCCCTCACGACGATACCGGCGGCCTCAAGGGTTTCCCTCAGGACAAAACTCCCGCAATAGGCGGGATGGTTCACGGCCACGGAGCGGGTCATCATCCCTGTTCCGGACCCGATGGAGCCGGTTATCGACAGGGTCCTCGGCGTCGTGTACTCGAGGTTGACGACATCCGGGCCGGCATTCTTTCGGACCGTGAGGCCGCTCGCGAGACTCACGTAGTCCGTGGCGGGCTCCATGACGATGCGTGCCGCCTCGCCTGTCCTGCCCGATGGAGTTATGTCGAGCTGAATGCAGTTGTTGTTGAAAGTGAAGGCATCCCTTGGGGCGCTGAAGCAGTTTACCGGGTCGACGTCCCAGCCTTTGCCGTAAGGCTTGTCCGGGAACGGGGAGTTATCGATCACAAGGTCGCCGCCGATCTCCCTCACACCCTGCTCCTTCAGCTTTGCCGCCCACCGGCGGAACACGTGGAGCACGTCTCCCTCGTGGAAGTATCCCGATATGGTGGGATCGCCCGATCCCTCGACGATGATGTCTCCGTTCAGGACGCCGGAGGTCACCGTGCCGTCCGTGATAAGCCGCGTCTCCCACCGGAAATCCGGGGAGAGCGCCAACAGGGCCGCGGCCGTGGTGAAAAGCTTCATGTTGGATGCGGGAACGAACCGCTTGCCGGCGTTGTATCCTAAGATCCTCCTCCCCGTTGTGAGGGAGTCGACGACGACCCCCATGTGGGCTGCTCCAAGCGCGGGGTCGTCAAGGATGGCCGTGAGATCGTCACTGAGTGTCCCGACCGTTTCGGCCGGAGCCGGGACGGGAAGGGAGTGCAGGACGGCCAGAAACACAAAGACCATGGACAGGTACCGGAGGTGCCTGCGGGCCCGGTCTCGTGCCGTCATGTTGCCCGTTGTCATCGTGTCACATCCTCAGAGGTCAGTAGTTCGACAGGAGACATCTGTCGTTCTGGCACAGATGGGTCCTTATCCGTCCGGGGAACTTCTTCTCCAGGTTCTCTATCCTCTTGGATTTCGTGATGAAGAGGACCTTCCTGTCAGAGCCGAGAAGGCGGAAGAATTCCTCTTCCTCCATGAATATCTTCCGGGCGTCGTCATACTTCGCGCCCATGGCGAGCTCTCCCTTGTACGACGCGATCACGACGGGGCGTTTGAGGTAGAATGGGATCGTCAGGTCGAGCGCGGAGTAGTTCACGACAATGTCCGGCTGCGTCTTCAGTTCCGCCGCGGCCAATGCCAGCTTCTTGGCCGTGTTGATCCTGTCCACCACCCCGGAATGGCCCATTATGGCAACGATGGTGGAGAGAGAGAAGAGAAAGAGGATAATGAAAAGCCTCTTCGGATCGCGAAAACTCCGAAAGAAGAAGAGGACGAGACAGACGGCCGAGGTGAGAGATATCCAGAGAGAAAAGTACCTGAGGTCAAGCGTGATGGACGTCGCGTCCATCGAGATGTCGGCAATATAGGTCATGAAATCGTTGCTGAAATACAGCAGACAGGAGAAGACGAGTATCGCCATGCCGAGCCCGTAGACAGCGATCTCCCAGTGCCGCCGAAAGCGGGACCCCCGGCCCTCGTGGAAGAGGATGCCCAGAGGGATGGAAAGGGCGGGGAAGGCGGGGAGGATGTATGGCGGAAGCTTGGAGCCGGACACGCTGAAGAAGATGAAGACGATGGCCGACCACAGGATGAAGAAACGGCAGTCGGTGCGTTTCCAGGTCGCGGCCACGGCCCGGGGGATGAAGAGCGACCAGGGCAGCATTCCTCCCAGGAGGACGGGTACAAAATAGTACAGGGGCCCGCCCCTGTCGTGCTTGGTGGTGATGAAGCGAAGGAAATGCTGGTCCACGAAGAAGAAATCGACGAATTCCTTCTCTCTCACCGATATGATGACAAACCACGGCGCCGCTATGGCGAAATACAGGAGGAAGCCCGTAAGAGGTTTCATGTGCTTTACGAAAGCGAGATTCCTTTCCATGAGAAGGAAGACGAGAATGGTCCCGCACAGGAGGACCGGGGCCACGGGGCCTTTCGTCAGCGTTGCGAGTGCCATGGCCCCGTAGAACCCGTAGACAAGGATGCCCCCTCTCTTGCGGTAGTGTTCGTAGAAGCACAGGAGCGCCAGGAAAAGCCAGAAAGCGAGGACCATGTCCGTCGTGACTATCCGCGCCATTCCGAAGAACCCGAAGGACGACAGGAGGACGAGAGATGCAAGGAACGCGGCCCCGTCGTCGGTCCACCTCCGGCAGAAGAAAAACAGGCACATAACGCTGAGGAAAGCGGCAACGGCGTTGGGAAGCCTGAAGGACCATTCGCTTACACCGAAGAGCTTGTACGAAACCGCCACGGCCCAATAGAGAAATGGCGGCTTCTCAAAGTACCGCACGTCGTTAAGACGCGGGACGGTGAGGTCCCCGCTTTCCACCATCTCCCGGGGTATCTCGGCATACCTTCCCTCGTCGGGCTCCTTCAGGGAATAGTCGCCGAGGCCGTAGAAGATGAAGACGTATGACAGGACAAGAAGGATGATCGTGTACCTGGCAAAGGTATTTCCCGGTCTCATGATCGCTATCCGCCGTTTCCCTTTCTCATTGTAAAAAGGACCATCGCCGTATCTCCGATGCGGTCTTCCGTTTCCACAACGGCGCCGGGCAGAGCGCCCGTCACCTCCTCAGCATCCCGGCTGCGCGTGAGGATGTAGAATTCCTTATGCCGTGACGCGAACTCCTTGAGCCCGGCGACATCATGTTCCTCCACGTGGACGGCGAATCGTCCGACGTAGTATACATAAACCCCGCGCATACTGCCATAGTAGACCCAGGGCACGGTGTCGCCCGCGAGGGCACGGATCTTCCGGGCCATGGGTTTCGGCGACTTGTAGCGGTTCCATTTCTCGAATATGGAGACGTTTCCCGTCATGTACGCGAGGGCCATGAAGACGGCTATCGCGGCGAAAGCGGCCCCCGCGCGACGGTGCCGCATCGAGAGAAAAATGAGAACAGCGGCGCACAGGGCGAGTGAACCGAGGATGATCCTTTCAGGAAGGAATTCGCCGTAGAGAGAAGTTCTGTACACGATGAGACCTATGCCCAGGGCGGCAAAGACTCCCGCTGTCACGGCAAAGACTATCCTGTTGTAGATGCTTCTTCCGTCGGTGATCGTCCCCGAGACGATGACCGCGAGGGCGGGCAGCGCCGGAAGCATGTACTTGCTGATCTTGCCCGACGAAAGGGAAAGGAAAAAGAAGAACCAGATGAACCACAGTGTGAAGAAACGCGTTCCCCGGTCTGTTCCCCAACCTTTCGCGGCCGCGTAGAGGCCGAGCGGCAGGAAGAGACTGAAGGGGAAAAAATCCAGGGGGAGTGTTGTGAAGTAGTAATAAAAGGGCCTCCTGTGACTCCAGGCGTCGAAGAACCGCAGAAAGTTCTGGCGCAGGATGTTCTCGTAGAGGTACGGGAAGCCTTCCCGGGCATACACGGCGAGGTACCAGGGAAGGACGATGGCGATGAAGAGGAGGATGCCGGGACAGGTATGCCGGTTAAGGAGCGCCCTCCACCTTCTTTCGGTGGCGCAGTAGAGGACGACCACGGGTGCTGCGAGCGCCACGCTGAGAGGTCCCTTTGTCATGAAAGCGAGGGCGAGGCAGACGAAGAAGAGATAATACCAGACCTTTCTCCCCGTTTCCATGTATTGGAAGAACAGGAGGAGCGCCACGACCAGGGCCGCCGAGAACACCATGTCCACCTGCAGGTAGCGGGCCTGCCAGTAGAACAGGGGTGTAAGCCCCAGTATTGCCGTGGCGTAGAGGGTTCGTGTCAGACCGAAGCGCGCCTTCAGTGTGAGGAAGAAGACGACGATGACGGCGATAGCGGCGAAGCTCGAAGCAAGGCGCATCGAGGTCTCTTCCGGGAGCCACCGGAATATCTTCGCGCACGCGAAGACCGCATAGTAGAAAAGCGGCGGCTTCTCACCGTAGGCCTCACCGTTGAGATGGGGCACGACAAGGTCCTTGTCCAGCTCCTTCACGATCTGGGCAAAATCCCCTTCATCAGGGGCCCAGAAATCCCGTCCCCCGAGATTGGTAAAGAAAAGCGCACTGACTGCGAGAATCAGAACAAGAGCTATTTTCGCGGTCCTGGCATTATCCATCGGTCGCTTTGGTATTTCGTCACAGGTCACAGGTCACAGGTCACAGGTCACAACAAAAAGGCGGTCTATGCTCCAATCCGTCGTTTCAAACCTGCGACATGGGACCTGCGACGTGCGACAGGTCTTTATAAGAATAAGGGTAGACTGTAAGCCGGGTTCTGTTTTTCCGCTCGCAGGCGGAAACGGCGGTCATTTCTCTAAGGATCCGGGTCACCCCGGACCTCAAGCGGCCTACCCGGGTACTGGACGGGCCATCCACGCCGCCTTTTGGGCGGCACCCTCTTTGGCCTTGCATCGGATGGGGTTTACAAAGCTCCCGCGTCGCCGCGGGACTGGTGGGCTCTTACCCCGCCATTTCACCCTTACCCCCTTTCGGAGGCGGTGTATTTTCTGTTGCACTTTCCCTGGGGTTGCCCCCGGTTCCCGTTAGGAACCATCCTGCCCTTCGATGCCCGGACTTTCCTCCCCGCTTCACGCGGAGCGACCACCCGTCTACCCTTTTATTATGGCATCCTTCGCGAGCTTGTCTGCTTCCCGGTTCTGTTCCCGCGGTATATATTGTATCGTAAAATGTTCGAAATTGCTCACGATTTCTTTGACCCGCCGCACGTATCCGAAGAGGGTCTTATTCTTGATCTTGTAGACCCCCGTGACCTGGTTCGCCACGAGCTGTGAATCGGTGTATACCGTTACATCCTTGACGGAATGCTCGACCGCGATGGTCAGCGCACGGAGAAGCGCTTCGTACTCGGCCATGTTGTTCGTCATTTCGCCGAGATATATACCCTGCGTGAGCACGATCTCTCCCCTGTCGTCCCTGACGACGATCCCGGCGCCTGACTTCCCGGGGTTTCCGGAGGAAGCCCCGTCTACGTGGACATGCCAGCGCATCAGTCGTCTTCTCTGAAGAAAAGGATGCGGTTGCAGCTCGGGCATTGGATGAGCTGCTTGTTCTTCGTGACCTCGATAAAGAGCTGAGGGGGGATGTTCATATTGCAGCCGAGGCACACACCGTTTCGCACGTTTGTGACGGCGATGCCGCCCCGTTTTTCCCGAAGGATATTGTACGTGGTCCTGAGGTTCTCGCTCACGATGGAGAGAAGATTGTCCCTTTCCGTCGTGAGCTTCGCTATGACCGCATCCATTGACCGGGTTTCTTTCTGTATCTCCGTCTTCTCTATCTCCGATTCCTTCTCCAGCCTTTTGAGTTCCACCTGGGAGGTCTCGTAGTCTTTCTTGAGGTCTTCTACCTTGTCCATGAGGACGAGGACGTCCTCCTCGGTCCGGTCGTTGGCCTCCTTCGCGGATTCGATCTCTTTCAGAAGGGCCTGGTATTCCTTGTTCGTCTTCACGTCGTAGAGCTTGACTTCCAGTTTCTTTATCTTCTCTTTTTCGCCTTCCAGCTCCTTCTCTTTCTTGCGCCTCTCTTTTTCGAGTTCCTCGACGATCTCTTTCTCCTTTTCGATCTTGTCCCGGACCTCGGTGAGCTGGTCTTCCATCTGTCTGAGTTTCTTCGGAGCCTGAAGAAGCTTCTGCTCCCCTTCCATGATCATCGTTTCGATCTTCTGTGCCTCAAAGAGAGTCTCTAATTCCCGCTCCACCCTGTTGCCTCCATAAATGAGAAGGGGTGTACCCGATGGTACACCCCTTCTTACGTGAGTTTGCTATTCCGTTCTATGAGAAATTTCTTCACCATGTCTTCATATGTGGGCCCACTTGGGTTCGAACCAAGGACCTACCGGTTATGAGCCGGTGGCTCTTCCAGCTGAGCTATGGGCCCGACTTCTCTAATAAACTAAACGATTTCTTGGGGGTTTGTCAATGATGGAATGGACCTGCGGTCCGGGTGATGGGTGATAGGTGATGGGTAATGGGAAGAACCGGAGGATGAATGCTCGTTAGCCCAACGCAGAACCCCTGACCCCTGACCCATAACCCCGTCTTTCTCCATTTTTCCATTCCATTTTTCGGCGAATCTATACTACAATGTCGACACAGTTGCGAAATGAGAAGATGGGGAGGCGTGTCGTGAGCGACGGTAAGGTCACCAGGGAAGAACTTCTGGAGAAGGCCAGGAAACCGGCTGTGGATGCGATGAAGATGCATCCTTTCTACAAGGGGAAGATAGAGATGGTTCCCAAGTGCGTCATCAGGGACATCGACGATTTCGCCATATGGTATACGCCGGGAGTGGCGGAGCCATGCAAGGAGATAAACAGGGACCCCGAGAAGGTGTTCGAGTATACGAACAAGGGGAACATGGTGGGTATCGTGACCGACGGGACGCGGGTGCTCGGTCTTGGTGATATCGGTCCCATGGCGGGATTGCCCGTCATGGAGGGCAAGGCGCTCCTTTTCAAGTACCTGGGCGGAGTCGACGCCTTCCCCATTTGTCTCGATACGAAGGACCCCGATGAGATCGTTCGGACGGTGAAACTCATCGCGCCTGTTTTCGGGGGCATCAACCTCGAGGACATCGAGAACCCGAAATGCTTCTACGTCCTGGAAAAGCTGAGGGCGGAGTCGCCGATCCCCGTCTGGCATGATGACCAGCAGGGCACCGCGGCGGTCACGCTCGCCGGTCTCGTGAACGCCCTCAAGATAGTGGGAAAGAAGATCGAGGACGCGAAGATCACCATGATCGGCATAGGCGCCGCGAACGTCTGCATCGTGCGCATGCTCATCAAGGCGGGGGCCGATCCGAAGAAGATCATCGTCGTGGACAGCAAGGGAATACTCAACCGCAAGAGAGACGATATCAAGCCCAACTACAGGGAGAAGCTGGAACTCGCCGCGACAACGAACGGGGAGAACCGTGAAGGCGACACCGCGGCGGCGCTGAAGCGGCAGGATGTCCTCATCGCCCTGTCGAAGTCGGGACCGGACGTCATACAGAAGGATTGGGTGGCCTCGATGGCCGACAACGCGATCGTTTTCGTCTGTGCCAACCCCATACCCGAGATGTGGCCCTGGGACGCGAAAGAGGCGGGGGCGCGCATAGTTGCCACGGGCAGGAGCGATTTCCCCAATCAGGTAAACAACTCCGTGGGATTCCCGGCGATATTCCGGGGTACCCTCGATGTCAGGGCCCGGACCATCACCGACGAGATGTGCATAGCCGCGGCGTACGAACTTGCCCGGTGCGCCGAGGACAGGGGGCTTACCGAAGACCACCTCCTTCCGACGATGAATGAATGGGAAGTTTTCCCCCGGGAGGCCGTGGCGGTCGCGAAGATGGCAATGAAGCAGGGCGTCGCGCGCCTCACCATCGACGAAAAGGAACTCTACGACATGGCGGTGACGAAGATCCGCAGGGCCCAGGACGAGGTGGGTCTTCTTATGGAGAAGGGCATCATAGCGCCCTACGCCGGTTAAGGGGCCCCTCATGCGCGAGATCCATGTGGACGATATCGTTTCCGTTGTAGAACGCCTGTTCATCGACGCCAACATCGATCTTCCCGATATGATGTACGGCGCCATCCGGGACGCTATAGAGAAGGAGCGTTCGCCTGTCGGCAAGGAAGTATTGAGGGAACTCTTGAAGAACGCCGATACGGCCAGGGAAGAGCGGATGCCCATATGCCAGGACACGGGTCTCGCGGTGACCTTTCTCGAGATCGGCCAGGACGCGCACGTCGTGGGAGGAGACCTCACGGAGGCCGTGACGGAGGGGGTCCGCCGGGCATACCGCCACGGTCACCTCAGAAAGTCCTGCTGCCATCCTTTCACGCGGAAGAATACCGGGGACAACACACCTCCCATCATCCACACGAAGATCGTGCCAGGGGACGGTATGCGGATCACCGTTCTGCCGAAGGGCGGCGGGAGCGAGAACTATGGGGAGGTGCGGATGCTCATGCCCGCTGAGGGGAAGGATGGGGTCAGGGCCTTCGTCCTCGAGATGGTACGCAAGGGAGGACCCAATCCCTGTCCGCCCATCATCGTCGGTGTGGGCATCGGGGGCAATTTCGAGACCTCGGCGCTGCTGTCCAAGGAGGCCCTCATGGTTCCCGTGGGTAAACGCAATGATGACGGGGAGCTGGCAGCCATGGAGACGGAACTGCTCGAGGAGATCAACGCGACCGGTATAGGCCCTCAGGGGTACGGGGGCACGGTGACGGCCCTCGACGTTCACATAAAAATGGCGCCCTGCCATCTCGCGTCGCTGCCCGTGGCGGTGAACATCCAGTGCCACGCGCACCGCATCAGGGAGGCCATCCTATGACAACGGACCTCAAGAGGATAAGGACACCTCTTGCTGATGACGTAACAGGGTCCTTGAGGGCGGGGGAGAAGGTTCTTTTGTCCGGTTTCATCTATACGGCCCGGGACGCCGCGCACAAGAGGTTCATCGAGACCCTC
>Ga0123326_1002052_pt1 | contig 16182 bp, 9 predicted proteins | sample BioC13SIPDNA_FD_89739 | JGI IMG/M metagenome (GOLD analysis project Ga0123326, IMG submission 89739) | Anaerobic biogas reactor microbial communites from Washington, USA - Biogas_R1_A C13 SIP DNA | ecosystem: Engineered > Bioreactor > Anaerobic > Unclassified | place: Washington, USA | collected...
CGTTCCCCTACAGGCCTTCAACGCTACCTGAAGGACTGTCAGCCGGATAGATCGCAATTCGTTTTATCCCGGCAGACAAATAGGACGTCCAGTGTAACACACAGTCGCCACAATATGGGGGTGATGGGCCAGCCCGGTAGAGCTGCTGGCGGTTGCCGGAGCACATCGTCTGCCAGGATACACGACATTCCGTGCGGCCGCTACGATTCGAAGTGATGCAGGGAAGCCCGCACTTGCCAGGAGAGCCCCTAAGATACAAGTCTCACAGGCACTTCCACTCAACCTTTTTATCAGGGTTGTCTTGAGGCATCAGCACTTACGCCTCGTGAGAAAGAAGTCGTCCGTTTGGCCCGCTTGAGACGCACGGTTCACGGATCGGCGAGGATCTCTAAGGTTGCGCCGAGGGGACTGTCCCCTTCCCGCAGCATCACGAGCACAGAATTCGGTACAGGCCCGCGCCGAGCCCTGTGGACAACCACATGGCTCGTGCCATGGCCGAGGCGGGATAAGACAGGATTGTCCTGGAGAGAGAACCGATTTCTACACACTGCCATAAAAAAGGCAGCCTTTGGGCTGGCAAGAACGAGTAACTGGGGGTTTGAGGCACTTCCAATCACCAGGCATCGAGCACTGCCAACGCCAAAGGCTGTCTGTATTAGGTCCGGTGTGAGGGAACACAACCGACTCGTGGTACGCCGCGGTAATCGGCAAGGAAACCCTACTTTGGCAGGGGCATTCCTTGCATACGGGGCTTGCGCCGACAATAATACCGTTTGAGCGAGGGAAAGGGTCCCGGATGGTCCGCTCGCAAATTGGGGCACGTTGTAGTTGTTTTGGGGGAGGGTGGCTCACTCTTTCTGCCCGAGGGGCGGTCCAGTGCTTGAGACAATCTCTTGTGGGTGCGAACGCGGAACGCCTCGGGTGGGACCTAGGTACCGAGCCTACACTCTCGTTGAGTTGATTGTCGTAATTGCGATCGTTGGGATGTTGGCAGCGCTTCTCCTCCCCGCCGTTCAAGCGGCTCGCGAAACGGCGCGTGGGGCTGAGTGCAGCAACCACCTCAAGCAATTGACGTTTGCTCTCCACAATCATCATGACGTCCATCGCGCATTTCCGTCGGGCGGTGATTCGTCGGGGTATCACGTAAGTTATCGCAACGGCGTTCCCGAAGTGGGAAAACAACAGACGGCGGGGTGGGGATTTCAACTGCTTCCCTACCTTGAACAGAACGCCGTCTACTCAGGGGCAGGGGCAGAGCCGCTCGCGGACCCGAGTCAGCAACTTGTCGCAAAGTCTGTTGTGGCAGTTCAATCTCCTGTCCCGGTCTTTTTCTGTCCCTCGCGACGAGGCCCGACGGTTCATCCCGAAACATCGGATTGGTACAACTGGATTGTAGTCAACGGCCAGAGAATCCAGGCTAAGTCCAGCGAGGATTTCGGGCATGCTCAGAACGATTATGCGGCCTCCAGTTTCAGTTCGAATTACTTGCGTCCGGACGGCAGCCTAGGAGCGGGATGCGACGGACCGTGCGGGTGGGTAGGTCGCACAAAATGGAACGACCCGATACGCCCCACGGATTTTTCCTCGATCAGAGACGGTACCTCGAACACATTTGCGTTTGGAGACAAGAGGCTCAACTCAAGTCGGCTCGGGGACTATCAAAACGACGACCGAGCAGGCTATACGGCAGGTTGGGACCTGAGCGTTATCCGGCGGACGGATCGAGCACCGATGCCCGACCCGGTGGTCAGCGACGGCAACATGCGGTTTGGATCGTCTCATCCAGGTGGCGTCAATATGTCCATGCTGGATGGGTCGGTTCGGCTTGTCTCCTACGACGTGGAACTATGGCTATTCAGTTGCCTGGGTGCGCGAGACGATTCTCTGGCAGCCCAGGCGCCCTGATTGTACAGTTTATCACTCGCTCAAAGTCTTAATTGCGATTCGAAGCGGCGAGCGGACACTCGATTTGGAGAAGTTTTTCGGGGGGCATGGTCTTACTTCGCTTGTTGGGTCAACGGTGATGCTATGCCAGATGAACTGGACGACTTCCAAATACTTCTGCAGCGGGTGTGCGACGGATCGGAAGAGGCGGCCTGGGAACTGGTTGAGAAGTATGGCGACCATATCCGGCGTGCCGTGAGGCGTTCCCTTGATGCGCGATTGCGATCGAAATTCGATTCGTTGGATTTCGTGCAGCTTGTTTGGTCGTCGTTCTTCCGCGCTCGCGGGCAGGCACAGCGATTCAACCACCCGGGAGAGCTAGTTGCCTTTCTGCGCACGATGGCTCGCAACAAGGTCGGGATGGAGACGCGGCGGCGTCTCAACACGCAGAAATTCAACGTTGGTCGAGAACGCTCTCTGGATGCCTTGCCCGACCACGATGACCTGGCACCGGCCAGTCACGAGGAGACGCCGGTTGCGGCGGCCATCGCACGGGAGCAATGGAATCGGATCATGCAGGACCACCCGGAGCACTACCAAGAGATCATTCGCATGCGGCTTCAGGGACATACATGCACCGGGATCGCCGATTCTCTCGGGTTGTCGGAGCGCACAGTACGCCGCTTCTTGAAGAAGCTTTGCAGAGAGTCGCTGGAGTAGGGCACCGATGGGACTGTCAGGGTGATGTCTAGAGCAACGACGAATATCGACGGCGCGCAGTTTGCGGACCGCTTTGCCGCGGAAGTGAGAGATCGATGGCATCGCGGCGAGGAAGCCGACGTTTCCGCGCTTCTGCAAGAATGGCCGGGATTGGAGCAGCACAGGTCGATTGTGCTCGACCTGGCGTATCACGAGTATCTTCAGCGTCTCGATCGCGGCGAGTCGCTCAGCGCCGATCAGTACTCGCGGCGTTTTCCCTCCCTGCAACGGTCCCTGTTCATGCTCATCCAGGTTCGGCAGATGCTGAGCAGGGATAGCGGTATCCAGGCATTGGAACACGACGTTGCCTGGCCGGAGACCGGAGACGATTTCCTTGGATTCCGACTGTTGGCCGAACTTGGGCGCGGCACGTTTGGCCGAGTCTTCCTGGCATCCGAGCCGGCATTGGGTGATCGACTGGTTGCCCTGAAGGTTGCTTTGGGAGGAGACGAAGAAGCAGAGATGCTGGGACGGCTTCGGCATACAAATGTAGTGCCAGTTCATTCCATCCGGAAGGATCCGAGCAGCAGTCTCACCGCGATCTGCATGCCCTATCATGGGCGGACTACATTGTGTGATATCCTCGACGCGGCCTTCCCGGATTGCCGGCCGCCGACTCGCGCTCGTGTGGTCGTGGAGGCGGTTGAGAGTCTGCACGACAAATCGGAACTGCCGCCGGAGAACCGTATTGACCGCATCTTGCGCAAAGGATCGTACGTTGACGGGATGGTTCACTTGGCGATCCAGTTGAGCGACGCGCTGGCCTATGCCCATGCGAAGGGGATATGCCATCGCGATCTCAAGCCGTCCAATGTTCTCTTATCGCACGAATGCCGGCCCCTTCTTCTCGACTTCAACCTCTCGTTCGACGACCAGGGGGGCGCAAACAGGATCGGCGGCACGTTGCCCTATATGGCTCCCGAGCAGCTTGCGGCGATTGCGGGTGATTTTGACGTCTCTCCGTCTCTCACCGATCAGCGATCGGACTTGTTCTCCCTGGGTGTCATCTTCTACGAGCTATTGGCGGGGACTCTCCCCTTCGGGCCGGTTCAATGGGCGTCTTCCTTTCAGCAGACCGCCCGGCTTTTGCTCGACCGGCAGGCTTGCGGTCCAAGCCCACTGCGGGAGAAGAACCGAATGGTGGATCGGCGTCTGGCGGACACGATCGAGAAATGCCTAGCCTTCAATCCGGACGATCGGCCGGCCTCGGCCGCCAAATTGGCTGATTCTCTGCGGAAAGAGCTGCGTCCGGCTCGCCGTGCGAAGCGATGGATCCGTTCGCATCGCAAGGCGGCAACGGTATTTGCCATCGTGCTGGCGACGATCTTCGTTGCTCTCGGTATCTTTCTGGCGACGCGTGACCCTTACCACGTGCGCCAAATCCAGCGCGGGCGAGCCTATTATCAGCGGGAAGAGTATGACCTGGCCGCGGAAGCGTTCGGCAATGCCATTCGATCCGCACCGGATCCGTCAGAAGCTCTTTTGGAGCGGGGGCGAGCGTTGGTGAAGCTGGGTGAGTATCGCAGCGCCCTCGAGGATCTGGGAGACTCCTATAAGCTCAGGCCGACTCCCGAAGGAACGATTGGCAGCGGATACTGCCTGAACCGGCTCAGGTATCACAAAGAGGCGATCGTGGCTTATCGCATGGCAGGAGAAACCGGGCAGTCATCGGTCGCGGTGCTCAACAACATAGGCTACTCTTGCCTTTGTGTGGGAGATCTTGAGGGTGCCGAGCGAGCCCTGACGGAGGCAGCACGACTCGATTCACACCAGCAGGCGGTGCAATACAATCTGGCGATTCTCTACCTGCGTCTTTACCGAATGAAGCGGCCGATCCCGTCCGATGCGTACTCCCATGCAGCGCAGGCCCTCGAGCTTGGCCCACCCGACAGCGAACTCTGCCGGCTCGCGGCGACTTTCTGCACGATTGATCCCGGCGCGGATTCCCAGGGGTTCGCGAAGGCCCTTACCTATCTGGAAGAGGGAATCTCGCTTGGCCTGGATATGGCAGTGGTGAATCGCGATTCTGCGCTTCGTCCGCTGAAAGGCGAGCCGAGGTACAAGCAGTTGATGAATACGCCGCGTGGCAGGAAGGCGGCCGAGCCCACTACACTTATCGATCCACTCTAGTGATCTATCCATCAACGGAATTGGGGTATCTGCCGGCGACCCGAGCACGATGCGCGGCGACGTTCACAATGGTGCCTGATTGATTCCGGACGGCCCGTAGTCGGTCACAAGAGGCTCGAACTCTCCAACACGGCGGTTTCCGTTCGATGAGTTCGTGCGAAGATGCGGGCCCAAGGATTGCTTTTCTTCGTCGACTCGTACGGCCTCGCTGCCGGCCTGGCAGCGAGGATAATCCGCTCTTTCTCTGCTGAATAGGCCCGCCTCCAGGGCGGAGTGTGAGGGCTTCTCAAGAAGCTCACGTCCGCTTCAGTTGCGAAATCTCAATTGAAATCATGAGGGCTTGTCCGAACGTATCGGGCATTCTGTGGGCCCTGCGGAAATCGCATCCGGCAATTCTCGGCTCCCAACACCTGGAAGGAGACTTCTTTATGCTGCGCGCGCAGAGGGACCGGAAGTATCGTTCTCGATCACGTACATTCACCTTGGCAATTGTTGCGGCCGTCTTCTGCGCGATCTTCTCGCCTGCGTCGGCCGACGACCCGCCGCCGAACAACCCGCCTGAGATCGAGTGGTTCGCGATCTCCAACAGCGCGTATGACACGTACGAGTTCTACGGATACGTTTCCGATCCAGACGGCTCAACGGAAGGTTATATCGTCACCTTCAGTGGAGCTATAAGCGGGGTCAGCGTCACGGTCGGTCCGGACGGTTCGTTCGACGAGGTATTCTATCTTCCGAATGCCCAATCCGGCCTAGTCTTCGCGGATACCATCGATCCAGAAGGGGCAATGGCGGAGACGGTGGAATACGATCTGTTCTTGTAGGCACTGAGTCGAGCGGGTGTTCTAGCTAATAGGGGACCCAGCGGCCGATTCGATGGGGGCAGGGCCAGGGGACGCTGCGAGATGGGCTAGGCAGCCGAGCCGAGGGGAATCGGTGAGAACAGGCAGGCTCGCCGTGAATCGGAGCGGAGCATCACTACCGCTGATTGCCCAACGGGGCAAAATCTTGTCGCAACGTTGCACCAGCGTTGCACCGGGACGAATCTCACCCCCGAGTAAGAAACAAAGCCTTGTGCAACCTATTGCTACACAAGGCTTTGTGAGTAGGCCCGGCTGGATTCGAACCAGCAACCAACAGATTATGAGTCTGCTGCTCTAACCGTTGAGCTACGGGCCCAAGGAAGCTGACACGGAGAACGCGGATGGGGCTCGCGCGAGCCCCCCGCGGTCGGGTCGATCCATTATCTCATCCGAGCGGGGGAGTGCAAGGGCGGGATGGGTGGGCCGGCCGTTGGACGAAGAGGCTGGACAGGCCGGTGGAGAAGCTGAATTGGGCGAAGGGGCCACTTCAGTGGGTGCTGGGACTGGACGATCGGGCGGATGACAGGCTAAGACAGCTCTGCCAGCACGCGTTCGATCTCGGCGAACATTGCAGTGGCCTTGATCGGCTTGGTGACGTAGCCGTCCATGCCGGCCTCCAGGCAGCGTTCGCGGTCGCCTTTCATGGCGTGGGCCGTCATGGCGACGATCGGGGTGCGGCGGCCGGAGCCGGATTCCTGCTCGCGGATGCGGGCGGTGGCCTCGAAGCCGTCCATCTCGGGCATCTGCACGTCCATAAGAATCACGTCGCAGGGGCCTTTCTGCCAGGCGTCGAGGGCCTCCTTGCCGGTGCCGGCCACTTCGACCGTGTGGCCGTTCTTCTGAAGCACGCGGAGGGCGAACTTCTGGTTGACCGGATTGTCTTCGGCCAGGATCACCTTGAGCGGCTTGAGGCTCGCACCTTCCGGTTGCTCTGCCGGCGCCGGGGACTTCGATGGCCGGTCGTCGACCACCGTCACGCCGACGGCCAGGGCAATAGCGTCGAGCAGTGCCGATTGTTTGACGGGTTTCATTAGGTGCGAGACGACGCCCAACTCGCGGCAGCGTTGGGCGTCGCCCGATCGGCTCGCCGAGGTGAGCAGGATGGTCTTGGTGCCGGCGTGCAGCGGACTGGCGTTCACCTTGGCCGCCAGTTCGAAGCCGTCCATCTCGGGCATGTTCACGTCGGAGATGATCAGCCTTACGGCCTTGCCCGCATTGCGGGCCTGGTCCAGGGCTCGGAGGGCGTCCTGCCCGCTCTCGACGACGATCGGTTCCATCCGCCAGCTCTTCAGCATCTCTTCGAGAATCCGCCGGTTCGTCTGATTGTCGTCGACCACCAGAACGGTTGTCCCCATCAGGTCGCCCAGCTTGATTTCGACGGTCGTTCTCGTCCTGGCCCTGCCTCGCCCGAAGCGGGCAACGACGTGGAACTTGCTGCCCTGTCCCTGGTCGCTTTCGGCCCAGATCCGCCCGTCCATCAGTTCGACGAGTTGGGTTGAAATGGCCAGTCCGAGCCCGGTGCCGCCGAAGCGGCGGGTGGTGGAACTGTCGGCCTGCTCGAAGGGGCGGAAGATCTTGTCCAGTTTGTCGTGGGGAATTCCGACGCCGGTGTCTTCGACCGAGAGGCGAAGCCAGACGTTGTCCTCGTCTTCCGATTCGACGGCCACGTGGACCACGACTTCGCCCTGTTCGGTGAACTTGATGGCGTTGCCGACCAGGTTGACGACGACCTGCCGAACGCGGTGGATGTCGCCGACGAGCGAGTCGGGCACGTTCGACTCGACGTGGCACGCCAGTTCGAGATGTTTGCTGTGGGCGCGGACGGCGAGCGTATTGAGCGTGTCGGTCAGATCGTTGCGGAGTTCGAAGTCGATGGGATCCAGTTCGAGCTTGCCGGCCTCGATTTTGGAGAAGTCGAGGATGTCGTTGAGCAGGGTCAGCAGCGATTCGGCCGACGACTTGACGGTCGTGAGGTACTCGCGTTGTTCGTTCGTCAGATCGGTGTCCAGGGCCAGATCCGTCATTCCCATGATGCCGTTCATGGGAGTGCGGATTTCGTGGCTCATGTTGGCGAGGAAGGCGCTTTTGGATTGGTTCGCCTCGTCGGCGGCCTTCCTGGCCAGGTACAGTTCGTCCTGGGTGCGGGCGATCATGCCGGAAACGAACCAGATCGAGGCGAAGATCAGCAGCAGGGAGAGGAGAAGGGTGACGGCGGTGGTGGCGATTTGCGAATCGGCCGCCTTCATGGCTTCGGCTTCAGTGATTCGGGCTGCGAAGCCCCACTTGCACGAGGTGATCGGCGCGTAGAAATACCAGACTCGCTTGCCCGTCTCCCAATCGACGAGGCGGATGACGCCCGATTCCTGCTCCTTCATATTGACCGCCAGCGTCTCCAGCATCTTGTCGTTCTGCCGCCGGGCCAGATCGTAGATGCTGTCCTGCATGATCCGGTTGGGATCGGGATGATAGACGAATTTGCCCGTGGACGATACGACGAAGAAGTCGAGTTCCTTGGCGCCGCTCACTCGGATTCTCTGATTGAGCGGTTCGAGGGGGATGTCGACGGTGGTGGCGCCCCAGAAGCGGCCTTCGCGGAGGAAGGGAACCGAGTAAGTGCACATGAGGATATTGCCGGCCCCGTCGTCGAAATACGGTTCGGTCCACAGGGCCCGTTTCTCTTGGCGGGGCACGTGATACCACTGCCACTGAGGCTGGGTGTAATCGTAGGAGTCGGCGGCGATATCGAGTTGGGCCAGTCCGTCACCCTTCCGATAGGCGTAGGGGCTGAAGAGATCGCGTCCGCCGAAGGTTCCGGGTTCGAAGGCCATGGCGGCGCCATAGATCAGTTCGCGCTGGGCGACGTTGGCTCGCAGTTGGGCGTAGGTCTGTTCTTCGGTCAACTGGGGGCAGGTTTCGATGAAAGTGGCCGTGGAGCTGGCGACCTGGGCCGCCTCACGAAGTTCGGCATCCATTTCGCTGGCGAAGCGGGCGGCCAGTTCCGCCATGTACTGTTCCACATCGTTCCGGGCCTGACGCTGCATCTGCCACAGGCTGAAGCCGAAGATGGCCAGGTAGATGACCGTGACCGGCGCCACGGTGAGGAGGAGAATTTTCCAGCGCGTCGACAATCGCATGATCGCCCCGGTCCGCTTGTGCGGATTGCAGGATCTGAACGGAAGAGGGGAGCCCAACGAATCTTAGGTTATGATCGGGAAACCTGCCATCCCCACTTGCAGAAGGCGGGAGGTACGGTGCGGTCTTTCGCCTTCGCTTGCGGCCTGCACCCGTCGCAAGAAGTCTTCGGGTGGGCGATTCGGGATCCGATCCGACAATGCCCCATCTTGGCACGATCTGCATATCCGGCTATCCTGCCGGAAGCACTCCTGAGATCTGCACACTGACTGAATGGGTTGTTTGACCATTGTCCGAGGAATCCGGGCTTTCGTTTTCAGCCCACCGTTCATGAACTGTGCAAACCTCGGTGAAGGTGGTGAGGTGCATCTCCTGTGGCGTGCAGGGCTGGCTCAGGATATCAGTTGGACGGAGGGTATGGTCGTGAGGTGGCACGTCTGGACGCTGGCGGCGATAGTCTCTGCCTCGTGGTCGTGGGGGATCGCCGGGGCGCAGCCGGAGGAAGCGTTGGCACTGAGTGACGATGCGGCCGCGTGGTTGGCGACTCTGGAGAGCGATTCACCAGAGAAGCACGTCGACTTCATCACCCGGTTTCCAGAGAGTGGCTATGCAAGCTGTGCGGCTCAGCGAATGCTGTGGTTGCTCAGGCAAGAAGTTGAAGCGGCGGGGCCCGAGTTTTCCGTTCCGCGGAAAAACGCCTTGCGATCCTATCGTAAGAGCTTCCTGCCTTTGCTGGTGCAGAGAATCGACGACTTTCCGCCGTTCGATTGCAGGCGACCGGTTGACCAGGTGAATCCGTACGAGGTAGTCCCGCAGATCGATACGCGGTGGTGGCTCTACGGGCTTCCGGAACCGGAAAGGAAACGTCTGTTCGACGAGTTGTTGGAGGGCTATCTCGCCCAGCTCCGCCACGCTCAGGATGAAGAGATCCTCTGTGATGCCTGTCGCGTACTGGGAGAACTTGGCGATCCTGCTGCCCTGGAGCCCTTGACGTTGCTTCTGGAGGGGACCCGCAACACGAGTTCCGCGGCGATGCGTGCCATCAGCCAGCTTGACGACCCTCGTGTTCCCGCGATTCTGCTGCCACGACTCCCGAATGCTTCAAGTTACGTGACCATCGAAGTGGCCGGGACATTGCGCCATCCGGACTGCATTCCAGCAATCTGCGAGTTGGCCAAGTCAGGTGACGATTGGACGCAAGAGAGGGCATGTGACACGCTCGGACTGATTGGAGATGTTCGTGGACTGCCGACCCTGCTCGCTCTGGCTGGTGATGAGCGGGAGGACGATCTTACCCGGGCGAGTGCAATCGAGGCGCTCGGCCGTATCGGCGACAGGCGTGCTGTTTCCCTGCTCGCAGCCTCAATGAAGGCCAAGCACCTATACGGCGATTGCATCGTCGCGCTCGGCCGAATCCGAAGCACCGAGTCGGTGAGAATCCTTGTCGAAAACATTGTCAGGGAAACGGGGATCTTGGCCAGTCTGCCAAGCCAGGCACTCGCCGCGTGTGATCACCCGGATAGCGCACCATCCCTGCTGGCCGCCCTATATAAGAAGCCGGTGGGCCATCTTTCGTTCACCATGGCGGATGAAGAGCGCGATCCAGTCTTCGACGGGGCAGAAGAGGAATACCGGCGGTTCAGTTGCGGAACGTGTGCCATGCTTGTGTGGTCGTTCCAGTCGATTGATCGCCTGTTGGCCGCCCTCGAAGACGAAGGAGAGTCCGTGCGTGGCAGTGCCGCGTATGCAATCGCCCTTGCACCGGTGCGCGATCCGCGTACCGTGAGCGTTCTGGTGCCTCTGTTACAGGACGAGGCACTCGCCGCTTCCGCAGCCTTTGCCCTGGGTAGCTTCGGCGACGTGCGTGCCGTGGAACCGTTGATCGACGCTCTCAATCACAACAACGTCATTGTCCGACGCTTTGCGGCCCACGCATTGGGAGAGTTGGGCGATCCGATCGCCATTTCGCCCCTGTTGAAACTGCTCGATGACGAAGATGCCGGTCTCGTTGCGGTGCAGGCCCTTGGGACGATGAAGGCAAGGCAGGCATCGCCGTACCTGGCCGCGATGCTCAAGAAAATGCGTTGGCAGGCTCCGAGAGCGGATGGTCGCCCCGAAGTGCCTTCTGAAGGGAAAGAGAAAGGTCCCACACTCCCAGAGACCATGTCCATGGTCATACCGCCGCGCAAACCAGATGCGGAGCGAGTCTCACCGCATATGCGGTTGACGACTCGACGTGACCTGCTCACCGCGATTCGGCGGATCGGAAATCCGGACGTCGTTCCTGCTGTGCGGGAGATCGCCGAAGACAACAGCGATCCGCTCCAGCGGGACGCCAAGCGGACTCTTGCCGAGTTGACCGGTGCGACTACCGACGTGGACCACCGACAGCAAACGCAGACCGAGAGCGCGAGCAAGGTTCGGATGGAAGACGCTACCGATCCACAACTGGCAACGCTGGAAGGCGCAAGGATTCTCAGCAACCTGACTGCGAACATGGAGTTGCCGAATGACGCTGATGAAGCCGTGCGCTACATGATCCTGGCTGGTACGCGTTTCGATCTCATTGCGCTATGGCCGCGTACCAAGCAAATCCTCTTTGAGGATCTTCACAGTCAGTCACGCGACAGGCAACTCTACGCGGCCCGATCGCTGATCCGCATCGGTTACGGCGATGAGACGATTTCGGAACTGGTCGCGGCGTTGGAGGGCTCCGACGACGAACGTATGGCCCACGATTTCGTCAATAGCGGCAGCGAGCAGCTTCGCCAGGCGGCGATCACCTGGTCGGTGAGAACGGGAGGAAGCCTCGACAGCCAGCGCCCCGCGGAACTCAGGTGGGGGGCGATGAAGGAGCGGTAGGGCAGCATTCATCCGCCTGTCTGCACGGACTCTTCAAGCGGGGGACGCCAACAAACGCCCCCCCGCTCGTTTCTGTGCTTCGTGGCCCTATACGCCCTGATACCCGTCGACCGCTCGGCTGATCTCCGCCAGTTCGGAGTCGGTGAGCTCCACGGAACCGGCCTTGGCGTTGTCGATTGCCTGCTCGGGGGTGCGGGCGCCGCAGAGGACGTGCGTGCAACCTTTCTGGGCGAGGGTCCATGCCATGGTCAGTTGCGCCAGGGAAATGCCGCGCCGGTCAGCAATCGTTCTCATCGGGTCGAGCATCTCCTGGACCTTGCGGACGTTGTCGGGGCGGAAGCGTGCCTTGTAACGCCGCTGATCGCCTTCCGGGTACTCGCGATTTGGGCCGATCTTTCCGGTCAACAGGCCCTGGCCGAGCGGACTGTAGGCCAGGAAGGCCAATCCCTCACGATCGCACAGCGGAAGGTTCGTCTGCTCCATTTTGCGGTCGAGCATGGAGTACATTTCCTGATCGGCATCGACCTGGCCGAAGCGGCCGTATTCCTCGATCTGTTCGACGCCGGCATTGGAGACCCCGATCGCCCGGATCTTCCCTTCCTTCTTGAGTTCCTCCAGCACTTCCATGCGCTCCTCAATGGGCACGGCATCGTCCTGCCAATGGGTCTGGTAGAGATCGATCACGTCGGTCCGGAGGCGTTTCAGGCTCCGCTCGATCTCTTCGCGGAGGCCGTCGCGTCCGCTGTAGATATAGACGTCGAAACTCCTGCTCGAAGGGGTGCCGGACCAGTCGATGTTCTCTTCGGTGGTAGAGAACTTCATGAAGGCGCGTTGTTTCTGGGCATCGGTCAGGTCCCAGCGCATGGTGCATTTCGTGGCAAGCACCACACGATCGCGGCGGTCGGCAATCGCCTTGCCCACGACTTCTTCGCTGGCGCCGAATCCGTAGACGGGCGCCGTGTCGACCAGGTTTCCGCCCGCGTCCAGAAAGGCGTGGATAGCCCGGATCGACTCCTTTTCGTCAGCCCCGCCCCACGTCCAGCCGCCAATCGCCCATGCGCCGAACCCCACCACCGACGCCTCGATCCCGGATCTGCCCAAGGTACGCCTCTTCATGGTTCACTCCTTCACGCAGGTAACTCGTTCGTTCCAAGAAATACCATCCTATGCGCACAGGCACTTTTTTCAATGGACACGGACAGGCAAGGGGGCGATTGTTGTTGATTTGAGACTCGGGGAGGCTATGTTGAGTATCGGCCGACACCCGGCCTGCCGGTCATGTGGCCTTGAGCCGAGCAGGGAAATGAAGGAATCGGAACTCGAGAGAGAGCAACCGCGAGATGCACGAAATCCGCATGCAGAGAAGAGCATTTTCTACGGGCCTTGGTATCCTGGCGATTGCCGGTCTCTTGTTGCTGCACGATACTGCTGCAATCGGTGCCGCCGATCCGCCACGGGAAGGCTTGGTGGCGCACTGGTCGTTGGATGCGATCGAGGACGGGGTGGTTTCGGATGGACCGGAGGGGGGGCACGGCGCCAAGACGATCGGCAAACCGGAACCTGTTGAAGGTGTGAATGGCGGCGCGTTGCGATTCGACGGACGGCACGACTACGTCGTCGGTGAAGATGCGAACACCCTAGACTTCTCAAAGGCCGCGTTTTCGATTTCGGCCTGGGTCAACGTCTACGGTTTGCGCGGCGAGCAACAGATGATTGTGGCGAAGAACGTTTACTCGGCCGACCAGCGGGAATGGGGGCTGATGATCGACGCCGATCGACGGTTCCGCTTCTACCAGCGGTCGGACGGCCGATGGAAGACAGTCGAGTCGCAGACAACGCCCGAGCCGGGACACTGGTATCAGGTTGCCGTGACCGAGGATTCGGGGCAGGCATGTCTGTATGTCAACGGGCGATGTGAAGGCCGGGCCGACCTCGGATCGGCTCTTCCGAGAACTCCGGCGCCGCTGACCATCGGTGCCGTGAATGACGGCGGGCGGGTATGGCAGACGTTCTTCGGCGCGATCGACGAGGTGCGGCTCTACCGTCGCGCGCTGGAGCCGGCGGAAGTGGCGGGGATGTACTTCCCCGTCACGGCCACCCACCCCTTGCCGGCAGACGATCGGTTCATCCTCTGGCAGCCGGACCGAGCGGTTCCCAAGTCGGCCGAGTGCCCCTTCGTCGAGGGCGTCGAATACGTGGTCGTCAAGGCGAGGGAGCCGGAGGTTGACGGCTACAACTGGCTGCACGGGGCGGCGGTCTGCTGGCACGGCGACAGGCTCTACGCCACGTTCGGCCACAACCAGGGGCACGAGAACACGGCGACCGAGGTGGCCCGCGGCCGGATGAGCGCCGACGGAGGCAGGACCTGGGGCCCGGTTTTCGGGATCGACGACGGCGACACGGCCAACCCGGCCGTCAGCCACGGCGTTCTACTGTCACACGGAGGAGAGCTGTGGGCTTTTCACGGGGCGTTCCACGACCGGAGGCAGAAGCTCCACACCCGAGCCTTTGTGCTCGATCAGGCGTCCGGCGTCTGGCAGCCTCGCGGCGTCGTGGCCGAAGGCAGCTTCTGGCCGCTGCAGGAACCGCTGAAGATGGACGACGGCAACTGGATTATGGCGGGCATCTGTGTTTCAGATCGTCAGGACGCAGCGGACAATCCCGCGGCGGCGGCGATCAGCCGCGGCGACGATTTCACCAGGTGGGACGTCGTGCGGATCCCGAAGCCCGAAGGTCTGAACATGTGGGGCGAATCGACGGTGGTCGCCGACGGCCCGGAGGTGCTGAACATTGCCCGTTGGGGAACACCCTTCGCCTTGGCGGCATTGAGCAAGGACTTCGGGCGGACGTGGACGGAGACTCGCGAGACCAACCTGCCCATGGCTGCCTCGAAGCCCTACGCCGGGACGCTGTCGACCGGCCAGCGTTATCTGGTCGGCACGACGACGGCCGATTCGGGCAACCGCCGATCGCCGCTGACGATCGCCGTCAGCCGGCCGGGGGCGAAGGTTTTCAGTAAGATCTATCGCATCCGCGACGCCGTCTGTGAGGGGCCGGGCGAGTCGGATCTGAAGTGCCGGTTGTCCTATCCCTATGCCGTGGAGCACGAAGGGAAGCTGTATGTGATCTACTCCAACGACGGCGCCCGGGGGGGCAACCGCAACAGCGCTGAGTTGGCAATCGTGCCGGTGGCATCGCTGGGGGCGGAGTAGGCCGTAGCTTGGCTCTCCAGAGCCGAGCATAGCAACTGGCGGAAGGCTCGGCTCTGGAGAGCCAAGCTACGAAACGAAGTGTGAAGACTACTCGAAGGCGACGCCGACTTGTTTTCCGACCTGGAAGACATACTCGCGGGAGCGATCGTATTCTTCGGCGTTCTTCATGTGTTCGATCATCAGGGGCACGTCGGCGGGGAGGGCGGCGAGCCGCTTGAGAAAGGTCTTGTAGTCGAGCGATCCGGTGCCGAGCACGACCTCGCGGAAGTGGACCTGCATCTCGACGTCCCAGGTCACGTCCTTGGCGTGGCAACTGACGATCCAGGTGCCGAGCTTGTCGAAGCACTCGTTGAGCAGGTCCGTGTTGCGGTAGAACCGCGCCGGGCTGTTGATCAGGTTGCATGGATCGAGATGGACGGCGAAGCCGTCGCGGTCGACGGCCTTGACGATGGCCAGATAGGAGTCGGCGCTGTCGGGCAGGGCCCAGCCCATCATCTCGTAGGCGAACCTGGCGGTTTTCGGTTTGACGGCGTCGACGATCTTGCGGGCGTTTTCGACCACGGCGTCGAAGAAGTCGTCCGAGAGGTTGCCGGGATGGGGGCCGTACCAGATCTCGGGGTGTCGCGATCCGGCGATATCGACGCAACACCGGGCTCCGACCTCCTCGGCCAGGGCCAGGCCCTCGGTGACCTTGGCCAGGTTCGCCCGGCGTTTCTGTTCATCGGCTTCGAGCAGATTGCACCAGCGTCCGACCTCGGCGATGACGACGTCGTGCTTGGCGAAGCCGTTGCGGATATCGCGGATGCGGTCCTTGTCGTCGAGCGACACGTTGGGGCAGTAGGCCGCCCGGTAGCCCAGTTTGCGATGGACGAGGGCGAGCTGCTCAGGATCCTCCGGCCGCTCGAAGACGGGGGCGCCGAGGCGGACGGGCCGCTGCGACGGTTCGGCGGCCGCCGATCGCCGACTTGCGGCGGTGGCATACAGAAGGCTGGCGGTTGCCGATGCGGAGCGTTTCAGGAATTGGCGTCGGGTATGCATGGGCTTCACCTTTCCTCCGGAGTGATTTGCGATTTCTATGCGTTTCGTTCTCCCGCCTTGGACCAATATACCGGGGCAGGAGGGGTCGGGACAATGTGGCGGACAAGTCACCCCAGCTTGACTTTTCCGGCAAGGCGTCCGATGATACGTTGGTTTTTCGATGGTCGGCGGTGTCGAATGTTTCTGCGTGTCTGAGAAAGCGGTGTTTATGGGAAGTGTTTGGATCGCCTTGGGGCTGACCTTTTTTGCCGGGATGGCGACGAGCCTCGGCAGCGCCATCGCCTTCTTCACCAAACAGACGA
>Ga0123326_1002075_pt1 | contig 16053 bp, 15 predicted proteins | sample BioC13SIPDNA_FD_89739 | JGI IMG/M metagenome (GOLD analysis project Ga0123326, IMG submission 89739) | Anaerobic biogas reactor microbial communites from Washington, USA - Biogas_R1_A C13 SIP DNA | ecosystem: Engineered > Bioreactor > Anaerobic > Unclassified | place: Washington, USA | collected...
CCGGCCCAGTCGGGGGAGCGGGCGCGAACGGCGTTGGCGAGTTCGGGCGTCGGGTCGCGCAGGGCGATGGCGCCGCCGAGGGGGGCGGACGCTTCTTCCACGCTGCGCCACAGCAGCAGGACGGCATCGGCGGGGCCGGCCCGGCCCAGGTGATAGGGGGGCTCGATGATGAGGTCGGGCAGGGCGGCGGCGGGGCCGGCCGGCGGGGCGGGGAACAGGCTGGCGGGGGGCGGATCGGGCGGGCCGTCGTGCGTCCGGGTCGTTTTCCAACCGCCGCTTTTCTGGCGTTTGCGGCGGCAGAGGGTGCCGGATTCGGCCGGGGCCATCTGGTCGGGCAGCATGTCGCCGCGCCAGAAGTACACGACATCGTCCCGCCGCCGGGCTTCGTCTTTCTGGGCCAGCGGCAGGATAACCTGCGGGGGCAGGGGGCGCGGAGCGGGGTCGAAGGAGGTTCCGGCTTCCGCCGCGGCGCGGGCGACCAGGGTCTCGGCGTCGGTGAAGACGGCGGCGCCGCCCAGCGCGGCGGGGTCGAGGGGAATATGGACGGGTTGGGCCGCAACGGCGGCGGCGGCGGCCGGCAGCAGCAGGAGAAGCAGGCCCGGACAAAAGGGACGAAGCATGGCTAGGCGCCGGCCCCCTGGCGGGACAGGTGGAGAAACTCGTTGCGGGTGGCGACGGAGTCGTGGAAGCTGCCGAGCATGGCGGAGGTGATCATCCGCGAGCGCTGCTTTTCGACGCCGCGCATGATCATGCACAGGTGGCGGGCTTCGATGACGACGCCGACGCCCTCGGGTTCGAGGGTGTCCATCAGCGACCGGGCGATCTGGTTCGTCAGGCGTTCCTGCACCTGGAGGCGTCGGGCGAAGATGTCGGCCAACCGGGCGAGCTTGCTGACGCCGACAATCCGTCCGCGGGGGATGTAGCCGATGTGGCAGACGCCGAAAAACGGCAGCAGGTGGTGTTCGCACATGGAATAGATTTCGATGTCGCGGACGATCACCATGTGGTTGGCGTCGGTTTCAAAGAGAGACGATTGCAGCAGCTGGACGGGATCCTGCTGGTAGCCGCGGGTCATGTAGGCCCAGGCGTCGGCGGTCCGCTGCGGGGTGTTGCGCAGGCCTTCGCGCGAAGGGTCTTCGCCCAGTTTTTCGAGCCATTGGGAGATCAGCGATTGCATGGCCGGGAATTAAGGCACAAGCGCGGGGACACGGCAACCCCGTTTCTTGACGCCGGGGGGCGGGGGGGAAAAGACAGGCTTGGCGGATGGGCGGGGCGTGAGGTAGCATGAATCCATGTTGGCGTGGTTTCTGAAAAGCATGGCGAAAGGCGTGGCCTGTCTGCCGGCGCGGTGGGCCCAGGCGCTGGGGCGGGGGGCCGGCTGGGTGCTGGCCCATGGGATGCGGCTGCGGCGGACCTATGTGCTGGAGGTGCTGGCGCGCAGCTTTCCGGAGAAGACGCCGGACGAACACCGCGCAATCTACGCCGCCATGTGCCGCCACCAGGCGCTGAATCTCGTGGAAATCCTGCGCTTCGCCGGCGGCCGCGAGGAGGAGATTCGCGCGCGGATCGAGGTGAGCGGCGAGGAGGTGGTGAAGCAGGCCCTGGAGCGGGGCAAGGGCGTGCTGGTCCTGATTGCGCATTTCGGCAACTACGATCTGATGGGGCTGTTCGCGTCGCGGCTGCTGGGGTACCCGGTCACCATCATCACCAAGACGCTCAAGAACCAGCGCCTGAACGAGCTGTGGTGGGAACTGCGGCAGAAGGCCGGGCTGAAGACGCTGCCGTCGCACAACGCCTACCGGGCGTGCGTGCGCGCCCTGCGCCGGAACGAGCTGGTCGGGTTCATGCTGGACCAGAACCGGCCCAGCGGCCAGGGGGTGTTCGTGGATTTCTTCGGGAAGCCGGCGTCGACGACGCCGGGGCTGGCGATGATGTCGGCGCAGACGGGCGCGCCGGTGGTGCCGGTGTTCATGCGGCGCCGGCCCGACGGGCGGCACGTGCTGGAGGCCCTGCCGGTGATCGAGCCGCCGCCGGACCGCAAGGAGGAAACCCTGCGCGCCTGCACCGCGGCCTATACGAAGATCATCGAGGACGAGATCCGCCGCGATCCCGCGCAGTGGATGTGGCTGCACAAGCGCTGGAAGAGCCGGCCGGCGAACGAGGCGGAGTCCGCTCCGGCCAAAGCCTGAGGCAACGCCGCCCGCATGGCCCGAACACGCACGATCGGAAAGCGGCTCCGCCAGGCGCTGGAAGCGCCGCTGATGCGGCTGGGGCTGGCGGTGGTGCCGCGCCTGCCGCGCGGGGCGGTGCGGGCGCTGGCGCGGGGCCTGGGCACGGCCGCCTATGCGGTTTCGGCCCGGAGCCGCCGCCTGGGCCGGGAGAATCTGGACCTGGCGTTTGGCGGCACGAAGACAGCGGCGGAGAAGCGCCGCATCCTGCGGCGCTCGCTGCAGAATTTCTCGCTGGTGATGCTGGATCTGCTGTGGTTCACGCGCGATTCGGCGGCGCGGATGGAGCGGTGGTTCGTGCCGGCGCCGGGGTTCCGGGAAACCATGGCGGGGCGGACGGCGCGCGTGGGCGTGACGGGGCACTTCGGCAACTGGGAGCTGATCGGCCGCTACTGGGCGCTGCAGTGCGGTTCCACGATGAGCGTGGCGATGCCGTTGAAAAACGCGGCGGTGGATGCGCTGCTGCGGCGCATGCGCGAAAACACCGGCCAGCAGGTGGTGCCCCGCGAGGGGGCGCTGAAGAAACTGGTGCGCCATCTGCGCGCGGGGGGCACGGTGGGCCTGCTGCTGGACCAGAACACCGCGCCGGACGAAGGCGGCGTGTTTGTGGAGTTCTTCGGCAAGCCGGTGGCGGTGTCGCCGGCGGCGGGACTGCTGGCGCCGATGACCGGGGCCAGCGTCCTGTTCGGCTACGCCCTGCCGCAGCCGGACGGCACCTATCTCGGCGAGATGCCGCATGTGATCCCCGCCGCCGAGGTGGCGGCGCTGGACCGCGCGGACGCCGCGCAGGACATCACCCGGCGCGTCACGAAGTTTTACGAGGAAGCCATCCGCGCCCGCCCCGAGGGCTGGCTGTGGAGCTACAAGCGCTGGCGCCACATCCCGGCGGGGATGTCGCCGGAGGGTTTCCCGAGTTACGCCAACCCCCCAGGAGACTGACCATGCCCGACTTTGCCACCTACCAGCAGCAGGCCCAGACCACCGCGGTCTATCCGAACCGCGGCGAAGGCAACTTCATCTACCCCGCGCTGGGACTCGCCGGCGAAACCGGCGAAATCTGCGAAAAAATCAAAAAGGCCATCCGCGACGAGGGCGGGGTGATTTCGGACGAGCGCCGGATGCTGCTGGCGAAGGAACTGGGCGACGTGCTGTGGTACGTGTCCACGCTGGCGACGGAACTGGGGCTCGATCTCGACGAGATCGCCGCGGGCAATCTCGCCAAGCTGGCCGCCCGCAAGCAGTCCGGCAAGCTCCACGGCAGCGGGGATCTGCGCTGACATGCGCGTGCCCGCCGCCATCCTGTTTGATTTCGACGGCGTGCTGGCGGACAGCGAACGCCTGCACTGCGAGACGATGGCCGAGGTCATGGACGGCGACGGGCCGGCGCTCGACTGGGATTATTATCGCGAGAACCTGATGGGACTGGATGACCGCGGGGCGTTTGCGCGGCTGCTGGAGCGCGCGGGCCTCGAGGCGTCGGCGGAGGAAATCCGCCGGCGGGTGGCGCGCAAGGCGGAGCGGTTCGCGCGGCAGGCCGCGGCCGGCCGCGTGCCGGCGCTGCCCGGCGCGCCGGAGTTCGTCCGCGCGTGCGCCGCGGCGAGGCCCCTGGGGCTGTGCAGCGGCGCGCTGCGCAGCGATATCGAGCCGGTGCTGGCGTCGCTGGGGCTGGCCGGCTGTTTTGCGGTCCTGGTCACGGCCGACGACGTGGAGACGAGCAAGCCGGATCCCGCCAGCTACCGACTGGGCGTGGCGCGGCTGGCGGACGCCTTTCCGGAGGCGGGCATTGCCGCGGAATCCTGCGTGGCGATCGAGGACACGGCCGACGGCATTGCCTCGGCCCGCGGGGCGGGGCTGGCCGTGCTGGGTGTGGCCACCCACCTGACCGCGGACGAGCTGCTGGCGGCGGGAGCATCCGCCGCCGTCGAAACCCTCGAAGGCCTCGGACCGGGGTTTCTTGCCGGCCTGCTGTCCTGAGGCGGTTTCCAATCGAGCCCCGGCGCATCCGCCGGGGAAGGAGGGGATCGCCGTGGTCAGGGGGCGGCGGGATCGGCCCAGCGGGCGGCCCGGGCGACGGCTTTTTGCCAGCCGGCGAGGCATTCGTCCCGGCGTGCGGCGTCCATTGACGGGGTGAACACGCGGGCGGGAGGCCGGGCGGCGAGGGAGTCCAGGGTGTGCCAGCCGAGATGGAGCGCGGCGAGGGCGGCGGCGCCCAGGGCGGTGCTCTCCATGCAGGGGGGGCGTTCGACGGGGCAGCGGAGCAGGTCGGCCTGGAATTGCATCAGGAAGTCGTTGGCGGCGGCGCCGCCGTCGGCGCGCAGCGCGGCGATAGGGCGCCCGGAATCGGCCTGCATGGCGTCCACCACATCCACGCACTGGTAGGCGATGGATTCGAGGGCGGCGCGGATGATCTGGGGGCGACCGGCGCCGCGGGTCAGGCCGACGAGCGCGCCGCGCGCGTACATGTCCCAGTGGGGGGCGCCGAGTCCGGTGAAGGCGGGGACCAGATAGACGCCGCCGGTGTCGGGGATGGAGGCGGCGATGGCGTCGGAGTCGGCGGCGGAAGCGAGGATCTGCAGTTCGTCACGCAGCCACTGGAGAACGGCGCCGGCAATGAACACGCTGCCTTCGAGGGCGTAAGCCGGCGAACCGGGGCGGGTCTGGGCGGTGAGGGTGGTCAGGAGCCCCTGGCGCGACCGAACGGCTTCGCTGCCCGTATTCATGAGCAGGAAGCAGCCGGTGCCGTAGGTGTTTTTGGCCTGGCCGGGGGCGAAGGCGCCCTGGCCGAACAGCGCGGCCTGCTGATCGCCGGCCACGCCGAGGACGGGGATCGGCCGGTCGGAATTCGGGCAGGCGGCACTCGGCGGCGGGGCCGGAGGACGGCACGACGGCGGGCAGCATGGCGGCGGGGATGTCGAACAGCTCCATCAGGTCGTCGTCCCAGCGGAGGTCGTGGATATTGAACAGCAGGGTGCGCGAGGCGTTGGTGTAATCGGTGGCATGGGTGGCGCCGCCGGAGAGGTTCCACAGCAGCCAGGAATCCACGGTGCCGCAGAGCAGGTCGCCGCGTCGCGCGGCGTCGCGCGCGCCGTCCGCGTGGTCGAGAATCCACTGGATCTTGGTGGCGGACAGATAGGCATCGAGAAGGAGGCCGGTTTTTTCGCGGATGCGGTCTTCCAGTCCGCGGGCCTTGAGGGCTTCGCAGGCGTCCGCGGTGCGGCGGCACTGCCAGACGATGGCGTTATGGACGGGTTGTCCCGTTCGGCGGTTCCAGACCACGACGGTTTCGCGCTGGTTGGCGATGGCGATGGCGGCGACGCGGGAGGGGGGGCAGTCCGCCCGGGAAAGGGCGTCGAGCAGGACGGCCCGCTGCGACTGCCAGAGGTCTTCGGGGTCGTGCTCGACCCAGCCGGGGCGGGGATAGAGCTGGGGGAATTCCTGCTGGGCCGAGGCGACGATCTGCAGGTCGCGGTCGAACAGGACGGCGCGGGAACTGGTGGTGCCCTGGTCGAGGGCCAGAATGAAGGGGGCGTCGTTCATGGGTGTCCTCCGGCTGAAGTCCAGCATGGGATGTTCCGGCGCGGCTGGCAATGGCGAAATCCGAGTCGGCCGGCGACCGCATGGTCGACGGGATACTGCCGTTGCATCGCGGGCAGCGGCAGACAAACAGCCGCATGGACCCCGCGGGGGTTGGTTTTCCAAATTGCGGCGGGGGGCGGGGCTTGGTACGGTGCGGACCATGAACAAACCGACGTTGCTGATACTGGCCGCGGGGATGGGCAGCCGTTACGGCGGGCTCAAGCAGATGGATCCCGTGGGACCTTCGGGGGAAATCGTGCTGGACTATTCGATTTTCGACGCCCTGCGGGCCGGGTTCGGGCGGGTGGTATTCGTGATCCGGCGGGACATCGAGGCGGCGTTCCGCGAACAGGTCGCCGCGAAATGGGAGGCGCGCATTCCCTGTGCCTTTGCCTTCCAGGAACTGGCGGACCTTCCGGAGGAGTTTGCCGTTCCGCCGGAGCGTACCAAGCCGTGGGGCACGGCGCATGCGATCCGCGCCGGTCGGCGCGACATCACGGGGCCTTTCGCGGCGATCAACGCCGACGATTTTTACGGCGCGGCGTCGTTTCGGGCGCTGGCGGACTTTTTCGCGGCGGAGCCGGGGCCGGCCGCCCAGGCCATGGTGGCGTTCCGCCTCGGCCAGACGCTGTCGGAGCACGGCAGCGTGAGCCGCGGCGTATGCCTGTGCGGGGACGACCGCCTGTTGACGGGCATCCAGGAGCGGACAAGGATCACGCGCCATGCCGACGGATCGCTGTGGGACGAGCCGGAAGGCGGGCCGGCGGTGCGGCTGACCGGCAAGGAGCCGGTTTCGATGAATTGCTGGGGCTTTATGCCCTCGATGTTCCGCGAGCTGGATGCGGCATTCAACACCTTCCTGCGCGGGGAAGGCGGGCAGTCCCCGAAGGCGGAATTCACGATTCCCTCGGTGGTGGACGGCTTGATCCGGTCCGGGAGGGGGACAGTCAAGGTGCTCGACACGCCGTCGCGCTGGTTTGGCGTGACCTACCGCGAGGACAAGCAAACGGTGCAGGCATCGATTCGCGCGCTGGTCGAGACCGGGGACTACCCCCGTTCGTTGTAGCGGGCCCGGCCCGCCGCCGGGGCCGGCTGCGGCGGGAGTGGTGTTCTTCACCTTTTTGCATTCCTTCAAACACAGGATGTGACACGCGGGGCTGCGGGGGGTATGCTGGCGGCTGAAGGGAGTACCGTTTATGACTAGGCCCATTTGCTGGATGGCGGTGTTGGGGATGGGGCTGATCTTGCGGGGGGCGGATCCTTCCTTTGCGCAGCCAAAGGGGCCGGAAGCGTTCACAGCACCGGCCTCCAGGCCTGTCCGGCCGGCGGGGGTCCGCCAACTGCGGCAGTGGCTGCAGAGCGTGGACGCCGGGGATGCCTATCCCACGCCGCGGGGGATGCGGACGCTGCGACGCAGTGTGAACCGGGTGGTGGTTCACGGGTACACGCCTCGCCAGCAGGCGGAGCGCGTCGCCGCCGTGAAGTCGGCGTCGGCCGTCTGGCGCGATGCAGCGGAAACCCCGTGGGGAGAGGGCCATCAAATGCTTATCTTGCGCGACGCGCCGGCATTCGCGCCGATGAAGGTTTCCGGCAGGAAAGCCGCATCCATGCGACCCCCGCCGGACATGGCGAGCCTGCGGGCTGTATCGGATGTGCCGGTGGATCCGGTATTCGTGGATCCCGATTCGGGGCTGCTGATGGTGATGGAGCCGGAGATCCTGATTGGCCTGAAAGACGGCGTGGATCCGGCGGCGTTTTTCGGCGCGGAATGGCCGCGGGTTTCGCCGTTGCCCGGCACGCGGAACCAGTTCGTGCTGTCCGCGGGGGACCTGACGGCGGAGAAAATCCTGGCGGACTGCGTCCGGCGCAGCGCGGATGACCGGGTGGCCTGGGCCGAACCGAATTTCCGCAGCGAAGGCGTGCGGCACTACACGCCGAACGACCCCCTGTTCGGGAATCAATGGCATCTGGAGGACGGTCATCCGGGCGGCGTGGATGCCGAGACGGCCTGGGACGCCAGCCGGGGCGCCGGCCGGGTGATCGCCATCGTGGATGACGGGGTGCAGTTCACGCATCCCGATCTGCTGGCCAACCTGGCTCCGGGCCAGACCAACGTGGTGGCGGGCAGCACCAACGCCGCTCCCGCGGCGGCCGAAGACAACCACGGCACGGCCGTGGCCGGCGTGGCCGCCGCCGTCGCGCAGAATTCGCTCGGCGTGGCGGGCATGGCGTTTGAAAGCCGGATTCTGCCCATCAAGATGGCGACGGGGGAGAGCAGTTATGCGTCGGATGTCCAGCTGGCTGCCGCGTTCCGCTATGCGGCCGGGTTGGTCGGCGGCCCCGGCTGGACGGGGGCGGATGTGATCAATTTCTCCTGGTCGTGGACCGAATCCACCACGCTGAATTCGGCGCTGGCCGATGCGGCGGCCAACGGGCGCGGCGGCCTGGGCTGCCCGATCATGGTGTCCTCGGGAAACGACGGGGGTGGTTGGTATTTCTATTCGGTGCCGGTGTCTGCGGGTTCGCACACCTTGAAGTTCGAATATCTCAAAGACTCTTCCGAAAGCGACGGCGAGGACTGCCTCTGGCTGGACGACGTGTTCATTCCGGGCGTCGGCACCGAAAGCTTCGAGGGCGCGGCGTTTCCGCCGACGGGCTGGACGAGGGGAGGAAACGCCAACTGGACCCAGGCGGCGGATGATCTGCATGCCATCGGCACCGGCAGAAAATCCGCCCGGAGCGGGACCATCACGCATTCGCAGTCCACATGGCTGCAAACCATCCGGACCACCGGGACGGGCGAGATCTCCTTCTGGCTGTGGACCAGCACGGAAGCCGGATATGACGTGTTCAATTTCTATGTGGACGGCGCCTTGCAGGATCCGTATGGGTACGGCGAGGGCTACACGGATCCAGGGGGCGTGTACGGCACGACCACGACCATCGCCTATCCCGCCAGCCATCCGGACACGATCGCGGTGGGCGCCAGCACGGATTGCGATTACCGCTCCGACTACAGCCAGTACGGCACGGGACTGGATTTCGTGACGGCCAGCTCCGGCGGCACCAACGGGATTTCCACCACGGATCGCACGGGGACGGACGGATATGTGTCGGGCGATTATGACGACGCGTTCGGCGGCACGTCGTCTTCCTCGCCGCTGGCGGCGGGCATCGCCGCGCTGGTGTTGGCGAAGAATACGAATCTGACGGCGGGGGAAGTCCGCACGCTGCTGCGCAAGAGCTGCGCCAAGATCGGGGGAGTGACCTATTCCGGCGGAGATGCCGGTGCGGGCGGATGGAACACCTACTACGGCTACGGCAAGCTGATGGCCACGCTGGCCCTGGACAACACTCCGTCGCCCCAGGCCCCGGCCTTCAGCGGCATCAGCGCCACGAACGGATTGCCGGTGAACCTTCCCTTCCTATCTCCTTCGGGAGTGCCGTGCCTGTTGCAGTACACCACCAATCTCGCGGCGGCACCCGTGGTGTGGGTGCAGGCGGATGCCGAACCGGGGACCGGCGGCGAAATCATGCTGGAGGACGGTTCCGCGACCAATCCGGTCCGGATGTACCGCGTGATTCGCGGTCCGTAGCGTTCAGGTTCAGCGCGAAAACCGGCGCTTGGCCTTGACGGAGCCGAAGGAGCGGACGCGGCCGGAGCCCTGGCCGCCGGGCCTTCCGCCGGGTTTTCCCCCCGGCTTTCCACCGGGCTTCCGGGCGGATGCGCGGGGCGGCTGGGCACGGGGGCGGGAGGGGGAGGCCTGCGGGGCGGGTGCCCGGGAGTAGTCGAAGCCGTCAAGGCGGCGGCGCTCGATCTTGAAACCAAGCAGGCGTTCGATGGCGCGCACGGCGCCTTCGTCCTCGCGGGTGGTGAAGGTGAAGGCGTCGCCGGTCTTGGCGGCGCGTCCGGTGCGGCCGATACGGTGGGTGTAGTCATCCACGGTGACGGGCATGTCGAGATTGATCACGTGGGTGATGTCGGCGACATCAATGCCGCGGGCGGCCAGGTCGGTGGCGACAAGGATCTGGTGCCGGCCGGACTTGAAGCCGTCGAGGGCGGCCTGCCGCTGGCGCTGGGAGAGGTTGCCCTGCAGGCTGGCGGCGCGGCGGCCCGCGGCGGTGAGTTGCGCGGCGAGGCGTTTGGCGCGGTGCTTGGTTCGGGTGAACACCAGCACGGACCCGTCGCCCAGCGTATTCAGCAACTCCAGCAGCAGGGCTGTTTTCTGGCCCTGTTCCACGGGATAGAGCGCGTGATCCACGGTTTCCGCCGGCTTGGAGTGCGCGATCTGCACCGTGACGGGGTCGCGCAGGATCTCGTGGGCCAGCTTGCGGATTTCGTCGGGCATGGTGGCGGAGAACAGCAGGGTCTGGTGGCCGGCCGGGAGGCGCTTGAGGATCTTGCGGATGTCGGGCAGGAAGCCCATGTCAAACATGCGGTCGGCTTCGTCGAGCACCAGGCATTCGACGTGGTCGAGAGTGAACTTGCCCTGGCCGAGCAGGTCCAGCAGGCGGCCGGGGCAGGCGATGGCGATATCGGCGCCCTGGCGGACGCCGTTGATCTGCGGCTGCATGCCCACGCCGCCGTAGATGGTGACGTGGCGCAGGCCGGTGCCGGCGCCCAGCTTGAGCAGGACATCCTTGGTTTGCTCGGCCAGCTCGCGGGTGGGGCCGACAATCAGCGCGCGCAGCTTCCGGCGCGGGCCGGACAGCAGGCGGTGGAGCACGGGCAGCACGAACGCGGCGGTTTTGCCGGTACCGGTCTGGGCCAGGCCGACGACATCGCGGCCTTCGAGAATGGCCGGGATGGTTTTTTTCTGAATGGGGGTTGTCAGGGCATAGCCCTGCGCCTCGACGTTTCGAAGAAGCTGGGCATCCAGGCCCAGGGAATGGAAGCTCATGATCGGGGATTCTTTCCGGTGGCGGGTTGCGTCAGGTGGGGGTTCACGACGCCATCGGGCCATGCTTCCACAGAGCCGCCGCGCTCTGTGCACAGCGGAACCGGGACGCTACGCCATCCCGGGGAGCATGTCCAGCGCCGATATGAAGGGGCATGCGGCCAGGCCATGTATGTACATTTCGAAGCCGTTCGATTCCGGAAACAGCCCGGCTCGGCAGGGACGCCTTGCCCTGCCCATCGCCGGATGGGAGGCTTCAGGTAGGGCGAACCCTCCGGGTGAGCCGATCTTCATGGCCGTTCAGCAGCGGCTACAGTACATCTGAATATGCCCTATTGGGCGGCGCCCTGGCGGAGCAGGCGGGCGAGGGCTTTGGCCACGGGGTGGTTCGGCACCTGGAACGACAGGGTGCGGTTTTGGCGCTGGACAAAGCCGCTGGCAATCAGCGTGCGCAGATGCAGGTCAAAGGAACAGGGGGCCATGGGGATTTCCGCCCGCAGCTGAGCCGTGGTTTTGGATGATTGCAGCAGCGACCGGACAAGGGCGATCCGGCGTTCGTGGGACAGTCCGGCGGCGATGCGGCCTATGTCGGCATCGTGAGGGGCGGATTGGGCCTCCATGGCGGCCAGCACCGCCTTGAGCAAGGGCGCCGCGGAAGCGACCTGCGGATCGGGCGCGGGTTGATAGATCAGGGATGCGCCCTGATGAACGGGGCGGAGAAAGCCGCGCGACTGGATGCGGCGCATTTCCTGGCTGGCATAGGGCTGGCTGATGCCGACGGCTTTCGCCAGTGCGGCGATGTTCTGGCCGGGACGGTCATGCAGTTCCCGCAGCAGTTGGATGCGGGTGGAGCCGGCCAGCATCCGGCAGGTTCTCCAGAGAGTCGGGTTCAGCATTTTCATGATCGGGTCTCCTTGGCGTTTTGTATAGTTATTGCAATAACTATAGTTATTGCAAGAACTATATATTCTGGCAGTAAACAGTTTGGGGATCGGGGGGGCTGGAGTGGCGGGGGGGGGTGAACTTGAGCGGACCGGATTCACCCACGGGGCAGGGCCGCGGGGGGCTGTTCAGCCGACGGCGGCGCGGCCGAGATCGAAGGCGCGGAGGTTGACCTCCAGGAATCTGGGGGGGATGCGTTCGCGCATGGCGGTCTGCCAGTGGGATTCGTCGAAGGGGACGAGAGTGGAGAGCGCGCCGACGAGCACGACATTGGCGGTGCGGAGGTTGCCGGCCTGTTCGGCGAGCGGATTGGCGTCGAGCAGCAGGAGCCCGGGGCGGGCGGCGAGGCGCTGGTCCATATCCGCCGCCGGGGGCTGGAGGCCGCTGGACACGGTGACGGGGATGCGCTCCATGTTGTTGACGAGGATCTTCGCCGCCGGCTTGGCGAGATGGACCCAGCGGAGGGCTTCGGTGCGCTCGAACGAAACGAGGACGTCGGACTGTCCGTCGGGGATGATGGGCGAAAAGACCCGGGTGCCGAACCGGACCTGGCTGATGACGGAGCCGCCGCGCTGGGACATGCCGTGGATTTCGGATTTTTTGACGTCGAAGCCGGCGTGCATGGCGGCGAGGGCGAGGATGTCGGAGGTGAGCAGGGTTCCCTGCCCGCCGACGCCGACGAGGGAGATGTTAAAGGGAACGGAATGGTCGCGGGGGGTGGTCATGGGGGGATCCTTCCTACTGGACGGGGGCGATGGCGTCGAACCGGCAGACCTGCGCGCACAGGTTGCAGCCGGTGCAGAACATGGGATCGATTTTCGACTGGAAGCGCTTGCCGGCGGCATCCCTGGGTTCGCCGCGGACAATGGCGGGGCAGCCGAGGCGGAAGCAGGCGCCGCAGGCGGTGCACTTGCCGGGGTCCACGGCGTTGATATGTTTGCCGGCCCATTTTTCGTGCAGGACACAGGGGCCGCGGACGACGACGACGGCGGGCTCGCCGGAGTCCAGGCATTCGGTGAAGACGGTTTCCAGGCGGGCGAGGTCGTAGGGTTCGACTTCGTGGACGCGGGGGATGCCGAAGGCGCGGGCGATGTCGGCCACGCGGGCCTGGGGGGATTCGGCGCCGAGAAGGGTGTGGCCGCTGCCGGGATTTTCCTGGTGGCCGGTCATGGCGGTGATGCGGTTGTCGAAGACCATGACGGTGACGGGGATGCGGTTGTAGGCCACATCGAGCAGGCCGGTCATGCCGGAATGGAAAAAGGTGGAGTCGCCCATGACGGCGGCGATGCGCTTGTTGGGCAGGCCGGCCTTGCGCATGCCGACGGCGGTGCCGATGGCGGCGCCCATGCAGACGCAGGTATCCATGGCGGCGAGGGGCGGGGCGGCGCCGAGGGTGTAGCAGCCGATGTCGCCGCAGACGGCGGCCTTGAGTTTGGACAGAATATAGAAGGGTCCGCGGTGGGAGCAGCCGGAGCAGAGGACGGGCGGACGGGTGGGCAGGCCGGTTTCGGGGGCGGGGGCGTCGGGGCGGGGATCGCCGAGCAGTTCGGTCCGCAGGGCGGCCAGGCGCATGGGGTTGAGTTCCATCATGCGCAGTTCGGTGTTCGGTTCGACCACGGGGATGCCGGCGGCGCGGATCTGCTCGGCCAGAACGGAATCGGATTCCTCGATGACGACAAGGCGTTTGAGGCCGGCGGCGAAGGCGCGGATTTTTTCAATGGGGGGGGGATTGGAGAGGCCGACCTTGAAGACGGGGGCGTCGGGAAAGACCTCCTTGACGTATTGCCAGGCGACGCCGGAGGCGACGAAGCCGAGATCGCCGATGCCGGGATCCGCGCGGTTGAAGGGGGAGGTCTCGGAGAGTTCGCGCAGGGCGGCGGAGCGTTCCTCGACCTTGACGCGCATGAGGCGGCCGTGGGCGGGGATGGCGACATTGCGCCGGGCGTCCTTGACGTAGGGGATGGCGGGGGCTTCACCGCGTTCGCCGGAGCCGATATTCACGAGGGTGGAGGTGTGGGCGGTGCGCGTGGTGGTGCGGACGATGACGGGGACCTGATATTTTTCGCTGAGTTCGAAGCCGGCACAGACCATGTCGTAGGCCTCCTGGGAGTCGGCGGGTTCGAACAGGATGCACTTGGCGAATTTGGCGAGCGAGCGGTTGTCCTGCTCGTTCTGGGAGGAGTGAAGGGAGGGGTCGTCGGCGTTGACGATGACCATGCCGCCGATGGCGCCGATATAGGTGAAGGTCATCAGGGGGTCCATGGCGACATTGAGGCCGACGTGTTTCATGGCGACGAGGGCGCGGACGCCGGCGAGGGAGGCGCCGACGCCGATTTCCATGGCGACCTTTTCATTGACGGACCACTCGCAGTCGATGGCGCCCTTGAATTCGGCGACATGCTCCATGATTTCGGTGGAGGGCGTGCCGGGATAGGCGGCGGCTATGCGGCAGCCGGAGCGGTAGGCGGCCCAGGCGATGGCCTGGTTGGCGGAAAGCAGTTTGGTCTGTGTCATGGTCGGATCCGATCGGGGTTTGCTTTTCGTCACTAGTCAAACGAAGCGGTAAAAATATCATGGCCTGCCGGGGCGGGGAAGTCCGAAAAGCGGCGGAAACGGAGAAGCAGAAAAAGTATAGTTATTGCAATAACTATATATATGGCCGTAACGATTGTACACGTCAGGGGGCGGTTCTACCGAAGCACGAAAAGATTGCCTGGGAGGGCGTCGGCATAGTAAGGATGACGATCATGCGGAGACGCAAGGGAGGAGTGGCCATGAAGCGCGAATGGATCCGGGTTCTGGGGCTGGCGATGGTGCTGGGGGTGTGGGTCGCGGCGGGGTGCAGCGACGACGATGACGACGCGGGGGAGGAGACCGCCGTGGTGCGGTCACCAATACCGTCAACGGGGTGGAGACGGTGACGGAGGTGGTGGTGACCAATGCGCCGGCGGCGGACGTGCCCCCGGCGGCGGAAGCCGCGGAGCGGTCGTTTGTTGGCCGCTGGAGAGGGGCCTATGAAAACCGGGATGGCCGGTGCGAGATCGATCTGGATATCCGGGTGCAGGATGGCGAGGCGGTGAGGGGACAGTTCACGTCCAGCCAGGGGCCGTGGCGGGATGACCTTGGAAACACCGGGACCTTCCGGATCACCAATCTGGTGAACCAGCTGGCGGCGATCAACGCCGGGGATTGAGGCCGGGGGAGGCGGGTCTGGAGGCGGTGACCCAGAGGAAGGTTTCGCCGCCGATGGCGCGGCGGTCGAAGGCGTCCGGGACGAGGCCGGCGGCGTCGAGCTGGGTGCGGAGGTTCTCCGGGGTGGTGTGGCTGTAGAAGAGGCGCTGGCCCATGAATTCCTTGGTTCCTTCGAATTCGTCGGCGCCGGTGTAGTCCCGGGTGGCGTAGGTGAAGAGGACCTTGCCGCCGGGCCGGAGCCAGCGGAACAGGCGTTGAAAGAGGGGGGGATGGCGGGCGCGGGGCACGTGAAAGAGGGCGTAGATGCAGGTGACGGCGTCGAAGGCGGCGGGGGGGAAGTCCACGTCGGCGAGATCGGCGCAGAGGGTGTGCATGCGGGGGGCGTAGCGGGCGGCGAGTTCGAGCATCCGGGGGGAGAAGTCCACGCCGGTGACGTCCCATCCGCGGTCGAGAAAGAAGCGGGGGAACGGTTCGCCGGCGCCGCAGCCGAGGTCGAGGAGCCGGCCGGGCCGGGGCGGCAGGCGGTGAAAGAACGGTTCGAGGAGGCCGGACATGTCGAAGAGCCCGCGGTTGGCCTCGTAGGTTTCGGCGAAGCCGTCGTAGATCTTGCGGAGGTCGGGCGGCATGGTCAGGCGGGCAGCAGCAGGACGACGAATTCGCCCTTCAGGGAGTGGGTGGCGAAGTGGGCGCGGAGGTCGGCGGGCGTGCCGGCGAGGGTTTCCTCGAATTTCTTGGTGAGTTCGCGGGCGATGAAGAGCCGGCGTTCGGGGCCGAGTTCTTTTTCGACTTCATCGAGGAGCTTGAGAATGCGGTGGGTGGATTCGTAGAAGACGACGGGGGCGGGGAAGGAGGCGAGCTCGCGGAGGCGCCGGCGGCGGGCGGCGGTTTTGTGGTCGAGAAAGCCGTCGAAGAGGAATCCGCGGCCTTCGGTGGCGCCGCAGAGGGCGAGGGCGGCGGTAAGGGCGGAGGGGCCGGGGATCACGGTGACGGGCAGGCCGGCTTCGCGGACGGCGGCGGCGGCGCGGGCGCCGGGATCGGACAGTCCGGGCATGCCGGCGTCGGTGACGAGCGCGAGGGCTTCGCCGGCGCGGAGGCGGCCCAGGATTTCGTTGATGCGGGCGCGTTCGTTGAACTTGTGGCAGGAGATCATGGGGGTGCGCAGGCCGTGGCGGTCCAGCAGCCGCCGGGTATGGCGGGTGTCTTCGGCGAGGATGTGA
>Ga0123326_1002091_pt1 | contig 15911 bp, 18 predicted proteins | sample BioC13SIPDNA_FD_89739 | JGI IMG/M metagenome (GOLD analysis project Ga0123326, IMG submission 89739) | Anaerobic biogas reactor microbial communites from Washington, USA - Biogas_R1_A C13 SIP DNA | ecosystem: Engineered > Bioreactor > Anaerobic > Unclassified | place: Washington, USA | collected...
CGCGGGACAATCGCGGGTGCGCCGGGGCCCGGCGTGCTGTTTGTGCTGGCGGGCCAGCCGCCCCTGACGACGTGGCTCCCCATCCGGCTCCGCATAGACCCCGCAACGCCGCCTGCGCCCGGCCGCGTGTGGCAGCCGCCGGATGCCGGCGTCCAGGACCTTGCGCGCTGGGCGCTGGTGGACCTCTCCGGGGTGTACAACTCGACGGTCGTGGAGGCGCCGCAATACGTCCAGACACACGCGCCCGCGCCGGAGATGCCCGCCAGCCAAATCAATTTCGGCTACTGGAAAGACCACTTCCGGGACACCCACCACGGCGGCCGCATCGAAACCCTCAGCGACGCTGCGTGGCGCGCCAAAGTGGGCGCGGACGGGGTCGCCTGGACCCGTGACGGCATTCCGTTCCAGACCGTCAGAGACGGCGCAAACATCGGCGTGGTGACGCTCACCGGCGGGTTCCCCGCGAAGCTGACGTTTCCCGTGCACGCGGCGGGCCAGACCCTGTACCTGATGATCAGCGGCATCACGTTTCCCGTGCAGAGCCACGTGCCCAACGTGCGCGTCACGCTGCGGTACGTCGACGGCGGTGAGGAATCCACCGGCCTGGTCAATCCCTTCACCATCGGGGACTGCTGGGGCACCTGGTGCGGCCGGTACCATGATTGTGCGGCGAACGGATTCGAGAACCTCGGTGGCCGCCATGGCCCGGCCGGCTCCGCGGATGTGCCCGATCTGACGCAGCCCGTTGAAGTCGATACCGAGGCCCATCTCGTCCCGTTCGCGCTGAGGCCCGGGGCGGAACTCGCCTCAGTGATGTTCGAAGCCGTGGCCAACGACGTCATCTTCGGCATCATGGGCGCAACCGTGTTGAAGTAGACCAAGAGATTCTGACGTTCCCAAACCGCTCTTTGCGTACAACGCTACGAAGCGGCAGCCCCCTCCGGGGGAGAGGGCTGCCGCGGACGCCCCTACAGGCGGGCGGTCCATCCGGCCGTCACCCCGCCGGGTTCTTTACGGCAGGGACGGCCAGTCAACGACCTGAACAACATCCGCGCCCGAGAACGATTCGCCGTCAATCGTCATGCCGGAAAGCACCAGCTCGGCACATGGCGGCGCGACGATGTCTTTGACGGCCACTTCGGAGAACTTGGCGACGAGCTCGCCGCGGTTGTCGCTCTTGGTGTAGTCAACGGGCACGCCGTTGAGCGTGAGCGAATCCGTATCGACCAGGCCGTAGGCAATAGCCGCGTGGACGGTGACGTAGCCGCCCTGATCGGCGCCGAGCAGCAGTTTCATGGGCGCAATTTGGACGGCGACGTCGAGGGTGGCGCAAAGCGCGGTAACGGCTGCCAGCGTGAAGAACAGAGATGTCGCGATAATCGTGATTTTCCTCATGATCGGGACTCCTTCATCGGCAAAGGCGCGGGCGAAAGTGAAAGGCATCTCCACACCGCGCCCCTGGCGAGTCATGGTCTTGGCCTTCTGTTGCGAAGCGATGATGGACGCGACTCCTCCGGCAGGGAATCAGACGTACGGAGCGCGAAGCGACCCTGCCGGTTCAGGTCACGCGTACAGGGGAGGGGCGTTTGGCGTCAGCCGGTAGAGATAACGCTCTTTTCGCGAACCCTCGCTCCGGAACCTGTCACCGGAGGGGGTGGGAAACGGCTGCCGTGGCGACTGCGCAAGCTCCAGAATGGCGGCCGGATGGTGAAGGCCCAGCCATGACGACAGCGGGTCCGCGAACGGGCAGGCGTTCCGGGGTCGTTCGTCTTCCGGAAGCCGCGGTTCCTGAGCGGCCGCCGTTGCGCGGGCCTGTATCAGTTGGAAATCGAGGACGTTGGTCTGGTCGTCGCCGTTGACGTCGGCAAGGGGAGGGCCTGCGTCTGCCGCGAATGCCGCGTCGCACACGGCCTGAATGTCCAGCACATCAACGCGGCAATCGCCGTTGGTGTCGCCGCATACAGGACTGACGCTGTTCGGGGGACAGACGGATGCCGCCGCCAGGACCACGGCGGACGCCAGCGTCATTAAGCGGCACTTCCCCATTTGAACTCCTCGTACGAAATATACCCTCTCGGGCGATTTATGGCAAGCCTGCTTGACAGGATCCGGGACGGCTGGTAGAGTCAAGCAAGAGGTGGAATGTGCCTGCGTTCATTAAACGATATGGCGTAACATGCTGCATCGCGGCGATGCTGGCCGCGATATGCGGAGGACCAACGCCCTGCCTGTCCGCCTGTCCGGACGTAAACGCTGACGGCATCTGGGACGTCCTGGACGTTCAAGCCATCGCTTCCGAAGTGCTTGCCCGCCAAGCGGATCTGGAAACCCGCGATGTTAACGGTGACGGCCGGGTGGATGTGCGCGATTTCCAGGCCGCGGTGACTGAACTGGGGGAGTCGCCGCCAGCCTCCCAAGACCCGCCCGCAGAACGCAAGGATTCAAAAGCCTGCCTGTCAAGCGTCCGCAAGCCGGGCCCGGCATGGGTGACGTTTGAACTGGTTGCGGCCGGGCAATCCGTCCGGCCCGTGCCCCGCTACGCGGCGTGGCGCGTTTCCAAATCGGCCGGACCCTCGGTTGAGCGATTCCTTTTCCATCTCACGCCCAACGCTCCCCCCTGCCCCGCCTGACGTGTGCCTGATCGTAGACGGTGCGAGGGCGCCGTTCGGAAGTGATTGCCGGAAGCCCGGGAAGGTGGCGAGACACACGCGAATCCCGGCGTCATCGTTACCCGAAGGGCGTGCACAAGTATCAAAAGGAGTTCCAGTATGAGAATCAGAGTGCTTCTTATGACTCTGTTGATGTGTTGCGGCGTCCCGTTTCTGGCGGCAGCCGCTCAGGAGGACGCGCCGGAACAGGCTATGCTGGGCGATCTGAACCGGGACGGTTCGTGCGATATCCGCGACGTTCAGGCGATGATCTGCCAGGCGCTTCAGGTGCGCGAGCAGGTGCGCGAAGCCGACCTGGACGAAAACGGCGCCGTGAACATCTTCGACGTTCAAAGCGGCATCAACACGGCGCTCGAAACCGCGGGGCTTGTCCGGCGTGTTCGAGGGCGGGTTGAAGGCGAAGACACCCTGCTTCAGAGCCGGGTGTAGGTGCGGGCGGTTTCGCACGACGGGCAATACGCGCAGGGCGACGTCGACCCGGCGACCGGGGAATTCGTGCTGCGTCTGCGCGTGAACAGTGCGTGGAGCGTGGCCTTTTTTGCCGACCATAACGGGCAGGGGCAGCAGCAAACGGGCACGCTCGAGATCCCGGTTGGCGAGAAGGCTTCGTGCCTGGTGCCGCTGGCCGGTCTGTCGCATGGCGGCGAGCTCGACCTGGGCAATCTTCAGTTCCAGGAACGGATACGCGCTACCCGGGACATGCGTACCATGTTTGCCCACATGAACCGCTGGATGTTCCAAAACGACAGCGACGGCGACGGGATCCCGGATTTCTGTGCCCCGCTGCTCACGCGGGCCCAGGAAGGCCCCGGCGTGCCGCAGGCGATGCGCCAGGGTGAAGGACTGGCCGTGTACGTCGCCCCGTGCGTCACGGAATGGCTGGAACAGATCACCGAGGTCTCCCTGACCGACGCGGATGAAGACGGCATCCCGGATTTTGTGGCGCCGCTCATAGACTGTATTGAGTCGAGTCTGGACGAGTGGTTTGCGGGGCATGGCCAGCCCATGCCAGGCAACGGCGACCAGGGAGCGAATTTCGTCGCCAACCTGATCGCCTACGTCGTGGACGGTATTCCGGAGTGGCTCGCCAACCTCGATAGTCCCGACGTCATTGACGCGGACGGCGACGGCATTCCGGATTATCTCGAGCCCTTGCTCAGGGAACCGGGCGGTCCCAATGCGGTCGACACCGACGGCGATGGGCGGCCCGATTTCGCCCAGGACGCCGACGGGGACGGCATCCCGAATTGCCTGGATGACGATTTCCGGTGTCCGAACGACTGCGACGGGGATGCCATCCCCAACGCCGACGACCGGGACCAGGACAATGACGGTGTGCCGAACTACGCGGACGCCGAACCCTGCAATCCGGACGTGCACTAGGAAAGACAGGATGGCTTGACCGCCTCCAGGGAACGTGGGCGAGCCCGAGTGCCCGCCCCTTCCCGGGGGGCTTGCGAAGGATACATGATGGAAGCATGGGTGCAGAGGTGGCGCGCCCCGCTTTGGGGGGCGGCGTGGGCGCTGTATGCCGGTTTTTGCGCCGGCGCAGCGCACGGCGCAAGCCTGACTGCCGGTACCCCGCGCTCGAATGACGACGCGACGCTCGCGATCCCGATTGTCCTGACGCCATTTTCGGGGGAACAGGTGGCCGCGCCCCCGGAATGAAGGCGAGAAGCGTGGCAGACGCCATGCGACCCGAAGGACGCTTCCGAAACTGCACCCGGGCGTTCACGGTACCTCTTCCCCGATTATTCTTCAATCTCAACCACGGTCCCAACGGCGCACGGCACGCACGCCCCTGGAAATTCATGCCACAGGCGCGCCATGGCCGGGAACCCCGTACAGTGGGCAGGCATCAGGCGCTGGATGCCGAGCTGGCGCAACGCGTGGATGGTTCTCTCCATGCGTTCTTCGTTTGCCGAGACGAGATGCATGCCGCCGATGAGCATGTGAATGGGGCGGTTTTCCGTCAGCGCGCGCACATAGTCCAGCGTGTTGACGACTCCCGCGTGCGCGCAGCCCAGGACGACCACCGTCCCGTGACGCGTCTCCAGATAAAGGGCCTGATCGTCGGGAAGCAGGTCGGGTTCCCGGCCGGCGGTATCGGCAAAGAAGGGGCCGCCGGTGTCCTCGAAGCCGGTCCGCCGGGGGACTGGTCCGGTGACATGCACGGCCGGGAAGAGCTCCGTGGGCGATTCCGTCCATACGACTCTCGTGTTTTGTCGAACGGCCTCGACACTTGGCGGAGGCATGCCGATCTCGCGGGGCGGGCCGTCGGGCGGCCGCGAGTGCCTTGGCGCGAGCGCGGCGGGATGCAGGAAGAGGGCGAAGGGCGTCCCTTTCTCGGAAAGGGCGGCCAGCCCGCCGGTGTGATCGAAATGCCCGTGGCTCAGCACCACGGCATCGACGGTCTCCAGAGGGATATCGAGGCGGCGCGCGTTGTGTGCCAGAACGCCGCCCTGGCCGGTGTCAAAGAGGATGCGGTGGCCGCGGTGTTCAATCCAGAACGCAAGTCCGTGTTCCGCCAGAAGGCCGCGCCCTGAGGCGGTGTTGTCAACTACGACCGTGATGCGGGGCATGACGAGGATTCCTTCCTGCAATGCAACGCGTGTCCTCTGGCGTGCCTGTTCATCGCTGCACCACCGCGACAATAAAGGGCCCTTCGGCGCTCCTGTCGAGGGGATCACGGCGTGATCGATCGTGGCGTTCGGGGCCGAACACGCGGTCCGGGTCAGACGCGGCCATACGGACGGGGCCAAAGGGCTGAAGCAGCTCGCGCAACGCGTCAGGGGAGAGGAGATGTCCGGATGCATACGGCTGCGTGCCTTCGGTCAGGCGGCGGCGGTTGAGCGCGGCGGCGTGGTTTAAGGTACCAATCAGGATATGGCCCCCTGTTCGGACACACCGCGCCATCTCCCGCAGTGCGCCTGTGGGGTCCGCCAGGAATTCCAGCGTGGCCATGGCGGCGGCGACGTCGAACGACGCATCTTCAAACGGGAGCCGGCTGGCGTTTCCCGCGCAACAGGCCACACTGCGCCCGTGCGCCTTGCACGCGATCTCGAGCATGTTCGTGGAGAGGTCCATGCCCGTAACGATGTAGCCCAGGGAGGCAAAAAAGCAACTCCAGTGGCCCGTACCGCAGCCGACGTCCAGCAAGCGCGAAGGACCGCCGGGGCGGCCGAGGATCCGGAGCACATCGGCCTTCTGCGTTGCGTCGTGTTTCATCCCGTCGAGCGTCGCGTACCACCGATCGTACTCCCGGGCCAGTGGCCCGAAGTCAACGAGGCTGTGGCCGCGGGTTTCGTCCGGCGAGTTCACGAGCCCCGCCTTTCTCCGCCGGAAACGTCGGGCGAGCGGTCGAGTTCACGCCGGACGGCCTCCCATGCCGACCGGATATCTTCGGCGCAGCCGTTCCTCTGGTACTCCACCACGGACTTCCGGGCGACCTGCGCCTGCGTGACGCCCCGGTCATACCGGATCCGTCCCGCGACCCGGAGGCCGCGTCGCAACGCATGCGTTTCAGTCATCATGGCAACCTCGGGGTTCAGGTCCCATTTGTTGACGCATACCATGGCGGGAACAGCGAAATGCTTCGCGAGATCCGTCACGCGGTTGAGGTCGTGGAGTCCGCTCACGGTGGGCTCGGTAACGACGAGGATGAGGCTTGCCCCGGTGATCGAAGCAATGACCGGGCATCCGATTCCCGGGGAGCCATCGATGAGGATGAGGTCCCGTTTGAGGGCCTGGGCGATTCTTCGCGCTTCCTGACGCACCGTGCTGACCAGCTTGCCGGAGTTCTCTTCGGCTATCCCCAGTTTAGCATGCACCATGGGTCCGTGTCGGGTATCGGAGACGAACCATTCGCCGTTGATGGCCTGTTCCAGCACGATGGCCTGTTCGGGGCAGAACCAGGCACAGACCCCGCAGCCCTCACAAGTGATCGGGTCGATCCGGTAGACCCGGCCGCCCGGCGGCTCGTGGGGGCGGTCCGCCAAAACGGCACCGAACCGGCACAGTTCGCTGCACTTGCCGCACCCGCGGCACAGGCCGGGGTCGAGCCGGGCGCGCTTGCCCCCCGAGAAAGGCTCGCGCCGCTGGATTTCGGGTTCAAGGACAAGGTGCAGGTCCGCGGCGTCTACGTCGCAATCGGCCAGGACGGCATTTCCCGCCAGGGCGGCAAACGAGGCGACGATGGAGGTCTTGCCCGTGCCTCCTTTGCCGCTGATAACAACCAGTTCTTTCATGGAGACCGTTCCTGTTTGACGAAGGCGGGCCGGCAGGTTAAAAGGTCAGGATCCGGTCGGCCTGGCGGACCCATTCCGCTAATTCATTCATTGTTGCTTCGCGTGCGCCGTCGAAGTACGGCTCATTCCTGAATCGCCCGCATCTGGCTTTGCAGGTGCCGCAGACTTTCACCGACACCCCGTTCGCAATGAGGTCTTTTAGCATTTGTCCGAGGTCGAAATACCCCGGGGGCGCCTTGGCCGCATCGCGGGCCAAATCCACGGAATCGTTCATAAGGAAGATGCGCACTTCCACGTCTGAGCCCAGGAGCTTGTCGGCCAGTCGCAAGGCATTCCAGGCAATGTCCGACCCGTCGTAAGGCTGTTGGTTAAAGACGAGCAAGGTGTTCATGTTCCCTCCTTTACGGCTGCCTCCAGCTGCCCCAGCGCTGCTGCACTTTCAGCGGAAAGAAGGTCCTTGATTCTCTGCAGCAGACGCGAAAACACAGGCAGATACTCTGGAATGGCCTCGCAGACCATCTCGCCCCGAGAATAGGCCTCGGCCACATGCCGGTCGTCGGGTATCTCGACGAGGATCGGTATCTGCTCGTGTTCACACCACGCGTGGGTGTCGCTGGCGGAAGTGCCGGCGCGGTTGATCACCACGCCGAACGGCAGGCCGAGCACGCGCACCATCTCTACGGCCAGTTTCAGATCGTTCAGACCGAACGGCGTGGGTTCTGTTACCAGCAGCACATAATCCGAGTCGCGAACGCTCTCGATGACAGGGCACGAGGTCCCGGGAGGGGCGTCAATGACCACAAGACCGGCGTCGGGCGCGGCGGCTTTCACGGCCCGGATCACCGGCGGACTCATGGCCTGGCCAATGTCCAGAATGCCTTGAATAAACCGGATCCCGTTCGCGTTGCCCGTCTCGAGCCTGCCGGTGCTCCGGCGCGATTCGGAGAGCGCTCCCGAGCCGCACACAAGCCAACAGCCGCCGCAACCATGGCACAGTTCCGGGAAGATCAGCACCTTTCCCTTGATGGGAACGATGGCGCTGTATTGACAGAGTACGCCGCACAGGCCGCAGTTCGTGCATTGGGTCTCCTCGACCGCGGGAATGCTTACATGAACCGGTTCGCGTTCGGTGATTGCCGGTTTGAGAAACAAGGCGCCGTTGGGCTCTTCGACGTCGCAGTCCAGATAGGCCACCGTGTGGCCCTCGCGCGAGGCCACGTATGCCAGGTTGGCGGCGACGGTGGTCTTGCCGGTGCCGCCTTTCCCGCTTGCGACAGCGATTCTCATGGATTCCTTCCTGCGTGTGGGGCGCGGGCTGCCACGTCCCGGCGGCACCCGGGAGACCCGGAGGCGGAGCAGGAGCTGCTCCGTCTCCCGGGTTCGTTGAATTATTCTTCTTGGGCCTTGCTCTCGAGCTCTTCGATGCGCTTCCTGATACCCTCAAGCGCCTCTTCAAAGTAGTTCGCCTGGTCTTTGAGCATCTCGATTTCGTGTTCTCGGGGTACCGTGGGGGCGCCGGGTCCGGCATACGGCATGCCGCCGAAGGCGGGGTAACCGTACGCGGCGCGCTGCCAGCCCGTCAGTCCGGTGGCGAAAAATCGGTTACGCCAGCCCCGGCCGCCGCCACGGCCGCCGCCCCGGCCCCAGCCGCCACGGCCGGGCACCGAATTCATGTATCCGGGAACGGCATAGCCCGCGCAGAAACCGGCTGCGCGTCCTGTCATCGGGCCCATACCCATCGGGCCCGTTCCATCTCCACCTGGCATGATCATTCTCCTTTTCACAGACCGGCGTACTTGCCTGTCTGCTCGTGCGCTACGTTCGCGTCATTGTCGCTCCGCAGGTCGAACAGACCTGTTGAGCGCAGGGCTGACCCGGCGTATGCGGCGCCTTGTACCCGCATTTCGGACACACGCATTCACCGCCCGGACCCGCGGCGAAAGGGCCGCCCATTCTTCCGCGGCCCTGACCACGACCTTGTCCGCCACCCTGTCCACGGCCCTGTCCGCCGCCTTGGCCACGGCCTCCACGGGGCGGTCCTGATCCATCACCTCTGGGCATAGCCACCTCCTTTCCAACTCGTGCTTCCGGCCATGAGCGCCGGCGTTCTCAACAAGAATTCGCTGACGAGTCCGACTCACGCCTGTCCACGGCGGCCCTGACCGCGGCAGCGCCGTCGCCTGCCGCAGCAGCCGGGCATCAGAAACGGGTTCGGGTTGAGCCGGTTCGCGATGTACGACGCCAGAACGGGCTGCACCTCGCCACACGTGTGGGGAATCACCTTGATGCCTGCATTGGACAGGGCCATCTCAAACGGCCACGAGATCGCGCCGCAGATCAATACGTCGACGCCCATCCCCGCCAGTTCCATCACGCGGCCGTGCAGGTCGCTGCAGAAGAGCCGTACCGTGCGTTGTTCCACGGCCTGGGCGTCAACAACGTCCGCCACCACCAGGGTGGCTGCAACGTCGAACACCGGGGAAATCCGGCCCTGCCATTCTGGAATCGCGACTTTCATTGCCTGGAGAGAATCAAGTTGCGTGCCAACCGCGTGCTTTCCCCGGCAAACCGGCCTATCCCGGCATTTGCACCGGATCGCGGGCACAAAAAAGGCCCATGATCGTGCAAATGAAGTAAATTGCTGCTTCGAGAAGTGGCATTTTGCGCGATTATAGGGTACTCTATCTTACAGGAGGCTCCATGAAACCTACGGATCACGCAGCGCAGCGGGAAGCCGCCATCCTGAATTCCGTTAACGAGGGCGTTTTTACGGTCGATCAGGAATGGCGGATCACGTGTTTCAACCGTGCGGCCGAACGCATCACCGGCGTTTCGCGAGAGCAGGCTGTCGGCAGCCGGTGCTGTGATGTCTTTCGCGCCAGCATCTGCGAGACGGACTGCGCGTTGCGCAAGACGATGTCCGAGGGCCATCCGGTGGTGAACGCGACCGCGCACATCGTGAATCACGAGGGGCAGCGCATCCCCATTCGCCTCTCGACGGCCTTGCTGCGCGACGACATGGGCGCGGTGATCGGGGGGGTGGAGACCTTCCAGGATTTGACCCAGATCGAGCAGTTGCAGAAAGAGCTGGAAAGCCGTTACACGTTTGAGGACATTGTGGGGCGGAGTGCCGCGATGCTGCGGCTGTTTGACGTGGTGCCGCAGATTTCCGCGAGCACGAGCACGGTGCTCATCGAGGGCGCCAGCGGGACCGGGAAAGAGCTGTTCGCGCGCGCCATCCACAACCTCTCGCCCCGGCGCAGGAAACCGTTTGTGGCCGTCAACTGCGCCGCGCTGCCGGATACCCTGCTCGAGAGCGAGCTGTTCGGCCACAAGGCCGGCGCGTTTACGGACGCAAAACGCGACAAACCGGGGCGCTTTGCGCTGGCCCACGGAGGGACCATTTTTCTGGATGAGCTCGGCGACATCTCCCCCGCGATGCAGGTGCGGTTGTTGCGGGTGCTTCAGGAACGTCAGGTCGAACCGCTGGGCGGTCTCAAACCGGTTCCGGTCGATGTTCGGGTCATTGCCGCCACGAACAAGGACCTCGCGGAGCTGGTGCGTTCGGGCGTGTTTCGCGACGACCTGTATTACCGGATTCGCGTGGTCTATCTGAAGCTGCCGGAACTGAAGCAGCGGCGGGAAGACATCCCGCTGCTGGTCAACAGCCTCGTTGCCAAGTTCAACCGCTTGCAGGGCAAGGATATCGCGGGGGTGTCGGACAGGGTCATGGCCCGGCTCATGGAATATGACTATCCGGGCAATGTCCGCGAACTGGAGAACATCATCGAACAGGCGTTTGTTTTGTGCCGCGGCGGTCTGATCGAGGGCGAACACATGCCGCCGGAACTGCGCCCTTCCACGGGCGTGGAGCGCGACGAACCCAGGGCCATGAGTCTCGAAGCCATGGAACGGCGCCTGATTCAGGAAGCGCTCGCACGCCACTCGGGAAACCGCAAGAACGCGGCCGCCGAGCTTGGCCTCGACGTGAGCACCTTGTACCGCAAGATTCGCGCTCTGGGCATTGTGGCGCCGGGCAGGGACGGGCGCGGCCAGCGCAGACAGTAGTGCATATTGCATGATTGGGCGCGTCCCGGCATTTTCTAAGCCACCGAACGGCCACAGAGGGCATAGTAATCCCAGTGTTTGAACACGCCGGAGCAGCACGGGGACCTGTTCCAAGCGCCGTCTCCGGCGCGACTACGTGTCCCCGTTCGGATGACCGGCGAGGGCGCCGGCCCCACACCGGATCCGGATACGAGGCCATGCCGAGCTGGAGCCCGGCGATCCCGGGGCGCCCCACAGACGAGGAAAATGGCGCTCCCGGGACCCCGGAACGGGGTCGAATTCGAGTCCCGGGCGCAGCCCAGGGATCATGGGCACCACCACGCCCCTACCCCGAAAGGGGGTTGAACAAGCCCTCCCATTTCGGTGTCGCTGCTGTCTGCCGTCCCTACGGGACTCATGGTTGGAGGGATACGGGGGTTCCCACCACTGAAGTGGTGGGCTATTTTCTTTCGTCCCTACGGGACTCAAAGTGGACACGGCGCCAATCCCGTTTACTTTTGTCCCTGAACGGGCCTGAATCCGGGCGCGCCCGATCCACGCGTCTCACCCGCGGTCCTTCACAAAGAGCAGTCTCGAGGCAGCCTCCCTGGTGTGAATCCGGGTTATCGTGCTGTTATGGCACGCGCCTTGCTCCCTTGAAAATCATGGAGGAACTACCATGAGAATTGCAGTCACAGCGCAGGGCAGCGATATGAACGCCCCGGTCGATCCGCGCTTCGGCCGGGCGAAGTGCTTTATTGTCGTAAACACGGAGGCGGAGGGGTTCGAGGCCGTGGACAACAGCATGAACCTCAATGCGTCCCAGGGCGCGGGCATTCAGGCGGGCAGGAACGTGGTCGAGCTGGGCGTTGAGGCGGTTGTCACCGGTCACGTGGGCCCCAGGGCGTTCGCCACCCTCCAGTCGGGCGGGGTCGGCGTGTACACGGGCGCGTCAGGCACGGTCGCGGAGGCCGTCGAGCAGTTCAAGGCCGGCGCGCTCATGCGTCAGGACGGCGCCGATGTCGAGGGGCACTGGGTATAGACGATGCGTGTACCCATACGGCGATGGAAGGTTCATCGCCACAAACGATACGAGGCATTAAGGAACAACACGATGAAGATTGCTATCCCAACGGCTGACGGACGGCTTGCGGCTCACTTTGGTCACTGCGACCAGTTTGCGGTCGTGGAGATCGATTCCGCGACTAAGGCCATCCTTGGCACGGTCTATCTAACGCCGCCGCCTCACGAGCCCGGCGTGTTGCCGCGATGGCTCCACGAACAGGGCGCCAACGTGATCATTGCGGGTGGCATGGGGCAACGCGCCCAGGTGCTGTTCGCGCAGCAGGGCATCGAGGTGCTTGTCGGCGCTCCCGCCGCCGCGCCCGAAGCGATCGTCTCGGCCTACCTTGAGGGCGCCCTGGAGACAGGCGGGAACCTCTGCGATCATTAGTCTTTTCCCACGGTCGCTGTCTTTCCCGGAAGTGCCGGGCGCGAGCTCGGCATGGCTTCGCCCCAGACACGGGTCCACCGGGTCCACCGGGTCCACCGGGTCCACCGGGCCCGGCAGGCCTCCGCTGCTCTTCCGCTCTGTGCGCCTGACAAGCCCCTCTCCAACGTCAACCCCGACTGCATCCGAGGCTCCGCGGGGCATTGATCTTTTCCGTTTGCAGGAGTATTCTCCCGCGCCGTCGGCAATACGTGGCGTCCGGTTTGCCCAAGAGGGCAAACGCCGGATGAGGCAACATCTGAGGGGGGCGTGTGATGAGGGAACCTCGGCTTTCGGGCGTGCTGCATCCTGAATACACGATTGGTGCGGGCGGACGTTTCTGGAGGGGGCTGCATCGCGCCCCATCGGCCCCGCGCAAACAGGCCGGCCGGACCGTGCTGTTTCTTCTTCCCGTGTTCCTGCTGGCGTTCGCGAATGCCGCGCCGGGGGCGATCATCCTGGGCGACGTGAATCACGATGACGATATAAACGCGCAGGACGTTCAACTCGTCATCAACACGGTGCTTGGGATGGATACCGGCGTGGACTGCGACATCAACCGGGATAAGAAGACGGACGCCGTGGACGTCCAGTTGGTCATTAATGCGGCGCTGGGCCTTCAGATCGGCGTGAAGGTGCCTGATCTGACGGGCATGACGGAGGGGGAAGCTTCCGGCGCGCTCGCTTTCGCCTACCTCACCGTGGGCGACGTGACATCGGAGACCAGCGCCACCGTTCCCGCCGGGCAGATCCTCAGCCAGGACCCGGCCGCGGGCGCGAGCGTTGCGCCCGAAACCACGGTGGCGGTCGTCCTGAGTTCGGGGCCGCCGCCTTCCACGGGATGGACCTATATTCCGTCGCAGACCTCGGTCTGGGGGCTGAAAATCGAACAAACGAGCGACGGCGGGTATGTCATGGGCGGGGGATATACCGGCGGCTACGACATGTACGCCCTCAAGCTCACGCCCACCGGGGCGGTGGAGTGGGATGCGGATTATTCCGAAGAAAGCCCCAACGGCAACGACCTGTGGCGGGCGGAAGCCCACGGCCTGAATCCGGCCGGGGACGGCGGATACGTCATGCTGAGCAGCGGCGGGTTTGTGTTGCTCAAGCTCGACAGCCAGGGCAACTACGTGTGGGACAAATCGTTTGCGCCGGACAACCCGTATACGCCCGGTAAGCCCTGTTCGCCAACGGTGTCCGGCGAACTGTGTGTCTGCAGCGACGGCGGCTTCTTTGCAACCGGGTCTTCCTATGTGGGCGGATACTTTCTGGCCAGTGTGCTTAAGACGGACGCTGCCGGCAACCTGGAGTTCTGCCGGGTCATCAACGACAACGCCAAGGCCTACGACCAGCAAATCGAGGCCGGCCAACAAACCGCGGACGGGGGATTCGTTATCTCAGGCTATTCGGAAAACGGCAGTCTGCATGGCTATCTCGCGCTGCTCATCAAACTGGACGCCGACGGTCTGCTCGAGTGGTCCAAGACGTATCAGTGCGTCGAGCTGGGGTATGGCGCGACGTCAAACGCCGTGACGCAGACCGCCGACGGGGGGTATGTTCTGGGCGGCTTTCTCGTCAACGACATCACCAAAGTGTTGAATCACGGTCCGTTTCTCGCGAAGACCGATGAATATGGCGAACTGGTCTGGATGCGCGCCTACGGCGGTTCCGCGACCGTCTATGATCTGAGAGACATCGAGGAAACGCCGCAGGGCGATCTCCTGGTCTGCGGTAACAAGTCCGGGAAACTGATCCTGTCGAAATTCAACGCCAACGGCGATCTGCTGTGGAATTTTGTGATGACGGAGCTGCCGTCGGTCGTGGGTCACGACCTCGAACTGACCCCGGACGGGGGCTGCATCATGGTCGGTTCAGGCCCGACGGGCGGGCCCACGGTGGTCGTCAAGATCAACAACGTCTATCTTCCAGAGTAGGCGCCTGATCTGCGCGCTGCGCCGGGCCGGTAACCGTCGTGTTGTTTCCGGGTGCACCGGGACATCAGAAGCCCAGGAGGCTCTCAAGCGAGGGCAAGGGCCGGAACTGGCTTATCGCAAAGAGGACGTAGAAGCCGAGCATGCCCAGCGCCTCGATACGGTTGATCTTGAGTCCCGTCGTGACAAAGACCTGAATCACGACCGCCGCGAGAATCAGGAACGGCATGGCAAAGGAGATCAGCGCGGGTTCGACTGTCATGGGCCGGATGACGCAGCAGATCCCCAACACGACGAGCTGCGTGAAAATGTTGGAGGCGTAAACCTCCCCGATCGTGACGTCCGACTTGTGTTTGAACGTGGCGGACAGACTGATCGTGAGTTCCGGCAGGCTGGTCCCGAACGCAAACAGCAATACGCCCATGGCCAGCGGGGGGATGCCGAGGGCCGCGCCCAGCGAGGCGCCCGAGTCCAGGGCGATTTTCGAGCCGGCGATGACGATGAAGATGCCCAGGGCCGCGAACACGGCCGCCTTGGCTCTGGGCGCCGGGGCGCGCGTGGCGTGTTCGCGGGTATCTTCAACGCGGGCGGTCTTGAGCACGCTCAGCACGTAAGGAATATAGACGAGCATCAGGAGCAAGCCTTCGGAGCGGGACAGGCGCCCGTCCAGGGAAAGCACGAGCACAAAGGCGCTGGAGAGGATCATCCAGCTGGACTCCCGTTGCTGCACTTCTTCAAGGATTTCGATGGGGCGCAAGAGGGCGCACACGGCGGTCACGAACGTGAGCGTGACGAAGTTCGAGCCGATGACGTTGCCGATCGAGATGGAGTCATCGCCGCGCAGTATGGCGAATCCCGAGATGGTGAGTTCCGGCAGACTGGAAAGCACGCTGACGCCAAGGACGGTAATGACCAGTTCCTTGACGCCCAGGGCGCGCGCCAGCAGGCCGATGTTTCGGGTGATGAACTCTGACCCGCCCCACAGGAGCAGCAGGCCGGTCAGGAACAGCAGCACGGTTACGCCCATCGAGACCTCCTTCCGCCGCAATCCACGGATACTCTACTCGAGACGGCACGGCCTTTTCGAGCATGGAAGGCCATCCGAATCGAGGGGCAGGCGCCGCTGACACGCCGGTCCGGGAAAAGAGGAAGTTTCTTTCGGCCGGATGGTTTGGAGTAGGATCTCCGGGAAACACACGCGGGAGGGTAGCAACGTGTTGCGACGAATGCCTGTCATACTGCTGGTGGCAGTTTCCGCCATTCAATCTTCAGCTGCCGGGGAAATCAGGATCGAGACGATGAACGACTGGTCCATCGTAGTGGCCGGCGACACCACGGCGAGCGAGCGTTACGCCGCGGAGGAGTTCCAGTCGCTGTTCCGCCAGTTGACCGGGGTGGCGCTGCCGATTACCGGCGAGGTTCCCGCCCGATCAAAAAACATTTTCATCGGGCCCGGGGCCGCGGCGGCCGCCGGCCCATCGGGCTTTGATGCGGACGGCATGGGCGAGGAATCGCTGCGTATCCG
>Ga0123326_1002122_pt1 | contig 15741 bp, 8 predicted proteins | sample BioC13SIPDNA_FD_89739 | JGI IMG/M metagenome (GOLD analysis project Ga0123326, IMG submission 89739) | Anaerobic biogas reactor microbial communites from Washington, USA - Biogas_R1_A C13 SIP DNA | ecosystem: Engineered > Bioreactor > Anaerobic > Unclassified | place: Washington, USA | collected...
CAAAAAGACCACCCACCTATCTAACGGGTTGGTATAACTCGCCATTTCTAGCTTTAATTTGGGCAACTCGATGAAATGGATTTCTATTGCGTTGGTTAAGTCTATGTTATCCTGTGTTTCTCGCAATCTGAATATGCTGTGATAGCGTTTGATATGTTTTATCCTGGTAAAATCCAATACATTTATGGCGATTACCCGGTTAAGATATTGATATCTCCCGTTGCTTATGTTCTGATCTCCAAACATACGGCAGACATAATAGGTGCTGCGTCTTTCCATGTTACCCAGGTTGCCAATCTGCATTTCCACATCGACCAGGTCGTTGTTTTCTAATTGCAGTTTGATATCCAATATACCTACACTGTCATCAATGCTCTCCGGTTCCAGGTAAGGGTTTAGGATTTTAACATCTATAATCTGTTGTTCTCCAGTCCAGTTTAACACTGCATTAAGAAAACTGAGTAAAATAGTTTTGTTTTCCTGGGAGCCGAATACCTTTTTAAAGGCCAGGTCTACCTTGGGGTCCAATATGTCTGGCACATTTATCAGCACCCTTTCCTTTATACTTTTTATTCTATCACAGGATATATTATTTCTAACAGCGTAATGAAAATACAACACGAGCATAAATCTTAAACCGGTCCGGTTCATTCGCTTTCCTAGATGGCTCCCAGTGCCTTGAATACGGCATCAATCGCATCGGAATAGAATATCGGCTGTACTTTGATCAGCAGTTCGGGAGGTACGGTCTGCAGGTCAACAACCGATACGGCGGGGATGAGTATTCGCTTGGCTCCGGCATCTACGCAAACCTGCAGCACATTAGCGAAATCGGATATCTTTTCAATGGTCCCGGCCATGGTGATGTTGCCCAGCACGACCAGGCATTCTTGTACCGGCCGCTCCAGAGCGCTGGAGCAGAGACCGATAAACTCGGCCAGGGCCAGTTCGGAGGTAATACCTATCCCCTGCAGGTCGGAAGCATGCATCAGGTAGTCTTTGGTTTTGGTGCTGATGCCAGAACTGACGCTTTTGCAGTTGGAGGTAAAATATCTAAAAGCGGTATCAGCGGCTTCTTTTACTTCTTTCCGCGATCCCAATCCGGTCCTTTCAAACTTGCCGCTGCCAGATACAACCTGGTTTTCCAGTTTGTATACCCCGATTATCCCTGAGTCGTTCTTGCCCACCACATAAACATGGCCGGGTTTGCCCAGCCCCGCGGGGATAAGTTTGCCGCCGCCCTGTTCGGGAACCGTTACAAACTCCTCCTGCAAGCTTTCCCGGTCGATATAGGAAAAGTGTACATCGTAGAATTCCATGCCGCCGATCTTCTTGAGTTGCTCTTTTACCCGGCGCCGGCCCACCAGGGCATATCTCAATACTTCGGCCAGCTCATCTTTGTTAAAGTTACCGTCTGGATAGAGCAGTTTAATCATACCGGAAACCGTTTTGCGCACCGCAATAACATCACGCTGGTTGAGGTTGTTGCCCAGTTTAAAATACTTATCAATGGCATCGGCAAAGTTTTGTTTGCGCATCTCCCGCAGATATTCGGCCAGATAATCCACTATAAAACCATAATTGCTGGTGATTAGTTCAGGGCGCATTTTGGGGATCTCCCAGCCGGGCAGGTAATAATGCATGCGGTCAAAAAAGGCACTGTCATTGGCCATCTCTTCCGGAAATGCTGCGAAGAGATGGGAGGTTTTAATAAGAAAGTCCAGGCTTTCGTTGATATTGCCCACAAACACCATGGAAGCATTGGCATTCTTCTCTTCCTTGCCGCGAGCAAAGGAACCGGAAGCCATATAATCTTTCATTATTTGGATGCCGTCTTTGTCCTTAAATCTAATCCCCGCTACTTCATCAAAGGCTACACAATCCCACAGGCCTACCAATCCAATTGCTCGGGAAGCCATATTATAGAAGAGGTTGGCCACGGTGGTCTGCCCCCCGGAGATGAGAATTGAATTGGGTGATATTTCTTTATAAACATGGGATTTACCCGTACCCCGGGGCCCCAATTCACAGAGATTATAATTATTCTCCACCAACGGCAGCAGGCGCAGCAGCAAATGCCACCTGGCTTCGATTTCGAACTGGGTTGGTTCCAAACCGGTGGAGCGTATGAGCAGATTCATCCATTCATCCCGACTAAAGTATTTTCGGTTCTCCATAATCTCACTCAAATCCATATTGGGCATCTGTATGGGATTCAGGTTGGCGATGCGAAAGGGGTTGCTGCCCCGGCTTTCTTCATCAAAATAGTACTCCATCTTGAGCATGGCCCAGATTCCACCGGCCAAAAGCCTTTCAAACTTTTTCACATAGGCGGAGCTGACTTCCACTCCTTTGATGCCCAGGTTGGAAAACTCAGCCTCATAAATATCCCGCTTCTCATTAAGCTTGACCGTTAATTTATCAATAACCGTATAGCTTCCCCATTCCTTTATCCGCGACTTTATCTTCTCGGCTTCGTCCGGGCGGACAAAGTTATCTGATAGTATCTTTTTGACCCGCTCGACCCCTTCCAGGATGGCCTCCCCATCATCGGTGGCACAGTACATGCCCAGCAGGTATTCCAGTACATAAGTGGGCACATTGGCACCTTGCTTGATCATGCCGGTCAAATCCTTGCGTACCACCCGTCCGGCAAAATACTGGTTGAGTTTTGCATCCAGATTCAAAGCTTCCATAATTATTCGCCTCGCATCACTTGTATTGGTTTAGAGGGGACATCTCCCCTGGCGCTAAGCAGCTTGATAATCATAAATCGAAATCAGAACTTATGGCCAGGCTTATTTTATAAAGGATTCTATCTTCAATCAGCTCGGTTTCACAATCTTTTATCACCAGAAAATAATCTTTATTTTTGTCGTAGTTCCCTGCTTTCAAAGTGAATCGCAGCTTAAAGGTTCGCTCCGCCGCTTTATCTGATTTCCGGTCAGCTATGATGATCTCCCGGTTCGACAGCAGCAGGCCCGCTTCATCCTCCAGGTAAACCTCCACGCTTCGGGGAAGATACCTGTCCCCTACTTTCTCCGTCTGGAAAAAGTCCAGGCTGAAAAGATTATTGGTGATTTTGCGCGATTCATTCACCAGTTTCACTTTGACCTTGCGCTCTTCCTTCATCCTGGCATTAGAGCCGCGGGCCGCCTTGTATTTAATCAGGGGGATGACTACTTCCTGCAGAGAGGCTCCACCATGGACATAGTTGGCACCGGCACCCGGGACTTTGAAACGGATGGTGGCCCGGGGCACATAAACCACCGGTGGGCCTTGTTCCGATTGCAGGTAATCAGCTTTAAACATCATCAGGGCATCGCTCTCATACTCCTGGTAACCCAGCATATAGCGGCGTTTTTCTTCCCAAGCCCCCAGGGTTTCCTTTTTAATCTTATCGCTCTCCAGCAGCGGGTCCCGCTTATAAAGGAAGCCGTGGTCGGCGGTGATATAAATATTTACTCCACCTAAATCATCCCGGATAATGCGAATCAAGCGATAAATCTCTTTTATACTTTCCCGGGCGGCATCAAATACTTTGATTTCCGCCGCCGCTTTATCTCCGATGGCATCGATGCTGTTATGATACAGGTAAATCAGCTTCTTGCCCCGGATGAGTTCCCGACGCTGCTCCTTATTGAGGTCAATTATAGTTTGAAAATCGGTGGCCAGCGCTTCCGGCCATTCTTTTTTCAATACTAGTTCCCGTTCCAGCAAGCTATCGGTTTTATTGCCATCAGCCAGTATCTTCTGCTTCTCATTCAATATGAGTTCCCGGTGGGGTAAGAGGGCTGCCATACCGTATTTAGTAGCCGAGGGCAGAACCCCCAGCATATTACGCAACTGTGCCATTCCAGCTGTTTCAGCATTAAGGCGCTGGGCCAATTCGCAGGCTACTTCGTAGCGCAGGGCATCGGAAATAATAACAAAGCAGCGTCCTCCAGACTTAAGCCGCGGAGCCAGTTCTTTTTTGTAAAATTCTTGCTGAGCCTGAACCCCGGCAATGCTCCATCTTTTATTCTGTTCGGCAGTGAGCGCTGCCGACCAGGCGGTTCCCAATCCCTCCAGGAACCAGTTGCTGTATATATTCTCCACTACCTCCCGTATCGCTTTCAAAGCTTCAACTGGAGCCTGATCATAATTCCAGTAGAAATGGCGATAGTATAAGTCCATAAAATAGTATTCTTCAACATAGCGCTGCCAAAGCTCTTGACGGTTCAAAACGGGTATAGAAGGATGGGTCTGCATAAATTGCAGAATTTTAAAGACATAATACAGAGCTTCATATATATGCTGGTATTTATAATACCAGTGACGGCTGCGCCGGGTTCCGATAAAACCAAGGCAGAGGTCGTAATTCTCCGCCTGTTTGATAATAGAATCCCGCATATAGTTTAGAAACAGCTTATCAAAGGCTTCGAAGCTGTCACATTGACTTAAGTCTTCCAGCGCAAGATCTTCCAGGTACTCCCCTATGTTAAAAGCCTTTTCTATAGAAACCGCCAGGCGCTCATAGGCGGCGGCATCGCTTTTGTGATTCATCCATTGATCTACAAAGAAAATGCAGTTCTCTCGGCCCTTTTCAGCCAGGTAGTCCTTCAGCGGGGCCAACTGCTGGCTATCCAGGTTGCGGCTTAGGCTGCTGACCAGGACATGAGCGGCCAGTTTAGAAAGGGATGCTTCCTCTTTCATATAGCCGAAATATCCGGTCGCATGACGCCAAAAAACCTCCGCATCCATGTACTTGTTTATCTCGGAAAGGTAGCGGTTGGATTCCGTTTCCAGAGAGTCTCCCAGGACTTTCTTGAAAACACCCTGCAGGTCGGAAAACTTCAGACCACACAGGGCCGACATCATAGCTATTTCCAATTCGGACGCATCATAATAGTTCTTCCCGTAGGCCACCAGCCTCTTGCGGCGGGCGCTGTTTTTGAAAAACTTCTCATACTGCCTCACCTGTAATTTGAGCCTGGAATCAATACCCAGTTCCTCCATGTACAGCAAAACCCGGTTCGCTGAGAACTCACTAGAATAGAGCAGTATATCCAAGAGCCAGTTGTCCTCATCCCGGGCTGGTCGGCTGGTGGCATAGAGCAGGTAATTGGATTCCGGGTCTTCTACTTCCAGCAGGTATTTGCTGTAAAAATAATTGCTGTCCGTAAGCCGGTGCACTTTGGCGTGGGCCAGTCGAAGTTCATCAATGAGGTCAACAAATTGTTGTTCAATATCGTACCAGAAGATTATCCGGCGTTTTTGCCCTGAAGGCAAATGTTCTGCAAACCTGGCGTTCAGGCTCTTTTCTATCTGTTCTTTTTCCATAAGTCCCCCATCGCTTATAGCTTAAATTTTAGCTAGCAGCTCCTGCAGTTTGGCATAGTTTACCTTAACCCCGTCATCCAGGTCCAGGCTTATACGCATATCAGCATAGTGGTGTACCAGTTCATCATAGTTTTTAAGCTCCAATAGCTGCCGGTCCAACTGCAGCAGGCGTTTGGCGGCCCTGCGGGCCGAGCTGCTGCCGGCTTCTTCCGCAATAATTCTCTGCTGCTGTTGTTTCTCCACTTCCACGGCTTCCTGCAGGCGGTGCAGGTATTCGGTGCGCAAAGTGGCTATGGTGTCGGGCTGATAACGGTGCAAGTAGACCAGGCAGTTGAAGGCCTTCTCTTTGCCCGAGGTAAACAGCCAGTAAATGGGGCGCTTTTTGTAGCGCTGCACATGGTCTTTATAGAAATCGTTGACAAAATAGCGCCGGATAGTATCCCGGGCAGTTTCCTTACTACGGCGGCCCAGGGTGTCGGCGATATAGTCCAGGTTCTCTTCCAGGGTGGTTGCGCTGAAGGTGAGGCGGACAAATTCCGCGAAGCGGGTAACGATGTCATCCTGGAAATAGTCTTCGGCCAGGATGGGTATTACATTGTCCTGGTCAGCCGGGAAGCTTTTATACTGCCGGGGATCAAATTCGCCCCCAGCGAAAACCAGACCTTCTTTGTCCAGCGAGTAGCGGCCCAGCATGCAGCCTACCGCATAGGAGATATACTCCTTGATGGTATCGAGCAGCAGCAGGGCCTCCAGTTCTTCGTCCGGTTTATTGACCGCGTAGCGGTAATAAGGGTTGCAGGTCAGGGTTATTTCGTTTAATGGCACCTCCGGGCTCAGCTCATCCTGCAAGCCGTAAGCTTCGATAAAGATGCGGTTGTTTTCTTCTTCCAGTTGCTGCATTTCCCGGGTCATCTCCCGCCAGTGCTTACGAAGAGCGCTGTAGCTTTCCTGTAAATATGGTTGATGGTATTCGGCTTGCAGTAAAGGAAGTCGGGTAAAATCCCAGGAAGTTTCGTAGGAGTCCCAGTCCAAACGAGAAATAACAAATAGTCGGTGGGAGAAAATCTTATTATGATCAATAGACTTGGTTATGGGAATTTTAATAACATCGCCTGCTTCAAAATTTAATGTTGGAGAAAATACATTTAGATAATAAGAAGCGACTTTGGTATTCAATATTGAGTATACAATACTTAATTTATTTTTATCCAAATCATAAAGAGTCTTACTTCCAGTACCAGGTATTACACCATTAGTAACTTTTCGACAAGAAAACCGCCCTGATGATACAGCTGACCAAGTTAAACCTTCCCTGAAAAAATACTCAAGGTTAAAGAGGCGTCTTGACCAATGCGTGGTCTCTGGATCTTTATGGTTATGAGTAACGAAATACTTAATTTCTTCGCCTTCGTTTTCCCAATTTATTACGGTATCATTATAACCAAACCATCTTCGATTTCCGCCACCTTTGTTATATGGATACCACTTTGCTGTTGATTCATTCGCATCCTGATGGCTTTTACAATTTTTGTTTATGGCTGCAAAACTAACTTCAAACCATCGACGCAAAAAAAGATCAGAGTTACATGATGACATACCTGATTTTGCTTCTGATAGTTCTTCAAGTATCATTAAATTCTTGAAGTTATTTACTGCTGTATTGGAAATCCAATAAGCAATCGGTGAGCCGGGGATTTTCTTAAAATCAGCGGCGGAAGCATAATAAGGATTCATGCGGTTTAATTTTAAGTCCTTTTCTTTATCTGCTTCGCAATTTCCCTCCACAAGCCTTAAATAAGCACTTTTATAGTTTGGGTGTTTGGATTTTTCAATAACAAATGCAGTGGTGGAAACGACCTCTCCACCTATGCTATCAAAAGCCCTGGCTCCCAGGTGAGCCATAGATAGTATGGCATCTTCGTCCAGTATTTTCTCCCGTAGTTTTCCAAAGGAAGATAGAAACATCCAGCTCTGCATCGTAATCATACTAACGGCACCCTGTTCAACTGCCAGGTCAAGATTCCGCTCCATAAACATCGCAAATAAATCTGATTTGCTATCTGGATAGTTCTTTTCCGCGAACACCTTCAGTCTTCCATTCATCCCCCTCCCCCCCATATAGGGAGGGTTGGCGATAACCACATGGTATTTGGTGCTCAGGTAATCAGCCTGTTGCAGGGCTTTTAAGACCTTGCCATGGGTAGCATTGAGAAATAGGTTGCTGCCCAGGTCTTTGTCTTCTAAAAGCTGCCGTACATCGCTTACATTTTTCATCCGGGGCCGGATCAGCGAGCCGAAGTTATCGGCCTCCTCGAATTGACCCAGGGTGGTATTGAGTTCTGCCGTAAACAGGTTCTCTCCCACCTCATCCATATAGCTCTGCAGTTCATCTTTTTCCAGGGGGATGTTTTGCAGTATGCAGATATGGGGCGGTACTGGCTGGCGGAAAAAACGGCGGTATTTGCTGCGGGCCTTCATGGTAAGGGCGAAGGCCGCCAGTTCACCGGCCCTTTTATCAATTTCCATGCCATAGAGGTTGTGAGCCAGTATCTTGCCGGGAATTTCGGCCGCTTGATAGCCGCACTCCTCGTAGATGGCATAAAGCAGGTCAAAGGCATAGACCAGCATGTGTCCGGAGCCGCAGGCCGGGTCGCAGATTTTTATCTCCTCCGGAGAGCGTATGATCAGGAAGGGGGGTTCACCGGGCTGTGAGGATTCGGGTTTGATATAGTAGTCCATCTGTTCCAGCAGCCTGGATTCGGGATGATTAAGCATCCAAAGCCGTCCCAGGGAGTTTTCCACCAGGTAGCGCACTATCCAATGAGGGGTAAAAAGCTGGGTAGCGGCAGGAATGTTTTCCGGGCTGATCTTTATATTCTTTTTCAGTTCGGCAAAGACCTGGTCTTTTTTCTCGGATATGTAGTACTGGTACAGCCAGCCAATTATCTCTACATCCTGCCAGTCTTCTTCCGGGATGTTTTCCGGATCGGTCATGGCCCGGAGGAAAGAGCCTTCCTGGAGCAGGTTGTCAGGAAAAAGGATTTCGCTATAATCTTCCACCGGTTCAAAAAGGAAGGGCAGGATTTTATTTAAGCTATTGCATTGCTTGATAAGCAAATATTTAAAAAGGCTGTTGCTGTCATTTTCTTCCTTGAAATTGATTACTTTATTCTTATCAATATCCAGATCAAGATGCAGGGCTTCCCGCATGATATCCGGTTCAACGCTGTCAGGCACAGTTGAAGACAATACCCGGGTTTTGCTGGGCAGGTAGTTGTTGACCTCCAGGTAGCGCAGGGCGCAAAAACGGTTAAACCAGGTGTAGGCAACTTCTTCTATCACCCGCTTATAACCCCGGGAGCGGATTGCTTCGATCAGGCTGTTTCTTTGCTTTACCTGGGTGGGGTCCAGGGCTTTTCCATTTATGTAAAGCGCATCACTGGATTCAATCCGGGCCTTTTTTATTTTGTCTTCGCTTATTCCCAGTTCGTAAGACTTTTGCTGCACTCTTTCCATAAGCTCATTACGAGCGTTGACGGCAAAACTGCGAATAAAAGACTTGTTCATTTTATTTTATTCACCTTCCTTTTAGCATCAGAAGAAACTGCGGAAGTGTTTTAACGAGAGCGCTACAACGAGGCGGAGAATTAGAAACCACCGCTGTGTTAATAGTAACCCAGCCGCTTAGCGTATAATGGACCCAGGAAACTAGACACAAAAGTATGAGGAGTTAAGCAATAAAAATTATGAGAAAAAGATATACCGATGAATTCAAAGCCCAGATTGTTCTAGAAATACTCAAAGAAGAAAAGAGCGTTACTCAATTAGCATCTGAGCATGGGATACATCCCACTCAGTTAACCCGTTGGAAGAACGAGGCCATACAAAACTTACCCAGTCTCTTTGCCGATGACCGCAAAGGTGTGCAAGCTCTAAAAAAGACCTATGAATCCAAAATTGATGAGCTCTATACCGAAGTCGGTCGGCTTACCACGCAGAATACGTGGCTTAAAAAAAAATCTGGCCTCCGCATTGACGAGAAGTGAACGTAATGCGTTGGTAGATTGGGATAACCCAGAACTCCCCATCAAGACCCAGGCCGAACTCCTAAGCCTAAATAGAACCAGTCTCTACTACAAACCGGTTCCTCCGTCACCGGAAGAAATCAGAATCAAACATCTTATTGATGAAATCTATACCAAGTATCCGTATTACGGATCCCGGCGAATTCAAGCCGTACTGAATAAAAAGGAGGTTATTATTAACCGCAAAGCTGTTCAACGACATATGCGAGAGATGGGTATCCAGGGAATCTGCCCAGGCCCTAATCTAAGTAAAAGGGATCTACAACACCGGACTTACCCTTATCTGTTAAGAGGGGTTAAAATTACCCATCCCAACCAGGTATGGAGTTTAGATATAACCTATATCCGCATGAAATATGGTTGGATGTACTTGGTGGCCATCATTGATTGGTACTCCCGGTATATATTAAGCTGGGAACTGGATCAAAGCCTGGAAATACCTTTTGTTCTTAGGGCTGTTAACAGTGCCCTGGCTCAAGCTCAACCCGAGATTATGAATAGTGATCAGGGCAGTCAGTTTACTAGTATCCCATACATTGAACTACTTCAAGATGCAGGGGCAAAGATTAGTATGGACGGCAAAGGCCGTGCTCTGGATAACATCTTTATCGAACGGGTATGGCGTTCCCTCAAGTGGGAAGACATCTACCTGAAAAACTATGAAACACCCCGGGAAGTTAGACAGGGGGTAAACAACTGGTTTCAGACATACAACTATGAGCGCCCCCATCAATCACTGAATTACCAAACACCCGCACAGGTGTATTTCGAAAACAAGGAGGTTCTGCCTATTGATTCAGTAAACGATATAACCGAGGTGTTGACCCTACCGGAATCCAATTGTTTCGCATTCTCATGAACGCGGGACTTGACAGCCATCCCCCTTGTGGTCAATAAATGCACCGACGGGGTGGCTCCGAAAACAGATCCACATGCGGAACACCCGTCGCTTTAACCAGGATACCACAAGCGGGAACCCTGTTTGTAAAGTCCCGCTGGTCAGGTGCTAACCGCAAGGCTACCTCCGGGGTTCACCAAAAACAGATTGCGATGGCATTAAAGAAGGATATAGTCCCCCTATTAAAAGAATCTTATTAGGATTATCAAAGAACAATTTCTACTAAATATGATTAAAACGAGAGGAGGCTCCATTGCTTAAATTTAAAATATTTGTGTCTTGACAATGGGGTCCATCTTAGCGGGAATAATTTTTCGCCTCGTTGTAGTAAGCTATAAGCTATAGTTTAGCTATGGCATGAACTTGATTATCTTACTTTCCCGGATAAGTTGTTTCAATCTCCGTCTTAAATGCTCCAGGTATTGCTCCACATCATTTTCTGTCTGCAGGCTGCCGGCAAAAGCCAAATCCCTATATTCTATTACATAGAGCTCTGGCTCTTCTACTCCAGTACCGGTGCCGGTAGATGGGGGATGCTGCTTTTTGGCGGCCTGTTCAATTTCTTTTTGAATTTTTTCGCAAAAATCAACACTCTGAATAATAACTGCATCAAGGCGCTCAAAATTCAGGCTTTCATCTATATAAAGGTATTTGGCCTGGTACCAGTTTTGGACATTTTCCCAGTAACTGCGGCGATCTTCATGGCTCAAACCATAGTGTTCCAGAATCTTTAAAAGTATGGTGCAATCCTTTTCAATCTTACTACGACTGCCAGCTTTCTTGGAATCTAAGAGCTCCTGGTATTGCTCTTCCAGCCAGGCGGCCAGCTCCGGAATCTGAATGATTTTAGAGTAAGGTGAGGGAGCATCCACGATTTCCGCCAGTTCCCGGGCCTTGCTCATAAAGCCTGCTTCCTGCAGGTAGCTTTGATTGTTGTTGATTCGCTCCAGTATGGCCAGTCCTTTATCAAATATTTGGCGCTGGTTTTTAAAAAAGCCTTCTACCCTCTTCATATCTTCGTCCCAGTCCAGCAGATCGTCTTCATGTTCTTTGAGTTTATTGAGCAAGCTTATATGATCTTGTTTACACCCCTCAATTTCCTTAAAGATGATTAAACCTTGGTCTATCACCTCTTTGCCGGGGTATTTTTTGCCTGCATACTGGCTGAGATATTCTTCGTGCACTTGCAATTTCCGGGCCTTGATCTCTTCCAACAAGCGTTTGATCAAACCATCTTCATCAGAGGGCAGATCTATAAGATTGAATAATTCCTTGCAGAGATCCCGGGCTACTTTTATCAGATCGGGATCTACATTTACTCGTTTTTTAAGCAGCAACTTATCTACCTCGGTCTTTTTGCGTAAATAAGTGACCACGCTTTTATCATCACTTTCCAGGTAGTTGCCCTGGTAGAGCAGGCGAATCTTCTGTTGTTTGAATAAATTGGCCACCAGCCCGGCGATATCGATCTCCCTCCAACCAAAGGGCTGGTCTTCAAACTTGTCCAGGATATTTTTCATGCTGGTCTGCAGGTGTTTCATATCCTGTAAATCTATATAGCTCATCACTTCTTCCGCCGCCAGGTGGTTGGGAGCGGAACCTTCTCCCGCCAGAGTAAGCTGTTCTTTATCACCCTGCAAAATAGCCTCTATATCCGCATCGCTGTCCAGGTACTTTTTGATATAAGGAAGCTTGTAATATACACTATCGACCAGCATTTTCAAAGCATGGTTTATCCGTTCTTTGGGGCTAGCCCCCCGGGCTTCGATTCTCTCTCCGTTAACATAATATCTTCCGTTTAACAGGGCTTCTTCCAACATGCTTTTGGCCCGTTTCTTGCGCTCAGCTGCTTCTTCCTGCTTCTCCAGCATTATTTTCTTTAGATTGGGCGATATGCCTTCTTGTTTTTTGATTTTGTCAAATCGCTCAATCTTCAAGGCCTGGTGCATTTCGTCAAAGTAATCGCTGTTATCATTCAGGCGAATAATCAAATCATTGGCAGCAGCCGAGGCCATCTTGAGCGCAGCATCATCGGCATCAAAAACGTCTGATTCGCTGGTAAGTACGCGCAACCCGATACGAGCGCTTTGATGGCCTATGGTGCTTTCATCGATTTTACTGTTGAAAGAAAAAGGATAGCGCTGGCTGTATTTATATTTCTGGTCTTCATAAATATCGTTAAAGATGTAGCGGCCAATTTCGGAAACCACCAGAGTGCTGTCCACAAAAGTATTTCTTATTTCCCGATTGATGTCCTGTTCATCATCGGTCAAAAAGCGGTACTCATCGGCGTTCTTCTGCACATAATTCTGGGCTATGAGGCGGGTCAGGGATTTTTGAATTACGCTTTTTAAACTCAGTTTATCCTCATCTATACTGCTGACCATAAGCATAGCAATATTGTCTACATGGGGAGGAATGTCGCCTACATAACGGATCAGGAATAAGAGCTTTAGAACTTCTACATCGAAAGCTTCCAGACCCTCCCCTTTGGCGGCTCCTTCTGTGGCCCGGGCGATAACCCGTTGAATGCTGCCATCCAGGAATTCGTGCACTGAATCATAAAAAGCCTGAAAGGGAACCAGTACCCCGTCTTCTTCACCGGCCAGCTTTTTAGCCGCATCCTGGAAAGCGGAGAGCATGGAACGCTCCCCTTCGGACAGGTGCTTGCCGCTGGCCCCATGACGGCGAATCTGGTTGAACACCTCCTGCAAGAGTTTGAATTGATAAGGAACAAAGGGATAAGTTTCGGAAAACTCATCTTCACCGGAATATCCCTTGAGATCGGCTACGGTTCCTGTGGTAAAGTGAATCAGGTTTTTCAAGGCGGCTGAATTCTCCTGGTAAAGCAACTTCAATTTATCCTGGGCGAAATCGTTCTTTTCCAAAATGCGCTTCTTAATAACTTCGTCTACTGAGGCGGAAGACAGGCTCAAGCGGGTGCGGAAGCGGCCCTGAATCTTGGAAAAGTCGTTGCCTTTTACTTTGGTGACGGCATCAATATCTTCCTGTGAGGTTACAATAACCCATACCTTGCCGTGGCAGTGAGTCCCCAGGTCTTCAACCACTGTCTGCAAGTTCAGCATCAGTTGAGGATTATCCCCGATATACTGGCCAATCTCATCCACCAGGAAAATCAAGTGAAAGTTTTTCCCCTGGCGGTTTATGTATTCTTTTACTTCCCGGGCGAACTGCTCAATGCTTATATCCTGGCTCCGGTTATGGTTAAACCAGTTGCGGGCGCTTTGTTCCGACATGGCAGTAGTTTTTATCAGGGCTTCTACGATAGCATCTTCATCAAAAAGGAAACAATTGCGCCGTTCCAACCAGGGTTCTCCTTTTATAGCCGCAAAGTTGGCCTGGTATTTATCTAAAACCCCTTCTTTGCTCAGGAATTTCTCCAGTTCAACCACCTTGAAATCATCCCCATAATACCCCAGGTGTTCATAGAATACTTTGGCAAAGACCTTGAGGATAGCTTCTTTATCGGACTTGACTCCCAGGGGGCTTTTGGAATCAATGTTAAAGAGGATGGTTTCGCAGTTTATCTGGGCAGCCCGCTGAATATCGGCATAAACAGCAGGATCGGCAATTTTGTCGGCAAAGAAATCAGCCGGTTTTTGGCCTTTTACCTCTTCATTGTCCAGCAAGTAAGAGAGAATTTTAAGAAAGTGAGATTTACCGGAGCCAAAGAAGCCGGATATCCAAACTCCCATTTCATCGGTAAATCCATCAATCCCCTTCTGATAATTCTGGTAAAACGAAGAAAAATGTTTGAGCAATTCCCGAGTAACCACATATTCATCCAGTTCCTGAAAACGGTTAGTTTCATCATCCTGAGCTACCTTGATTACACCCTTTATCTCCCGATCAATGTTTTTGACAAACATTTCCCGAAGCAGCATAGTCCAATCCCCCCCATTCTCTGTTTATTTAATCAACTGAAAGGCCCGATAGTAATTATCATCATTGAAACGATTAAAGAGTTTTAATGATTGTCCATCATATGTTCCCGGAAAAAACATCACCACCGGTACTTCATCCAATACATGATGCAGGTTGTTAAGGATATTGTGCGAGCGCATGAATGGATAGACTTTACCTACCCCGGTTATAAAGATTACATCGCCGGGCTGGTACTTCTGGTTAATTTTGGCTATATAGGCATCGGTGCCGGCCACATTAATGATAGCTTCCCAAAGCTTTTCCCGGCCTTTCTTCTCCTCCATAACCGGCACCTGAGACTGAATCTTTTTTTCCCGGATTATCTCCAGCAGGATTTCATAAAGATCATATTCGATAATGCGGCGATCCGAAGCGGGATGGTTTAATTCCTTCTTAATATGTTTGATATAATCCCGCACCAGCAGCTCATCTTTGGGGTCATAATCAAATATGTAAAAACCGGTTTCGTTGCCCAGGCCTTTGTTGTGTATGAAGGCTTCTGATTCAATTTTGGGAATAATCTGTTCCAGTTTTTTTCTGCTGTTGGACATGCTTCCATCTCCCGATTTAAGTATTGATCCCCATAAATTTAAGCAAGTGGAGCTCACCGCTTTCAGCAAAATGACCAACTACCTCCGGTTCCAGGCTGATTCGATGCAAGCGGCCACTATCGCTCTCATCTAAAATACCGCTTTCTTTTAGAATTCGCAGCAGCACTTGTTTAAGCTTTTTTATGGTAAGATCTTTCCAGGCAGCTACCTCCTGGCTTTGTTCCCGCTTCATCAGGAAAAACTCATTCAAGTCTTTTTTCTCCAGGGGCATATTACTGGCAAACTTCTCTCCTATAACCTCGCTAACCAACTCCAGCATCAGGCGATTGGTTTTCGTAATCGCGTATAGATTAATAAGCCGGGCGGTTGCAGAGGGCTTTTCCGCCAGGTAAGTGAGCATAACCTCATCCAGGGCGTTAATCCTCTTCAAGGCGGTATTGCTCCTTTTGGGGATACTCTTTTCGGTAGCATATTGGAAGAGATTATGTTTTTTTATCTCCATGCGTATTTCTTTATCGCTCAGTCCCGCCAGCTTAAGCCGGGCTACTTGCCTGCTTTCATAAAATAGAAAGGGCTCACCGGTTAATGAAGCACTGTAATGCAAATTATTTGCCACTAATTCCACTCCAACAATATGAATAATGGAAAATGGGTAATTCCAGGCCCGGCCTGATGGGTGGTCAAATCATAACCATTATACAACAAAATACCCTGGTATTTCATGTTAAATGAGCCAAATAGCGAAATATGCCGAGCTGATAGCAGGTAAAAAATAAAAGGGAGCATAACTACTCCCCTGTTTGACAAATTTAGTTGTGCACATAAACCCATCCTGCTCGGGTAAAGGCTCTTAACGCTTTCTGCCCTGAAATTACTGGAATGGGTGGCATCTATAAGGCAACCTCCAATTCCACAATTTCTTCCACTGGCGGTAACCCCA
>Ga0123326_1002142_pt1 | contig 15650 bp, 15 predicted proteins | sample BioC13SIPDNA_FD_89739 | JGI IMG/M metagenome (GOLD analysis project Ga0123326, IMG submission 89739) | Anaerobic biogas reactor microbial communites from Washington, USA - Biogas_R1_A C13 SIP DNA | ecosystem: Engineered > Bioreactor > Anaerobic > Unclassified | place: Washington, USA | collected...
CTGCAGTCCCTCCTTGCGACTCGGACTCTCAGAGCCCACAGGGCTTGCGCAGCCTCCCGCAGCCCACCGAGCCCACCGGGCCCCTCAAGGCCTGGCGTGACACATGGGGCGCGCCCCTGCTCCGGGACATCGTAGCGCGCCCGGATGGATGCCGCTCAGCCGGCGGCGATCAGCGCCACCCCCACGAGCGCCGCCGAGACTCCCAACTGCTGCATCCACGAGAGACGCTCGTGCAGCAGCAGGTAGGCCAGCGCGATCACGAAGACCGGGTAGATCGAGCTCAGCACCGAGGCGATGCTCAGATAGCCGAGGGTCGCCGCCACCGCGAAGAGCTGGTTGCCGGCGACCTCGCACGCGCCGACCGCCAGGATGGGGGCCACGGCCGCCCTTGTGAGCTTCAACTGTGGGCGCCTCACGACGAACGCCAGCGCCAGGACGATCGTGCTGGTCAACCGCGAGAGGAGGACGGTCCAGTACGCGTCGGTCTCCCCGCCTTTGGCGTAGAGGACCATGACGACGCCCCAGACCACGGCGGTCACCGCCGCCAGTCCCACGCTCGCCCGGCTCGTGGCCTGATGGCACGACCCGGCGCTCCTCTTCCGCGACGCCAGCACGACGCCGCCGAGCGCGACGACGATGCCGCCCAGCTGCCAGGCAGAGGGGCGCTCGCCCGCCGCCAGACCGACGACCACCGGCACGGCGACGCTGAGGATGAGGATCGGCCCGATGATGCCCATCACGCCGATCGCCAGCGCCTGGTACGAGGCGGCGATCGAGACCACGGAGAGCACGCCGGCCGCGAGGGCCGGCAGCAGCACCTCGTCCGGCAGCGTCCGTCCGCGGGCCAGCACGATCACCGCCATCAGGCCCACACCCGCGAGCTGGCTGAGGACGATCACCGTCCACAGTGAGGTCCGCCGCGTCTGGACGCCCGACAGGAAGCAGCTGCCTCCCCATGACACCGCGGCGCCGAGGGCGAGAGCGATGGCAAGCATGGCGGCAGGCTATCAGAGGCCGGCACGGGCCGTCGGCTCCTCCCGTAGCCCGCGAACCACGGCGCCGGCTCCACCACCCACGCCGCGACCGCGATCGCCGCCCCCGACATGAGGAAGAAGTCCCAGCCCGCGGCCCGGGTGAGCTGATCGGCGGGCGCGTACATAGGCACTGCCGCCTGACTGACGTTGGCGTGGAAGGCGGAGCCCATGGAGCGCAGGGCGATCAGCCCGTGGATGACCCATGAGCTCCCCTTCTTGGCTTCGTCGTCCGTCACTCGTGGACCACGGCACTGGGGGCACACGACGATGACATCCGCAAGGTCGAAGCGGTGTCTGTAATCAGAATGACGCGGACGACCCGTCACCCGACGTCCGTTCGAGCTGTGCGCCGGATCGCCTCGGCGTGAGTACTCGTGGAGAAGCTGGGCTCGTCGCGTCTTGGTGGACCGCAGGGGAGTCGAACCCCTGACCTCCGCCGTGCAAAGGCGGCGCTCTCCCAACTGAGCTAGCGGCCCACGGGGGCGTCCAGTATACCCCGCTGGGCCAGAAGGCTGATCGAGGACCACCACGTCGTCGGCGACGCCCGTCTCTCCGCCGCCTTCCATTTGGGAGGGAGCCAAGACGGGTAGATTAATCGGTGCGGGGTCGGGTCCAGGACGACTTCGTCAGCGCCGCCGACCCTGCGACGCATCTGCAGGGGAGGTGAGTGTGATGATGGCGTATGTTCGGACGTTCCTGACGAGGCTGGTCGTCCCGGTCGCTCTGCTCCTCGTGGCAGGCGCTGCGACGGCCACGGCGGCGTTGGCCGCGGGTCCGTCGAGGTACTATGTGACTCCTCTCCACGGCGCGGCGACGGAGTCCGTCTGGTGGGGCCTGCTGGCCGGCGTCGTGACCGTGGTCGCGATCGGCGTCTACGCGTGGCTCGCCGGCAGGAGGACGCCGGCGCGCGCCGACACGACGACCGCCGGCGTGACCGACCTGCCGTCGGCCGGCGAGAAGCCGTCGGAGCGCAAGGCGGCGTGACGGCGGTCGCGGGAGCCTCCCCCTCCGCGCGGCGTGTCCTTCAAGCGTGCTGAGCGCGGTTCCCGACGGTGGAAGGCGGGGAGCGACGCACGTCTCCCCGCCCACCCCAGCCCCCGGACGTCACAGCTCGCCAGGCCGCACGACGGCGCCGACGACCGGCGCGACTTCTCATGTCACGACGGAGCCTCGACACCGGCTCCGCAATAGGGACAGAAGCGGAAGTCCGGGGCCAGTTCGGCCGAACACGACGCACATCTTCCGGCGTTCGGAGCCGGGGCAGCGGCCGGTGTGGGCGTCACGACCACCGGCGCGGACCGCACGGGGGTCACCGGCCCAGCCTGCACCGGCGGCGTCGGCGCAACGCCGGCCCGCTGGGCGCACCAGGCGCGCATCTCCTCGCTGGGCCAGAGCAGGTGCCCCTGCCGGTCGTAGCCCATCACGTCGGCGGCCGTGATCGGTCCGTATCCTTCAAGCGTGAAGACCTCGTTCTCGAATGTGATCGGCTTCCCGACCCACCCGGTGGTCGGTCCGAACGTGGCGATGACCATGACGTCCTCCTGCCTGCGTGCCGTGTCGCTCCACCCTCGCCGACGGCGCTCACCAAGGCGAACGCCGCCTGAGGCGCCGCCAGACACGTACCCGGACTGCGGCGACGCCATGCCGCCGTGCAGTCCCGACGAGGACCGACTCCCGACCGCCCCCCATGCGGAGTCGGAGCGGGAATCGGCCGGCTTGGCCAGGTACTTGAGGTTCAGCGCCCTCCGTGAGACGACGCCGTCAAGCCGGCTCAGGACGCGCATCGCCCGCACGTGTCGTCGGGCGCCATACGGAGCCCCGACGCCGACCCTACGGGTGGAACACGAACACAAGAGGGTCGCTGACCTTGGGCTTCGCGGGCATCGAGCGCATCCTCGGGTTGCCGCGCTCTTCGTCAGGCTGGGACCACCGTGCGTGCCGGGCGAACGACCGTCCTCATCCCCCGACGGGCGCTTGGCTCTCGCTTGACCGCCGACAGGGAGATCACCGCCCGGGCATCACCGGGAGCGTCAGGAAGCTCGGGTGCACGGCCGAGTGGTGCACGGTCTGCTCGGCCGGCACGATCTCGTCGTCGAACGCGAACCGGCCCGTGTTGAGGTTGCGGTCGTAGCGGTCGAAGTTGCTGCTCGAGACCTCGAGACGGATGCGGTGGCCGGTGCGGAAGACGTAGCTGGTCGCCCAGAGGTCGATGTCGTAGGCGTACACGGCGCCGGGCTCGACGGGGCTCTCGCGCGCGTCCGACTCGCGGAAGCGCGCCCGCCTGATGCCCTCCTGCACGAGATGGGCGTAGCCGTCGGGGTGGACGTCGACGAGCGCGGCGGTGAAGTCGGTGTCGCGCGCCGACGTCGCCGCCGAGAGCCGCACCGACACGGGGCCGGTCACCTCGAGGTCGGAGTCGAGCGGCGCCGTGGAGTACACGAGGACGTCGCGCCGGCGCTCGACCTTGCGGCGGTCGCCCATGTGCCTGGCCAGCTCCCAGATGTCGATGCCGAGCCAGTAGGCGACGGGGTCGCGCGGGTCGTAGGTGAAGCGGTCGGCGGGCTCGTCGGACGGCGCCTCGGTGCTCAGCGAGCCGGCCGCATCGGGCGAGCCGGCCGCGCCGTCGCCGTGCAGGTAGTAGCGCCGGTACTCGACCTCCCTCGGCGGCCACTCGTCCGTGCGCCGCCACTCGTTGCGCACCATGGTGAAGTACATGACGCGGCCGCCCTGCGTCACGCCGTCGTCCTCGCCCTTCAGCCAGCAGTCCATGAACGTCTTCACGCGGTCGTGGACGTAGCCATGGCGTTCGAGAGCCAGCCTGCCGATGCGCCCGGTGGACTCCGGCGAGAGCTCGTGGTCGGTCGCGCCGATCATGAGCCATTGCCGGTCGCGCGACACCTCCGGGCCCTGCTCGCGCATGCCCTCCCAGCCGCCGATGGTCCCGTTGAGGAAGACGTCGTACCAGCCGCCCCAGTGCAGCACGGGTATCTTGATGTCCTGGTAGCGCCCGCAGACGTTGACGCGGTCCCAGTACTCATCACGCGTCGGGTGACGCATCCACTCCGAGTAGGCCTTGCTGGGATGACCGGCGGCGGCGGGCATCCCGGCGAGGGGCAGATGCCAGGGGTCCATGAGGAACTCGTTGTGGTACAGCTTGCCGTTGACGGAGTAGGCCCAGCCGCCCATCGTGCTCAGGCAGAAGGCGTTGTCGTTGTAGACCCAGGAGGCGTAGATGTCGGCGGCGGTGTCACCGGGGGCGATGCACTTGAGGTCGGGGTGGCCGAGCGGCGCGACGGCCCACTGCACGTACCCGTAGTAGGACTCGCCGGTCATGCCGATGTTGCCGTCGCACCAGGGCTGGGCCGCCACCCAGTCGAGCGTCTCGTAGCCGTCCTCGGCCTCGTTGACGAACGGCTCGTAGACGCCCTCCGAGCCGAAGCGCCCGCGGACGTCCTGGATCACGCAGGCGTAGCCGCGCCGGGCCCAGTACTTGCCGTGCGCCGGCATGGAGCAGTAGGCCTCCGTCTTGCCGTAGGGCAGACGGATGAGGATGGTCGGGAACGGCCCCTCGACGCCCGGCCCCGCCGGCAGGTAGACGTCGGCGAGCAGGCGCACGCCGTCCGACATGGGCACCCGGACGTTGCCGAGGATCGTGCAGTCGGGGACCGTCGGCGGCGTGTCCGCGGGCAGCGTCTGACGGGGCGTGATGAGGCGCGCCTTCGCGGACTCCTTCGCGACGTGGAGGGCCCAGTGCGCCTTGGGGACTATGCTGCCGACGCCGCGGCTGCTCACAAGGGGCCTCCTGGATCCTCGCCTCCCGATGAGGGAGGGCCGCGCGATGATACGGCGGCGGGCGGCTCTGTCAAGGTCGAGGCGCGACCGAGCGCCGCGAGGCCGAGCGGGTAGCTTCGTCGGCCGCCGCCGGCCGCGCTCACCTGCCCCACGCGGCGAGGAAGTCGCCCCAGTAGGTGAGCCGCGTGAAGTTGAGCTGCGCGCCGTAGTAGCCGAAGTCGACCCACTGCGAGAAGCTGGAGCCCGGACGCGGCGGCGCGGGCGAGGCCGGCCAGTAGAAGCTGATGCCGTGCAGCCTGCCCTCGGCCTTGGTGTGCCACTCGTAGGTCACCCCCCGGCGGACCGCCCTCATCACCCGGGTGCAGTCGGCCTTGATCATGCGGGAGGGGACGTGCTTGCGCAGCTTGGCGGCGGCGTCGTACAGGTCGCGCACCTCCGGGTAGCCCGCCTGCGGGAGGCGCGCCGTCTGCCGTCGCGCCCTGGCGTACGCCTTGCGATGCTTGCGCAGACCCACGGCGAGATCCCAGGAGAGGTCGCTGACGGCGCTCGCCAGCTCGTCCCAGCGCGCGTCGAGCCGCACCGCCGACGCCGCCGCCGTCCACTTGTCGTGACCCGGCCGCATGTTCCTGGCGGCCAGCTTGGCGAGCCCCGGAGCGCCGATCGTCGGCTCGGCCTGCAGGCCCGTCAGGAGGCGGTCGTAGGCGAACCCCGTGTAGCCGATCGCGTCCTCGGAGCCTGCCACGGCCCGCGCGCACCCCCGCAGCTCGGCCTGGACCTCGATCATCTGGGCCAGGCACGTGTCCATGCCGATCATGTTCACCCCGTCCACGGCCTCGAGCGCGTGGCGCAGCTCGTGCATGTCGAGGTAGTCGTTGCTGGTGCGGTCCTGCATGGTGTTGCCCGGCCACCAGCCCCAGCCGTGGTCCCAGAGGAAGAGGGCGTAACGCTCGGCGGGGTAGTTGGCGCGCGTCCAGGTGACGAAGTCGATGAGCGTCTGCGGCGATCCCATGTCGCGCTCGCCCCAGTCGGCCACCGCCTGGTCGGGGGTGGCCTTCATCCCTTTGGTGACGTTGAAGACGAGGGTGCCCGTCCAGTCTCCGTCGGCCGTGCTGTAGCCGGGCGTGCGGTCGGCGAGGACGACGACCTGCACGTCTTCGCTGGAGCCCACCGCGGCCATCTCTTTGTTGATGTCGTGCGAGACCCACTTCTCGAGGTTGTTGTCGCCGCACATGTAGACCATCACGGTCCACTTGGCCGGTGGGGCGGGGACGGCGGGCGTGGCCGGCGGGGAGGCGGCCGTGGGGCTTGCCGCCGCCACACAGGCGGTCACTGCAAGCAGACCGGCGAGCAGGGCGAGAGAGGCGGCCAGAAGCCGTGGGCGACGCGAAGGCATGCGGGCCTCCTCCTTCGGCGCCCCCGCGCCCGACGTCACGGACGGCTCGCGTGAGCCGCCGGCGTACGGCCGGGGGCGGCGCACCTCCTCCCGGTGCCCTCCGGGCGCAACTACCCCACGAGCTCCGGGAGGACCAGCGACCTTCATCGTAGCAGATGCTCGGGCGCGGCTTGAGACCCGCCTCTCAGATCCTGAGGAGACGGCAGGCCGACATGGCGGCGCCGGTCACGCTCCCTCGCGCGGGCCCGGCGCCGCCCGAGCGCCTCACGATCCGGCCGTGCTCCAGGCGAGGAAGGCCCACCGCACGACGACGGGAGGCTCGAGGCGCCAGACGATGCCGCGGTCATGATCGGGCGCTGCGACCAGGCGCTCCGCTGCGTAGCGCTGCAGCGCCTCTTCCTCACGCTCGTCCTCGGGTTCGACTCTGCTGCGCAGCGACTCGAAGGCGGCCTCCCGGGTCTCGTGGCCGTCCGCGCTGGCGTACGTGAGCAGCTTGACCTCCGGCTCGATCCCCATCTGGCGCAACACCCCCACGGCGGTCGGGCGGTCACCCCGGCGGGCGACCGGACGCCCCACCGCCGCGTGCGCGAGGAGCTGCCCGAAGAAGAGGCCGTCCTCGGGCAGCGTGACGCAGACGCGGCGGCGCGCGTGGGACGTGAGCTTCTCCAGGGCGGCGCGCAGGTCGCGGACGGCGAGCGAGCGCGAGGCGATCACCACGTCGGCCGCGGGGACGCCGGAGGCGCGCCAGTCGTCCGTCCACGCGGCGCGCACGGTGGTCACGTTCGACAGCCCCTCGTCCGCAGCGCGCCGCTCGAGCACGTCCAGCATGCCGCGCGAGAAGTCGACGCCGGTCACCGGGTGCCCGGCGCGCGCCAGCGGCAGCGCCAGCGCGCCGGTGCCGCAGCCCACGTCGAGGACGCTCTCGCCGGGCAGGGCGGCCATGTGGTCGAGGAACCCCGCGATGTAGGGCGAATCCTCGGCGCCGCCGCGGAAGTCCGGCGCGCGGCGGTCCCAGAAGGCGGCATCGCGGACCGGCCCGCCCTGCTCACTCAGCCGCGCCCACTCGGCGTTCCAGTCCGTCTCGTCCCGGGGACGCTGCTCCTCGCACGTGCGACCGGCGTCGTTCACACAGGCTCCGTGCGCCGCCGCCCGCAGATGAAGTAGGAGAGTGGTCCGACGAAGCTGACGAACGCCGCCGCGCGCCACATCCACTTGGGGCCCCTGATCCCCTCCGCCGGCCGCCGCTTGATGTCGAGCAGCGCGGCCGCCAACAGGGCGATCTCGGCGACCCCGGCCACGACGATCGTCCGCCGCTGGAGTTTGCTGAGCTCGCTCCACTTCCTGCGCGTGGTCATCCTCCGCCTCCCGGATCGTGTCAGGTCATCGTACCCGCAGGGGCGGCTACTGCTTCGTCTGCACCTTCACCTGCCATGCCTTCTGGGCGGCGGTGGTCGCGAGCAGTACGAAGTCGCCGGAGAGGCCGCTCACCACATCACGGAGCATCGGCCCGCCGAGCACGACCGACTCCGCCTCGGAGGCGGACCTGACCGTGATCGGCTCCCCGGCGGGCAGGAAGGCGAAGATGACGGCGTCGGTTTTCCTGGCGCCCGGCATGCGGAGGACGACCTGCACATCGCCGTCCACGGTGAACTCCTTGCTCACCAGGAAGCCCATGTCGTCCTTGGGATCGGTGGACTTGAGCGTGGCGATGGTCGTCCACGCGCCGAACGGGGCTTCCTCCGCCGGAGTCTCTTCAGCTGCGGTCGGCTCCCCCGAAGCCTCCTCGGCGGGAGCCTCCGCCGCCGGCGGCTCGGTCGGCGGCGCCTCCGCCGCACCGTCCGCCGGGGAGCCCCCACAGCCGAGCAGCGCGAGGGCCAGCATCCCGGCGACCACCGCGATGACCAGCCCCACGGACACCTTGCGCATCACTGCCTCCTTCCACGTCGTCCGTCTGACCATACACAGGACCCCGCACACGCCGCCAGCCCGTGGGACTCCTCCGCGGGCGGGGATCCGAGCCAGTCCTTGAGCGTCGGCATCGTCGTCATGGTCTCGTCGTACCCCTGGCGGTAGAGCGCCTCGAGACGGCCGACGTCGCGCTCCATGCGCCCGACCACCAGGGGGCGGACAGGCCGGAGGACGAAGGCCGAGCCGGCCCGCTCCATCTCATCCAGCAGATCGAGCGACGCGTTGTAGAGGGCGGAGCGGCGCAGCATGGCCGCGTACAGGGCCGGGTAGCGCCGCAGGAGCAGCCGGCCCACGGCGCGGAACCGCTGCGGCGGCTTGCGGTACCCGGCGTTGCGCGTCAGCACCACCACGACGCGCGGGTTGCCGTCGGCCACCGCGCGCCGGACGGGGATCGAGTCGCTCACGCCGCCGTCCACGCAGGGCCTGCCCTCGACCGTCACCGGCGGCGAGAGCAGCGGCAGACTGCAGCTCGCGCGCTGCAGCGTCTGCACGTACCAGCGCGGGTCGCGGTCGCGCTGCGAGTAGTAGCGCGGTGCGCCGCTGAGGCAGTCGGTCACGCCGGTCACCAGCGTGCGGGGCGACGAACGGAAGGCGTCGTAGTCGAACGGCGCCAGCTCGTCGGGCAGCGCCCGGAAGAGGAAGTCCATGCCGAACCAGCTCCGCTCGCGCACCACGTTGCGCCAGCCCGCGTAGCGCGGGTGACCCACCAGGTCCACGAACACGCACCGGCTGCGCTCGCGCTGGCCGGCGACGTAGTGGGAGCCGGCGTTGGAGCCCGCCGAGACGCCGATCACGTAGCCGAGGTCGACGCCGGCGTCCATGAAGGCGTCGAGCACGCCACCCGTGTAGGTGACGCGCATGCCGCCGCCCTCCAGGACCAGTCCGACGCCCTCGATCACGGTTTGAGGCTACCAGACGCCGTGGCCCCGTGGCGGACAGGAGCGGCGACAGGCGGACCGGCGCGCGGCGGGCGGGCCCGCTACGCGACCACCCGCATCAGCTCGGAGAGGCTGGTCTCGCCGTCCAGGACCTTGCGCACCCCGTTCTGACGGACGGACTCGACGCCCTTGGCGCGGGCGGCCTCGCGCAGCTCGCGCACCGGCACGTTGCGCTCGATCATCTCGCCCAGCTCCTCGTCCAGGGTGAGCACCTCGTAGAGGCCCACGCGCCCCAGGTAGCCGGTACCGAAACAGCGCGTGCAGCCCACGGCGTCGTAGACCCTCATCTGCCGGCGCGGCGCCTCGCCGAGGCCGAGCTTCTCCCACGCGGCCGCGCGGACGGTCCTCCGTTTGCGGCACTGCGGACAGAGGCGTCGCACGAGCCGCTGTGAGACCACGCAGGTGAAGGCGGCGGCGACCAGGTACGGCGGCAGGCCGATCTCCACCAGGCGGCGGACGGTCGAGGCGGCGTCGCGGGTGTGCAGCGTGGAGAACACGAGGTGACCGGTGATCGCCGCCTCGGCCGCCATCCGCGCCGTCTCGGCGTCCCTGATCTCCCCCACCATGATCATGTCCGGGTCGCTGCGCAGCAGGGTGCGCAGCAGGCTTGCGAAGTCGAGGCCGATCGCCGCCTTGACCTCGCTCTGCATGACGCCCTCCAGCTTGCGCTCGATGGGGTCCTCGACGGTGTAGATCTTGCTCTCCGGCGACTTGACCAGCTCGAGCGTCGTGTAGAGGGTGGTCGACTTGCCGCAGCCCGTCGGCCCGCAGATCAGGATGCCGCCCTCCGGCCGGCGCACGGCCTCCTCGAAACGCTCCAGGGAGGCCCCGGTGAGGCCGAGGGAGTCGAGCGTCGGCGGCAACGGCGAGACCTCGAGGATGCGGATCGAGATGTTCTCGCCGTGCAGAGTCGGGATGGACGCGAGGCGCAGGTCGACGGCGTCGCCCTGGGCGGTCTCGAAGGAGGTGCGCCCGTCCTGGGGCAGCCGCCGCTCGGCGATGTCCATGTTGCCCATGATCTTGATGCGGCTGACGATGCCGGCCTGGACCTCGCTGGGGTACTCGCGCAGCTTGTGCAGCACGCCGTCTATGCGGCAGCGCACGTGCAGGCCGCCCGCGTGCGGCTCCACATGGATGTCGGAGGCCTTCATGCTCACCGCGTCGGAGATCAGGCTGTCGACGATCTCGATGATCGAGGCGTCGTGGGCCAGGGCGGCCTCGTCGGCGACCGGTGTGTCGTTCTCGTCGCCGAGCTCACGCAGCTTCCCCCTCGTGTTGAAGAAGGTCGCGCAGGCCTCCTCGAACGCGGTCTCGGTGCAGATCGCGGCGCGGACGTTGCGCTTGGTGCGCAGCCTGACCTCGTCGAGCGCGACGATGTCGAGCGGGTCGGTCATCGCCAGCGTCAGGGTCCCGTCCTCCTCCAGCGAGAGCGGGAGCACGCGCCGGTTGAGCATGAAGTCGCGCGGCAGCAGGCCGAGGATCTCCGGCGTGAAGTAGACCTGGTCGAGGTCCGCGACCTCGAGGCGCAACTGCTCCGCCAGGGCGTCGACCAGATCCTGCTCGGAGACGAGCCCCTCGCGCACCAGGACCTCGCCGAGCCGCCGGCGGTCCAGCTGCTGACGGGCGAGGGCGGCCTCGATCTGGTGCTGGGTGACAAGACCGTCGGCGACCAGGAGGGCGCCGAGTCTGCGACGGCCACCGGGGATCGCCGTCAAAGCGGGGGTCTGCAGGCTGGCCTCCATACCGCACTCACCTTCCTGCCGCCGGAGTGAGGCCTCCGGCCGCGGATCCGACGCATGGCCCACGCCCATCCTCCGTCGCCCGCTGCGGGCGTCCTCGATGAGCGGTCTCCTCTGTGCGCATGCATCGACAGCGGTCGCGCAGGTGGGACCCCCCGCTAGACGGATGTACCTGGCCCTGGGGCCTGAAATCGGCCCGGCCGCCGGCGCGGTCAGGCGGGGCGAGCTCCGCGACTCGCCCGGCGCGCCTCCTCGAGCTGCTCGAGCGTGGGGATGCCGCGGTTGCCCAGCTGGGTGACCTTGAGACCCGCCGACCAGGCGGCGAGCGCGAAACGCTCGGCCGGCGGACGGCCGGCGGCCAGCGCCCAGGCGTAGGCGCCGTGGAAGGTGTCGCCGGCGCCGCAGGAGTCGACCGCGGTGACGGGGACGGCCTGCCAGCGCCCCAGGTGGTCCGGGTCGTCGCCGGCCACGAAGATCCCGCCACGCGGCCCCTGGGTGACGCCCAGCACCGTACAGGCGGAGCTCCTCCAGAGGTCGGCCGCCGCCTGCTCCGCCGGCCGGCCGGTCTCTCTGCACACGTAGACCTCGGGCGCGATCACGTGGTCCGCGCGTTCGAGGAGGGCTCTCGTCCACGGCCGCCCCGACCCGGTGTCGAGGACCGTGGGGATGCCGCGCTGCTCGCACGCGTCGAGCGTCGCCGTGGCCAGCGTCTCGTCGGTGGCGTCGAGCAGGGCGACGTCGGCGCCGTCCACCACCTCCGGCAGCCGCTCCACGGCCCGCGCGTCCGCCATCGGCTGCGGCAACCAGACGATGGTGCGCGTCGCGTCCGCCCGGGCCAGCAGGACGGCCGAGTGCTGCGAGGGCTGCTCATAGGCGACCCACGTGCACTCGACGCCCTCTCCCTCGAGTTGCGCGCGCAGCACCTCGGCGTGCACGCCCGTCCCGCAGGTGGCCAGCAGCCGCGTGGAAGCACCCAGCCTGGCCGCGGCGATCGCGCTCCGGCCGGCGACCCCGCCGACCGCGGTCTGATGCTCGAGCGCCGGGGTCACCGTGTCGGCCTCCGGGTGACGCTCCAGGACGTACAGATAGTCGAGCGTCGCCATGCCGACGATCGCGACGACCGGCCGGCGGGCCGGCGGCTGCGGCACAGGGTCCGTCACGCCGCGGCGACGACCGGTGCTCGATCGGGGATCCACTCGGCGACCTCCTCCGGCTGCGGCGTGATCGCGGCCTGCGTGCAAGGGCGCCCCAGTATATCTCCGGTGCACGACCCTCACAGGCGACGACGGGGCCGGGCTTCAGGACCTTCTTGCCCGGCCCCCGCCTGCACCGTGCCTGGCCGCGGCGGGCGCCCCGCCATCGGCCGGCCGTCTCGTGCTACTCGTCCTCCTTGGGCTGCCAGACCTCCCACACGCGCCCGACGAGATCCGGACCCGGCTTCAGCACCTTCTTGCCGGGCTCCCAGCCGGAGGGCGTGACCTCCTTGCCTCCGGTCTCACGCACGTGCTGGAACGCCTTGATCTGGCGCAGGGTCTCGGACACCCTGCGGCCCACCGGCGGCGTGAGCACCTCCATCGCCTGGATCACGCCGTCAGGGTCGATGATGAACCGCCCGCGCACGTCCACGCCGGCCTCGTCGTCGTACACGCCGTAGGCCGTGCCGAGCCGGCCGGCCGCGTCGGCAAGCATCGGGAAGGGGACGCCGCCCTCGGTCATCTTGGAGAGCTCGTTCTCGTCCCAGATCTTGTGGACGAACTGCGAGTCCACGCTGGCGGAGAGCACCTCCACGCCGAGCGCCTGGAACTCGTCGTACTTCTCGGCGACCGCCGAGATCTCGGTCGGTCACACGAAGGTGAAGTCACCCGGATAGAAGCAGAGGACCACCCACTTGCCGAGATAGTCCGACAGCTTGACCTTGGTGAACGCACCCTTGTGGTATGCGGGCGCCTCGAAATCCGGCGCCTTGCGGCCGACCATTATGCTCACGCGCTTCTCCTCCGGCTCGTCTGTCCTCGCGTCGTCCCGCGGCGCCGGCTCCTCGCCGACGAGAGCGCCGGTGGGACGGGCGCATCCGATGTCCTCGTCCGCCATACCCTCTCCCTCCTCGCGTCGTGGTACGTCTCACGCTCGCGGATCGCTCAGGGGGCGGAGCGCGATCGCCGCGGCGACTCCCCGCGTCGGGCGTCGCGCCGTCCCCTCTCTGCGACTCGTCACTATATAAGAATCGACTTGCAACAACAACTGTCCGAACCGACCTCAGGCCACCAAGTACATGTGTCTAGAAGGGGGTCGTGTCGCCGTCCGAATCGCCGATGCCAGCCCCGAAAGCCCGGGAACGGGGCATCGCGCGAAGGACGTGACGTGAGCGCAGCGCACCGACGAGAGAGTGTGACGACACGGAGGACGGGGGACCGCCGATGAAGCGCTGGACCGAACTCGTCCTCGTGGCGTGCGCCGCAGGAGTCGCGGTGGCGCAGTGGTTCATGCCGGCCACCGCCCCGGGACTGCTCGGCATCCTGCTCTTCGGCCTCGTGGTCCTCACCGCCTTCTCGCAGCGCCGCGCGATCGACACCACGCTGGTGTCGCTCAACGCCGCCCACCGGGAGCAGCTGGAGGGGGAGCGTCGCTACCGGGCGCTCTTCGACGCGTGCAGCGACGTCATCATCGTCCACCGCTTCGACGAGGAGGGCCGGCCGGGCCAGATCGTCGAGGTCAACGAGGCGGCCTGCCTGGTGCTCGGTTACGCCCGCTCCCAGCTCCTCTCGATGACGGCGGAGGACGTGCTCGCGCCGGAGGCCCGCAGCCACGCGCGTGAACGTGCCCGTGCGCTGCTGGACTCCGGCACGCTCGCCTACGAGACGGTGCAGATGGCGAGCGACCTCCAGCGCATGCCGGTCGAGGTCACCGCCCGGATCGTGGAGATCGGCGGGCGGCGTCTCTGCACCAGCGTCAGCCACAGCATCGCCGCGCACAAAGAGGTCGAGCAGTACCTCCGCAACCTGACCGACGTGGACGAGCTGACGGGCCTCCTCAACCGCAGGGGGTTCTTCGCGAAGGTCGACGAGATGAGACGCAAGGCGAAACGCACCGGCCGCCAGGTGCTCCTCACCTACTTCGACGTCGACGGGCTGAAGCGTGTCAACGACGAGCTCGGGCACGCCGAGGGCGACAGGGTGCTGGTGGCCGCCGCCGACGTGCTGCGCGGCGCCTTCCGCGAACACGACGTGGTCGCCCGCCTCGGCGGCGACGAGTTCGTCGCCACCGCCCTGCTCGGACGGCGTCACGACGAGGCGCTGGACCGCCAGGCGATCGAGGTCCGTCTCGAGCAGGCCGTACGCGCCAAGCGCGAGGAGCTCGGCGACGCGTACCGCTTCTCGGTCAGCTTCGGCTCCGTGGTGGCCAACCACGTCGAGCTGGCCGCGATCGACGAGCTGCTGACCCGTGCGGACCAGAGCATGTACGAGGTCAAGCGCGGTCGCACCACCAGGCTCGCTTCCCGGCGGCCCCCGTCCGACGCGGGCGTGAGCCCTCGCCCGGGTCTCGTGGCAGTCGACGCTCCGCCCCCGCTGGAGGCGCACGACGCGGCTGGACGGCGGTGAGCCGCCCCGGTCAGGCGCCGGTCGACGCCGGCGCCTGCGCCCCGATCATCACCGATTCGATGCGGTCCTTGCCGAGCCCCTTGGCCCGGTACATGACCGCGTCGGCGTCGCGGATCATGACGTCCGCGCAGGCGGGCGGGATCGTGTACGAGACGACGCCGATGCTGAAGCTCACCTTGCGGCCGTCGGCCGTGACCACGCCGCCGAGGCGCTCCCGCACGCGGCGGGCGACGGTGACGGCGGCGAAGCGTCCCGTCCCGGGCATCAGCACGGCGAACTCGTCGCCGCCGAGGCGGGCGACCACGTCGCTCGCGCGCACGCTCGCGACCATCGCCTCGCCGATCGCCGTCAGGAGATCGTCCCCGGCTCCGTGCCCGAAGCGGTCGTTCACGTCCTTGAACTCGTCGACGTCTAGCAGGCTGCTGAAAATCGGACGCACCTCAAGCTCTCCGAGAGCCTCCCGGAGGAGGACCGCCGACGAGCCTTGAAGCTGGTACTGTGCAGGCAGGCGGACGGGGAGGCGGTGCGATGCGCGGAGACGAAGAGCGGCAGGGCGGCTTCCTGCTCCTGACCACCCTCGAGGACGTCGTGCCCGACGACCACCCCTTGCGCGCCATCCGCGCCCTGGTCGACGCCGCCCTCGAGGAGATGAGCCCCGAGCTCGAGGCGCTCTACGCCAAGCGTGGCCGCCCCTCCATCGCCCCCGAGTACCTGCTGCGCGCGCAGCTCGTGCAGATCCTCTACGCCATCCCCTCCGAGCGGCGCCTGGTCGAGCAGCTCCGCTACAACCTCCTCCTGCGCTGGTTCGTCGGCCTGCCCATGAACGAGCCGGTCTGGCATCCGACCAGCTTCACCAAGAACCGCGAGCGCCTGCTCACCACTGAGGTCGCAGAAGCCTTCTTCCATGCGATCCGCGACCAGGCTGAGGCGCACAAGCTGCTGTCCCGCGAGCACTTCAGCGTCGACGGTACGCTCCTCGAGGCGGCCGCCTCCTTGAAGAGCCTCGCGCCCATCGCGGAGGAGCACGACGGGGAGCCGCCGCCTCCGCGCGGCGGCGGCCGCAACCCCGCGGTCGACTGGCGCGGCGAGCGGCGCCGCAACGCGACCCACCGCTCGACGACCGACCCCGAGGCACGCCTCGCGCGCAAGGGGCGCGGCAAGGAGGCGCGGCTCTGCTACGCGGGCCA
>Ga0123326_1002144_pt1 | contig 15635 bp, 10 predicted proteins | sample BioC13SIPDNA_FD_89739 | JGI IMG/M metagenome (GOLD analysis project Ga0123326, IMG submission 89739) | Anaerobic biogas reactor microbial communites from Washington, USA - Biogas_R1_A C13 SIP DNA | ecosystem: Engineered > Bioreactor > Anaerobic > Unclassified | place: Washington, USA | collected...
CACGGCGTCGCCGGCGGCCACCATCAGATCGCCACCGTCCTCGGCGCCAAAGACCCCAGCGAAGTTGACATCATCTGCGCCGGAATCAACCACCAGACCTGGTACATCCAGATCCTCTACAAGGGCCGAAAAATCACCGGCGAGGAACTGCTTAAAGCCTTTGAACGCCATCCGGTTTACGCCAAAACCGAAAAGGTCCGAATCGACGTGCTGCGTCGATTCGGCTACTACTCCACCGAATCCAACGGCCACCTTTCCGAGTACGTGCCGTGGTATCGCAAGCGCCCCAACGAGATACGCAAGTGGATCGACATGTCATCGTGGATCAACGGCGAAACGGGCGGGTACTTGCGGGTGTCCACGGAAGGGCGGAACTGGTTCAAGACCGATTTTCCGAACTGGCTGAAGGCGGAGGACGAGCCGATCACGCCGAGCGTACGTTCCGGTGAACACGGCAGTTACATCATTGAGGGGCTGGAAACGGGACGGGTTTATCGCGGGCATTTCAATGTGAAGAACCACGGCTGCATCAGCAACCTGCCGGATGATTGCATTGTTGAAGTTCCGGGGTATGTGGATCGTAACGGGGTGAACATTCCGAAGGTGGGCGACCTGCCGATGGCGTGCGCAAGTACTTGTCTGGCATCGATTAACGTTCAGCGGATGGCGGTGCACGCGGCGGTGGCGGGGGATGTGACGCTGCTCAAGCAGGCGATGCTGCACGATCCGCTGACGGCGGCTGTGTGCAATCCGCCGGAGATCTGGCAGATGACCGACGAGATGCTCGTGGCGCAGGCCAAGTGGTTGCCGCAGTACAAGTTAGCGATCCCCGCGGCCAAGCGGCGGCTGGCCAAAGAGCCGCGGCTGGGGACGAAGAAGACCAAGGGCGCGGCCCGGATTCCGACCAAGACGATCGCGCAGATGAAGCGTGACGCGGCCCGCGCGCGGAAAAATGCGGCGGCGGCGGACAAGTCATGAATTTGTATGACAACCATATCATCATACAAATTTCGTGAGGTCAGGGAGGAAGAGCAGCTCCCGCGGAGGCGCTGAGACGCAGAGATTTAAGTCATTGAATACAAGTCAGGGTTTTGCTTGAATTGTACCGTACAATCGGTACAATAGGTGGTGAATGGAGTGGTTTTGCGATGGGTCTGATGGTGACAGGACGGTCGAGTGAGGCGCTGGTGGCGGACATGCGTCGGCGGGTGCGCGGTCTTTCGGCGGGTGACCGGCTGCCGACGGTGCGGGAGTTGATGCGCGACTACCGGGTGGGTCAGACGGTGATCGACAAGGCGCTGACGATCCTTCGGCAGGAGGGTTTGATCGAGTCGCACGTGGGTCGCGGGACGTTCGTCAGCGGGGCAAGTCGGGCGCGGGCGGGGGTGTATTGTTACCTGGTGGGGCGGTTGGGTCCGGATCGTCCGCTGGGGGATTACCCGGTGTACACGCAGGTGTTGGAGGGGATGGAGCAGGAGGCATCGGCGGGGGGTCGGCACGTGATCTTCAGCCAGTACGATCCGGAGGCGGTGTCGGCTGGTCGGTTGCCGGCGGCGATGGTGGATCGGTCGCGGGTGGACGGGGCGGTGCTGGTGCAGGAGCGGGACCGGGAGGTGCGGCGGGTATTGGCTTCGGCGCACGTGCCGATGGTCAGCGCGCTGGAGGATGGCGAGGACGGCATCCCAGCCGTTGTGCCGGATGACGTGGCGATCGGGCGGATGGTGGTGGAGCATCTGGTTGGATTGGGACATCGTCGGATCGCGTGCATCGGCGGGCCGCTGGAGTGGACGTGGTCGCGCCGGCGGTTTGAGGGGTATTGTCAGGCGCTTGGCGCGGCGGGGATTGCGGTGGCGCCGGAGTTGGTGGTTCACACGGGGGTGATCGACTATCGCGGTCGCGAGGCGGTTGAGGGGCTGTGGTCGCGCGGGGCGGCGTTCACGGCGGTGATCGTGATGGCGGATGCGCTGGCTCCGGGGGTGATGGCGGCGCTTTCGGAGCGGGGTCTGAGGGTTCCGGACGACGTGAGCCTGGCGGCTGTGAATGACCTGCTGCCGGCGTACCGGGCGGGTGCGTTTCCGGCGGTGACGAGCGTGCGGATTGATTTTCGGGAGATCGGACGGGAGTGCGTGAGGCGGCTTGACCGGCTTTGCCGGAACGGAGGCGGTGAAGGCGGGGGTGTGTGGGCGCCGAGTGAGTTAGTGGTTCGGGAGTCGACGGGGAAGGCGAACGAAAGATGATTTCGAATTTCGGATTTCGAATTTCGGATTTGCGGAAGCGGCAGATGCGTCTGCCGGCTTGGGGTGCCGGATTGCGAGATGGGAGATCGTTCACCCTGATTGAGCTTCTTGTCGTGGTGGCGATCATGGCGGTGCTGGTGGCGATGTTGTTGCCGGCATTGGGTGCGGCTCGGGAGTCGGGTCGGGCGGTGGTGTGCCAGTCGAATTTGCGGATGCACGGGACGGCGTGGGTGTTGTATTGCGATGAGAACCATCAGTGTTTTCCGAATCGGGCGGCATTGCCGTCGCCGGTGATCCTGGAGTCGCGTCCGAGTTACGACTATCCGCTGTTGGTCGCGTGGCTGCACTACGACTATCCGGTGGCCAGCGGCCTGTGTCCGTCGGACGGGTATTTGTTGACGCGGGATCCGCCGGAGAGTCACAGTTGGATCGTGTATCCGAAGGGCAAGCGGTGGCCGGCGCAGTTCAACACGTCATACGGGGCGAATCAGGGCTGCACGCGGGGCGAGAATGTGTTGACGTGGAAGATCAGCCGGGTTTCGCAGCTTACGGAGCCGTCGCGGTTCTGCACGTTGGCGGATTCGTCGCATTCCACATTCTCGGTGTGGGACAGGGGGCCTCTGGACGTGGCGTTGGCTGGGAGTCCTCGTTGGTCGGCGTACATGGGCTATTCGCTGGATTTCGCCAGTGAGGTCCGCGACTATCCGGAATTCACGCGCCATAAGCGGGGTTCGAATCTGACGTTCGCGGACGGGCACATACAAGCCGTCGACGCGATCGATATTGCGTTGGGCTATCAGGGTCTGTTTCGTCCGTGGTAGGACATCCGGGAGATGGTGGTGAGCGTTCACGTGAGAGTGGCGGGCCTGACGGCCCTGGCAGCGACGGTGTTGGCATTGGCGGCGAGTTCGGCGCGGGCGGTCGAGTATTCGCCGATCGTCATTGAGGGTTTTTTCAATCGCGATTTCGCGGATGGGCACGGCGGGGACGGCGACGACGGCTGGACTGACCAGGGCGGCAACGATCTGCGGGGGATTGCGGGGAAGGGGGAACTGCTGGGCGTGCCGTTTATGATCGGCGGCGGGACGAACGGGCACGACGCGGTGTTGTTCGGCAATTCGCGGCAGCCGCCGTTGGCGCGTTCGATTGTCATGGACGTCGATCGGGAGGCGGCGGCGCTGGTGTTTCTGCACACAGCGGCGTGGACGCCGGCTGGGCCGGTGGAGTTGGTCCGGTACACCGTCACGTACGAGGACGGTGAGGAGGTGGCAGTTTCCGCGATCAATGGGGAGCAGATCGCCAACTGGTGGAATCCGGAGGATTTGAGCGGGGCGAAGGCGGCGTGGCGCGGCAGTAACGGCGAAGCGGAGGTCGGCGTCTATGCGATGGTGTGGGCGAATCCGCACCCGGAGCGGCGCATCCGCGAGATTGAGGCGCGGGCGACGCACGAGGAGACCAGCGTGTTTCTGCTGGCGATCACGGCGGCTGACGGCGTTCCGGCGCTGGCGTCGCTGGCGAAGGAGGAGGTGCGGACGGACACGACGGGCTGGTTTGAGTTCGCGCCGTCGTGGACGGCGCGGCCGAAGGCGTCGGTTGTGGATTGCCGCGGATTGGGCGATGGGCCGGCGGGCGGGCACGGGTTCATTGAGGCGCGCGGGGATGGATTCGTTTTCGAGGACGGGACGCCGTTTATCGGCTGGGGGATCAACGCGACGTGGATGTTTCCGACGCACGAGGAGTCGGAGGTGCTGGCGGAGAATCTGTCGTGGATGGGCGTGAACGTGTTTCGCAACACGATCGACGACGTGGGCGGGCGGTGGAGCGTGTTTGGAAGGGGCGAGCACGAGAGCACAAGGCAACTTGATCCGGAGGCGATGGATCGGTTCGACTACCTGGTCTCGTGCCTGAAGAAGCAGGGGATTTACGTCTACCTGACGCTGCGGTGGACGCGCGGGTTTGTGGCCGGCGACGGGGTCGATCCGGATTGTTCGGATGCGCTGGCGTCGTTCCTCTTGCCGGCGAATCGGGAGTTGGAGAAGGAGTACGCGCGGCAGTTGCTGACGCACGTGAATCCGTACACCGGATTGGCGTACAAGGACGAGCCGGCGATCGCGGCGATCGAGATCATCAACGAGCGGACGCTGTTTCATGACTTTAAGTTTGGGATTCCGGCGTGTGTGAAGCCGGCGTTCGATCGGCTTTGGAACGCGTGGCTGTTGGAGCGGTACGGTTCGCGGGAGGCGCTGGCGAAGGCGTGGAGCGATGAGGACGGGCGGACGAATCTGGGTGAGGATGAGGACCCGTCGGCGGGGACGGTGCGTCGGCCGGAGAAGGTGCAGATCGTCATGCGGTTTCCGCCGGTGACGGAGTTGAACTGGCGCGGTCGGGTGTACGACGCGCGGCGGTTTCTGCTTGAGGTTCAGCGGCGGCATTTCGCGCACATGCGGGACTATCTGCGGTCGATCGGGGCGAGGCAGCTTATCGGGTTGAGCGACCTGCAGTGCAGTTTGCCGGACCTGGCGGTGGGGAAGCTGGCGGGTTTTGTGGATTATCACATGTACGCGCACGTGTGGGCGGTCGATGCGAGGAATCCGTCGGTGTGGTTCGGTTCGCAGCAGAGTCAGTTGCGGTCGTTCGATTACAACTTTGTTTCGCGGCTGGCGCAGGCGTCGGTGCGGGGTTGTCCGATGGTGTTCGGTGAGATCAATCAGCTTGCGTTCAACGAGACGCGGCCGGAGGCAATTGCGCTGGTGGCGGCGTACGGGTGTTTTCAGGAGTGGAATGCGCCGATGTGGTACAACTTCGCCCATCACAACTCGTACGGGAGCGAGAAGATCGCGGGCCCGCACGAGTTTCGGGCGGACATGGCGCGGTACGGGTTGTTTCCGGCGTGCGCGACGATTTATCGGAAGCGGCTTGTGTCGGCGGCGAGGAAGCGGGTGGACGTGCTTTTGAGCGAGGAGGATCTGATTGCGGAGCAGCCGTGGGGATGGGTGCGGAATGACGAGGGCAAGGCGCATCCGGATGCGCCGTTTATGGCGCTGCCGTATCTGTACGGGATTCGCAATTGTTTGACAGAAGGGGTGTATGAAGGCGGTGCGGATCTGGCGGCGTCGAGCGGTCGGACGGCTGGGGGTTTTGAGGTGCCGAGGGATGTGCCTTATCTGCGGGTTACGCCGGAGATGGTGGCGGACAAGGCCAATCCGCGCGAGTCGCAGTGGTTCGCCAGGATGGTGATGGAGCGGTTGGGCGGGGCGGAGGCGCGATGGGATCTGTCGCGGGATCGGGATCATGCGTTTGTGAGCGACACGGGCGAGTTGACGATCGACTTTGCGGCTGGGACGCTGTTGATCGACGCGCCGGCGGCGCAGGGGATTTGCGGGTCGCAGCGGGCGGTGGCGTTGAAGGACGTTTCGATCGATTGCGCGAGTCCGGGGACGGCGTACATTCTGCTGGTGGCGACCGATGGCGAGCCGCTGTCGCGGTCGGAGCGGATTTTACTGACGGCGGTGGCGCGGGCGGAGAATACGGGGATGGTGTGGAACGGGGAGCGGACGCGGGCGAAGATCGGTAGGGCGCCGGTGCTGCTGGAGCCGGTGCGAGCGGAGGTGCGGCTGCGGCGGGCGGGGCTGCAGGCGGTGTTGAAGGTGGAGGCGCTGGGGCCGGATGGGTTGGCGAGGGAGAGGGTGGATGTGCAGCAGAGGGGGGACGAGGCGGTTTTTACGATTGATGGACGGTATCGGACGATCTGGTATCGGGTTGGTCGGTAGCGGTTGGTCGGCGGGTTTGGTGCGGCATCGGTGTTCAGGCGAGGCGTTGATAGGGAGCGGTCTGTTGGTGCGTCGGGACGACGCACCCCTGGAGTTTGGCACTTATTGGCGTCGGGCGGGCTTGGGTTTGCCGCCGGATTCTGGTTGTTTTTATCCGGCGGGGGCGTAGAGGACGGCCTGGGCCAACGGCAGATGGATTTCCGGGCACTTCGTGACCGACGGGTAGTCGGATGCGAAGTGGTCGGAATGTTCCTGGAGGCGTTGGAGGGCCTGTCCCCAGAGGTCATGGCGGAGTTGCCGGATCAGGTCCTCGGTGGTGGGACGGGGCTTGGTTTGCTTCGCCCGCCACTTGGGGACGGGTTGGTTCACCTCCTTTCCGGGTAAACCATAGATTTGGATGGATGCCAGCAGGAGGGCGGCGTAGGCGGCGACGGCGAAGGCGGGGTCGCGGGAGACCGCCAGGGGCGAACGCACCTGGGCCTCGCCGACGCCGATCACTTGCTTTTCATCGCGATGATTGACCTCAATGTCCCAGCGCCAGAGGTACCATTGGACCACGTTCGCCACGGGCAAGTCGGGGTCGGTGCAGATCAGGTAGGCGGGCAGGCGATAGAGGAGTTTGCTTCCCTTGCGGAGGCGGTATCCGACGGGAGCGATCACCACCAGCCGCAGGGGCCGTTGCGACCCGGCCTTGGGCCATAGAACCGGTCCAATGGTCTTGACGCGGAAGGCATGAAGCGTGCCGGCGGCGAACGCCCGCACCTCCTGCCAGGCGACGGTCTCGTCCTGCCGCAACGGTTCGGGGGCGGGGGCCGGTTGTCCGTAATGGCGGGGGGCGCCGCGGGGTTGCTGGTCGGCGGCGGTGGGCGGGTGGAAGAGTTCGGCGTCCTTGCGGATTCGTCCGATCAGGACCGTCCGCGGGGGCAGTCCTTTGAGCACGGTCTTGTTGGTGTAACTCCCATCGGTCCCGACCACCAGAACCCGGTCCTTGCCGAAGGGTTCCCGATCCAGGATCCGGCGGGTCTGCGCAATGGCCGTCACCGCGGCGGTCGAGAGGTTCTCTTCCCGGCAGCGCCGGCGATACGCTTTCCATGCCTCCGGCGGAGCCGCGTGTTTGGGCTTGGGCACGGGTGGGACGTGGTCGTAGCGGAGGGGAATGGCCCGGGCCGGACCGGGACGCGACTGGCCGGGAACCAGTGCCGAGATCTGCAGGAACCGCTGGGCGCGAATGAAGTTGGTGTGGAAGGCGGGGCTCAGGGGATCCCGCCGGTACCCTACCCCGGGGATCGTCGATCCCGTCTTGCGAAGATGGGTGTCGTCCAGAGCGGTCACCAGCGGCTCCGAGGGACCGGACAACGCCAGAACGCCCCGAAGGATCGGACCGAACAGTTCCGTCGCCTCCCAGCGGTCCCGCGAGAAGACCCGGTAGTCGGCGGACCAGTCCACATCCACCCGCCCCGCCGTGCACAGCCGACCGGTCCCCGTGTGACGGCCCAGGCAGGCCAACTGGCTGACCGCCAGCCGGACGCTGCGCCGCCAAATCCGCCGCTGGGTGAACACCGCCATCTGCTGCTCCCACAGACCTAGAAAATGATCCAGCAGGCTATCGTTTTTTTTTACCCGTGCCGGCCGCTCGCGGCGGCCGACGCAGCAGCAGCGTCCGCTCGTCCTGGATCACCCACTCCACGGTCTCGCCCTTGGCGAACTCCATGGCCTGGGCGATCGCGGCCGGAAAGTTGATGTACCACTGCTGACTGTCCTGCCGCTGAATCAACTGCACCTTCGTCGGATAGCCCATGACAGACTCCTTTCGTACTTATCTAGTTATATTACTAGATACCACGGCAGCAAAAGTCAACCAAATCCCGCATAAACACAGTAGAAACTGCCCCATCCCGCCTCGTCAGTCACGGCAATGAAAATCCCCCCTCAAACCGCCAAACTCCAGTGGTGCGTCGGGACGACGCACCCTACTTGGACTACCCTTCCTTCGACAGGGCGGTGAGGCACCGTTGGCGGACGCCGATTACTGTCAGTCCGACGAACTCACGGGTATCCTGACGGTATCGGACGATGACACCGTCGCCGACGTCAAGTCCCACCGCTGGGACGGGCTGGCCGGTGCTGATGTAGAGGACATCGGCCTCTTCGTCGTAGTCCCAGTTGAGGTCTTCCTTCTTGTCCAGGATCTTTATCGCGTCCATACAGTCTTCCTTCCTCGCGAGGGCGCATTGGTGAAGTAAGCCGTCAACACAAACCCATCCACGTCGCCCAGTTCACGGTACACGACAACAAGGTGTTTGCGCGTCAAGGGCGTCTGGGCAAAGAGCCGAATGGCCATCAAAGTTCCGAGGTCGCCCTCCTGGAGGATATCCGGGTTTTCCAAAGTCTCGACCACTCGCTCCTGTTGGCCGTTCATCTCGGTCGGGATGCCGCGCGACAATGTGTCCCCAGCGTTCCTGCGTCAGCCTTACATTCACTCTATGTCTGGATCTGACTATAAGCATGGTTAGGCCGAGAAATCCTCTCGGTAAGAGATTATAGCGTTTTACCGGGTGCGTCTTCCAGTCCCAAGCATCAACGTCACTGAGGCGGGGATTTGGCGAGCATCAGTCGGAGCGTGTTGAGGGCGGCGATGGCGGCCCGGAAGCGGACGGCTTCTCGGCCGACGTCGCCGAAGCGGTGTTCTTTGATCTGTTGGTTGGCGGCGTTGCCGACGGCGATCCAGACGAGTCCGACGGGTTTTTCGGGTGATCCGTCGGCGGGTCCGGCGATACCGGTGATGGCGATGCCCCAGTCGGCTTGGCTTTGGGCCAGGAGGTTTTTGAGCATGGCGGCGCAGCATTCGCGGCTGACGGCTCCGTGGGTTTCGAGGATTTCGGGTGGGACGGCGAGGTGGCGTTGTTTGAAGGAGTTGGCGTAGGCGATCCATCCGCCGAGGAAATACTCGCTTGAGCCGGGTACGTCGGTGATGAGTTTGGCGACGTAGCCTCCGGTGCAGGACTCGGCGACGGCGAGGGTCTGGCGGCGGTGGCGGAGTTGTTGTCCGACGACGGATTCGAGGGTGTCGTTGGCTTCGCCGAAGACGACGGTGCCGAGTTGGGCCTTGATCTGCTGTGAAAAATCAAGTATAGCTTGTTGGTCGGGCCCGGCGAGCTTGAGGGAGATGATTCCTTCGTGGGCGCGGGTGCCGAAGTCGATGCCGTTTTGGGTGAGCTGCTGGAGGATGGGGTCGATGGCCAGGACGACATCTGATTCGCCCATGCCGAGACAGTGGAGGCGGATGCGGTGGGTGGGGGCGATGGTGTGGTTGGAAATCCAGGGTTTGACGTAGGTTACGAACATTTCCTTCATTTCTCGGGGAACGCCGGGCAGGGCGAAGACGGTGGCGGAGCCGATGGCGATTTTGATACCGGGGGCAGTGCCCCATCTGTTTTCGAGGCCTTCGGCGTTTTGGGGGATGTGGGCCTGGATGCGGTTCAGGACGTTCATCTGGCGGCTGCGCTTGCGGAAGAAGGCGTCGATCTGTTCCAGAAGGTTTTGTCGTTCAATGAGTTGCACGTTGGCGGCTTCGGCGAGGACGAATCGGGTCAGGTCATCGGCGGTGGGGCCGAGGCCTCCGGTGATGACGACGAGTTGGGCTTTTTCGGCGGCCTGGCTGACGGCCCAGGCGAGTTGTTGTCGGTCGTCGCCGACGGTGAGGGTGCATTGGACGTGTAGGCCGAGGGCGGTGAGTTGTTCGGCGAGGAAGGCGCTGTTGGTATCGACGAGTTCGCCGGTGACGAGTTCGGACCCGGAGGAGATGATGGCGGCGTTCATGGGGTGGAATTCCTTAATTCGGCGGTTTACACGGGGGCAGCGGGAGCATAAAATCTAGTTCGTCAAAAGGCTGTTTACTTTCTGTTGAAAGATTGTTGGCGGATTTTTATCGCAATGCAAGTTCATGACAGCCAAGCCGTTGCGCGACCAGTCGGCGGCGGTGTCGGCGGACGCCCTGCGATCCGGCGGGTTGCGGTAACGCCCTAAAGGGCGGCTTTGGCATCGTCCGATAAAACCAATGGCCGTAGAGATATCCTCAAGGCGATCAAGATACCGTAAGGTGGCGATGCGTACCAGCGAGAAGGGATATTTCGTGCCCGTGTCGCGTGGGTGGTGGTGCGCATGGGTTATGGGGGTTTGTCTGGCGTCGTTTGGGGGGTGCGAGCGGGCGTCCTGGATGGGCATGGATCGTGGCAAGGAGGAGGCTTCGGGGGCGCGGGACGATCAGGCGGATCTGGCGAGGAAGACGGCTGCGCTTCCGGGGACGGTGGGTGCGGCGGCGTCGCTGGAGGGGATGGGCGATATTTTTGTCGAGGGTTACGGTCTGGTGGGCGGACTGGCGGGCAAGGGGAGCCGGGAGTGTCCGGAGCCTTTGCGTGCGGAGTTGATCGAGGCGATCGCCAAGGCGCAGAAGACGGGGGGTTTCGGGGATCGCAAGGACTTGCCGAGTCCGATGTCGATCATCCGGTCGGGGAATACGGCGGTGGTTCGGGTTCGCGGCCGGCTGCCGGGCGGTGCGTCGAAGGGTGAGCGGTTTGACGTGTCGGTGGAGGCATTGCCGAATACGGGGACGACGTCGCTGGAAGGCGGGTGGCTGTATAGCTGCGATTTGCGGGTGTTTGGCGGTCCGGCGTCGGGGGGCGCGCGGTCGAAGATCATGGCGCGTGCGGCGGGTCCGGTGTTCATCAATCCGTTCGAGAAGCGGGATTATCAGGGCACGACGATGCTGCACCGGTCGGGGTTTGTGCTGGGCGGCGGGTCGGGCACGGTGGATCGGCCGCTGAGTCTGGTGCTGTATCAGGGATCGTACGAGATTGCCCGGGCGATCGAGCAGAAGATCAACACGGCGTTCGGGCCGGTTTCGGGGGGTAGGGACGGGTCGGCGGCGAAGGCTGTGAGTCCGAACCGGGTGGAGTTGCGGATTCCGGCGGAGTATGGGGATCGCAAGTCGTATTTCCTGGCATTGGTGAACAGTCTGTACGTTCGGAGCGATCCGAATTTCATCGACGTGCGTTCGCGCGAGCAGGTGTCGGAGATCATGGCTCCGCTGGCGAACGCGGAGGCGATTTCGTTCGCGTGGGAGGGGATGGGCCGGACGGTATTGCCGGTGATTCAGGGGTTGTACGGGAATTCGAACCAGCAGGCGTCGTTCTGGTCGTCGCGAGCGGGTGCGGCGTTGGGCGATACGCTGGCGATCGAGCGGCTTGGCGGGTTTGCGACGTCGGCGGGGCCGTACCGGGTCAAGGCGGTGGAGCAGTTGGGTTACTGCCGCAGTCCGGTGGCGAGCGAGGCGTTGCGGAAGGTGGTGGCGAGCGACGACGTGGATTTGCGGATTCTGGCGTATGAGGGGCTTTCGCGGGCGAAGGACGCGTCGGTGAAGCGCGGGATCGTTGGGGTGGACCGGTTTTTGCTGGACATGGTATCGTGCGGCGGCCGGCCGTTGGTGTACGTGACGCGGACGGCGGAGCCGAAGGTGGTGGTGTTCGGTTCGGCGCGGATCGAGCCGCCGGTGTTTTACAGCGACTGGGACCGGATGCTGACGATCAGCGCGAACACGGAGGATCGTGAGCTTTCGGTGGTTCGCCGGCTGCCGCCGGACGGGAGCAGCATTCAGGCGGCGAGCGGGTTGGAGGTTTCGCGGCTGTTGGGCCTATTGGGGGGGCAGTTGGGCCGGGACGGGGAGCGGTATACGGGCATGGGGGTTCCGTACAATCGGGTGATCTCGGTGCTGCATTCGCTGTATGACAGCGGGGCGTTGGCGGGGGTGTTCAAGCTTCAGGACATGTCGGTGTGGCCGGACCGGACGGCGTATGAGCTGGGCCGGCCGGAGCGGGACGAGTAGGTTCTGGGATTGGGGAAAGGTGGCGGCCGGAAGCGGTTTCCGGCGGGTGCGAGCGACGCGGACGGATTGACAGTTCAGGCGACGGAGGCTTTGAATATGCGGTTGAAACGGCTGACCCTGCACGGCTTCAAGAGTTTTGCCGATCGGACGGCGTTGGATTTCAATCACGGGATCACGGGGATCGTTGGGCCGAACGGTTGCGGCAAGAGCAACGTGGTGGACGCGTTCAAGTGGGTGTTGGGCGAGCAGTCGGCTAAGAGTCTGCGCGGCCAGCAGATGCAGGACGTGATTTTCAACGGGTCGGCGAACCGCAAGAGCATGGGGATGGCGGAGGTGGGGCTGACGTTCGAGACGGACGGGCAGCTTGGGGATTACGGGTCGGAGGTGGTGATCGCGCGTCGGCTTTACCGGAGCGGTCAGAGCGAGTATCTGATCAACAACAAGCCGTGCCGGCTTCGGGACATTCGGGATTTGTTTCTGGACACGGGCGTTGGGGTGGACGCGTACAGCCTGATCGAGCAGGGGAAGGTGGATCTGCTGCTTCAGGCGTCGAACCAGGACCGTCGGGCGGTGCTGGAGGAGGCGGCTGGGATCAGCAAGTACAAGCTTCGTCGGAAGGAGGCCCAGCGGCGGTTGGAGAACGTTCAGCAGAATTTGCTGCGGGCGGGGGACGTGATCGCGGAGGTGGAGAAGCATTTGCGGAGCGTGAAGCTTCAGGCGGGCAAGGCGCGGAACTATCAGGAGTACGTGACGCGGCTTCAGTCGCTCAAGTCGCAGTATTACCTGGCGGAGTATCACGGCCTGCTGGAGCAGCAGGGGACGCTGCGGGTGGAGTTGGACGATCGGCATCGCGAGCTTCGGGAGTTGCAGGAGCGGCACGAGCTGTTGGAGGCGAAGCGTTCGCAGTTCGACCTTGAGATGGTGGAGTTGGGGAATCAGATCGGGGCGGTGGAGAACAAGCTGACGCAGTCGTCGGAGCAGATCGATTCGGGTCAGCAGACGATTCGGTTGCTGGGTCAGCGGATGGATGAGCAGAACGAGAGTCTGAACGCGAGCCGCAAGCGGCTTCAGGCGCAGTATCTTCAGATGGGTCGGTTGCGTGGCGAGCAGTCGAAGGTGGCGGGCGAGCTGGAGGCGATTCAGGGGGAGGAGGCCTCGCTGCAGGAGAAGATTCGCAAGCTGCAGGAGCAGATCGAGGCGCACGATCTGCGGACGACGGAGCTGGTGCACATGCTGGAGGGGGAGAAGTCGAGTTTGATCGAGCTGATGCGTCGGACGGCGCAGTGCAACAATCAGCTCAGCCAGATCGACGCGGAGCAGCGTGGGATTGAGGGGCAGCGGCAGCGGTTGACGTCGCGGCGGGAGTATCTGGCGGGCGAGAAGGCGAAGATTCAGGCGTTTCGGGACGATCGGCACCAGGCGCTGGCGGAGTTGGATCGTCAGATTGAGGCATTGTCGGCGGAGGTCAGCCGGCTGCAGGATCGGGCGGAGGTGCTGGATCAGCAGTCGGGCGAGCTGTCGCGGTCGTTGGCGGAGCGGAAGGAGAAGCGGTCGGCGCTGCAGTCGCGGCAGGAGGTGCTGTCGGACATGCAGGCGCAGATGCAGGGGGTGGGAACGGGGGCCAAGGCGCTTTTGGTTCGCAAGGATCAGGGCGATCCGGCGATGGAGGGGTTAGTGGGTTTGGCGGCGGATCTGATTGGGACGGACCTGGAGCACGCGCGGCTGATCGAGGCGGCGCTGGCGGGTCGGGATCAGTATCTGGTGGTGGAGAGCCATCGGTTTGTGGAGGCAAATCGGGAGCTGCTGGCGGAGCTGTCGGGGGCGGTGAGTATTTTCCCGCTGGATTCGTTGGCGCCGGTGGTGAACGTTCGGGATTTTTCGGGGAAGGACGGGGTGGTGGCGACGGCTGCGAGTCTGGTCAAGTCGGAGGACCGGTTCGACCATCTGGTTCGGCTGCTGTTGGGCAAGACGCTGATCGTGGAGGATTTGGGGACGGCGTTCCGGCTGGCGGGGGAGGACGCGGCGGGCTGGCGGTTCGTGACGCGCGAGGGCGAGGTGGTGGAGGCGGACGGTTCGGTGCGGGTCGGTCCGACCAAGGGCGGGGCGGGATTGATTTCGCGGAAGTCGGAATTGGAGCACCTTTCGAACCAGTTGACGCGGCTCGACGCGGAGATCACCGAGGCCGAGCGGAACGTTCGACAGGTGAACGAGGATCAGCGGCAGACGAAGCAGGAGGTTTCGGACCTTCGGGCGAGTCTGTACGAGAATCGGACGCGGCGGGTGAAGGACCAGACGCAGTTGAGCGGGTTGGACGAGCAGTGGCGCAAGCTGAGCGAGGAGGAGCCGCTGATCGAGTCGGAGCTGGATTCGCTGTCGCAGCAATCGGCGTTTAACGCGGAGCGCAAGGAGGGATTGGAGCGGCAGGTGGGCGAGATGGAGGGCGAGCAGCGGTCGGTGCAGCAGCGGGTGGAGGAGCTTCAGAGCGTTCAGGAGTCGGAGCAGGCGGCGCGGTCGGGCCTGAGCGGTCAGATGACGGAGTTGAAGGTGGAGGCGGGCCGGCTGTCGCAGAAGCGTCAGGCGCTGACGGACCGGGCGAACGGGCTGCGGCGTGACTTGCAGCAGGCGCTGGCGGGCCATCAGTCGGCGGGCGAGGAGATCCGGTCGATGAAGGTCCGGATCGAGCAGGCGGAGCGGCAGATCTTGGGGACGGAGGCTCGGCTGGCGGGGCTGTACAGTTCGCGGCAGGAGTATCAGAGGCAGTCGGGTCTGCTACGTCAGCAGCGCAAGGGCAAGAGCACGCAGCTCGAGCAGATCATGGCGGAGGCGCATGAGGCCAAGTCGCAGGTGGGTTCGCTGCAGGAGCAGGGCCAGGAGTTGGCGCTGAAGATCAACGAGTTGACGGTGCGTCAGGAGACGCTGATCCAGCGGGCGCAGGACGAGCTGCGGATCGACCTGGAGCACGCGTACAGCGACTATCACGATAGCGGCGAACAGGACTGGGCGGCGCTGGAGGGGGAGATCAACGATCTGAAGGGGAAGATTTCGCGGTTGGGCAACGTGAACCTGGACGCGATCGCGGAGCAGGAGCAGCTTGAGGCGCGGCTTGTGTTTTTGAGCAGTCAGCGGGACGATCTGGACGAGGCGCAGAAGAAGCTGCAGGAGCTGATCGAGCGGCTTGATGAGGAGTCGCAGAAGCGGTTTTTGGAGACGTTCGAGACGGTTCGGGAGAATTTCCAGGATCTGTACCGCAAGCTGTTCGGCGGCGGGAAGGCGGACCTGGTGCTGGACAATCCGGAGGACGTGCTGGAGAGCGGGATCGACATTCTGGCCCGTCCGCCGGGCAAGGAGACGCGGTCGGTGAGTTTGCTGTCGGGCGGCGAGAAGACGCTGACGACGGTGGCGCTGCTGATGGCGATCTTCAAGTCGAAGCCGTCGCCGTTCTGCATCCTCGACGAGGTGGACGCGGCGCTGGACGAGGCGAACGTGGACCGGTTCAATATGGTGATCCAGGAGTTTTTGCACCACTCGCAGTTCATCGTGATCACGCACAACAAGCGGACGATGAGCTACGCCGACGTACTGTACGGGATCACGATGCAGGACGCGGGCGTGTCGAAGAAGGTGGGGGTGAAGTTCGACAAGGGGCAAGGCGAACCGGAGCCGACGGAGGAGCAGGAGGCGGCGTAGGGCGGGAAGAGGCTTTAGGCTTTGGGCTTTAGGCTTTAGGGCTGTCGCTGGGGGATGATC
>Ga0123326_1002169_pt1 | contig 15539 bp, 10 predicted proteins | sample BioC13SIPDNA_FD_89739 | JGI IMG/M metagenome (GOLD analysis project Ga0123326, IMG submission 89739) | Anaerobic biogas reactor microbial communites from Washington, USA - Biogas_R1_A C13 SIP DNA | ecosystem: Engineered > Bioreactor > Anaerobic > Unclassified | place: Washington, USA | collected...
ACGTGCGGGCCGCAACGCTTTGCGCGCGGAGCGCACCCGCTGGCGCACCGCCGCGCCGCTGGGCAGGCCCAGCCGCCGGGCCACTGTCTCTGAGGGCAGCTCTTGCAGCGCCGTCATATAGAGCGCCTGCCGCTGGGCCGGTCGCAGCCGCCGCAGGGCCGCCTCGAGCGCGGCCAGTTGCGCCAGACTGTCGGCCACGCGGGCGCCATCTTCGCCCACCAGGGCGCCTGGCGCCGGCCTGGGCTCGCCGCGGCCCGCGTTGTTGCGCTGGGCATCATAGGCGGCGCCGTCGAGCCACTCGGGCGGGCAGGGCTGCTCAAAGCGCCGCCACAGGCGCTGCGGCGCTCGCCGCAAGATGCGCAGCCCGCCGCCCCACAGCGCCCTGCTCCAGGCCGTGCGCAGCGGCGCGTACGCCCAGGTGAGCGCCTCGTCGGGCAGCCTGGCGAACTCGGGCCGCCGCAACAGCGCGCAGAATTCGAGAAACAGGTCTTGCAGCAGGTCGTCGTGGTCGTAAAAGCCGCCTTCGCCACGGCGCAGGCGATAGAGCGCCTCACGACAGCGCCGCTCGGCCAAGAGACGCGCATCGGGCCACAGGGCCTCGGCGCGGCGCATCAAGCGGCCCTCGGGCGCGCTCATCGCCCACCTCGGCTGGGGCCGCCCGGCACGTCGTCGGCTGCCACGTCGTCGGCTTCGACGTCGTCGGCTTCGACGACCAGCCCTGGCCCCGCGGCGGGGCGCGGCTCGCGGTCGAGCAGGGCGCACAGCGCCGCCGAGATGAGCAGGTCGTCGTGCACGGTGGGGTCGGCCACGCCCCAGCGCATGCGCCGCTCGGGGCCGGCCACGGTATAGTCGGCGGCGGCCACCTCGCGCCAGAACTGGGCCTGCGCCGCCGCGGCCGGGTGGCCGGCGGGCAGCTCGGCGTGGTCGCTAAAGCGCCCCGAAGCGCACAGCCCGCGAAAGGCCCAGCCCAACTCTGACTTGGCGGTGGCGCTGAACACAAAGGGCGTTACGCGCGGGCCCAGCGCCTGCCGCAGATAGGCCGCCAGCCCCGCCCCCAGGCCGGTGGCATCGACCACCACGCGCGCCGCGCCCCACTGTTCGGCCAGCCGCGCGATGGCCCCCTGCACCTCGAGCAGGGGGCGGCCCGTCCACCAGTGGCGCGCCACCACACGGTAGCGTGGCAGCGGCCCGCCCCGCTCGACGGCCACGATGGTGATGGCCGTGCTGTCGCGCCGCGGCTGCTGCTGCCGCAGGGCGTCGTCGATGGCGCCGCGCTCCTCGGCCTCGCCGCCCACATCTACCAGCAGAGCGTACTCCTCGCCGGGCAGCGGGCCCGCCAGCGGTGGATGGCTGCCGCGCATCAGCGCCTGCGCCTCGGGCGGCAACAGGCCGCCGTCGCTGGCGATCTCTTGCAGCAGATATTGCGTCCTGATCAGCGGGTGGTCGGCGCCGAGCCGCGCGATCTCGCCTGCCACATACTGTTTATACTCAGGAACCTCGGCGGCTACCTGCTGCCAGCTCACGGTGAACACCCGCTGTTGGCCGTCGCGACGTTCGAGCGCCCTCAGCGCGCGCATGGTGCGCGCCAGCAGGGTCTGCGCCGTCCAGGCGGTGCCCCACAGCACGGTGGTGGCGGCGGTCGACGCGGCCATGGGCCTAAAGTCCTTGTCCCATTTGACCTCGTCGATATCCTGCGCCTCGTCGCCCTCGAGCAGGATGCTGGCGGTGGCGCCCACCACGTTGGCCTCTGGGGCCGCCGAGTAGAACGCCGCGCGGGCCTGGCCCACCCGCAGCATATAGCCCTGCTCGCGGCGCGGCGCGGGCAGGGCGGCGCCCTGCAACACCGTCTCGAGGCGCAGCAGGCTGTTGAGCGCCTGCGGCGTGAGGGTAGGGGCCGCCTTGACGATGGTGCCACCGCGCCGCCGGTGCAGGTTGAGCAAAAAGGCCTCGACCTGCGCGGCGGTCTCGTTCTTGCCGGCCTGGCGCGGCATCATCACCGCCAGGGTGAGGCCCTTGCGCCGCAGCACGCTGTCGACGATGGCCCGCGCCGGCGCCAGCTGATAGCGCCGCAACGGCCGCCGCAGCACCGCGCGGCTGAACAGGCCGATGTCGCTCATGGCGCGCACCAGGGCGCGCCGCCGTCGCTGCAGCTCGGCCTCAGTCAACAATCTGGCCATCGCGCACCTCTGTGGGGGCTGGGCGCTCTTCGTCTGGCGGGGCGGCCAGCAGCGCCTCGATCTCGTCATAGACCGACTGCATCAGCGCATCCAGCGCGCCGGCGTGCTCGCCGCGCAGCTCGGCGCGAGCGCGCAACAGTTGCACCACGCGGGTGGCCGAGTCGCTCCAGGCGCGCAGGAACTGCGTGGGGGTCACAGCGGCGTCGGGGTCGGCGTCGAGCCACTCTGAAAAGCGAGCGCGCGCCGCCAGCAGTTGGCGCAGCTCCTCGTCGATGACGGCCAGGGGGTCGTCGCCGGCACTGCCGGCGGCCTCTGCCGTCAGCGGCTCAGGCTTTGCCGTCAGCGGCGCAGGCTTTGCCGTCAGCGGCGCAGGCTTTGCCGTCAGCGGCGCAGGCTTTGCCGTCAGCGGCTCAGGCTTTGCCGTCAGCGGCGCAGGCTCTGGTGCGCGGGCCGCCAGGCGCAACAGGGGCAGCACGCGCTGCGCCTGCGACCCGATGGCGCGCGACGTCAGGTGAGACGAGCACAGCTCGTGGCCGTGCTTGGCCCAGGCCCTGCAGCCAGGCACCTGGCAGGGCCGCTTGTTGGGGTTGCGGGGCATGGCTCCTCCATACGAACATTTGTTCGTATGTCAGCATAGCATGCTCCCGCCGCGGCCGCAATGGGGAGCCCCGCAGGGGGACGTTAATATCGCCAAAAGCAGCGGCCCCGCGCCAGCAGGCCAGGGGGCCAACCGACGCGGGGCCTCGATCGCTGGCGCGGGCTATCGCCTCAGGCGCGCGCTGCCTGCTGTCGCGCGGCCCTGCGCCGCTCGAACAGTTTGCGCAGCTCATCGGCCGCGAACACCGAGCTGGTGATGAGCACGATCAGCCCCCAGTCGCCCCAGCTCAAGGGCACGGTGCCCAGCGCCGCCTGCATAAAGGGCACATGCTCGGCCAGCAGTTGCAGCACCACCGACAGCACGATGGCGCCCACCAGGTAGCGGTTCTTGAAGAGGCCCAGCTCGAACACCGACCGCTTGCGCGAGCGGCAGTTGAGCGAGTTGAACACCTGGAACATGGCCAGCGTGGTGAACGCCATCGTCTGCGCATAGATCAGGCTGCCACTGTTGCTGGCGCGCCCGAACATCCACAGCGTGCCGATGGCCATCAGGCTGGCCGTCATCAGCAGGTTCTGTACGATCTCTCGGTTGATGATGCGCGCTTGGGCGTCGCGCGGCGGCTCATCCATCACATCGCCCTCTTTGGGCTCCATCGCCAGGGTGATGTCGAGGATGCCATCGGTCACCAGGTTGACCCACAGGATCTGCACCGGCGTAACGATCAACCCCTTTGATGCGAACAGCACCAGCGAGGCCAGCAGCGTCAGGTTCTCGCCGATGTTGGTGGCCAGCAGAAACTTGACCACCTTGCGCACGTTCTGAAAGATGACGCGCCCCTCTTCGACGGCGTTGACGATGCTGGCAAAGTTGTCGTCGGTGAGCACCATCTCGGCCGTCTCTTTGGTCACATCGGTGCCGGTGATGCCCATGGCCACGCCGATCTGCGCGGCCTGCAACGCGGGCGCGTCGTTCACGCCGTCGCCCGTCATGGCCACCACGTGCCCCTGCCGCTGCAGGCTCTGGACGATGCGGTGTTTGTGCTCGGGCGCCACCCGCGCAAACACGGCCGTATGCTCGATCACCGCATCCAGCTCGTCGTCGCTCATCTGCTGCACCTCGGGGCCGGTGAGCGTCCTCTGCCCCGTGCGCAAAATGCCCACCTGCCGAGCGATGGCCTCGCCCGTCACCTTGTGGTCGCCGGTGGCCATCATCACGCGGATGCCCGCGCCCTGCGCGCGCGCCACCGCCTCGGGCACCTCGGGGCGTGGCGGGTCCATCATGCCGGCCAGGCCCACAAACACCAGCTCAACCGGATGGCCGTACGCGAGGTCCTCTTTGACCCGCTCCACCTCAGCCGGCGCGATGGCCTGATAGGCCAGCCCCAGCACGCGCAGCGCGTCAGACGCCATGTTGTGGTTGGCCTCCAGAATTGCCTCGCGGTCGGCCTCGTCGAGCGGGCGCGCAGCGCCGTTGACGCGCCGCGCCGTGCAGCGCTCGAGCACCGTCTCGGGCGCCCCCTTGACGAACACCAGCACCTCATCGTCGCCGTTGCGATGAAAGGTCGCCATGAACTTGACCTTGCTGTTGAACGGCAGCTCGTCGACGCGGTGATAGCTCTCTTCCAGCTCTTCTTTGTGATGGCCCGCCTTGGCCGCCGCCACCACCAGGGCGCCCTCGGTGGGGTCGCCGCGAATCTCCCAGTCTGCCCGATCATCGTGCTCGTGACGCACCAGGCGCGCATCGTTACACAGCGCGCCGATGCACAGCGCCAGGCGCACCTCAGAGGCCGCGTTGGGGTCGAACGGCTCGCCGCCCATTGTGAACTCGCCCTCGGGCGCAAAGCCCGCGCCGCTCACCGCCACGGCCTTGTCGCCCGCCAGCAGCCGCTGCACCGTCATCTGGTTGGTGGTGAGGGTGCCCGTCTTGTCGCTGCAGATGACCGTCGCGGCGCCCAGCGTGTCTACCGCCGGCAGCCGCCGCATGATGGCCTTGCGCCTGGCCATGCGGTTGACGCCCACCGCCAGGGTGATGCTCATCACCGCCGGTAGTCCCTCGGGGATCGACGACACAGCCCCCGCCAGCGCAAACAGGGCGATCTCGGCAAAGGGCAGCGATAGCGCCAGCCCCAAAACAATGGTGGCCGTGGCCATGCCCAGCGCCAACAGCCCCAGCTTTTTGCCCAGGTCGCTCGTCTGGCGCTGCAGCGGCGACTGGACCTTTTCGGTCTCTTGAATCAGCGTGGCGATCTTGCCCATCTCGGTGTGCGCGCCGGTGGCATACACAATGGCCCGCCCGCGCCCGTTGGTGACGATGGTGCCGCCATACACCAGGTTGGTGCGGTCTGACACGCCCAGCGCCTCGCCCTCGAGCGCGGCCACCGTCTTGGCCGCCGCGATCGATTCGCCCGTGAGCATCGCCTCTTCAACCTCGAGATTGGCCGCCTCGATCAGGCGCGCATCGGCCGGCACCCGCGCGCCCGCGTCGAGCAGGATGATGTCTCCTGGCACGATGCGCCCCGTGGGGATGCTCAGCTCGATACAGTCTCGCACCTCAGGGCAGTCGCGCAGCACGTCGGCCTCGGGGGCGGCCTGCGCCTTGAGCGATTCGAGCGCCTCTTCGGCGCGATACTCTTGGAAAAAGCCGATCGCCGTGTTGAACAGGATCACCACGGCGATCACGATGGCGTCGGCCGTCTTGCCGGCCAGCAGCGAGATGCCCGCTGCCGCCAGCAACACAAACACCAGGGGGTTTTTTAGCTGTGCCCAGAGGATGGTCAGCGCGCTGACTTGATGCGCGCTCTCGATCTCGTTCGGGCCATACTCGGCCAGGCGGCGTTCAGCCTCGGCCGATCCGAGCCCACGGGGGCCCGAGTTCAGGGCGGCGTAGGTATCCTCTAGCGAGAGGGTGTGCCAGAGCCTCTGCTGGTCCATGCGTCGCTGACCTCCTTGCGCGTCTAGACACGTCAACAACGCATTGTACCAGAAATGCCCTTGCGCTCCAAGGCGTTATGTCACTACTCTTGTGGGTAGCGTGGCCGGCAGGGGGTTGAGGCAAGCGCAAAGGCCGCTCGCCAGCGAGCGGCCCTGGGGTAGACGGTTGGCGTCAGCCGCAGCCGTGTGCCTAGCCTGCCCGCGAGGCGCTGATGAACACCCAGTACTCGTCGTACTGACTGTCGGGGTTGGTGGCATAGCCGATGCCATACTCGACCTGCGTGGCGAAAAAGGGGTCTTCGCCCAGCACGTGCGCGCGGTGGTAGGGCGAGTTGAGCCAGGCCTCAAAGATCTCTTGTGCGTGTGGCGAGCCAGCCGCCAGCGATTCGAGATTGTTGGCGGTGCGCTCGGTCTGATAGTAGCTCGGCAGCGGATAGCCTGCCTGCCGCACCAGCCAGTTGGGGCCATAGCCGTCGGGGTTGGTGTGGTCGAAATAGTCGCGCCTGGCCATGTCTTCAGCCTTGGCCTGCGCCACCTGCTGCAGGGTGGGGTCGAGCGTCATGGCAGGGCGACGCTGCCCCGCGTGCCCGCTGATCAGCGCGGCCATGGCCTGCGCCTCGGGGCAGAGCGTTGCCAGCGAGCCGCTGGCCTGCGGGGCCCTGAGCGCCATCGGCACGGCCACCTGGTGGCCAACGTCGGCCGAGGCGGTGGGCACCGGCGCGATCAGCTTGACGAACAGCAGCCAGGCGAGCGCCAGCAGCAACAGCCACACGCGGCGCGAGACATCACCATATCGGGTCATCGCACAATCCTCTCACACAATAATGCATCGTCAGAGTAAAGGATTTACCCTGACGGAAGCCTCACCGCTGAGAGGCGTGTTTCACGAGCATGCGTGTGAGAATACCGTGAGGTGCGGCGCAGGGCGCCGTCAGACGTGGTTGGCCTGCCAGACGAGCGCGTCGAGCGAGCGCAGCGGCAGGCGATGCATGGGGTCAACCAGCACCTGCACTGGCGGTTCGGGGCTGTTGATGGTGAGGCAGCGCAGCCCGCGCTGCGTCAACACCACCGGTTTTGTCTCGAGCGGGGCGTCAGGGGCCAGGCGCCAGCCCAGCTCGGTGTGCAGCTCCAGGTCGGTGTTGCCATCCACCGAGAGGCACACGTGGGTGGTGTGGCCGTCGTCGTCGCTGTGGCGCTCTACCGCGGCGATGCTCAAGGCGATATCGGGCGGCGTTTCGAGCCAGGGCTCGAGGTAGGGGCCCAGCTCTACCGGCTGGCGGCGCTGCAGGGCGTCGAACAGGTCGGCCGCCGACGACATGGCCCGCGCGTGGTCGCGGAAAAAGCGCTGCAGCCCCTTTACAAAGCGCCACGGCTGCAGCTTTTGGCAGAGCTGCTCCCACACCAGAGCGCCGCCGTTGTATACCAGGTGCCAGTTGGGCGGCCGCTCAAAGTCGGTGTGTAGATAGCCAAGCCCGCTATCGGCCTGGTGGCCCTGGTGCAGCACATAGGCCTCGGCATAGTGGCGACGGCAGGCCGCGCCCGCCGCAGGGCCATAGAGCTGCTCGAGCGCCCAGGCGGCGGCCCAGTTGGCCAGCCCCTCACTGACCCACAGGCTCATGGGGCCATCGACCGGCGCGCTGAACAGGTTCCACCCGTGAAAGAGCTCGTGCGCCAGCATGGCGGCGGCCCTTTGCCGCACCAGCAGGTCGGTCTCGAGGCGCGCCAGCCCGGCATCGGTGAGGTAGATGGCGCTGCCGCGGCACTCGGCCCAGGCGCGACGATCGTTGAGGGTGCCCACCGTGGCCAGTTGAAAGGCGCGCACGCCGTGGTCTCCCAGGGTGCGGTGGTACAGCGCCGCCAGGTCGAGCCCGGTTGTCAACAGGGGGCGCAGGTGCTCTTGCCCGCCATAGTGGAACAGCTCGAGCAGCAGGCCGTCGCGCTCGTCGGCCACGCGCTCATAGGGCGCGCAGCTGAACGCGGGCAGGTTGGGGTTGGGGCTCTCGTAGCTATCCTGGCACTGCACGCCGTCGGTGCTCGAGGCCACCAGGGCCCCGGGCACGCACGAGAGCGAACCATCAGGGTAACTGATGCGCAGGCTGTAGGGCGCGGCCAGCGCGGCCACGTCTCCCAGGGCCAGCAGCGGAAAGTGCGCCGCTGCGGCATCCACGGCATAGCAGGCGGCCGTATCGACGGTGAGGGCGTCGAGCTTGCCCGCCTCACCACGGGTCACCAAAGCGGGGTCGAGGTGGTAGCGCAGCCAGAGGTGTAACTCGCACCCAGGGTCGCAGGGCTCGCTCAACGTCAGCGTCACCAGCTGGTAGCTCCGCTGGCGATAGGCCGCCGGCCGTGTGCGCGCCTGCAGGCTCAACGGCAGCGCCTGGCCTGGCCGCGACAGCGCCAGGGCATCGATACAGAGCCCTGCATGCAGCAAAAAGGCCACGCTGGCGGCGGGCGCGGCGCTCTCGTTGCGCAGCGTCACCGTCTGCTCGCTGGCAAACAGCCTCGCCGCCGGATCGACACTGTACGACAGGTCATAATGCAGCGCCACAAAGGGTGCGCTCGTCTCGCCCATCAGCGGTTGGCGCTGTGGCATCATGGCCATGCGCTCACCCTCGCTCCTGCGTCTGCGCCTGGATCATGGCGGCAATGTGCAGCACATAGCTGGCCGCCGTGGGCAGCCAGGCCCACATGCCCAGCGGCCAGGTGAGCGCCCACAGGCCGATGACGCTCACATAGAACAGCACCAGGTAGGGCCCCAGAATGGCCGGCCGCCGCGGCTCGCGATAGGCGATCTTGAGACGATGGTCGAGCAGATAGGCCCCCAGCGCCCACACCACATACAGCAGGGGGATGCCCCAGTGGCCCACGCCGCGCCCGTCGAGCAGGTTGAGCAGCCCCACCACCGCCACCGGCGCTGCCGCGCCTATGAGCACCAGGCTGGCGCTGCGCTCGACACTGGCCCGCCGCCCGCGCGCCCAAAAGGCGACCGCGCTGGCCAGGTTGATGATCAGCACCGCCGAGAACAAGAGCCAGTCTGCCGCAGATGACATGCACCCTCCACAGGGCGCATTATCGACCAGGTGTGGCGCGCGGTCAAGGGCGTTGCCCCCCGGCGCGTTGTGCGCTAGATTGCCCCCGCAGCGCCCGTATGCGCTGTACAAGGAGCCGCGCCCATGCCCTTTGCGATCAAGTTCCGCGCCATGTTCGACTGGCCCCTGCCCGGGGATACCCTGCCCCCCGTCGGCAACGGCGCCGCCTTTACCGTCGAGTCGGTCGAGGTGGGCCACCAGGGCCGCCTGCCCGGCCTTTATGTGTACCCCATCGAGATGGTGTTGCGCGGCCCTGGCGGGCTGGCGGCCGCCAGGCGTGTCGTCAAAGCGCTGTTCGAGCGCCGTTGCACCACCTTTTCGGGCTATGGCACGCCCTACCAGCTCTGGCCTGGCAAGCCCACCATCACGCCGCTGGGCGGCGAGCGCTATGCCGTGGCCAGCGAGGGCGTGGGAGCGCGCGTGCACCTGCGCGAGGACCTGCTGGCCTTTGCCGCGCACCTGGCGGCCCAGGGCGCCTTGACGCCGCAGCCCGCGGCAGACGCCGCCACCGCCGTCCCGTCGCCAGCAGACCAGGTTGCCGCCGTGGTCGACGGCTATCTGGATGCCGAACGCGCCAGGGTGGCCCGCCTCGCCAACCGCTACCGCTCCCGACTGCGCCGCCGCGCCGGCTGACGCCACGCGCGCGCCCAACCGCGCCACAAAAATGACGAGGCCCGCCGATTCCTTGGGGGGGCGGGCCTCGTTGCTGCAGGGCCGTGAGCCAGCGGCTCGCTAGGCCCTTGGCGTGGGTGGGTTACTCGCAGGGCACAGAGACGGCCACATCCAGGTGCACGCCGTAGGCTGTCAGTCTGCGCTGCCGTTGCCCAGCGTGAGCGTGGCCAGCTCGACGGCATCGCCGCCCACCACCGTCAGGCGCTGGCCGCTGGCCGCGTCGTAAAGGCCTGCCCACAGGGTATAGCCACCCGCGGGCAGGTCGCGCGGCAGCGCCAGGGTGTGCTCGTCGAGCACCCACTCGCCCGCCACCCAGGTGCTGCTGGGGTTGAGGCCGCCCTCGGGCGGGCCGTCGTGTTGGGCCACCAGGTCGCCGGCAGCATCTACCAGGTGCACAAACACCGTCCAGTCGCGCTGCGGCGGCGCCAGGGCCTGCCAGTGCAGGCGCACATCGAGCTGCTCGGCCGCGCTGCCGCCGTCGTCGCGCAGCGTCAGGTCATAGCCGCGCAGGGCGATGCTGCCTGGCTCGCCAAAGGTGGCATCAACGGCCTCGGCGGCTGCTGCGGGCTGCCCGTCGCCCACCCGCAGTTTGGCCACCGTGACGCGCTCGCCGCAAGCGCCGCGGTCGGGCAGGCACACTTCAGCCACCTGCGGCACGAGCCGCCCCTCATCCCACTGCAACAGATAGGCGCCCAGCGTCACCCGATACCACCCTGGCGCCAGCGCCGCGGGCAGCTCGAGCCCGTGCCGGCTGATGTACCAGAAACCAGGGTGCCAATCCTCGGTGCTCAGCAGGCCGCAGCCCAGCGTCAGCTCTTGCTGCAGAAAGGTGCCGTCGCCCTGCTGCAGCTTGATGGCCGCGTTGGCCAGGTGCGGCCCAGGCGTCAGCACCTCAAAGTGCACCCGCAGTTCGACGGTGTCGCCCGCGCTCGGCGCGCCCGCGGGCGACGCGGCCGCGTCGGCCAGCGTGAACCCACGCAGCGCAAGCGCGCCGCTCAGGTCGGCGGCCAGAGGCTGTTGCGCCACGCCCTGTAGATCGAACCGCGGGCGGCCGGTGAACAGATCGGGCGTGGTGAGCGCGGCAAAGGGGGTCTCTGGCGGGCGGGCCAGGTCGGGCGCCGCCGCCACGTCGCGGCGCAGCCACACGGCAATGCCCGAGGCGTCAGAGCCACGCACGCGCCCCACGGGCCGGTAGGCGCTCAGATCGGGCATGGCCTCTTGCACGTCTTTGACGTTGTCGGCCACAAAGACATAGCGCGGCGACTGCAGGCAGCGGATGGCGCCGCGCGTGTACCAGTGGGTGATCAGCTCTTCTTCGTTCGACCAGTAGGTGCCATCGAGCTCGCCCGTGGCATACAGGCCGCCGATGGTCTCCCAGCCGGCGCGGTGCGCAAAGCCCACGCCGGCATTGGGCGGCAGGGCGTCGCGGTAGGGCCAGGCATAGAGCGGCTCGCGCGCCCGTGGGTAGCTGCGGATGTATTCGCGGTCGACATCGGCGAACACCAGCGTTGCATAGCTGCACGCGAGCAGCCAGACGGCCAGCAGCGCCACAGACAGCCCGCCCGTCAGCAATGAGCCATAGGGCCGCCGCCGCGCCGCCGTCAGCAGCCGGTCGATGGCCAGCGCCGCGGCCAGCGCGGCCCCAGGGATGATGTTATACACCGACAGCAGCGGCTTTTTGATCACCAGCCCATAGGCCGCCAGTGGCAGCAGCAGCCACAACAGCACCAGCGGTTGCCCCAGGCGGCGCAGAGGGTCGTCGCGGGCATCGCTCGCGCGCTGCAACGGGGCCATGGCCACCGCCAGGCTCGCCAGCGCCAGCGCCCACAACAGCAGGCCGCTTGCGCGGTCGCCAGGGTCTACCAGCAACGCCGCGGGCAGCGCGGCCAGCGCCGTGGCCAACCACAGCCAGCGCTGCCAGCGGCGCCGCAGGCGCACCCGTCGCAAGATCAGCACCGCGCCCGCCAGCGCGGCCAGCCCCAGCGCCAGCGCATAGGGCGCGGCGTTGTACACCAGGGCGTATTCGCCCAGCGCCGTCAGGTTGTTGCGCCAGCCGATCTCGCTGCCCGCCACGCGGTCGGTCAGATAGTAGCGGATGGCCGCCGCTCGCGGCCCGAACAGGTAGGGCAGATAAAAGCCGCCCGCCGCCAGCGCCAGACCGCCCAACAGGGCGGCCGCGCCACGCAGCCAGGGTCGCCAGCCCAGCCGCCCGCGCACCAGCCCCGCCAGCGCCAGCCAGGCCAGCGGCGCGGCATACCAGAGAGCATCCCAGTGACAGAGCGCCACGCCGCCCAGCAGCAGCGCCGCGCCGCTGGCCAGCCGCTGCTCGCCGTCGGCCACCCAGCGCCAACCCAACCATACGGCGCCGCACCCCAGGCACAGCACCAGGTTGGGGTATTGCAGCACGTGCCCAAAGCCCAGCATAAAGCCATCGACTGCGGCCACCAGCCCGGCCACCCAGCCGGCGCGCGAGCCGAACAGGTCTCGCGCCAGCAGCGCCAGCGCCACGGCCCCCAGCGCGCTGGCCCAGGCCATGGGCAGCCGCGCGGCCAGCGCCGTCATGCGGCCCAGCAGCCCATAGTGCAGCGCCGTCAGCACGATCTCGGCCGGCCCCTTGCGGTGCAAAAAGATGATCTCGGTGCGCCCCTGCAGCATGTCAGTGGCCCACAGCAGCACCTTGGCCTCGTCGCCCATCAGCTCGTTGCGGGCCGCGCCCGCCAGCCGCAACGCCAGCGCCAGCAACAGCACCGTCACGGGCAGCAGCCAACGACCGCCCGCGCCCCGCAGCAGCGCCGGCGCCCAACGCCACGCGGCCAGCGCCAGCAAGAGCGTCAGCACGCCCCACAGCAGGGCGATCTGCCCGCGCTCAAGGCGTAGCGGCGTCCACACAAAGCCCAGGCCCAAGAGCACGGCCAGTGCCAGGCCCAGCGCCGCGCCCAACCAGGCCCTCTGCACGGCCTCGCGGCTGAGCAGGGCGGCCAGCGCCAGCCCTGGCGCCGAGAACAGCAGCAGAGCGCCCGCGGCCGCCACGCCCAGGCCCGCCTCGCTGGCGAGCGCTGTGGCCTGCAGCAGCGCCAACCCCAGCCCATACGCGGCCAGGGCCAGCAGTGGCCAGGTTACACAGTCGAGCCGGCGCGCGCCGCGCTCGCTGGATGTGCGCGTGGTCATCGCGTCCTCACACGGTAGAGCGTCAAGCGGGCATAGTATACAAGAGACCCACGCCGCCACCTATCGCGCGGCTGGGGCGTGGCGCCGCTTGCGCTGCGCGCTCGACAGGTGCTACCATCACGGCGGCCCCCAGCTCTGCCAAACGAGGCGCCCTATGCCCTGCCTGCACGCGCTGCCCGCCGACCAACTGCCGCTGCTGCGGACGCTCTTGCCATCGGCCCACGCCGACGACTGCCCTGCGCTCGCCTATGCCCTCGAGGCGGCCATCGCTCACACGGCGCCGCTGACGGCCTGGGTCGACGACGCAGCGCACCCGCGCCTGGCCCACCTGTGGGATGGCCGCGCGCTGCACTATTTGCTGGGCGCCCGCACCGCTGCCAACGACGAGGCGCTGGCGCAGCACCTCACCGCCACTGTGCGGCCGGCGCTGGCCCGGGTGGCGGGCGAAGAGCCGCCCTTTATGCTCTGGCGCGTTGGCGACCCCGCCTGGTGTCAGGGCGAGCCGTTCGCGCCGCTGGGCGCACTGACGGCATACCCGCGCGTGGCCTATCTCAGGCCGCCCGCAAGCCCCGTGCCCCAGCCCACGCTGCCGGCGGGCTACCGCCTGGTGGCCATCGACGCCGCGCTGCTGGCCGACGACACGCTGCAGCTCGACAGCCTGCGCGGCGAGATCGACGAGGTGTGGCCGTCGGTGACGGCCTTTTTGGCGCACGCCTGGGGCTATGGTGTGCTGTGGGGGCGCGAACTGGTGACCTGGTGCACGGCCGAAGAGCTCAGCCCTGGGCGCTGCGGGGTGGGCATCTGGACGCACGAGGCCCACCGCCAGCGCGGCCTGGCCACGGCGGCGGTGGCCGCCTTTGCCGCGCGCTGCGCTCGCCAGGGGTGCACCGCCCTGTGGGATGCCTGGGCCGTCAACGCGCCCTCGCGGCGCACCGCCGAGGGCCTGGGCTGGGCGCTGCGCGACAGCTATACGGTGTGGGTGGGCCAGGCGTCGGCCTAGTCTCGCAGGCGATAGCCCTGGGGATAGAGCCCGTCGAGCGCCACCGGCAGGCGGCCCAGCGGCTCGATCTGCCCGCAGAGGGCGCGGGCCATGGCCCGCACGGCGCCCTCGGTGCCCTCGTAGGCCAGCAGCAGGGTGGGCGCCGCCGAAAGGGCGGGCACGTCATACGGGCCAGAGGTAGACAGCGCCACCAGCGGCCGCCCGGCCAGCGCCTCGAGCAGCTGCACCTGCCCCGGATAGAGCTGTGCGCTGTGGGTGGCCACGATCACTCGCTCGGTGTTGGCCGCGGCGAGCTGCGCCAGCGTGATATAGGCCGGCGAGGGGTTGGCGGGCATGTAGAGCACCTGCACGTCGTTGGGGCAGGTAGACATGGCCTCGTGCCACAGCACGGGGCTCTGCCGCGCGATCACCAGCAGCCGCCCCTCGCGAGGCAGCGGCAGCAGGCCGGCGTCGTCGCGCAGCAGGGTGATGCTGGCGTCGTTGGCCATCGACGAGAGCGCCGACTGGCCCGGATTGCCCACCGCGTCGGCGGCAGGCGGGGGCGTGGTGGTCGCGTCGAGGATGCCGCGGCGCGCCTTGAGCGTGAGCACCCGCAGCGCTGCCTCGTCGATGCGCTCGGGCGCGATCTCGCCGTTCTGCACCGCCGCCACCAGCCGCTGGTGCACCTCTCCCTGCACCAGAGGCGAGCGCAGCCCCTCGCCGCCAAACGAGAGCACGTCGACACCCGCCTGCACGGCCCGCACGGCCGCCTCGGGCAGCGGCAGCAGGCCGGTGATGGCCCGCATGCCCATGGCATCAGAGACGATCACCCCCTCATAGCCCAGCTCTTGCCGCAGCAGCCCGGTGACCACCTGGGGCGAGAGGGTGGCGGGGCGCGTGGGGTCGTCGTCGATGGCGGGCACCAGCAGGTGGGCCGTCATGATGGCATCGACACCCGCGGCAATGGCCTCGCGGAAGGGTGGCAGGTCTACCGCCTCGAGCTGCTCGCGGCTGTGCCCCAGCGCCGGCAGCGCCAGGTGCGAGTCGACATCGGTATCGCCGTGGCCAGGAAAGTGCTTGGCCGTGGCCGCAATGCCCCCCGCCTGATAGGCCTCGATGGCGGCGCGGCCATAGGCGGCCACCTGCGCCGGATCGGCCCCAAAGGCGCGCGTGCCGATGATGGGGTTGGCGGGGTTGGTGTTCACGTCGACCACGGGCGCCAGGTTCATGTTGATGCCCAGCGCCTGCAGCTGCTGGGCGTTGATGCGGTACAGCTCGCGCGCGGCCTCAACCGAGCCGCCCGCGGCCACGGCCATCTGCCCCGGCACCACCGCCACGCCGTTGCGCAGGCGCGCCACCGCGCCGCCCTCTTGATCGACCGCCACCAGCAGCGGCACGCCGCCCGGCTGGGCCACGGCCGCCCCTTGCGCGGCGTTGATCAGCCCTACCAGCTGCTCGACCGAGACGATGTTGCCCTCGGCACTGAACAGGACGATGCCACCCACATGGTGCTGCTCGATCAGCGTGCGCAGGTCGTCTGAAAGCGCTGGCCCGCGAAAGTGCACCAGCAGCAACTGGCCCACCTTTTGCTCCAGCGTCATCTGCGCCAGCAGCGCACTGGCCCGCTCGCGGGCGGCACGCTCTAGCGCCAGCGCCTCGTCGCCCTCTGACGGCCCCTCGGCGGCCACAGCCGGCAGGCGCGGGCCCAGCAGAGCCAACAACAGCATGGCGCCCAACAGCAGGCGCACCCACACGCGCCCGCGACCCACGGCAACGTCTACCCACATCGTCCCCAACCTCGCGTCAGCGGCCCATACAGGGCGTGGCGGCATCTGTGGAGAGCATAGCGGTTTGGGCCGCGGCAGGCAAGTCGGCGTGGTGGTGCGCGGCACGCCGCCAGATGGCCTGTGGCATGCTGCCAGATGG
>Ga0123326_1002187_pt1 | contig 15447 bp, 13 predicted proteins | sample BioC13SIPDNA_FD_89739 | JGI IMG/M metagenome (GOLD analysis project Ga0123326, IMG submission 89739) | Anaerobic biogas reactor microbial communites from Washington, USA - Biogas_R1_A C13 SIP DNA | ecosystem: Engineered > Bioreactor > Anaerobic > Unclassified | place: Washington, USA | collected...
CCTTATTGGGATCGGAACTTCCATGAATCCTGACGACTACCTCCTGCTCAGCGGCATCCAGCATTTTGCATTCTGTAGACGTCAGTGGGCGCTCATCCACATTGAGCAGTTGTGGAAGGAGAACGTGCTTACCTTCGGCGGCAGGCAGATGCACAGGAATGCGGACGATCCCTTCTTCACAGAGAGTCGGGGGGATATGCTGATCTCGCGGAGTGTGCCCCTGGTCTCCCACGCATTGAAGATCTACGGGGTTGCGGATGTGGTAGAGTATCATCGCTCGAACACAGGGATTATGATTTCTGGACGGGAAGGATGCTGGATCGCTGTGCCGGTGGAGTACAAGGCGGGGAAGAAGAAACCGGACGATCGCGACGAGGTCCAGCTGTGTGCTCAGGCGATCTGTCTTGAGGAGATGTATCAGGCGCAGATTGAACGCGGGTATCTGTATTACGGCAAGACCCGGCGACGGACGGAGGTGCTCTTTGACGACGAACTTCGCCGCCGGGTCTCGGAGCTGGTCGCCGGGATGTATGCCCTTTACGATGCGGGAATCACTCCCCCGGCGGTTTTGCTGCCGCACTGCAAGAATTGTTCACTTGTCGAACTCTGTATGCCGGCCGTCTCATCCCGCGGACGATCGGTTGATCGCTACCTCGTCATCTGCATTGGAAAGGAAGATGCATGAGAAAACTCCTGAACACCCTGTACATCACCAATCCAGAGTCTTATCTCAAGAAAGACGGAGAGAATATCGTCGTTTCCGTTGAGCGAAATGAGATAGGACGGATCCCCATTCACAACCTGGAGGGGGTCATCTGTTTTGGGTTTATGGGGGCAAGTCCGGGCGTTATGGAGTTGTGCGCATCCCGCAACGTGGGTCTTGCGTTTGTGTCCCCGTACGGAAAGTTCCTCGGACGGGTTTCAGGCCGCGTGTCCGGGAACGTGCTACTCCGCAAGAGACAGTATCTCCTCTCCGATGACGAGGAGGCCGCGACCGGGATTGCAATGAACTGTGTGCTCGGGAAGCTACTGAACTGCCGGAGTGTCCTGTTGCGGTTTGGCCGTGACTACCCTGAAAAGGCTTCGCCGGCGCTTGCAGAGAATCTTAAGCGGCTGACTGAGGGAATTCGCCAGATGAAGGAGTCACCACCCGGGACGCTGAATGAACTTCGGGGTCGTGAAGGAATTCTGTCAAAGTGTTACTTTGACTGCTTCGATGATCTGATTCTTTCCCGAGATCCCGCGTTCACATTTGAGTTTCGGAGCAGGAGACCTCCATTGAACCGGATAAACGCCTTGTTGTCGTTCATATACACGCTGACCGCGGTAGATTGCGCTTCGGCGCTGGAGTCGGTGGGGCTGGACCCGCAGGTGGGGTTTCTCCACCGCGCCCGACCGGGACGGATGAGCCTTGCGCTGGATCTGATGGAGGAGTTCCGGCCGTATCTCGGAGACCGGTTTGTGTTGAGTCTGATTAATAACCGGATTGTTGCGGCGGATGATTTCCTGGTGAAGGAGAACGGGGCCGTGATCCTGACGGATGCAGGGCGGAAAGCAGTTCTTGCGGCCTGGCAACGGCGGAAGACAGAAGAGGTTATGCATGGCTATCTGGATGAACGGGTCCCGGTTGGCCTTCTGCCGTATGCGCAGTCAATGCTGCTGGCCCGGCATCTGCGGGGAGATATCGATGGGTATCCGCCGTTCGTGATGAGGTGAGAATGGTGTTCGTTCTGGTTACGTACGATGTAAATACGGAGAGCCCGGAGGGGAGGCGCAGGTTGCGCACGGTTGCAAAGATCTGCACGAATTACGGTACGCGCGTGCAAAATTCGGTCTTTGAATGCGTGGTAGATTCCATTCAATTGATGGAGATGAAAGCGAAGATCAACGAGATCATAGATCCCACGATTGATAGCGTACGGTATTATAATTTAGGGAAACATGGTCGGGATCATGTGGATCACGTGGGGGCTAAGCCGGGGCTGAATGTTGAGGGCGTGCTGATCTTGTAATGCTATTTCTGGGGATGCCGCGAAGATGAAGTGCCCACGTTTTCCCGGGGAGGTTCGCGATCCGGCAAATATTGGCTGTTTCCTTATACAGGGCAGCTCTCTTGCATTTCCGAGGCGCATCACGGTACAGTGTCGACAGCTGACGGTGTGAAGCACTGTTTCACGGTCCGGAGTGTAGTTCTATGCTGCTTACGCTTTCTATCGGATATGAAGGCGATGATACAGCGTTTAGGGCAAGTAAGATATTTGTTGCCTGATATATAGTACAGAGTCGTGCCTCACGTAGGCACGTGGATTGAAATATCGAGCGGGATCTCGTTGATCCCGAGCGTGGGTCGTGCCTCACGTAGGCACGTGGATTGAAATTTCGCCGTGACCTTGTAGGGCGCGACCTCGTCGTCGTGCCTCACGTAGGCACGTGGATTGAAATGCGCATCGCGTCCGCGCAGTCTCGGCAGATCTCGTCGTGCCTCACGTAGGCACGTGGATTGAAATTGTCTCCGATTGGCGCGTGCCAATAGTCGCACAGGTCGTGCCTCACGTAGGCACGTGGATTGAAATCTTAACCCCATTTGGGGTATATGCTCCATTAGATGTCGTGCCTCACGTAGGCACGTGGATTGAAATTCGCAGTCGCAGGCCATCAGCGCCGCCCCCACTGTCGTGCCTCACGTAGGCACGTGGATTGAAATATGAACAAGACGCTCTGCAAGAAGTGTCAGGCGGTCGTGCCTCACGTAGGCACGTGGATTGAAATTTACACCTCTGTCTCATACCCACACGCATGACAGTCGTGCCTCACGTAGGCACGTGGATTGAAATGCGAACATATCGCGGATGAGCTGGAGTTTCTCGTCGTGCCTCACGTAGGCACGTGGATTGAAATGCCGCCGGCCATCACAGTCGCGCCTCCTCGAGGGTCGTGCCTCACGTAGGCACGTGGATTGAAATTCGACCCTGGTATCGATTGATAACCTCCGGAGGTAGTGCCTCACGTAGGCACGTGGATTGAAATAACCTTATCTATATCGGACGGAAGACGGGCGCCGTCGTGCCTCACGTAGGCACGTGGATTGAAATGACCGATGGATGGCGATGGATGCCGAACCGCCGCGTCGTGCCTCACGTAGGCACGTGGATTGAAATTCCCCGCATTGAACGGATATCACTGCACCGGGTGTCGTGCCTCACGTAGGCACGTGGATTGAAATCATGAGAGAGAGATCTAAAAACTTACGTAGAAGTCGTGCCTCACGTAGGCACGTGGATTGAAATCGCACCATCAAGCGCGATGGATCGGGGACTCTGTCGTGCCTCACGTAGGCACGTGGATTGAAATCCGGACTCGACCGACGAGCGCCTGCAGCGGATGTCGTGCCTCACGTAGGCACGTGGATTGAAATCGGGTATAGTCGGGAGTGCGGCCGCGCATCGCGTCGTGCCTCACGTAGGCACGTGGATTGAAATTCCTTGCCGCACTTGGTGCAGCGCTTGGTGGCGTCGTGCCTCACGTAGGCACGTGGATTGAAATCCCCACTAGGGGAGGAGATTGTGAAAAAAATGGTCGTGCCTCACGTAGGCACGTGGATTGAAATCGCACCATCAAGCGCGATGGATCGGGGACTCTCGTCGTGCCTCACGTAGGCACGTGGATTGAAATATCCTTACAGTCAGATCGTATCATCAAGGCTTATGTCGTGCCTCACGTAGGCACGTGGATTGAAATGCTGCCGTCTCTCCCGAAGATCGACCTGCCGAGTCGTGCCTCACGTAGGCACGTGGATTGAAATTCCCGATAGGGATGAAGGCGGGAACAAAAGCAGGTCGTGCCTCACGTAGGCACGTGGATTGAAATAAACGTATCAGGGGAAATAGCAGCAGCCTGAACGTCGTGCCTCACGTAGGCACGTGGATTGAAATGTTTACGAAATCACCATATTCATTAATCACAATGTCGTGCCTCACGTAGGCACGTGGATTGAAATCACTAATCTACACGATTTAACATTATCAACCCTGTCGTGCCTCACGTAGGCACGTGGATTGAAATAGACCAAATTGTGAGTTTTGCCCCACACTCTACGTCGTGCCTCACGTAGGCACGTGGATTGAAATATCAATCAAATCATCTATATCGTCACAATCTTCGTCGTGCCTCACGTAGGCACGTGGATTGAAATAAATTGGGATCAAAATGACATTGACCCCACGTTGTCGTGCCTCACGTAGGCACGTGGATTGAAATATGCCTGATGATATAATCTATGAGCATATCGAAGTCGTGCCTCACGTAGGCACGTGGATTGAAATAGGCCCTTTACGCTCGTTAACCCACGCTTTGAGTCGTGCCTCACGTAGGCACGTGGATTGAAATTGTGCAAGTGGAAAAACAGGCCCATCCAACATCGTCGTGCCTCACGTAGGCACGTGGATTGAAATTCATAGAGCCTCCTGACGGTGATCGCGTCGTCGTCGTGCCTCACGTAGGCACGTGGATTGAAATTAAAATCCGGCCTGCAGTGGATGAGCCCCGGGGTGTCGTGCCTCACGTAGGCACGTGGATTGAAATCGAAGTCATGGGAGGGGAAGCGAGTGAAGATCGTGTCGTGCCTCACGTAGGCACGTGGATTGAAATGGGACCTCCGGGCAGTCGACCTCGAAGTGCGCTGTCGTGCCTCACGTAGGCACGTGGATTGAAATGATCGTATATTGGTTGCGGCCACGGAGCATGCCGTCGTGCCTCACGTAGGCACGTGGATTGAAATGCTCTACGATGAGGGAAAGACCCGGATCGGCTGGTCGTGCCTCACGTAGGCACGTGGATTGAAATATCGGCCCGGAGCCGGGCCATGAACGCCCGCTCGTCGTGCCTCACGTAGGCACGTGGATTGAAATTCCGCGCCGGTCGTCGTAGATCGGATCGGGGCGTCGTGCCTCACGTAGGCACGTGGATTGAAATTCCCACCGGGACACGATCGCCTTGTCGGTGCGGGTCGTGCCTCACGTAGGCACGTGGATTGAAATACGCGCCCGATATGACAATCGAGCCCGACACGGGTCGTGCCTCACGTAGGCACGTGGATTGAAATTCCCGCAAACTCCTGAAATATACCAACTGCGCGTCGTGCCTCACGTAGGCACGTGGATTGAAATGCGAGTATGCCGCCGGTCGAGATCCCCGGGTACGTCGTGCCTCACGTAGGCACGTGGATTGAAATCGACGTCCGGGACCTTGTCGAGCGGCGTCGAGGGTCGTGCCTCACGTAGGCACGTGGATTGAAATGGCCACGTATTGCGCCACAAGTGGCATAGCCTTGTCGTGCCTCACGTAGGCACGTGGATTGAAATACTGAACAGGACACGCTCCCGACGATCACCGTCGTCGTGCCTCACGTAGGCACGTGGATTGAAATACACCGAGGATAAACTGTCCCATGAGATCCGAGGTCGTGCCTCACGTAGGCACGTGGATTGAAATCACAATCCCCGGATGGTGTCCACACGCCCGACGGTCGTGCCTCACGTAGGCACGTGGATTGAAATCCAGGAGGCTCGGGGATCAGCGTCGGTCCCAGACGTCGTGCCTCACGTAGGCACGTGGATTGAAATACCGCGCCGCCTTTCGATGGCGTGCCGATCTCGTCGTGCCTCACGTAGGCACGTGGATTGAAATATCTCAGCCCTGAGATCCCTGAGGAGCCCTGAGGTCGTGCCTCACGTAGGCACGTGGATTGAAATTCATCGGCGGGCATCAGTCCACCTCCGGCTGCCAGTCGTGCCTCACGTAGGCACGTGGATTGAAATTCTACCAGTCCTGCCCGAACATCCACCGGAACATGTCGTGCCTCACGTAGGCACGTGGATTGAAATATCGGCTGCAAGGCCGACCTCTCCCTGTCTGCGAGTCGTGCCTCACGTAGGCACGTGGATTGAAATTCGACGGCCCTGACTGCAGGCGGCATGGCGGTCGTCGTGCCTCACGTAGGCACGTGGATTGAAATCACGGCGATCCCCGCGAGAGAGTCTACGAGGGGGTCGTGCCTCACGTAGGCACGTGGATTGAAATGTCAGTCCGGCGACCTCATCCGTAGTACTCGCCGGTCGTGCCTCACGTAGGCACGTGGATTGAAATTCGATGCTTGCGATGGATATCGGGGAGCGGTGGGGTCGTGCCTCACGTAGGCACGTGGATTGAAATATCGTCAAGGGAACCGTATATACTACCCCTGGAGGTCGTGCCTCACGTAGGCACGTGGATTGAAATGAGGACCACCAGAAGGTTAGCCGGCTCATCCTGTCGTGCCTCACGTAGGCACGTGGATTGAAATATCGGATCTTGGCCGGTCCACCCGGCGTCAATGGTCGTGCCTCACGTAGGCACGTGGATTGAAATGGCTACGGAGGCTTGTGGTGGTGTGGTGATGAAAGTCGTGCCTCACGTAGGCACGTGGATTGAAATTTAGCCAATGCACGTACCTGCAGATCGGGCAAGTCGTGCCTCACGTAGGCACGTGGATTGAAATAACTTACCCCGCCGGATGAGGAACTGGACGCGCGTCGTGCCTCACGTAGGCACGTGGATTGAAATCGGTCGAGACCGAGGATCTCACCGTGGGTGATGTCGTGCCTCACGTAGGCACGTGGATTGAAATATCCCCGAGATTGAGGCCATCGCCCGCCTCTCAGTCGTGCCTCACGTAGGCACGTGGATTGAAATTCTGCTCGACTGTATTGGCTCTGTCGCGCGTTGTCGTGCCTCACGTAGGCACGTGGATTGAAATATAGCAACCTGATGGGGGTATCCTCCTGCTCAGTCGTGCCTCACGTAGGCACGTGGATTGAAATTCCCCCCGGGGACCGACGTCCGGGAGGGGGACGGTCGTGCCTCACGTAGGCACGTGGATTGAAATATCCCGAGCATGACGTATAGGCGACTGAGTGCCGTCGTGCCTCACGTAGGCACGTGGATTGAAATATCCGGGATCATTACCCCGAGGTGATCTGGACGTCGTGCCTCACGTAGGCACGTGGATTGAAATACAGTTACCCCTCCGCTTAACCCCTCCTAGGGGGTCGTGCCTCACGTAGGCACGTGGATTGAAATAGGTCTTCCAACTCCCTGATTCTGGCGGTATAGTCGTGCCTCACGTAGGCACGTGGATTGAAATCACCCCGATGAAGGCTGCGAAGTGTCATCGGCAGTCGTGCCTCACGTAGGCACGTGGATTGAAATGCTTCTTGCAGGAGCATAAAACGGTTGTCAATGTCGTGCCTCACGTAGGCACGTGGATTGAAATCTGGATAGCTGATGTGGTTGGCTCGTATGTTTGTCGTGCCTCACGTAGGCACGTGGATTGAAATATAATGAACCACGAGTACGAACGCCGAATAGCGTCGTGCCTCACGTAGGCACGTGGATTGAAATTTACAACCGCAACCAGGTGCCCACCGAGCAACGTCGTGCCTCACGTAGGCACGTGGATTGAAATCTGGTGACAGGGCGGTGGAGATCGCAGAGAGGGAGCCCGTCGTGCCTCACGTAGGCACGTGGATTGAAATCTGGTGGCTTGGATGGTTTTGACTCGTCCGGGCCGTCGTGCCTCACGTAGGCACGTGGATTGAAATCCCGATGAGGCAACCCACGCATGCGTGGAATTTGTCGTGCCTCACGTAGGCACGTGGATTGAAATCGGGAGTAGCACCCCGGACCCCCGCGCACCCGCCGTCGTGCCTCACGTAGGCACGTGGATTGAAATTTCACCGGGTCATCGATGATACCGACGTCACGTCGTGCCTCACGTAGGCACGTGGATTGAAATTCCAGCGCGTCTATGACCTCGGCTCCCGCGTCGGTCGTGCCTCACGTAGGCACGTGGATTGAAATCAGAAGATCCTCGGCATGGACGTCGAAGAGCAGAAGTCGTGCCTCACGTAGGCACGTGGATTGAAATTGGTAACCCTTGAGACCAACCTCGGGAAGTGCGGTCGTGCCTCACGTAGGCACGTGGATTGAAATTCAGCGCCTTAGAAGAACGTGGTGAGATCGAGTGTCGTGCCTCACGTAGGCACGTGGATTGAAATAACTGCGGGGTGCTGATGATCTGGCCGATAACCGTCGTGCCTCACGTAGGCACGTGGATTGAAATCACGTGAGACCCAGATGAGAGAGGAGAGCCCCCAGTCGTGCCTCACGTAGGCACGTGGATTGAAATTTACAACCGCAACCAGGTACCCACCGAGCAACGTCGTGCCTCACGTAGGCACGTGGATTGAAATTTGTCGGCGATATATGAGGTCTGGGCCTCGAACGTCGTGCCTCACGTAGGCACGTGGATTGAAATAGCGTCTGGATCACCGGCCTGCCACGCTCGTCGCGTCGTGCCTCACGTAGGCACGTGGATTGAAATCCCTGAACGATGGCGATCACCTCGTCGCGGGACGTCGTGCCTCACGTAGGCACGTGGATTGAAATTGGCACCGGCGGTATTACCACTGGCTGACGGTCGTCGTGCCTCACGTAGGCACGTGGATTGAAATATGCTCAGAGTCGAAATCAATACCCAGGAAGTCGTCGTGCCTCACGTAGGCACGTGGATTGAAATGCTACATGGACGACATTACGCTCGTGCATGCGGTCGTGCCTCACGTAGGCACGTGGATTGAAATGCGGCGTATCCGGCCGGGATCGGGCTGGGTGTGTCGTGCCTCACGTAGGCACGTGGATTGAAATTGGGTGGTCCTGAACCAGAGCCTGAACCTAAACCGTCGTGCCTCACGTAGGCACGTGGATTGAAATGATCCGGGGGCGTCGGCCTACGACGTCCGTGTGGTCGTGCCTCACGTAGGCACGTGGATTGAAATGCGTACAACGCTGGCGTGGTGTTCGGGAACTTGAGTCGTGCCTCACGTAGGCACGTGGATTGAAATCCTATGCAGGGATTACGAACGATACCCTCTTTTGTCGTGCCTCACGTAGGCACGTGGATTGAAATGTTTACGATCCGGGAGAGCCGGAGTTTGAAACCGTCGTGCCTCACGTAGGCACGTGGATTGAAATTGAGGTTGTCCGTCGGTACGTGCAGCCCATCGAGTCGTGCCTCACGTAGGCACGTGGATTGAAATTCCAGCGCGTCTATGACCTCGGCTCCCGCGTAGGTCGTGCCTCACGTAGGCACGTGGATTGAAATGTGCAGGACACCATTTAAGGAGCAGTCATGATGTCGTGCCTCACGTAGGCACGTGGATTGAAATGGGGGAGAGATGGTCATCACGCCGCTCGTCAAAGGTCGTGCCTCACGTAGGCACGTGGATTGAAATCCGATGGGAGGGCCGCAGAACCCCAGCCACAAGTCGTGCCTCACGTAGGCACGTGGATTGAAATTCCCGGAGATCACGCAGGGCAAACGGCCGGCCGGTCGTGCCTCACGTAGGCACGTGGATTGAAATCAGGCAGGACGGACAGTCTCGTTGTCATCATCAGGTCGTGCCTCACGTAGGCACGTGGATTGAAATGATTGCGGCGGCGATCCGTGCGTGCTCCGGTGCCGTCGTGCCTCACGTAGGCACGTGGATTGAAATGCGCCGGAAGAGGGGTTTGTGTTGCCCCCGGTGCGTCGTGCCTCACGTAGGCACGTGGATTGAAATGGTCATCCATACGGTCCTGATCGGAGGACCCCGTCGTGCCTCACGTAGGCACGTGGATTGAAATTGCGGCAGTGACGATCTCGTGATCCAGACCGTTGGTCGTGCCTCACGTAGGCACGTGGATTGAAATGAGGCACTGGTGGATGATGTTACCCCTAATGAGGTCGTGCCTCACGTAGGCACGTGGATTGAAATTGTCGAATCGTCTGATGGTGGTGTCCTCGCTGCGGTCGTGCCTCACGTAGGCACGTGGATTGAAATGGTTTTGCCACTGACTCACCACCCCATGAGGTGGTCGTGCCTCACGTAGGCACGTGGATTGAAATGCCCTGAAGAGCCTTGAGGTCGGCGCGGTATTGTCGTGCCTCACGTAGGCACGTGGATTGAAATCACGGGAATTGTGACCGTCACTCTCTGCGATGCGTCGTGCCTCACGTAGGCACGTGGATTGAAATGTGGCTTGCAGCCCGGATGCGTTCAGTGAGACGTCGTGCCTCACGTAGGCACGTGGATTGAAATCAACAGTCAATCCGGCAAGACCTGATCGACCGAGTCGTGCCTCACGTAGGCACGTGGATTGAAATTCCTTCGTCGGTCTGGGGTTGCGCGTCGTATGGGTCGTGCCTCACGTAGGCACGTGGATTGAAATTAAACATCCGGCATGGGTTGGACCACGGCGAGGTCGTGCCTCACGTAGGCACGTGGATTGAAATACGATCTACTCACCGAGCGTCGGGGATGGGTCAGTCGTGCCTCACGTAGGCACGTGGATTGAAATTGGAGGATAAGTGCAGGCTCGAGTACTCCGGCCCGTCGTGCCTCACGTAGGCACGTGGATTGAAATAATATACGCACAATGCCGGCACGAGATCATAGGTCGTGCCTCACGTAGGCACGTGGATTGAAATACCACGCTCTCTGCGAGATATGCGCCCCCTTCGTCGTGCCTCACGTAGGCACGTGGATTGAAATCAGACCCATGGAACTCGACACACCCCACCTCGACGTCGTGCCTCACGTAGGCACGTGGATTGAAATTGCGGTCGCGGTTTTGGTTGCCTTGCGCGCCTTGTCGTGCCTCACGTAGGCACGTGGATTGAAATAGAACCCTGGGGGACATCAGCGCCGCCCCCGCTCGTCGTGCCTCACGTAGGCACGTGGATTGAAATGCTCCCTCCCATCCGGATTGCGGAATCCAATCGTCGTGCCTCACGTAGGCACGTGGATTGAAATGCCGGCGTGGGCTTGTGGGATAGGCCCCGTTGGTCGTGCCTCACGTAGGCACGTGGATTGAAATATCCGATCTCTGGTTTATCGCGTCTGATAGTTTGTCGTGCCTCACGTAGGCACGTGGATTGAAATCGGGGGTCAACGGGAACGTTGACGCCGGCACGATGTCGTGCCTCACGTAGGCACGTGGATTGAAATACTAACTCCGCCGATGTGTGTGCCCGACGTTGCGTCGTGCCTCACGTAGGCACGTGGATTGAAATTCTGACGATGCCTCGTCCACCAGATCCGCAGCGAGTCGTGCCTCACGTAGGCACGTGGATTGAAATAAGCCCCGCTGCCGGCACCGGGGCCTCCCGGTAGTCGTGCCTCACGTAGGCACGTGGATTGAAATCCGCGTGCGTGCCCGCGATGCAAGCAGTCATTAGGTCGTGCCTCACGTAGGCACGTGGATTGAAATGCGTTGCGTCCCGTAAGATATCCATTGCCAGAACGTCGTGCCTCACGTAGGCACGTGGATTGAAATCTCAACCCCGCAATTCTTTTGCGAGCGGTATAGGTCGTGCCTCACGTAGGCACGTGGATTGAAATCTCAATTTACTCGAAGAATATCATGCAAAGCATCGTCGTGCCTCACGTAGGCACGTGGATTGAAATATCCACTGGGGCACACGATACGAGACCTGCGTCGTCGTGCCTCACGTAGGCACGTGGATTGAAATGGGATCGACCCGACCGGATCGCGTTGACCCCGGCGTCGTGCCTCACGTAGGCACGTGGATTGAAATCGGAGCTCTGATGCGCCGCCGGACCTTGGCGGGCGTCGTGCCTCACGTAGGCACGTGGATTGAAATTGCGCCGCCGGTATACCGGGAGATGACCGCCTGGTCGTGCCTCACGTAGGCACGTGGATTGAAATTTGGCGGAATTGCAGTGTCAACGCTCACTGAAGTCGTGCCTCACGTAGGCACGTGGATTGAAATCCGCTGGAGCCGGCGGTACTCGGTTTCAAGCGGTCGTGCCTCACGTAGGCACGTGGATTGAAATTGCGCCGCCGGTATACCGGGAGATGACCGCCTGGTCGTGCCTCACGTAGGCACGTGGATTGAAATACTCCTCTGTCATCGATACCTACAGCCGAAGGAGTCGTGCCTCACGTAGGCACGTGGATTGAAATTCGCCCGGGGCGTCGGGTCACCATGCCGATTGGTCGTGCCTCACGTAGGCACGTGGATTGAAATAGCACCACGGCCCTTTGGTTACGGGGAGGCGCGGTCGTGCCTCACGTAGGCACGTGGATTGAAATTCTGGTGTGGCGGGGTCATGGCCAAGGAGCGCAGTCGTGCCTCACGTAGGCACGTGGATTGAAATTGCCGAAGAGCCTAATAGGCTCAGGGGTCCGCAGTCGTGCCTCACGTAGGCACGTGGATTGAAATTGCCATGTTACACCTCCAGTACCAGAGAGTCCGGTCGTGCCTCACGTAGGCACGTGGATTGAAATCCGCTCCAGGACGCGGTAGCGACGTTCGACCTCGTCGTGCCTCACGTAGGCACGTGGATTGAAATTCGTATGCAATCAAATTAGCCATGATTTTTAAGTCGTGCCTCACGTAGGCACGTGGATTGAAATGGATGACCCGGCGACAACTCGAAGAATTCCTGGTGTCGTGCCTCACGTAGGCACGTGGATTGAAATAGGTCGGAATATTCGAGAGCGAGTATGGTTACGTCGTGCCTCACGTAGGCACGTGGATTGAAATTACCAGATCATAGACGACCGACATACGAAGCAAGTCGTGCCTCACGTAGGCACGTGGATTGAAATCATACTGCATCTCCGCGCGCGAACCAGTAACTACGTCGTGCCTCACGTAGGCACGTGGATTGAAATTGCTGTCATTGGGGAGGAGACAGGGATCCGGTAGTCGTGCCTCACGTAGGCACGTGGATTGAAATTTCTCGATCAGGAGGCCGAATATCAGGGCACGGTTGTCGTGCCTCACGTAGGCACGTGGATTGAAATTGCGGCGATCAGTTGCTTATGTATATCGAGTACGTCGTGCCTCACGTAGGCACGTGGATTGAAATGTGCTCGTGCTCGACGGCGGCGATACGATACAAGTCGTGCCTCACGTAGGCACGTGGATTGAAATGGCCCACGGCCCACAGGAGAGAGATCATGTCAGGTCGTGCCTCACGTAGGCACGTGGATTGAAATCCGGCAACCGGAAAACAACTCTGGTTTGGCCCAGTCGTGCCTCACGTAGGCACGTGGATTGAAATTAACGGGTTGTATGTCCGAGAGATCATCCCTGAGTCGTGCCTCACGTAGGCACGTGGATTGAAATAGCAAGTCTCCCGGGATCGTCGGTTCGACGACAGTCGTGCCTCACGTAGGCACGTGGATTGAAATCGGGGCGACTGGGGACCAGCAGGGCCAACAGCAAGTCGTGCCTCACGTAGGCACGTGGATTGAAATGTCGTGTAGTGCGACGTTGTGAACGCCCCGGCGGTCGTGCCTCACGTAGGCACGTGGATTGAAATGCTTGGCGCGGGAAGTTTTGTTACTCCGGTAGGTCGTGCCTCACGTAGGCACGTGGATTGAAATGGCAACCCATATTGAAGAACGTCGAAGACCGGGTGTCGTGCCTCACGTAGGCACGTGGATTGAAATTGCGATTGCGTCGTATGTCCACCCGGCTTTCCTGTCGTGCCTCACGTAGGCACGTGGATTGAAATGCGTTGGATGGCAAGTCTGCGCTCAAATCGCAGTCGTGCCTCACGTAGGCACGTGGATTGAAATGGTCGGTTGCGATCGACGAGACTGAGGAAGATTGTCGTGCCTCACGTAGGCACGTGGATTGAAATACTAACCCCGTCGATGTGCGCCCCACGTTGCAGTCGTGCCTCACGTAGGCACGTGGATTGAAATTGGTTAACGTCGATAAGGACGTTACCGACCGTCGTCGTGCCTCACGTAGGCACGTGGATTGAAATTCCTCGTGGGGTGGCGAGTATGCATTTACCACGGTCGTGCCTCACGTAGGCACGTGGATTGAAATACGGCTATCTGCCGGTAACGGTCATTGACAAAGGTCGTGCCTCACGTAGGCACGTGGATTGAAATCTGAAAATAATAATAGATAATTATCTATTATAGTCGTGCCTCACGTAGGCACGTGGATTGAAATGACGTGCGTTGTCTCCATCACCCTGCGACCGCGTCGTGCCTCACGTAGGCACGTGGATTGAAATTCCATCGTGTAGGACATGCTTCTCATCCTCAATGTCGTGCCTCACGTAGGCACGTGGATTGAAATCCGACCACCAGCACCCCCGCCGCAACCTCGATGGTCGTGCCTCACGTAGGCACGTGGATTGAAATCTCCACGCTCTCCACCTCATCAGCCCCCGGGCCGTCGTGCCTCACGTAGGCACGTGGATTGAAATTCTCCGATGCCCTCGGTGAACCATCCATTGCCGTCGTGCCTCACGTAGGCACGTGGATTGAAATCCGGGAGTACCGATCTCGATGGAGTCAGGATCTGTCGTGCCTCACGTAGGCACGTGGATTGAAATGAGGACCGCCGCGTTAAGAGCCTAAGTTTGCCACTTCACTCAAATCTCTCAGATTGTGGCGGAATACAATTTGACAGTTCCAAGTATTTGGAAAAGTATCTCCCGAAATCTCCTCATTTTTACCTTAAATTTCAGACAGACCTGGCATTCTGATAATAAAACGTGCATTTTACTCACAAATTTAACTCAACTGTCAAATTCTATTCTGACTGTCTTGGACATTTTTGGGGCATGAAGCACCTCCAGAAGCCAAATGGCAAACATGGGTAAGAGGAGTGTGATCAGAGTCGTGCCTCACGTAGGCACGTGGATTGAAATCCGAAATATGACCGCTACCGGACCACAGGCACGGTCGTGCCTCACGTAGGCACGTGGATTGAAATAGGGAGGCGCTACGGGACGGAAAAGAGGTCACGTCGTGCCTCACGTAGGCACGTGGATTGAAATAATCGGAGGCTGACAAGCGGGTAACAGAAGCTCTCAGTCGTGCCTCACGTAGGCACGTGGATTGAAATTATTATCGGGCTAAAGACACATCTAATTATGGCGTCGTGCCTCACGTAGGCACGTGGATTGAAATTCGACATGCCCGCCAGGTTCCGCGTGGTGCGGGTCGTGCCTCACGCAGGTACCGGATCGAAATGGTAGAGTTCCCGGTCAGCGCACCGCCTCAAGCATTGCTTCCACGTCGCGTGCCTCGGATTCCCTGCCGAGCTCCCGGTATGCCCGGATAAGCAGCGGGTAGACCTCCTCGGGAGGCAGCGACATCTTGAGCATCTTTTCACGGAGCCCGACGACCCGTTTGGGATAGCCGGCCGAGAGGAGAGAACGCGCCAGGAGCATCAGGGCAAGCTCTTCCGGAAAACCGGATCTCTTTGCCCGCTCAAACAGCGCCATGCCCTCTTTTACATCCCTCTTCTTCAGGCGGTCCAGCGCATTCAGCATATGCGATCCCGCGATTGCCCCCTTCTCTTCCGCAAAG
>Ga0123326_1002196_pt1 | contig 15418 bp, 16 predicted proteins | sample BioC13SIPDNA_FD_89739 | JGI IMG/M metagenome (GOLD analysis project Ga0123326, IMG submission 89739) | Anaerobic biogas reactor microbial communites from Washington, USA - Biogas_R1_A C13 SIP DNA | ecosystem: Engineered > Bioreactor > Anaerobic > Unclassified | place: Washington, USA | collected...
GCAAATTCAAACTCTTTCGCAGAAGGCGTTAACCAGTCTGCAGGAGCCGCGGATTATACGGCTCCAAAAATACATCAACATCGCTGAGTGGCCATGAAGCGGTGGAGGTTACATAGAGGTTTCGAGAGCGGTGATAAAGACCGCCTTCGAAGCTCCGATGTGCCACCACCTTAGTTTCGTGCGCTCATTTTAGGCGAAGCGGGGTCTGTGTCCATCGGATGCAGACCCTTTATTTGTTTCCTCCGCTGCTAATCCCTCAGCAGAAAACGCAAGGAGGAAACATCATGAAAAACTATCAGCAGCTTCATTTCCACCACTATTACCGTATGCTCACCAGCGGCGAAACGGTCGAATGCACCCGGCAGGAATGCTTCGCCCCGGCTGAAACACCTACGGCGGACAACCCCTTTATTCAGAGGTGGTACTACTCGCCGGACCGTGAACTGGCGGTTCGCCTTCCTCGAAACGCTATTGGTGACGCTACCCACAAGGCAAACGCCGCCGACCTCAAAGACCAGGAGCGTTCGCAGAAAAGACCGAACCTCTGCATCGCCCAGACCTCGGCAGCAACTTGCCCGGTGAGCTGCAGTAACTGTAAAAACAAGGATTACTGTGATTCTCCAAGCCGTGCCCACAACGGCGCCGACTGCAAACGCAAGTGCGATTACTGCTCGGTGTATATGCGCCGTACCCTCGACTTGGACAAGCCGCTCGGCTTCAACGATGACGGCACGGAGCTCCTATTTGAACTCGAGGACGAACGCTTGGATATCGAGGCTACATACGCCGCTGATGAGCAGCGGTCAGCCATTCTCGGTGCATTCGGGAGTCTCACCCCAGAGGAGCGGCATCTGTGGGACGAGCTTCTGGACGGAAAGACCAAGACGAAGATTGCGGCGGAATGCGGTCTGAGTGAGGGTGCAATCCGCAAGCGGGTGAAAAAACTGACGCAGACACTTCGTGAAAATCCGGGGCTCAAAGATTTCTTCTAAAAAACCTGCGGTTCGGTACGGTTTCCGTCCTTGCCTGTCCTATATGAGGTGAGGACGGATTTTCCGTTTATCACGATTACATCGGAGGTACAGACCATGATTTACGCAAAAGCCAAGCTGAAGGACGGCACGGTTGTGTGCAGTCCCGTCACGGCAAAAAACACTATTACCCATTGCGCCAAGTGCGGCAAGGAAATTCCCGTTGACTTACGGGAGCTCATCTTCACCGGTGCAGAAGACCTCTTTGACACTGAGGTGACCTGTGCGGATTGCACCAACAAGATGCTACACAAAGGCCATGCTGACTTGGATGCGGTTGTCCGTCTCGTCACCGCTCTGAAAGACCTCGGCTACCGCATGGAGGTTTTCTGCGTATGTGAGGATTTTGAGATTGGGGGTGTCGGAGAGCTTGCCCCAGAGGAATACGGACTCTTTGCAGAAGCACTTCTGGACAAGATTGCGGAGGTGCGCCATGACGGATAACAAAAGGCCCCTCGTGTATATCTGCAGTCCTTACTCCGGAAATGTAGACGCAAACGTCAAAGCCGCGAGAGAGTACTGCCGCATTGCCGTGGATAAGGGATTCATCCCGGTTGCACCACATCTGCTGTACCCACAGTTCATGGATGACGACAACCCGGCGGAACGAAAACTGGGGATGTCCTTCGGCAACGCACTCATGGATCAGTGCCGGGAACTCTGGGTGTGCGGAGATTATTTGAGTTCTGGCATGGAGACGGAGTTCGACCGTGCAAGTGCCAAGGGAATGACCATTAAATTCATCTGTGAGGAGGATGGAGATGCTTAAAACGGATACAAGCGGCGTAATGCTGACTGCCGATGTGAAGCTGTCAAACGCATTCACATCATGGAATACCCGGCTTAGCAAAATTGCAAACGAGCCAGGCGAAATCACAATCTGCACCTACTCTCTAACCGACCTCAGATATGTGGGTAGGATTCTGGAACGCCGGCATGAAGGGATTACTGTCATCTGCAATACGGCGTATGAAAGCAAGGCAAAGAAGTTAAAGGAATTCTATCCCTATGTGGACTTCTATACATCACCCTATGCCCACGCCAAACTTGCGCTCATAGAGCCGGGAACAGTATGGCTGTCCACAGAGAATTTTGGCAGAGGGTCCGACCTGTTCGATGCCTCCATTGCAATATGCAGTGAGGCGGCATACAGCCATTACTACCGACAGACCGAAAATCTCCTTCGCAGGAGGGATACGGTCAGGATTGAGGAGGCTTGAGAGATATGGATAACCGCGAGTTTTATAGGTGGTTTGGGCCAGAAGCCATCTATACAACGCTGCCGGATAAAAAGCACTACCGTATCCCGGCGGACGAGGCTTATGACCGCGTCACGGAACTCGGCAAGGACAGGAATGTGTACATCAGTCCCAATCCAAGAAGAGCCGACCTGCCGCTGCACCTTAGAGGAGAGGACAATGATGTGGATTCGCTCATCGCCTTTGTGGCGGACATTGATGTTTTCGGTCCTGCTCACAAGGAAACTAATCTGCCTCCCGACAAGGATACTGCCATCGCATTTCTGAGTGAGATGAAGATAAAGCCGACTGGGTTCGTAGATTCCGGCTACGGCATTTATGGCTACTACCTTTTTAATGAACCCTTATCTCTTGCAGATGACGAAACCCGGGAATGGGCAAAAGGTCTGCTCCGGGGATTCGGAAGGCTGCTGATGAATGAGGCCGCAAAGCGTGGTTGGAAACTGGACAACGTGTATAACATCTCTCATATGTTTCGCGCCCCCGGCAGCCTCAATCACAAGTTGGACGAGCCGGTTCCCTGCAAGGTGCTGTCCTTCGACGGTCCCCGCTACACTCTTGAGGATTTCGCCGAATGCTACGAAAAGTCCCCTGCTTTCGACAGAGAGCCGTTTGAGGCAGACCCGGAAACGGTAGGCAGTGCACACAGGATCATGGAACGCTGCTCTTTCGTGCAGAAGCTCGTGAACGACCCCAATGGCGTGACGGAGCCGGAATGGAAAGCCATGTGCGACAACATTGCCCTCGTCCCGGACGGTGCGGAGCTGTTTCACGAATGGAGCGCTCTGTATGATGGCTACTCCACCGAGGAGACGGAGCGGAAGATTCAGCGTTCCCAAAAGGTTAAGCGTCCGGTCACCTGCAGGTACATCCACGAAAATCTCTGCTTTGCCTGTCCTGCCGGCGGCTGCGGGGTGAAGGCACCGATAGTCCATGCGCTTCTGTCGCCCCATGAGCAGCTTGAACTGCTCCTCACAAAAAAGAAACTCGACGGTGATGAGGCTTTGGAAGAGCGCACTCTGCAGCTTGCGGTCTACGCAAAGGAAAAGGCACCTGCCCTCTATGCAAGGCTCAAGCAGCTCATAAGAACATCCGGTGTAGGAATGCGCGACTTTGAACGGGCAGTCAAGTTCACGGCAGACAAAGCGGTCGAGCCGGAGTTCGACGATATGCAGGCGGAGATTTCCCTTGATGGCATCGACCTTCACGGTGCGGTGGAACCCGCCGGGTATCAAATCAGCATTGAGGAGGGCGTTTGCTCCACGGCGTACATCAACGGCTTTCCCGTCAAATCCTGTCTCTGCCATCAGCCTGTGGTCATAACCGCGAGGCTTGAGAATATCGACAACGGCACAGAAATGATGGAGATTGCCTTTATGCGCAACGGCAAATGGAAAACCCTCCGCGCTCCCCGGTCGAGCCTATTCAATAAAGCATCCCTCGTGAGATTTGCCGACAGCGGTCTGTTAGTGTCTTCAGATAATGCCGAGGGTATGGTGCGCTACTTCACCGACTACGAAACCGAGAACGGCAGCGTCATTCCCTTTATCCGCAGCGTGAGTAGAATTGGCTGGATAGGAAAAGAGTTCTACCCCTATGTCACGGACGGCGAGGTCATCTTCGATGGCGATGACGGTGAGGAGATACTCCCGGCGCTTTCCGCAAAGGGAGATTTCGCCCTGTGGCTTGAAACTGCAAAGGCAATGAGAGCCTCCGCCGTATCGAGAGCTATGCTTGCGGGTTCCTTTGTCTCGCCAATGCTATACCCCCTGCAAAACAGAATTATTAACATCCACTTCTGGTATGCATCCGGGAGCGGCAAAACGGCCGCGCTGAAATTCGCACTTTCCGTCTGGGGCAATCCCTTAAAGCTCATGGGCAATTTCAACTCCACGGCTGTCGGTCTGGAACGCAGAGCCGGGACGCTGAAGCATTTGCCCCTCGGCTTGGATGAGCTGCAGGTGCTGAATGAAAAGCGACTATCCTCTTCCACTATCGTGTATGCCCTGGGCAACGGCTACGGCAAGACCAGAGGCTCCCGCAGTGGTGGCCTGCAGGAAGTCCCAACGTGGCTGAACAGCATCATCAGCACCGGAGAGCAACCTATCAGCAACGAGACTTCTATGGACGGTGTCAACACCCGTGTTCTGGAGGTCTATGGTCAGCCTATCGAAGATGCGGAGTACGGACGGCATGTCCACCAGGTAAGCGAGGAAAACTATGGTTTTGCTGGGGAAAAGTTCGTAAGGTTTCTGATTGAGAAGGTACTGCCGGTGAAAGGAAGACTAAGCGGCGACTTCACTCGGCTCCGCAGCGAGTTGAAAAGCTCCTTTGAAATACTGGACATCGGCAACCCCGGCGCTCATCTTGATAACATCGCAGCCCTGTCCCTTGCTGACAGATATTCCTCCGAGTGCCTTTTCGGTATGAGTGAGGAGAAAGCCGCGGCGGAGGCTTTGGAGCTTGGTATGACCCTGCTGCACAACTGCAAGACGCTGGAAAAGGAAGACTCCGTGGACAGAGCGTGGCACTTCGTTGAGGGATGGGTGGCGGAAAACAAGACCCGGTTCAATACGGCTATATCTCCCTGCTACGGCAAGATTGAGAAAAACCATGTATATGTCATCGCGTCAGTGCTGCGGGAGGCCCTGGAATATGCCGGCTTTATCTATACCAAGTGCATCAAAGGCTTCCGGGATAGGGATTATATCGAGACATTTTCCAATTCGGAAGGCTCTCGCAACTGCCAATGCCAGAAGCGGATTCAAGGGGTCAACGTCCGCTCCGTCTGCCTCAAAATTGAGGTTGAGATGGATGCGGAAGAGTTTCTGTAACGAAAACAGCGTGTGAAACACCTGCTTTCGGAGCACAGCTTATTATATATGTAGTTTTAACTTGATTGGGAATAGGCGTATGTAATTGCCCTATACGACCTTTATGTATTCTTTTACTAACAGTTATATTCGTTACATTTGTTGAGAACGGAGGAAAAGAGTGAGCGATTATTCACAGAAATGCATCGCAAGACTGGAAGAACTCGGCGCCCCGCTCTACGGGTGGGTATGTGTGGATGTCGTGGATTTAGGTTCAGCCGAATTTACCTGTGAACTCTGCGGATATGACCCCATCCGGTATGTCCACATAATGGTGCATTCCGAGTGGCAAGGTGTATTCCGGGTCGGCTGTGTCTGCGATGGAACAATGTCCGGGGATATGCTGGCTGCGAAGCATAGAGACAGAGCAGCGAGACTGAAAAGCTCAAGGAAATCGGCATTTTTGAAAAAGCAGTGGAAAGAACACTCTGCGGGATACATGGTCCTGAACACCCGTATAAGGATTATAGCGGAAAAAGACAGCTTCAGCGGCAGAGAGTTCTACAAGGTAACCGTCGGCGGTGAGCAGTACCAGTGGTGGAACAACCGCCGTGTGGAATCACTCGCCGAGGCGAAGCTGCTGGCATTTGAGGTCTTGGAACATGAGAGAGAAACAGATAGAGCAGAAATTTAGGCTGGCGGTTAAAAAGGCGGGAGGCATCGCACCCAAGTTCACAAGCCCCGGTTTTGACGGGATGCCTGACCGCATAGTACTTCTACCGGGTGGCCGGATGGCCTTTGTTGAGGTCAAGGCTCCCGGAGAAAAGCCAAGACCACTGCAGCTGGCCAGGCACGGTATGCTCCGGCAATTAGGCTTCAAAGTCTACGTGCTTGACCGCCCCGAACAAATTAAACAGATTTTGGAGGATATAGCGAATGGATAAGAATCTCGGCCTGATTGAGAACAATGGAAAAGTCGTGGTATCAAGCCGCGACATCGCAAGGGTGTTTGAGAAACAACACGCTCACGTCATGCGTGACATACGTCAAATAGTGAATGATGACCCAACGTGGGGACTATCCAATTTTGGAGAGTCGTCATATCTGAATGAACAGCGCAAGGAGCAGCCTGAATTTTATCTTACTCGCGACGGATTCACTCTTCTTGTCATGGGCTACACCGGCGAAAGGGCAATGGAGTTCAAGAATAGAAGAGCGCTACCTGTAAAGCAGGAAGTGGAACAATTTTTCAGTTCAGACTGGTTTGGCGTACTTACCAAACTCGACCCTGAAATGCTTATTAGCAGGCTCTGTAAGGAGGTGGCGTGATATGACGGCAAAAGAATACCTCGGACAGGCCTATCGCCTCGACCAGCGCATCAACAGCAAGAAGCAGCAAATAGCATCGCTGGAAAGCATGGCTATGAACTGTACATCAGGGATTACTGGGGTACCCCATAGCCCCAGCCCCTCAGCGTCCCCAATGGAAGATGCCGTCTGTAAGATTGTTGACATCAAAAATGAATTGACAGAGGAGCTCGCACAGCTTCTCAATTACAAGATAAGCATTCTTGAAATAATTCACAGCGTGGAAAACCTTGAACACCAATTGATTCTTGAAAAACGGTACTTATGTTATCAGCAGTGGGAGGAGATCGCCTGTGACCTCGGCTACTCCGTCAGCTGGGTTCTGAAGCTTCATCGCGAGGCGCTCAGGGCTGTGGATGCAGTTATAGCTGAAAAGAAGATAGTAAAGTCCACATAAGTCCACTTGAAAACAATTGTTTTTTCTGGTACTATATACTTGAAAAGATATACTGTGCAAGCCTTTGAGGGAGCAATCCTTCAAGGGCTTTCTTTATACCCTGAATCGAGGTGATACCGTTGCCGTACAAACCCAAGCGCCCCTGCTCCTATCCTGGCTGCCCAGAGCTGACAGATGGCAGGTTCTGTGAGCAGCATGCGAAGGAGGAGTCGAAACGCTACGAACAGTACGACCGCGACCCTGCTATACATAAACGCTACGGCCACGCATGGAAACGAATCCGTGACAGATATATCGCCGCCCACCCACTGTGCGAGCAGTGCATGAAGGAAGGGCGCATAACTCCTGCTGAGGAGGTACACCACCTCCTGCCTCTAAGCCGTAGTGGTACCCATAGTGAGGACAACCTGATGGCACTCTGCAAGTCCTGCCACTCGCGTATCACTGCTGAGATGGGTGACCGTTGGAAGCGCAAGATGTAGTGGGGTAGAGAGTGAACATAACAACATGTAGCGCCAGATGCCCTCTGTGAGGCTCTACAAGGCCCTAGGAGCGCTTCTGGGTTTTAGCGTGTCTCCTACCAGAAATGATGTACAAGGCCGTGGGGGAGTCTTAATCTCTGTCAGAAAAGATTTTAGAACCGGGCGGGTGCAATGACGCACGCAAAGCAGAAAACAAACACCCTATTAACCCCCCTCTAGTGAGGGAAAATTCCCGAAAGGAAGGCGAAGTGAATGGCAAAAGACGGAACTGCCAGAGGCGGACCGCGTATTGGTCAGGGAAGACCGAAGAAACCGCTGGCTGAGAAGGTTATGGAAGGCAAAGCGATCGGCGAACTGGTATTACCAGACCCGGTAGAACTTGAAGCAGTCGATGTGCCTCCCGTCAAGGAATATATGCAGGCGGCTCAGAAAAACGGCAATGACCTGTGCGCCGCGGAAGTATTCACCAACACCTACAAATGGCTTGCTCAGCGCGGATGCGAAAAGTACGTCAACACGCAGCTGATCGAGCAGTACGCAATGGCTGTCTCCCGATGGATTCAATGCGAAGAGGCTATCTCTGAATACGGCTTTCTGGCGAAACACCCGACGACCCAGGCAGCGATCGCTTCTCCATATGTTGCTATGAGCCGCGAGTATATGAAACAGGTCACAAGCGTATGGTATCAGATCAACCAAGTGGTCCGTGAACACTGCTCCGTCGAGTATGGCGACAGCAGCCCGCAGGATGACCTGATGGAGCGCCTTCTCCAGGCAAGGGGGAGTCGCTGATGGCAAAACCGCGCAAGAAAATTACTGTCGGAAAAGAATACGGATGGCTTACCGTTCTCGGTGAGGCTGAGAAAGACCGCTTCGGGCACATCCAGCATCATGTGCGCTGCCGCTGCGGTCGCGAATACGATGTGCAGACAGGCGTTCTTTCCAATGAAAATCCGAAGTGCCGTGAATGCTCCTACATTTATGACAGCAAGCGGAAAAGGCTCTCAAAAGTAGGTGACATCATTAACGGCTGGGAAATCATGGAGGAGATCGGAAAGAACGCTCATGGAGCGATTCTATACCGCTGCCGATGCCCAAGATGCGGACAGGATTCCATCAGGACGCGAGGCGACCTTACCATGCGCCGTGGAAAAAACTGCGCCAGCTGTCAGCCGAATTATAAGTTCTGTATCAAAGATGGCATGGCAACAGGCCGGCTCCCCGGAGGGCAGGAGTTCTTGATCGATGCTTCCCTCGCGGACGAGGTTTCAAGGTATTGGTGGAGGGTTAACACAAAAGGGTATATAGAGCGCTCCAATCACGGAATGCCTAAGATGCTGCTACATTGGATGGCTCTGGGGATGGACGCTTCACATACGGACTGCATTGACCACATCAACCGCAACAGGCTCGACTGCCGCAGAGATAACCTGCGTATCGTGACTCCCCAACAAAATTCAATGAACCGGAGCATGCATAAAAACAACACCTCCGGATATGTTGGTGTCTGCTATGTGAAAAGCAAAAAGACCTATGTAGCCAAGATAGGAATTAACAACCTTGACATAACGCTCGGAACATCAAAAGACCCGATACGGTGTGCGCAGATGTACAACTGTGCTTCCAAACTGCTATTCCGTGAATATGCCGGTCACAGAAACGATGTACCGGAGCCCTCAGATGAGCTTTGGCAACGGATGGAAAACAAGCTACTGCCTTTTATGGCACAGGCGATCATCGCCACCGCACCCTGCCACCAGTCACTGACTGCTTAACAGATTGGAGATGTGTATATGGAAAACTATATGACTGCCGAAAGCGTATGCAAATGCCACCCGGACAAGCTGTGCGACCTGATCGCTGACAGTATTATGGATGCCTGCCTGCGCAAGGATAAAAACGGTCATTTCTCCCTGCCTGATGGAAATGGCTAACCGTTGCAGAGAACTAAGGAAGGGGTAAAGAAAAATGGCAAAGGCAACGACTGATATGCAGCTGGTGTTGGTGGCAAAGCTGGTCCCGTATTTGAACAATGCCAGGACGCATAATCCGGAGCAGATCATGAAGCTGCGTTCCTCACTGCGTGAGTTCGGCTTCATCAATCCGGTCATCATCGACCGGGATTTTAACGTGATCGCTGGTCACGGCAGAATCCTTGCCGCCAAGGAGGAAGGCATCACCGAAGTGCCCTGCGTTTTTGTGGATCACCTCACCGATGCTCAGAAAAAGGCATACATAATTGCCGACAACCGCATGGCCATGGATGCGGGATGGGATGAAAATCTCCTACGCGTGGAGATCGAAGCGCTGCAGGGTGCGGATTTTGATGTATCTCTTACCGGCTTTGACGAAAAGGAACTGGCCGACCTCTTCAATGAGGATAAGGACGTCCAGGATGACGACTTTGACCTCACCGCCGCGCTGGAGAAAGCCTCGTTCGTCAAAGAAGGAGATATCTGGACGGTTGGCAGGCATCGGCTCCTCTGCGGAGACGCCACCAACCCGGAGGATATTGCAAAGCTTATGGATGGTAAACGCGCCAACCTGCTGCTAACGGACCCACCTTATGGCGTGTCTTTCAAGAGCGCCAGCGGGCTTACCATCAAGAACGACAGCATGAAGAGCGATGAGTTCTACGAGTTCCTCCGTAAGGCGTTTGACTCTGCAGTCACCAATTTGGAACCCGGCGCTTCTGCCTATGTGTTCCATGCTGACACGGAGGGTCTGAACTTCCGCAAGGCATTTATTGATGCGGGCTTCCATCTCGCCGGGTGCTGTGTCTGGGTCAAGGACAGCCTGGTGCTGGGGCGAAGCGACTACCAGTGGCAGCACGAGCCTGTGCTGTACGGTTTCCTCAAGAACGGTAAGCACTCTTGGTATTCTGACCGCAAGCAGACTACCATCTGGAACTTCGCCAAGCCAAAGCGGAACGCAAACCACCCCACAAGCAAGCCGCTGGATCTACTGAGCTATCCGATCCGGAACTCCACGCAGGAGAACGCCATCGTGCTTGACACCTTTGGCGGATCCGGTTCGACCTTGATGGCCTGTGAGCAGACGAACCGTATCTGCTACATGATGGAGCTTGATGAGAAATATGCTTCAGTAATACTTCGGCGGTATTATCAGGATTTTCCGAATCAACCGATTCTCAGGAACGGAAAGCGGATTGACCCGGAAGTTGAGTTCAAATATCCAGATAAAATATAGCGATTTAATAGATTTTGAAGGCTTGCCGGCGGCAGGTCATTTTTTATGCCTGTTTGGAAGGAGGACGGAGGCTTGCGAAAACTGAAAAAATATACCCCTACACAGTTTATGGCCAAAGACTCCGTCTACGACAAGGACGCTGCAGATTTTGCCGTCAGCTTCATAGAAGCCCTCAAACACACCAAGGGCACATGGGCAGGCAAACCCTTTGAGCTAATTGACTGGCAGGAGCAGATAGTACGGGACCTTTTTGGGATTCTCAAGCCTAACGGTTATCGCCAGTTTAATATGGCATATATTGAACTTCCGAAGAAAATGGGAAAACAGCTCGCTCTAGATACGCCCATTCCAACACCGGAGGGCTGGAGGCAGATGGGGGAACTGAAGCCTGGTGACCGTGTATTTGACGAAAATGGAAAGCCCTGCTATATCCTTGCCCTTAGCGAGATTGATGATTCCGAACAGGCATATAGGCTTACGTTCGGCGACGGCAGTTCCATTATCGCTGGGGCAAGGCACTTGTGGAATGTACAGGTTATCAATAATGGGCGAAAGGAAAAGCAGCTTCAAACACAGCAGATGTATGAGGCCTTTTCTGCTTATCGGGAAAGGCATAAGGATGAGCCCTTTCGTTCCATATACAAAATACCTGTTGCGGACGCTCTAGAGTTGCCGGACGCCGAACTACCGGTAACCCCATATCTTTATGGCTACTGGCTCGGAAACGGATGCGCTACCAGACCGGAGATTACGATTCGAACATGTGATGTTGCCGGCGTCCTCAAGCGGGTACCATATAAGGTTTCATCGTTATGGCACAATATTGGTGACAGTGTAGTTGCCCGCATTCCCCATTTAAAAAACATACTGGTCAAGTCGTTTCATGACAAGCATATACCCAAGGAGTATTTGAGGGCCTCGGAGCATCAGCGTTGGGAGCTTTTACAGGGGCTTATGGATTCCGATGGATGTATTGGTAAGATAAAAGCTCAAAGCACCTACGTCAGCACGGAAAAACAGCTCGCTCTGGATGTGAGAGAACTGCTGTGGAGCCTAGGCATAAAAAATGCAATGACTGTAGGCCCTTCACTCCGTTATGGTGAGCCAACCGGTGCAACCCTGTATACCATCAGATTTACATCATTTACAGACTTGCCTACCAGCGGACTTGCAAGAAAGCTCTGTCGCCGGAAAGATGTGAGCGCCTCACCTACACGCTCCAATTTTCACTACATCCATTCTATAGAGCCTGTAAAAGGGAAAATCCCTATGCGGTGTATACAGGTGAGCTCTCCTTCTCATCAGTATTTAGCGGGGCCTTCTATGGTACCAACTCATAATTCAGAGCTTGCCGCAGCTGTTGCTCTGCTACTCACCTGCGGTGATGGAGAGCAACGAGCAGAGGTATATGGCTGTGCGGCTGATCGTCAGCAGGCCAGTATAGTCTTTGAGGTGGCGGCAGACATGGTTCGGATGTGCCCAGCATTAAGTAAACGGGTGAAGATCCTCGCTTCTTCCAAACGCATTATTTACCTACCTACAAACAGCTTCTATCAGGTGCTTTCAGCGGAGGCGTATTCCAAGCACGGCTTTAACATTCACGGCGTGGTCTTCGACGAGCTGCATACCCAGCCGAACCGCAAGCTGTTTGACGTTATGACAAAAGGCTCCGGTGACGCCCGTATGCAGCCGCTGTATTTCCTTATTACCACAGCCGGTACAGATACACAATCTATCTGTTACGAAACCCATCAGAAAGCGTTAGATATTCTTGAAGGGCGCAAGCACGACCCGACCTTCTATCCGGTCATCTACGGCGCTGCCCAGGACGAGGACTGGACCAACCCTAAGGTGTGGAAAAAAGCAAACCCCTCTCTTGGTATTACAGTTGGTATCGACAAGGTGAAGGCGGCCTGTGAATCGGCAAAGCAGAACCCTGCTGAGGAAAACAGCTTCCGTCAGCTTCGTCTGAACCAGTGGGTCAAGCAAACTGTGCGTTGGATGCCGATGACTAAGTGGGATGCCTGTGCTTTTCCCGTTGATCCAAAAGCTCTGGAGGGGCGCGTGTGTTACGGTGGGCTTGACCTTTCCAGTAGCACAGACATTACTGCATTCGTTTTGGTATTCCCTCCGGAAGATGACGATGACAAATATTCCGTTATGCCTTTCTTCTGGATTCCTGAGGACAATCTAGATCTACGTGTCAGGCGTGATCACGTCAATTATGACCTGTGGGAGAAACAGGGCTTCCTCAAAACTACCGAAGGTAACGTGGTCCACTATGGTTTTATAGAGAGTTTTATTGAGGAGCTCGGCACCAAATACAACATCCGCGAGATCGCCTTCGATCGCTGGGGTGCGGTACAGATGGTGCAAAATCTGGAAGGTTTGGGCTTTACGGTTGTCCCGTTCGGCCAAGGCTTTAAGGATATGTCGCCCCCCACAAAGGAGCTTATGAAGCTGACATTGGAACAGAAAATTGCCCACGGCGGTCACCCGGTCCTCCGTTGGATGATGGATAACATCTTCATTCGTACTGACCCGGCAGGCAATATCAAGCCGGACAAAGAAAAGTCCACAGAAAAGATTGACGGGGCGGTCGCCACCGTTATGGCGCTGGATAGGGCAATACGGTGCGGAAGTGGCGATGGGGCGAGTATCTATGATGAAAGAGGACTGTTGGTGTTATAAGGATTCAGAATGGACTTGAGGAACCATAAAGGCTCTGATTGAATATGGTATATTGCAGTGGCTTTACACATAGGGCACATACCCCAATGAAAGGAGGTGTACCTTATGTGTTGTAGAAGCTACTGCCGTTGCTGGCGGTGTGGCTGGGCCTGGGCCGGTTGTTGCAGGCGCTGGCGCAGTTGTCGTAACCGCTAATTTCCTTTAACATTGCAAATGGAGCACCTGATTTTTGGGTGCTCCGTTTATTTGGAATTCGTACATTATTCATCCTAGTGCTTGTTTAGCAAATGCGTATTTTCTGGGTCCTGATACGTTTTTATAAGGAGGTTTGCTAATTGAACAAATTAACTTCTCTTTTCCACTCCCGGGACAAGCCCCGAAACAGCTTAAACGGCAGCCGGTACAGCTTCTTTTTCGGGGGAACAACGGCCGGGAAACCGGTTAACGAGAACACAGCTATGCAGATGACGGCTGTGTACTCCTGCGTGCGTATCCTGTCGGAGGCAATCGCCGGCCTGCCGCTTCATGTATATAAGTACAACGACAGCGGTGGCAAGGAAAAAGACCTCGCTCACCCTTTATATAGGCTACTCCATGACGAGCCGAACCCTGAGATGACCTCATTTGTGTTTAGAGAAACACTGATGGGTCATCTTCTTTTATGGGGCAACGCCTATGCTCAGGTTATCCGTAATGCGCGTGGTGAGGTGGTGGGGCTGTATCCGCTGATGCCGAACAAGATGACTGTCGACCGAGACAAGAATGGCCGCCTTTACTATTTATACCAACGTAGCTCAGAAGACGCTCCCTCTCTCGGCAAGAACAGTCAGGTCCTTCTTACGCCCACGGATGTACTACATATTCCCGGCCTGGGTTTTGATGGTCTAGTGGGTTATAGCCCAATAGCTATGGCGAAGAACGCTATCGGCCTTGCTATAGCCACAGAGGAGTACGGTGCCAAGTTCTTTGCCAATGGTGCAGCTCCCGGTGGCGTGCTGGAGCACCCGGGTACAATAAAGGACCCACAGAAGGTGAAAGAATCATGGAACTCTGCCTATCAGGGTAGTAGCAATGCACATCGCGTGGCCGTTCTTGAAGAGGGTATGAAGTACCAGCCCATTGGCATCTCGCCCGAGCAGGCACAGTTCCTCGAAACCCGTAAGTTCCAAATTAACGAGATAGCTCGAATTTTCAGAGTCCCGCCACACATGGTGGGCGACCTTGAGAAGTCGAGCTTTTCTAATATAGAGCAGCAATCGCTGGAGTTTGTGAAATACACACTTGATCCGTGGGTGGTCCGCTGGGAGCAGTCTATGTACCGTGTGCTGATCTCAGAAAGCGAGAAAAAGGACCATTACATTAAGTTTAACGTCGATGGGCTGCTACGCGGAGATTACCAAAGCCGTATGAACGGGTATGCAATCGGTATTCAGAATGGTTTCATGTCACCTAATGATGTGAGGATTCTAGAAAACCTCAATCGAATACCCGCAGAGCAGGGTGGCGACCTGTACCTCATAAACGGCGCCATGACAAAGCTCGAGGATGCCGGAGCGTTTGCAGATACATTTAATAATAAGGGGGAGCCAGATGAAAAAACAGAAAAGCAAGCCCGAGCGCCACGCTGAGATCTGTCGTGAGCAGTGACGCAAGAATGAACACAACAACAGGATCGGAGAATTTTTATGGAAGTAATAGCACAGGCGAAAAAACCTAAGTTCCCACAGAAGAAAGTGGATAGATTCTGGAATTGGGCGCGGGATGAAGATACAGGCCAGCGCACCCTTTACCTTGATGGAGTAATCGCCGAAGAGAGCTGGTTTGATGATGACATTACGCCCGCCGCCTTCAAGGCAGACTTGTTTGCCGGCGAGGGAGACATCACCATCTGGCTGAATAGTCCCGGTGGCGACTGTGTAGCCGCAAGCCAGATATACTGCATGCTCATGGACTACCCGGGTAATGTAACAGTCAAGATAGATGGGATCGCAGCTTCGGCGGCAAGCGTTATAGCGATGGCCGGAACTGAGGTGCTGATGTCACCAACCTCACTTATGATGATCCACAATCCCTTGACCGTGGTAATAGGCGACAGTGAGGAAATGCAGAAAGCCATCGCCATGCTCTCTGAGGTAAAAGAGAGCATCATAAACGCCTATGAGATTAA
>Ga0123326_1002216_pt1 | contig 15348 bp, 12 predicted proteins | sample BioC13SIPDNA_FD_89739 | JGI IMG/M metagenome (GOLD analysis project Ga0123326, IMG submission 89739) | Anaerobic biogas reactor microbial communites from Washington, USA - Biogas_R1_A C13 SIP DNA | ecosystem: Engineered > Bioreactor > Anaerobic > Unclassified | place: Washington, USA | collected...
GTTGCAGCATAAGCACAACAAACAGGAGCGTCTTTCCTTTCTTTAAGATATGGTTATTATATCCAGCAATTTACGGTCAGGCAATTCCGTCAGCTTTCTGTCTTTTTAAATCGGCATCAACAGCCTCCCCTAAAAATGGCAATAAAAATCTGCCCGCTATCAATAAAATAATAACGAGCAAGATAATAAATACTGTTCTCTTATGAAATGATCTGCGTGACAATCCCTTACCCTTCCTTTGTTATCATAAATAGTTGACCGCTTCTCGTCTCCTATCACTCCATCGTGGCCTTATAACCCGGAACCCTGGCTCTCATTTTCCGGAAGGGTGGCTTCCGTTCTCCGGAACTATGGCACCGCTGCACCGGAATACTTACAAAGCAACCAACGATTAATATTTAATCTGGGTGGCCTAAATTTTGACCAGTATTTGGCCTAATTTTTCGTTGACATTCACAGGATATCCCCCTGCTTCCCCTATACTTCTGTCCCCAGGCAGCACTTCTTATATTTCTTCCCGCTGCCGCAGGGGCATGGATCATTCCTGCCAACTTTCTTTCCGGTCTTAAAGTCGTAAATATCAGCTTTTTTAAACTTAAAAGGTTGATCAGGAAGTGTTCGTAAATGGTACTTTTCATGTTTCTCAAAAAGCTCTTCAGGTGTATGGCCATTGTTCTCCCATAGCCTGGTGTTATTGGCCAGTTCCATGATCAGCTTAATGACCTCGTTGACCTGCTTTTCACTCTTGAAATCTACACTTCTGGTAGTAAACACCTCAAATACTTCCTGTAACGAAAATTCAAACTGGCATATCCCCTGAACTTCCTCACAGAGCATCTCCGCCGCCAATTCATCACCATCAAAAAAATGCCTGGCTGCATAACTCAGCAATGCCCTGTACTGCTTGGTCACTTCAAAGTAAGAATCTTCTTTATACTTTAGGAGCTCTTCCTGGGCTGGAATATAAAAGGGCTTACCTTTGCGCTGTTTTAGCTGATTCTCGAAGTTGCCAAATACCATGATCGTCTCATGAACGAAATAACTGCCATGAATCTTTACGAAGTTATCAGCTAAATCCTTTGGCCGATCATTCATGATGTCATCAAGGACTATGATATCGATCTTTTCTTCATTTTGCAGGTTAAATATCTCCGCCGCTTTATCCTTATGAACCAGGCCGTAAAGATGGGTCAGAGAAATGATGTAATCGACCATAGTTTTATAAAATAATTGTGATTTTCCAGCTGATATATCCTTTTCATTCATATTTACTCATCCATCCTCCTGTGCCTGTCATCTGCTCGTTCACCTGATCTTCCTCAATTATACCATCCCGGTCCGGCATTCAACTTTGCGATTGGGACCTGTGCCCTATAGGGTATCCCCAGCGTTAAACCTCTCATGCAAAAGGAAGCAAATAAAACGTCCCTCTGCTTCCCCAAAATTTCTACCGCATCACCTAAAATATAACTTAAATACAATAAGTTTAATATTATTAGAAGGATATTCCTCCATTTTGCAGTAATTATATCATAAAGGAGTCGATCATATGCCACATAACAGTATTTTGCCTGAAGCAATCAAGAATAAATATTCAAGAGAAATTACTTTTATCAGAAGCTGTGCTCATACTGGTAAAATTAAAATATCGAATCATTGTTATGAACAAATATCCCAAAGAAATATTCGTGTAAAAGATGTATATAATAGTATAAAGAATGGTGTTATACTAGAAGTCCAGACAAATGAACGCGACACAAAAATTTTGTTTCAAGATTGTTCCAGTCAACCTCCATATTTTTTTGTTTCTGTGGCAGTAAAACCTTCATTGGGTTTATGTGTCACAGCTTATTTACCAGATACCAGCATCTGGCGTTTGGAATCAAATACTCAATGGAGGAGGAAGTAACAAGTGTTTGATGTATGTTATGAATGCGATGGGAAACTAATTGCACAGACAGGTACTGTATTTGGATATTGGGGTAATACCAAAATTGAATTTACAGGACTGCCCAGGTATCAATGCAAGAACTGTAATGAAATTTATTTAGATGAAAAAATCGCAGTATTAACTCAGGAGATAACAAAGGCCTTTAGCGATTTAAATGAAATACCGGAAGTACTGGATATAAGCGATTGTTATGAGACATTAGTGGATCACCTTGACGATGCCTACGACATAATCAAGCAAAAGAAAGTACAAGTAATAAAAGTTAATCAAAACTATATCATCAATTGCAAAGATGTTAATTCATTATTTAATAAAGAAAAGTTGTCTATGGCAGCTCGGAATATTGATCAATTAACACCTGATGTAAAAAAAGAAATAGACCGGTTAGTAAAGCAGGATTAATAAGCGCAAATGATTTAGGGTCTATCCAGTACTTGGTGTAAGTTCAAAATTGATGTAAATATAAGGACGGCGTTCAGCCGTCCGTTTCCTTTCAAATAGTTGACACTTCCCGACTGCCTGCTTGCCTGTGCCCCGAAGGGGTATGCCCAGAATGGGTATACCCAAGTGTTGCACCCATGCACGAGGCAAAAAAGATGTTACCCCTCCGGGGCATACCCTATAGGGCACAGGCAGGCAATTAAGGTACGTCCCCATTTGTCCCCATAAAGCAGGACATAGAAAAGAGAAAATAGAAATAGCATATCAGTACTCACCGCGACTAAACGATGGATGCTGATCAATAATTGCATGGGGAGAGAAATGAGCGGAAAAATCGATTTTGTAATTACCTGGGTCGACGGCAGCGACCCGGCCTGGCAAAAAAGCAGAAACAGTTTCCTGAAAACCGGCGATGAAGATGGTCCCTTCTTATACCGGGATTGGGAGAACCTGCAATACTGGTTTCGGGGCATTGAAAAATATACTCCCTGGGTCAATAAAGTACATTTTGTGACCTGCGGCCATTTGCCCCCCTGGCTTAACACCAGACACCCCCGATTAAATATCGTTAAGCATGAAGATTTTATGCCGGAAAAATACCTGCCCACCTTCAATTCCCATTCCATTGAGATAAATCTGCACCGGATCAAAGGGCTGGAAGAACAATTTGTCTATTTTAATGACGATACCTTTATCATCGATCATATGCAGCCACAGGATTTTTTCAAGCAGGGACTGCCTTGCGCCAGCTCAATAACGTGCAATTTGAGTCCCAGAGATCCCGACGACCCTTTTTGTCACTATCTTATCAATGACCTGGCAATCATAAATCGTCATTTCTCCAAAAGAAATGCGCAGAAAAAGCATTTCCGCAAATGGTTTAGCCCCAAATACGGAAAAATGCTGCTGAGAAATCTTTATTTCGCCCCTATTAGCGGATTTTTTGGCTTCATGACTTTTCATATGCCCAATTCCTATTTGATCTCAACCTTTAAGGAAGTATGGGAAAAAGAATATAAAACTTTGGATGCTGCTGCCGCGCATAAATTCCGCACAATAAGTGATGTGAACCAGTATGTTTTTTCCTATTGGCAGTTTGCCGCGGGGAATTTTTATCCGCGAAAAACTGACTGTGGCCGATTCTTTATTGCCGGAGAAAATGATCAGGAGCTATTGGCAAGTATGTCCTCCCCAAAATGCCAGATGATTTGTATCAACGACAGCAGAGCCGAAATTGATTTTGAAGCAGAAAAAGCCATGATAAAACAGCAATTCAACAAATTGCTGCCGGATAGATCTGCTTTCGAATTATAAGCATAGCAAGGGATAAAATCATTTGATGATATCTTTACCCTGGTTATCAAAAGATGATCGTTTCAATGAAGAAACCATTTTCTTGACTTTAAAAAACGGCCTCCGTAAATATTCGTAATTTTCACGATATCCATCAACCAGGATAAAACCGTCATAGACATTAAAAGTATGGAATCCCATGGTGTAAGGCCAGGTATTCACACCGGACAATGATAGGACTTCCTGCTCTTCGAATTCATTGATCGATAGTCTTTTTACTTCCATGATCCTGATAAAGCGCCCGTACGATTTTTCACAATCCATCACCGGCCTGTATAATTTACCCTGATAACGAAAGAACTGTCCCGCCGGCCGGGCAGATCGGGGATCGATCTTGACCGGATTATTGGCATGGGACTTAAATTCCCCCAGCTGATCAGAAAAATAAATACTGAGTTTGCTGACAGCATCCCGGGTGGTTTTTTTAGTAGTGGCAAAAATCCAATAATGGTCATCATATTGCAGCAAAGTCGGATCTACCAAACCTTCGCCCCATAATTTGATCCGCTGATATCCTGCCTCATCATGAAGCTTTTTATAGGCATATAAAGCACCGCTTTTATATCCTTCCGGTATGATATGATCACCGTAAACGAAAGGATAAGATAAATGATGCTCTTCATCTAATATAATTTCTTTCCTGACCAGCTGCATGGTTTTTTTGTCTACGGTCAAGCAGGTTATCTTCCCCCGGTCATCGTAGAATAAATATTCCTCCGCTAAAATATAATAATACTTATCGTCCTGTCCAAGTAAAAAGGGGTCGGCAAAAAAACGGTCCCGGTATTTATGCTTAAGCCATCGGATTTTTAAATGGCCGGGATCTTGAAAGACTTGATCAATGGAAGACTCCATGATCCCAATATTCCAGGCACCAATTAAAAACTTTTCCTTCATCCCCATTGCCCCACCTCGCAGATTCTATTTTGGATGACACTTGATGATTACTCAGCATCACGATTCAACTATTCTTTTACCATGCAGCCTGCTTCCCGTAGGGGTGGACGACCCTGTCCACCCGGTTTCATATATGATTGCACGTAGGGGAAGATAGCATCTTCCCGTTTCTTTTTAACCATGTTATTTTGCTGGCGGGCGCCTGATAGGTGCCCCTGCGGCGTTGGTTGACCAGGGTATGCCCCTTGTCAACTTTGTCGGAGACGGGTGTTTATTACAAAAGCTTGATCATTTGGGTTCCAAAAAAGAGTTTTTGAATGCATATTAAAAAACTGTACATGAAAAACGTAAAAGTTTGCTTTCTATTGGAATTATTATGTACAAGGAAAAGGGCAGTTTAACTATCTGGACCAACTGCCCCTGTAAAATTACTTGAATTCGAACCAGACCCCCAGTTATAATATTGACCACTTAAATGAATGTAGTTTATCCTCTACTGTATACTCCTGGTTAAACCATACTTTTACTAACTATGAATTCATAGTAGCATTTTCAGTATTTTCACTGTAAACCGTTATTAAATTACCGTTAGCATCTTCGAAGATCATATAGGCTCGCCCATACCAGGTGTCCCCATCGGTCACATTGGTCTTGCGGATATAGAACTGGTCGGTGGAAGCATTGCTGATCTTACCCCGGATCACAGAAGCTGTGTCTACGGTCAATTCCTCACTTAAGGGCGTATCTGATTCCAGTAATAATACTCCGCTTTCTACCAGCGTGTACTCTGCAGGGATATTTCTTATGGCGGTGAACATGATTATTTTATTGCTGTAATCGACAATTACATCAGGAGAGAGCGTGATGAATGGACTATTGTCCAATACCACTTCTTCATCTACAAAGACTGCTGCAAGCGTAGTTGCGTGTTGAGGCATGAAGAAACTGAAGGTGCTCTTGGTACTTACTTTGACATTGTCTTTTTCCCAGTGGCTGAACTTCTGTCCGGCTGGAGCACTATCAGCCACTAACGTTACCGGCCAGTCAAACTGATATTCTCCGCTGGTACCTCCGGTCGATAATGTGCCTCCTGTTACGGTCACCGTGTACTTGGTCGCGGCTCTGGTATAGAGGGCACCGGTAATTATGTTTCCGGTTACATTGGTATAGTCTACATCCCAACCGGTAAAATCATAGCCTGCGATGGTGGGAGAAACCGGCGGGACAGCTGATGCATTTTTAGCTATATTGGTCGATTGCAGGATCTTGCCGCTCTTATCTTTGAAGATTACGTTGAAGTAGGTCGATGCCTCGGTAGGTGCCGGAATAAAGACTGCTTTCACATTGATCCCTGATCCCATGACACTTTCATAAACGGGTTCAGCAGAAACGATGCTGGCTGAATTTACATCTTCCCAGTAAGCAAAGGTGTAATTACTGTCTGCTGCTGCGGTCAGGGTCACCGGAGTGCCTCTAAAATGCAGCAGTTTGTAATTTGCCGACAGGGGGATGGAGTCTCCGTTCAATGTGACGTTCCCTCCGCCGACGGTGGTGACTTCCAGGTATCCCTTCTGCATAGGAACAAATACCGGGGTCAAGGTCATGTCCCGGGTTGCTGTGAAGGTATAGCCAGGAAGAGATGATACCTTGGTCTCTCCCTCATACCAGCCGTCGAAGTTGTAACCGGGATCGGAAACTGCACCCAGGGTCACTGCCGACCCTTCTTCATAGCTACCGGCACCGCTGGTGCTGCCGTTGGGTGCTTCGGTGATGGTTATGGTGTAATCCGGTATTATGGTTACTCTCACTGTATATACTACCGTTGAGTCATCCGAAGCTGTGACAGTATAAGTTACCGGGTCAGTAAAATTCTGGGCTACCCCGGATGAAGGAGAAATACTGGATCCAATATATTCTATATCGGGAGCCAGTGCCGTCACATCTGTTGATTGAGGTACTATCAATGCTATGGTTTTGGCTGATTCATTGATATCGCCAGTAACTTGCGGATCCAGACCAGTAAAGACGAATGAGGTTATTGCTTTACAGGCTATAACTTCAAAAGTCCTACCATACTTCGTAGCATAATCTTTCGCTGTAGATGGATCATATCCTATAATCTTTGTTCGCGTTGGGATTGTGTTTTCATGATCATATATGGTTGTTGTAGCTGACGAAAATGTAGTACTGATTAACCCTGTGCAATCGTAAAAAGCGTATCGGCCAATACTTGTCACACTATCTGGAATGTTAATATTAATTAAACCTCTACAATGAGCGAAAGCCCATGATCTAATATCAGTTACTCCCTCGGGAATAGTAATGCTAGTTAAGCTTGAGCAAAAACTGAAAGCTGATGAGTCTATAAATAATATTCCTTGCGGTACAATAGCATTTTTTAATCCTGTACAACCTTCAAAAGCTCCAGCCGGAATATATGAAAAACCTTGTGGAATAGGAATACTAGTTAATCCCGTACAGTAGGCAAAAATACTTTGGCCGATATTTGTCACACTTTGTGGAATTGTAATACTTGTTAACCCCGAGCATCCTTTAAAAGCTTCTTGTTCGATACTAATAACATTTTGCGGAATGTTAATGCTAGTTAAGCCTGTGCAGTCAGCAAAAGCTCCATAGCCAATCCTTGTCACACCTTGGGGAATGGTAAAATCGGTTAAGCTCGAACAACCTTTAAAAGCTTCATGTTCAATAATAACTACATTTGGCGAAATTATAATGCTAGTTAAGCCTGCACATTCAGCAAATACCCTTGGGCCTAAACTTGTAACACTTTGGGGAATGGTTATACTGGTTAATCCTAGGCAATACTCAAAAGCACTACGTCCGATAGTAGTTAACCCCACCGGAATTGAAATACTAGTCAACCCTGTGCAACCGTTAAAAGCAGCGTCGCCGAGACTTTCAACTTCGTTTGGAAGAGTTACACTAGTTAAACCTGTACACCAACTAAAAGCCGATTTGCCGATACTATTAACCTCTTGCGGAAGAGTTACATTAGTTAAGCCTGTACATTCAGCAAATGTACTTGAGGCAATACCTGTAACGCCTTGGGGAATGGTGATACTGGTTAACCCTGTACATTCTGTAAATGCAGCCTCTCCTATATTGGTAACACTTTGAGGAATGGATATGGTAGTTAAACTTTTGCAACCTTTAAAAGCATATGGTGCTATGTCAACTACGCCTTGCGGAATAGTTAAGCTATTTACACTTATACCCGTAGGGCACTGTATCAATACGGTCATTTCTTTGTTAAATAAGACACCATCTAAGCTTGCAAAGTATGCATTATTTTCATCAACGTTTATACTGACTAAGGATGAGCAATTCGTAAATGCCTGATCTCCGATTATAATTACACTATCCGGGATGCTAATACTATTTAAACTTACACAACTTGCAAAAGCATCATGGTGTATGACACTCAAGCCTTGAGGAATATTAATATTGATTAAACCACTACAAGAATAAAAGGCATTTGGGCCAATATGTGTTATACCCTCTGGCATGTAAATGCTGGTTACGTTAACGCAACCAAAAAATGAATTACCTCCAATACTAACTACAGGAACCCCGCCTAATGAGCTCGGTATTGTAACTGCCCCTCCAGGTCCTGTATATTGAGTGATTTGCGCTTCATCCATGTTTATTATTTGGTATGTATAATTTCCTTCTTGTTCCGCTTTTGCTTGGCTGCTGAAACATAATAGAATGGTCATAATTATTATTGTAAAAATAAACATATTAATTTTACTTTTATTAATAACTCTCATATAATCTCCCATCATCAAAGTAAACTTTGGCATGTTTATTTATGTCTTCTGCCCATTTTATGAACCGATCAGCATTCCACTGGATATATTTCTGGTGCCCTTCCGGCATATGTGCCTCTACGGTGCTGTATTGATCCGGTCTCCCATGCAACTTGCGATGAGAGGCAATGCGATGGTTGTTGTAGAAGACTTCTATGACGTTTCTGGTTACTCGTACATCAACTTTCCGCTTTATGTACTCATAAGGCACTGAGTAATGCATTTTGTCTACTGATATGTGATAATTTAGCTGTACGGTGGCTACTCTCCAGGCAGCCAGCTCGTATGGGGTGGACGGTAGCTGAAGCAACAAGGGTTTTTCTTCCGCAAAGAAAACGCTTTGCCTACACCCCTCTTTTTTTTGAAAAGGGGTTGTATTAAGCTCTTCGAGCTTTTCCCATATGTCATGGTCTAGCTCTTCCAGGGTGAAATATTTTTGTTTCCTAAGCGCTGCGATGATCCATGCAGATACTATGCCCACAGTACCTTCCACACTTGCTTTATCCTTGGGTCTTCTTACCCGGGCTGGTATGACTGCAGTTTGGTAGTGCTCTGACATTTCATGATAAGTCTTGTTGATGACCGGATCATACCAGGAGGTTTTCTCAACACCCGTTTTCAAGTTGTCAGGGACCAGCATTCTGGCTGCTCCTCCAAAATATCTGAACATGTTTACGTGAGCGGTGATCCAGCTTTCCGTATCCTGTGACAGAAAAGCTTCCACGTATGCATATTGGCTGTATGGCAAAACTCCTACAAAGAGATATGCTTTACAAACTTCTCCTGAGATACGGTCTGTCAGCGCCATGGTTTTACCAGCCCAGTCTACTTCGATCTGTTCTGCGGGTTTCCTGGGGATATGCATGGTGGCTCTGGTTTTCTGTGAATATTGCTGATAGTAATGACAGTACTGTGAGTACATGAGGGGAAGTTCCCGGTTGGCTTTACAATCCTCACAATACTCATTCCACAGGAGCCTTAAACTGACTCCTTTTTTCGCCATTTCCTTATGAATGTACTCGTTGTCAGGAAGACGACGGTTCGTAGGGGTGACGGAGTCCGGATAAAATAGTTTGTCCAAGACTGCATCTGTGGTTTCTGGTGTCAGGGGCCAGGCGATGGAGAGTTCTTTTGCTCTTTGCAGTACCTTGGCTACGGTGTTGCGTGAGCAGGAAAGGCTTTCCGCTATTGCCCGCTGACTGATCCCCTGGCAATGTAGCCGGAGGATTTCCCGATATTCGGTCATTTGATGACCTCCTTAGAATGTATTTACACGATAACGTGCATGGCTACATTCTAAAGAATTTTCTTGTGGTTGGCTCTCGTTCCGGAATGGTGGCTCTCATTTTCCGGAACCCTGGCTCTCTCTTACCGGAACTGTGGCTCAGTTTGGTCCGGAATACTCAACAGGCCGCATTGCCTAAGGCATTGGCAATCCAGGTCTTACCGTTCCCGGAGGCACCTTCAAGAATGATGTGATGCCTCTGTTCAATGTATTTACAGGTAGCCAGCCGTAACATCTGTGCTTTATCCAGCTTCCTGTCCGGATAATACTCAATATCTTCAATACATGCTTCCGGGTTTGAAAAACGTGCCATCCTGATGTTTCGGTTCAACCTATTGGATTGACGTTTGGCCCATTCAGCATCCACTATAAGGCCCAATCTTTCTTCGAAGGCAAGACTGCCATAAGTAACAGAATCATTTAGCTGATCTTCAAAAGACTGTGCCATGGCACTAAGCCGCATACTGCGTAAAGTTTCAATCGTAGACTGGTTAATCATTATGGGCACCTCCTTTGAAATAGGATGCACCACGTGTAAATGCATAATGGTTTCCGGCAGAGGAATCATAAGATTCTTCCTTCTTCACTTTATCCTGCCCGGTCTGCAAAATAGTCCTTACGGTTTTGATATTGGGTACCGTAGTATATGAAAGCGCTCTTGTACAGGCATTCTCCAGTCTTTGAAAGGTATATTTGTCTGCCATCCTGGTCAGACTCGCGCAGGATTTGTATCCCTGTTCCGGGACTTTGCCATTTTCCAGAAAAGCTTTCACTACCATAGTGGTATTGGGCCCAACTGTAGCCGCCCATTCAAGGAATGCTTCTTTGCTGTAGGCAAGGTATTTCTTGTGGTTATCTGGCATGTGCTCGCTTTTTACGATCGGAGTATGCTGCTTTTTCTTCAATCTTGGATGTGATGCCACCCTTGCTCCCAGAAAAAACGCTTCCACCGTAGTAGATGTCAGTCTGACTGATACTTCCTGGCCAATTAAATCGAATGGAACAGAATACTTGTTTCTCCCATCAGTTATGAGATAATCATTACGAACGGTGGCAGTTGACCAGACAGCCAGTTCATAGGGGGAAGCAGGCAGCGGTTTCATGAAAGATTTTTCTTCATTTTGAAATGCAGTGAGTCTGCTCCCTTCTCTTTTCTGAAAAGGTTTTGCATTGAATTCCGTTAGTTTTTCCCCAACTGCTTCATTCAACTCCTGGATGCTGAAGAACTTATCATTTCTAAGTGCTGCAATAACCCAGGTAGAGGTATGATTTACCGTACCTTCCACATTTGGTTTGTCCTGAGCAGCTTTTACTCTTGCCGGAATGATGGCGGTATCATAATATTCAGCCATTTCCTGATAACTTCGGTTCAACTGCAGCTCATTCCTGGTATTCTTAATGACACCAGTTTTTAAGTTGTCCGGTACCAGAATACGTGTCACGCCACCGAAATACTGATAAGCATGGACATGTGCCTTGAGCCAGTTTTCGGTTCCGTGATCCAGAAAAGCTTCCACATAGGCGTAGCAACTACAAGGCAGAACAGCTACAAAAAGGTAAGCGTCAATGGTATCTCCAGTGACACTATCATAAATGGTCAATGTATTACCTGCCCAATCGACTTCCATAAGATCCCCAGGTTTACGAGTAATACGCATAGTGGCCTTTGTTACCCGAGCCCAATCTCGATACTTTTCGCAAAATTGTGAGAACTGATAGGGAACCGCATGTTCTGCATGACATACGGCAGCGTATTCTGCCCACAGTAATGTCAAAGTGACTCCAGATCGTGCCAGTTCCTTATGTATGTATTCATAGTCAGGAATCCGACGTGTTCGCATATTTCTTTCTGGATAAAATATATCCTGAATTGCTTGATTGGACAGTTCGTCCGGTAGCGGCCATTCAAGGCCGTGCTGCCCAGCCAGCTTGCAAACAGCACTGATCGTATCTCTGGAACTCTGGATACTTGCAGCAATCTGTCGCTGGCTGTACCCGAGACTATCCAGTCTCAAAATTTCTCGATAATTTACCATTATTATCGACCTCCTATAATGATGTCACACATAAGTGTGCACTTTCATTATAGGAAGAATAAATAGAAATGGGGTTTGTGGCCTACTTTATCGTAGGACTGGCTTTATTATACCGGAACGGTGGCCTTATTTTGTCGTATCCATGGCCTTATCCGATCGTAATACACATGTTGGCCTTTGTTGGCCACCCTTGACAGAAACCAACATAAATGTTAGCATAGAGCAAAAATAAAAACTAAATATGTATGAAAATGATGTTAAATGAGGTCTCAAATGAAAGGAGCGGTTTAATGATTCCAATCGCTTGGAGCGAACCCCAGAACATCTTGATGTCCGTTGGTTTTGCGGCATTGATCCTGATAGTGGGCTGGATTGTCGTCAAGATAATTACATCCAGTGTGAACAAACTGCTGAATAAGAACCGGTTTTTCCAGGATAAAATGACCGCCCAATTGGGTGAAGAGCGTACCCAATCAACAGTGAACCTAATAACCAAAATTATCTATTACATCCTCATGCTTTTCGTCTTAGTTGCAGTCCTGCAAGCCCTCAACCTTTCCGTAGTAACAGAGCCTTTGAATAGGCTACTCAGCGTTACCTTTGCTTATCTACCACAATTATTTGGAGCTGTAATATTACTATTTATAGCCTGGTTTATCGCTACTATCCTCAAACAGGCAATCTTAACGCTGTTTGGTAAGACCAGAATTGATGAAAGACTGGGAGAAGAGATAGATGTCCAAGATGGGAATGTCAAACTAAGTACTACTATCGCAGAATTAGCGTATTGGACTGTTTTCATTCTATTTCTCCCGGCCATCTTGAGCACGCTATCTCTGGATGGGCTGTTAACGCCAATTCAAAACATGGTTAATGCAGTGCTTATGTTTCTCCCCAAACTATTTTCTGCCGCTGTGATTCTTTTTATCGGCTGGTTTATTGCGAAATTATGTAAAAAGATAGTGACCAGTTTTCTCAAAGCAGTTAAAGTCGATGATTTCGGTAGCAAATCCGGTTTGACCACCGAAGAACCTGGCAGAAGTCTTTCCGAGATACTGGGGATGATAGTCTATGTGATTATCCTGATCCCAATAGTCATATCCGCCTTAAATGTACTGAACATTGAGAGTATAGCCCAACCTGCTACGGATATGCTGAGCAGCATATTTACTTTTATTCCTGTATTGTTCTCTGCGTTTCTTATCGTTGCTTTTGCATATTTCATCGGGAAGATGGTAGGAGAACTTGCAACCAGTCTTTTAGGAAGGCTGGGATTTAACAGGGTTCTGCCTTTGGTAGGAATAAAGACGGAGCGGCTAGATATCTCCCGGTTGGCTGGTCAATTAATCATGATCCTGATAGTTCTGGTTGCGGCCATGGAAGCCGCCAATCTCCTTGGCTTTGGCAGGCTATCAGATCTGATCACTGAATTTATTGTTCTGGCAGGAAATGTCCTGGTGGGCGTTGTTATTATAGGTGTGGGCCTATATGTTGGCAACCTGGTCGCAGAACTGATTGAGAAATCTGCGGTGAAAAATGCTCGCACCCTTGGTTTGGCAGCCAAAATTAGCATCCTGGTTTTGACTATCACTATGGGCTTGAGTCAAATGGGTTTGGCTTCCGAAATTATTACCCTAGCCTTTATTTTCCTGGCTGGAGCGTTGGCCATCAGTTTTGCTATTGCTTTCGGTATCGGCGGCAGGGATTTGGCTGCCAGGAAGCTAGCGGAAATTGATGAAAAAATGAAGCACGACGCTTAATTGGGTCAACAGAGGGGCGGCAGACAATGTGAGATCTCCCGATATCCAACTAAAATAAACAGAAAACTACTGATGTCAGGTATTTGAAATGGGGCCAACAGAGGGACGTCCTTATTGTTGGCCTCATTTTTTTATTTTTTAATCATCCTGTTATAATAATAGAAAACTTCGCTCCGCGTTCTTCTGACACTCCGAGTATTTGGGGAAAATATGACGTTGGACAAAATCGCTGCTGCTGATTTTATGACAATTTATGCTCGTGATTTTGGCATTGCAGGGTACAACCTCAACGGTAACAATAGCTTAAGTTTTAGCGAGGCCGCATCAAAGAGAATGCTTGTCAGTAGGGCAATTAAGCAACTTGTACTTGATAGACTTGTATCAGCGATACAAAACCAAAGTGGTTTTACATATGAAATAACAGTACAAGGGGCAGGTGTATGTGATGAGTTGACTTCTGATTATACTGAAGAATATATTGTCATGTCCCAAGCAGTTTGCAAGCATCTTAACGGTAAATCGGAAGTTGAAATCCTCGCAGAAATTAATAAAAGAGCGCTTGGTGGAAAGGAGGAGTGAACATGGCAGAATTTTATATTGAAAAGCTGGTAGTCAAAGGTGCTGGAAAAAAAGATGCTATTGCGGAGTTTGATAGGGAACTCACAATTATATCGGGGCCTTCTAACACTGGTAAGACCACCATCATTCTTTGCATTGATTATATTTTCGGCAGTGATAATCTCCCGTTTGCGAGTACCACGGGTTATGATACTATTATTCTCTTTGTCAGGACCGAGAAAGGCTCGGTTCAATTTACGCGCAAGCTGGAATCGAACAAGATCGATGTGGTTAGTTCTGATGATAGAATCGAAAGTGGTACTTATAAACACAGAATCCCAACGAAATCCATGGAACCTATCAGCAAAGTTTGGCTAACGTTGATTGGTATTGAAGATGACCACGATATAATAGCCAACGAGAATTTTAGGCCTCAGCATCTGACATGGCGTACATTCCTTCCCGCATTCTTAATAAAAGAGCGTCAGATTGAACGTGAGAGTTCTATTCTTATGCCTGAAGGCGGCGCAAAAAGCATACAGGGGCGCACAGCTTTCCTGTCGTCGCTATTATTTTTGATATACGGCAACGACTTCTCTAATTTTGATAAACGGGAAAGCAAAAAAGAGCGCTCTATACGAAAAGCCGCCGTAGAAAAGTATATCAACAAAGAACTTTCTGGCGTTGCAGAACGAAAACAGAGTATCCTTGATATGATTAAGGCATTTGATGGGCTGGACGTCCAAAAAGAAATCGACAGTGTAGTTCAAGCATTATCGGATATTGAAGAAAAAATATCTGCTGCCATGTCAAACAGCCAATCCTTGCTCAACAGCATGATGGTGAAAAAAGCGCGCTTGACAGAATGTCAAATGCTCATATCGCGCTACGCTGCACTAAAAACGCAGTACAGCGCAGATATAAAACGGCTTTCATTTATCGTTGACGGCGAAACCGTTATGCAGTACGTGGAGCATGATGACACCTGCCCGTTTTGCAACGGAAAAATGCCAAAGCAAAAAACCAAATCCTATGTCGATGCTGCTCGCTCCGAGCTTTCAAGGATTGTTGCTCAATATAATGACCTTGCTGGCGCAGAAAAAGATATCGGACAAGCACTAGAAGCGTCAACCCAAAAGGTATGATTATTGTATCAGAATATTCACTGATAGAGAATCCTTTAAAAGGTGTTTTTTGTTAGGAGCAAGGAACAAATTCAATGCCCATGCTGTGA
>Ga0123326_1002218_pt1 | contig 15345 bp, 11 predicted proteins | sample BioC13SIPDNA_FD_89739 | JGI IMG/M metagenome (GOLD analysis project Ga0123326, IMG submission 89739) | Anaerobic biogas reactor microbial communites from Washington, USA - Biogas_R1_A C13 SIP DNA | ecosystem: Engineered > Bioreactor > Anaerobic > Unclassified | place: Washington, USA | collected...
GGTGCTCGACGGCCGGAGCCTGCTCCCCCTGCTGCAACAGACAGGCCGATTCGAGAACCGCGCCCTCTACTGGCACTACCCGCACTACCACCATTCGACGCCCGCCGGCGCGATCCGCGAAGGCGACTGGAAGCTCATCGAATTCTTCGAGAACGGCGTCTCGCAATTGTACAATCTGCGAGACGACATCGGCGAACAGACCGATCTGACCGCCGTGTTTCCTCGAAAGGCGCTGGAGCTTCAGACCCAGTTGACGCTGTGGCGGCGGTCGGTGGGCGCTGCGATGCCCGAACCCAACCCCGACTTCGACCCTGCCCGCCGCGAGGAATGGGGCCGCCACCCCGACCGTAGATAGGCGCCGTTATCGAAATGCGATGTTGAATTGTGGATTGCTGATCCTTCGCATCGGCAACGTCCTTTCTTCCGACCCGCATGTTTTGGCCTATCGGGCGACGGAGCTGTCAGTGGCCGTCCCGGCGCATGTCTCTTCGACCGTACGGATCAGCAATTCCGGGTAATGCGAATCGGGCGAGTAGCGCTCTCGCATCTGGGGCATCTGTAAGAGTTCCTCCGCCAGAATGGTCGCGGAGACCACCTTGGGTTCGTAGGTCTCGATCCGCTCCAGGAAGTCCAGGGGGAATGGCTCCATGGTGCGATAGCTCGCCAGCATCGACTTCTCGCCATAGACGCTGTACCAGAAATACGACACATCCTTGCGGAAGACATTGAATTCGGGCCGACCATCGAGAACATAGTCCGACTCGTCAGTGATCTCCAGAACATGGTCGATCTTCGCCAGCAAGTCCGTATTCGTCTGCCACACAAAAGGTGTGCCGACGATTGAACTGGAATACCAAAGAACTGTAGCCAGAGCGACGCCGATCAACACTCCTGCCTTTCTGCGCTTGTAGAGATAGGCGACCGGGGCCGCGGCTAGCACCGCCAGCAACGGATAGGAATGAATGAGATATTGCGGATATGGCGCACGCACCAAGAAGACGGAAGCAAACAGGCCTGCTCCCAGGAACGCCAGCCTTTTCTGGTTGGGTGTCTTGACAAAGAGAACCAGCCCGGCAAGACACAACGGCCAGAAGAATGCACTTCTCTGCGTCGTGAGACTGTATCCGATCGTCCGGAAAGGAGAGAAACAATTGAGACACTTCGTGTTCAACACCCAGTTGAGTCGATAGTAGCATTCCAGTCCCGCCGTGAGGAATACCGGCAGCAACAGAAGTGTGGCGGTTGCGACCAATACGCTGAGGAACACCAACAGGTCTCGAAGTCGGGTTTCCCGTTTCACCGTGCTGATCAGCAGCACTAGCCCTATGAGAAACCACAGAAACACGGCCTTCTGGAGAAAGGCGAACGAGACGGCCAGGCTGATCGCACTTAAGGCCAGAATCCACGTTCGACGCGTGTCGTAGTACCACAACAACAAAAGAACGGATAGAAGACCAAACAACGTCTGCGGATTATCCGGTCTGATCTCCAGGGCCCGAAACGCGAATTCGTATTTGGTGCACAGCAACAGCATCACGAATAGCGCCGCGCCCTTTCCGTACAGCGAGCGCGCGATCAGCGCCGTGACCGCAAGCACCCCCAACACGCTGACCACCATCATAAGGCGGATCACAAGAAATGTTGCGGTCTTCGCACCGAACAGCCTGATAACGGGCGCCAGGCAGTAGTACCACAGAGGATGATGGTGCTGGAAGAAATCCACGTAGATTGTCTCGCCTTCCTGGATCTTCCAAGCGGTATGCATCGCCTCGATCTCGTCGTGGTCGAGTCGGAACTCCAGGGCCACGTGCACGAGAGTGCCAAGCAATAGAACAAGTATCGCCCACAGCATGACCGTGGGCAGATGTGCAAGGAGTTCTTTCCGACCTTTCGCTCCGACGGTGGTCCTCTCGGGCGAATGGCTCGATGACGTGTTCGTACTGATCATTACAGAGTACTCCTCTTCGTGCTGAAGGCGGCCTGCGGACCCCGATCCCGGCTGACGGCGCCACGCGGCAACGACGCCTTCTGTTTTTCCTCGTGGTACTCCTGCTCTGTGTTGATCTGCCAGAGGACCTCCTTGTCGGACACCCCTTCCAAGACGTTTTGAACGGCCTGCATCGCGGTAAGCATGGAGTGGTCCTGATTGTTGTAGCGGTGCATCCCGTTGCGGCCAATGAGAAACAGGTTGGCAATCTGATCGGTGTAGTGGCGAATCACGTCCAATCGATCATAGGTCCCGAAGTAGGCGGGATAGGCCTTGGGAATGCGGATCACCACGCTGTCCAGAACGCGGTCCGGACGGATCAGGCCGATCCGAACCATTTCCTCGACGGCAAACGCACTCATATCTTCATCCGCCCGGTTCCACAAGGAATCACCTTCCGTGCAGAAATACTCCAATCCGAGCCAGGCCGTATGGGGATCGCGAACCATATAGGGTGACCAGTTGTTGAAGATCTGCAAGCGCCCGAGCTTGACGTCCCGTTCCTGGATGTAGATCCAGTTGTCCGGGATCACCCCATTGACCGTCCGGATGGCGGTGTGATTACCGACCGCCAACTCCTTCGCGAGCAGGCCCACGGTCAGGAAGTCACGGTAGACCAACCCTTCGGCCACTTCCCTGACCTCAGACGGAACGCCTCCATCCATTGCCGCAATGAGGTCGCGGATGGGCATCGACGATAGGACATAATCGCCTTTCAGTTCCAGGTTCTCGCGCGCATCGCCGTGCGTGCAGCGTATACCGGTCACGCGCCCTCCCTGGACCCTGAGGCCCGTCACTTTGTGATTGAGCAGCACTTGGCCGCCCTTCTGGCGAACCTCCTGGGCCACCAGCTCCCAGAGTTGTCCCGGGCCATATTTCGGGTAGAGGAATTGTTCGATCAGACTGGTTTCCGTCCCTTTCTGATCCAGACTGGAATCGCGCGAGACCAGCCGTCGGAGGGCGTGCGCCATGGCCCGAGCGATGGAAAGTCCTTTGATCCGCTGCGCACCCCACTCGGGACTGATTCGGCTGGGCGGCAACCCCCAGACCTTCTCGGTGTAGTCCTTGAAGAACAACTGGTAAAGCTCGCGACCAAACCGGTTGACGATGAAATCCTCCAGAGACCTTTCCGGCTGAATGGGTCGGCAACGCGAGTGCAAATAGCTGATCCCGATACGACCCATGCGAGCCAAGCCAAGGTTTCGCACGGTACCGGCGCTGAGAGAGATCGGATAGTCATAGAACTTCCGCAGGAATAAGATCCGCGAAAGCCGATCCCGGACGAGCATGACGCGGTCCGTGGTCTCAGGGTCGGGCGCGCCGGCCCCTTGTGAAGTAAACACTGGACGCTCACAGAGCCGATAGTCCCGCGCCGGCGCCCCCTGAACTGGCAATATCCCTTTCCACCAGTCCATCACCTTATCGGACCGCGAGAAGAAGCGATGGCCGCCGATGTCGATCCGATTGCCCTTGTAGTTGACCGTCTGCGAGATTCCTCCGATCATCTCCGTTGCCTCCACGACAACCGGAATCACATCGGAATGCCGGAGGAACTCCAGAGCAGCGGTCAACCCCGCCGGCCCAGCGCCAATGATGAGGACAGTAGGTCTGGCCACAAGAGACTCCTACCGAAAGAGAAAATACCTACGCACCAGGAAATTCCACAGAAACACGACACCGGTACTGCCAAGCTTCGAGAACGTATAGTGAAGCCCGACGACATCCGTCAGAAGCCACATCAGGACCTCATTGAACCCCAGGCCCACGAGCCCGATCCCGGCAAAGAGCAGGAATTCCAGCCGCGCGTCCGAGAACGTCCTCTTCTGGAATACCCAGGTCGTGCTCAGCACGTAGTTGGTGGTCAGACCGGCAAGGAATGCGATGGCGGCCGAGACCAGATAATGCAGTCCCACCACCGAGGTCAGCAGTACGAGAGTACCGAAATCCACCACGAAGGCCAGCCCGCCCACCGCTGTGTAACGAAGGATCTGCACCGCCACCCGGTCCGTGGGGTCAAGAACCAGAGAGGTCCAGCGCTGGGGCAACTTGGTCCAGACGCCCGCCCGTTTCCAGGATGGCGCCGCACCCTCCGACTCACCGGCGCATCCGTCGGCTGTCGTCGTTGACTCAAAATCACACATACAGTCTCCGATTACCCGCCCGAGCAGTCAAGTCACGCGGAATCACCCAGCAATCATCGACCGGTCTCGGGCAGAACTTGACTTGAATCCGGCCAACCGTATGCGGACCTTGGGAGCATGGAATGGATGGAAGGTACTTCGGCAACTGCACTTGCACCTGAATCCCGTGCTTGCGACAGAGCCATCATACGACGCCCCGACGTCCCTGCACGCGTCCTGTGCATGGGACCGAAGGCATCCAACTTCGTGGATCCCTTCCACCAAAGCGACAACAGCGTGGACAGAAGCGGACGGATGTGGTAAGAGTGGTGCCTTCGGACAAGATCCTGGGAACCTCTCGTAGGGAATTCGTGCAGATGAACAAGGCATTAGCGGATCTGATCAAGATATCGACGACGACCGGCAAGGACCCTGAACTGGTGCTCGGCGGCGGGGGCAACACATCGGTCAAGACGGCCGACGGCAAGCACATGTACATCAAGGCCAGCGGCACGGCGCTGAAGGACATGAGCGCCGAGCGTGGCTGGCGACGACTGCGGATCGAGTCGGTGCTGTCGATTCTGAGCGACAAGTCTCTGGGGAAGCAGGATGCCATCCGGCGGGAAACGGAGGTCGTCAACCGCCTGCTGCAAAGCTGCGACGACGATGTGACCAGCGGCGCCCGTCCCTCGGTCGAGGCCCATCTGCACGCCCTGCTCGACACCCACGTGATCCATCTGCACCCGCTCGTGGTGGCCGCCTATGTCAGCGCCCGGAACGGGCGAAGAGCGATCGAGAAGCTGTTTGCCGGCGACCGAATCACTCCCCTGTGGGTGCCCTACACCGATCCGGGTTTCATGCTGGCCAAGAAGATCGCCAGGCTCGTCGGCGAGTACGAGCGTGAGCACGGCCGCAAGCCGAACGTCCTGTTTCTGGAGAAGCACGGCTTGTTCGTCACCGCCGGCAGCGCCAACGCCGCCATTCAGATCGTTCGGCATGTCATCGGTCTGTGCACGGACGGGCTCAGACCGATCAAACCCAGCCAGATTCGACTGGCCTCGGCCGAGAGCACCACTGGTACGATGCTGGCGATTCGAAGGGCCGTATTCGAAGCGACAGGGCAATACCTGCCGGTCAGCTATTACCCCGCTCAGCAGGCAGTTGCGTCGTTCATGGTCCACAGACAGGCGGCCAAACTGCTGGCGACCCCTGCGCTGAATCCGGACGAGTTGGTCTACGCCAACGGTTCGGCGATGTGGGTGGAAACGGTCAAAGCAACGGCGATCGCCAGGCGGCTGCGGTCGCTGGCCGAACGCGGGCAGAAGGTCCCGGCAGCATTCGTCGTCAAGGGCCTGGGGTTGTTCGTCGCCGCCGAGAAGAGCGTCGCGGGATTGATCGCCGACATCACCGACACCAGCCTGAAGGTGCGCATGCACGCGGCCCGGATGGGCGGCGTTCTGGCGCTGACCGCACGCGAGCAGGACTTCATCAACAACTGGGAATCGGAGGCGTTTCGCAAGAAACTCGTCAGCAGCGAAGGGCCGGGCGAGCTGGCCAATCGCATCGCCGTCGTGACCGGCGCCGGCAGCGGCCTTGGCAGGAGCATCGCCGTCGGCCTGGCGCGAGCCGGGGCGATGGTGGCACTGGCGGATGTGGATGAACAAGCCGCGATGGAGACCGCCGAGAGGATTGCCGCCGAACGGCCGGCGAGCCAAACGATGGTCGTGCCCTGTAACGTCACCAGCGAGGCCAGCGTGCTGAAGACCTTCGAGGCCCTGCTCGCACACTGGGGCGGCCTGGACATCGTAGTCAATGCCGCCGGTCTGGCGCCGCCTTTCGCACTGGTCGATATGCCGGCCGACAAATGGCGGATGGCCCTTGAAGTCAACCTGACCGGCTATTTCCTCATGGCCCGCCAGGCCGCGCGCATCATGATCCGACAGGGTATCGGGGGCAACATCATCAACCTCAGCTCAAAATCCGGGCTCGACGCCAGCAAGAACAACTCCGCCTACAACGCCACGAAGGCCGGGGAGCTGCACCTGGCCCGGGGCTGGGCCCTCGAACTGGGTGAGCACGGTATCCGCGTCAACTGCGTCGCGCCCGGCAACGTCTTCGAGGGTTCGAAGATATGGAACCCTGAGTACATCAAGGTCTGCGCCAGGAAGTATGGGATTAAACCCGAAGAGGTCATCCCCTACTACGTCGGCAAAACGGCGCTGCGCCGAGAGATCAAGGGCCAAGACATCGCCGACGCGGTGGTGTTTCTCTGTTCCGACAGGGCCCGGACGATCACCGGCCAGGTCCTCGTCGCCGATGCTGGGCAGGTCATGGTCAGGTGAAACACCTGCCGTCGGACCGCGCCGTTGCGCTGCCTGACCTGCCTTTCTTGCCATCGCGCCCGAAAAAGTCCGAAAAGAACACCCCTGTCCGCCCATTTTGCCAAGTTTTCTCTTGACATTCGCGACGCGAGACGGTAATAAGGGGGGCGTAAACTCACATGGTCCTCACGTATGGAGGAGGCCATCCCGAATCGCTCTTGCGGGTCCGGCCACAGGACTGTGTGTTCAAGGAGGAGAGCCTCTGGTTGGAGGCAGAGGCATGGTTGCATACGCACAATGCTTATGGATAGCAGCACTGTCGGCGCCCAGGAGTGCCCCGTTTGCGTCGGGGCCGGCCGGTCAGAGCCCTCTCGGGCTCTCCCACCCGGATGACCGCAGGCTTGGCAATCGCTCGCTGGAACGCCGCGAGAAGGCTTTTTCCGCTCCAACTCCTTCGCCTCGCTACCTTTGCGCTCTCGCTGTCGGCCAGACCCCGTCCTGCATGTCAGAAAGAGACGGCGGCACTCTGGACGGCACAGGCGAGAGATCGACGGAACGACGCCTGACCGAAACTCACGGAAGACACCAATTTCGCTCTCTCTCTTACTTATCTCTCACTCTCCGTTGCGCAGCCCTCCCGTCAGGGTGGCTGGAGGGCTGCGTGACACCTTCGTTCCCGAAGCGCGATGTGCGCATCTCGACGGCGGACCGAGGGCATGACAGCCGGGAGGGTGAAGGGCATCAGAAGCACCGGCCCGAGAGAGAACGAAGTGAGGCAACGCAAGTCGTGCCCACGAATTGTCGGAATCCGAAGAAGGCGTGCAAGGTGCACCCGGAGATCAGTGTCATATTCCCATAGCCCCGCACCGTGGCAATCCAGGGGCCCACAGGGGGCGTTCCCACAAAACGTGGGGCACCTTCTGAGGACCTCGCCTGTTACAGACGATGGCCTTCGTGGCCTCTGGGTTGCCTGTTTTTCTCTTCCCTGCCGTTCCGGACCGCCGCAGGCGACCCTCCTATCACCGGCATCTATGGCGTCGAGGTCATCGGCTCGGCAGGTGGCGGCACCGATCCAACGGGCGTCTCCAGCCGTCCCAATACGGCCAACAGCCGATCGGGGTAGTCTGTCACGATCCCATCGACGCCCAGTTTCACCATCCGGCGCATATCATCGCAGCGGTTCACGGTCCAGACATGGACCTCCATATTTCGTTCGCCGACCATGGCGACAAAATGGGGGGTAACCACCCGACGGCGGCCGTGGTACTCGGGCACCTGTACGGCCTCGGCGGGCGGGCAGTAAGTCCGTCCGAGCCGCAGCAGTCCCAGTGTGTAAAGGGTCCGCACCTCGGCCTCGGCGGCAGCCGTGGCCGCTTCAGGACAGAGGCGACGAAACTCCTGCAAGATGCCCACATCAAACGAGGCGACCAGAACGCATTCCGCCATTCCATAATCGCGGATCAACTGCGCCAAAGGGGCTGCGATAGACGGCCCGCCCGGCTTGATTTCGACGTTCATCGGGGTCTTGGGCAAGGCGGAAAAGATCTCCGCAAGGGTCGGGACGGTCAGGCCGCGTCCTCGAAACGGAAAGCTCTGCCCCTCATCGGCCGTCCAGGTGTAACCGGCGTCGAGCCGGCGGAGTTCCGTCAGTGTGAGATCTCCAACGGCCCCCGTGCCATTCGTCGTCCGGTCCACGGTCGAATCGTGCAGGACAACGATCTCGCCGTCCTTTGTGATTTGAACGTCCATCTCCAGGACATCGACGCCGAGCGCCGCCGCCTGCCGGAAGGCGTACAGGGTGTTTTCCGGCCAGAGACCCGCGCCGCCCCGGTGGGCAATCACAAGAACGTCGTCCCGGTTGAAGAGCGGCTCGGAGGGATTCGGCCTGGCCCAGATGACCAGCAGGCCATAAGCTATGGCCACAACTCCAACCGGAGTGACAAGCAAGAGGAGCGAACTCTTTCGCATTTCCACGCCCTACCGGTCACGCACGGCCCAAAACAACACCTTGGATGCACGCGAAACCGCGAAGGAGGCGGCAGCGACATCGCAGACGTACGAAAGCCGCCAATTTGGATTTGGCCGAGTGCATAGTATACTTTATGTAGCCGTGGGTGCAATGTCGCAGATATCACCATACATGGGCCACTGGACGAACGCAAACAATGGACAAAGAGAAGGCAAGCTTCAAGGTCGGACAACCATCAGACCAGGTCCTCGTCATCACTCTGCCACGCGACCACGGGGACGACGCGTTGCAGATCGCCGCTGATATGGCGAACAGTGAACCGGTCCGACATGTGGTCGTCGATTTCTCTTTCGCTCAGGTGATGACCTCAGGCATGCTCTCGCAACTGATGGTTCTCGAGCGGCAACTTGATGCGTGCGACAGAAAGCTCGTCCTCTGCTCGGTCCCGGACAGCGTCATGCGGTTGTTTCGGTGCGTCGGTCTGTGGGGTTTGTTCCGGTTCGCCGAAGACCGCCAGGCGGCGATGGACTCCCTTGGCGCCGTTTGCGCCAGAGGATCGTAAAGTCCGTGCGGCCCCGGGATCAACAGGACAGCCACTGTTCGAGAATCTCGTCTGTAGCATCGGGCAGCACGCCGACCATCCACGCCAGATCGACCACGGTGAACCGCTTGCGAATCTCGTGCATGTGCAGAACCGCCCCTCTGAGCTGCTCCTTTGAGCATCCGATGTCGGCGGCACCGGTCGCACCGCCGGCCCGTTCGAGCCAGCGGCGAATCGTCTGGGGACGGCGGGATCGTTCGGCCAGCTCGGCCCTCAGCCGGTCCCATGCGTGCCGATCGGCCAGATGACGCCGGGCCGCATCCCAAGCGCCCCTCTTGGCCTCATATTGACCCGCAACGGCCTCGGCAACTGCACCGCCGGACCAGAAACCCGCATCGATCTGCGCTGGCATCGCGCAGAACTCCGGGCCTTCGATCGCCAGAATCCTCTCGTATAGGGCGGCCGAGAGGATCGTGCCAACTCCCACCTGGCGGCCGTGCAGATCGTGTCGATGCCTGCGCACCGAGGCAATCATGTCCAGTGTATGGCTGAGCAGGTGCTCGCCGCCGCTGGCCGGGGCGCTGGTGCCCACCAGTGTCATGGCCACGCCGCTCCAGAATAGCGCCGCAAAGAGCCCCTCCACAGCCGACGCATCCCCTTCTTTGATCTCTTCGGGCCGGTCCAGATAAAGCGGCTCCAGCTCGGACACGATGCCGGCGCAAAAGTCGCAATAGTACTCACCGAACAGCCGGTGATTCATCCACCAATCGGTGTTGCTCTGATGCTTGGCAATCGTATCGCCGAACCCTGCCTGGATCATCTCGTGCGGCGCCCCGGCAATAGTCTGGGGTTCGGCGATCACCGCCACCGGCGGACGGGCCTCAAGCAGGACCTTCACCCCGGCGATGGTCGCGGCGACGTTGGCGGCGGCGTATCCATTCATCGAAGCAGCCGTAGCCACCACAAGATAGGGCATTCCCAGCTCGAACGACGCCCACTTGCACAGATCGTTGACCACCCCGCTGCCGACGGCCACAAGGACCTCGGGCTTGGCCTCTCGCAGTCGGGCGAGCAGCGTCTGGAATGTCGCATCGTCACAGATCGGCGAGCCGAATTCACCGTCGGCGATGATAACCTCGCGTGTATCCTCATACGTTCGCTTCAAGGCCGCCAGCACCCGGCGTCCGCAGACCTCCCACGTGCGCGAATCCGCCACAACCACCGCTCGCACGCAATGGCCGGCACACTGCCGCACGATGTCGGGCAGCCGGTCGATGGCCGCGGCATCGTAGACAAACCGCCGTACCGTCAGATCGTGCGATCGGCCGCAGTCACAGCGAAACTCCGTTCCCAACAATTCCGACAATCCCACGTGCTGCCGCTCCATCCTGTAGATCCCAGTCGATGCCGCCCCCGCCAAGGTCGCCGTCACATGCGGTCGCTGCGGGAGATCGAGATCAGCAGCCAGATGCCGATGACGGCGGCAATGCTGTAGCCGACGATCCCCATCGTTTGCAGCCGGAACAGGCCCAGAACCGTACCCTCCTGCGCGACGAGCATGCTGGAGGCCACCAGCAGCGCCGCCGTAATCAGAGAGAAGCTGATCCGATTGGAGCTGCGGTGGACCGTCTTGATGAGGTTCTCCAGGTGCTCGTGGTGAACGCGGACCTGAAAGCGGCCCTGGCGGAACTTGCTGAGGATCACGTTGACGTCCTCGGGCAGCCGCATCACCAGGTCACCGGCGTCCTGAACCACCTGGCGCATCTGCCGCACCATCCGCTTGGGCTCCAGATCGCGCAGCATCGCCCGTCGCGCGTACGGCTTCATCGCCTCCATGATGTTGAAGTCCGGGTCCAGCGACCGGGCAAACGACTCCACCGTCGCCAGCGTCTTGAGCATCAACGTGAACTGTGCGGGCGATCGGATGTAGTTCGTGCGAAACAGGTCGAATGTCCGGGTCACGACCGTGCCGAACGCGATGCTCTTCAGCGGGAGGTTGCGGTACGTATCGATGAGCTGTTCCATATCGCCGGTCAGTTTGCTGATGTCGGTCCGCTCGTCGGTCATCTCCTCGCGCTCCAGCGAACGGATGACCCGCGAGCTTTCGTTCTCAACGATTGCCAGGACGATCTCGTTGAACAGCCGGCGATACTGGGAACTCATCCGCGCCACCTGTCCGAAGTCGATCGGGGCCAGCACGTTGTCGGGCAGCAGGAAGAAGTTGCCGGGATGGGGATCCGTGTGGAAGAAGCCCAGCTCGAAGATCTGGCGAAGAACGAAATCGGCCCCGCGCTGCGCCACGAGCTTGCAGTCGATGCCGCGCTCGGCGAGCCAGTGCGGGTCGGCGGGCTTGATCCCGTCAATATACTCCATCGTGAGCACCCCGCTGGTGCAGTACTTCTCATAGACCTTCGCGACGTGAATCGTCGGATCGTCCTCGAAGTTTGCGGCGAATCGCTGTTGATTGCGTCGCTCGTCGGCGAGATTCGTTTCCTTGGAGACGGCATCGACGAACTCCTTGACCATCTGCTGAGGATCGATGGTCTCGTGTTCGAAGACGGTGACTTTGAGGATGGCAGTCAACTCTTCGAGGATGTCGCACTCGGCGTGAATGATCTCGACGATGCCCGGACGGCGAACCTTGACGACGACGGAATCACCCTCCTTCGTTGTGGCCCGATGCACCTGTGCAATGCTACCGGCCGCCAGCGGCTCGGGGTCGAAACTGGCGAAGATGTCCTCGAGCTTTCGGTCGAACTGATATTCGAGTTCCGTACGAATCCGCTTGAACTCGTCCGGCTTGACCTGGTCCTGCAAATGCTCGAACTCGTGGACGTAGTCGGCCGGCACGATGTCGGGGCGTGTGCTCAGGAGTTGGCCGAATTTGATGAACGTCGGCCCCATTTCCTCGAGGGCCAACCGCACACGCTGCGGACGGCTCTGCCCGATCGCCGCCCGCTTGACGCGAAGGGGCGCCGCCTTCTCCCCCACACGAACGAGAAAACGGGCCCGCAACGCCTCGGCGACCTCCTCCAGGCCGTACTTCATCAGCACGCCTACGATATGCCGGTAGCGACGCAGCCTGTGCAGCCGACTCCTGAAACGAGGCCGCCAGAAGCTCAACGGACCTACCCCTGTGCGAGCAACTGATCGAGCTTCTGCTCGATCCGCCGGACGTCGTCCTGGGTGGCCAGATGCAGTTTCGTCACCGTCTCCTGCACCTGTTGCGAAATCATCTTCTCCAGTTCCGATCGCGTCCGTTCGGCGCTGTCCATGACCTCCTTGACGAATCCGCTTCGGCCTTCCCTGGCAGCCTTGCCCTTGCTGACGTACTCGTCAAACATCTGCTCCGCTCGCTCGCGGGTCATCGATACGGCTCCCAGCCCGGCCATCATCATCTTGTCCAGCGTCTCAAACATCTCTCGATCCTCCAGATCTATGCTTTCCATTGCGTTGATCCGTCCGATGTTCACGGTCTATCCACGATTATAGGCATCGCGCCCCGCCCGACAAGGAGAATCGTCCCCTGTGCTTCAGGGAATAAGCCCCCTGCACGGATCCGAGAACGACGCTCCGGCCAACGGCCCGATCCCCGGCTCCGCAGGAAGGATCGACAGACACCCCGTTTGCCCCAATCTGCCCTGGCCGAACAAGCCCAGGAGATCTCGGAGAACCCGGTTCGCCCTGCAAGGATGGAGCAAAGACCTCGTCGACGAACGCGATCCCATGTCGGAGAGCATCTGCCTGGGAATCGCGAGACATTCGCGCCCACGCATGTCTTGCGCTTGTGGCTCGGCTTCAAATCATACGTTCCCCGCAAGCGCAAGGGGACCGAGGAATTCCCCCGATCTCCCCTCTTCCCGCAAGCTCCCCGGCGCTGCGACGGAAGAGGCGGACGAACGCGAATGGGACACAACCTGCGGCGTCCCAAACACATGGGCCCGAGAAAATCCCGGCGTAGAGCACAAATTGTCGAACATTCCCCTTGACCGCATACGTATGCGTGATAAGCTTAGTCTTGTCATTTTCTGCGACGCCTGAGAATGGACATTCCCGTCGCGAAGAAAATCCGCCGTTGCATCGAAAGCGAGTGGCAGAACAGGTTTTGTTGCTCTTGTTGGCTTTGCCCAGGGAGGGACAGAGAATGAAGGTAAGGACGCTCATGCTCGGCTGGGAGTTCCCCCCGTTCATCAGTGGCGGGTTGGGAACGGCATGTCTCGGCCTGACCAAGGCGATGGATCGTCTTGGCATGCCCGTCATCTTCGTGCTTCCCAAGGCCAAACCGGTGCATCTGTCCGGCGGTTCGGTCCCCGTTTTCGAGAGTGATTCGCCTGGCGGTTACGCCTTCCGCAACGTGCAGTTCCGACCGGTCGCCGCCGCATTGAACCCCTACGCCACGACGCGATCGGGAACCGTCGCGACGGTGGCGGAGGACCTCACCAAGGCCAATCTGCCCGACGACGACCTCGAATTCGGCGAGCCGGGCAACTATGGTCCCGACATCTATGCAGCGGTGGCCCGCTACGCCCGCAAGGTCCTGACGCTCGGATTGACCGAGCAGTTCGACCTGATCCACGCGCACGACTGGATGACGTTTCCCGCCGGCGTCGCCTTGGCCGCCCAAAGCGGCAAGCCCCTCGTGATCCAGGTCCACTCGACCGAATTCGACCGCAGCGGCGAGCATGTCAACCAGTACGTTTACGACATCGAACGGCACGCTATGCACGCCGCCGCCAGGATCATCGCCGTGAGCAACTACACGCGAAACATCATCATCAGCCGCTACGGCGTGCCGCCCCAGAAGGTCGAGGTGGTCTACAACGGCGTCGAGCACCAGAACGGCAGCTGGTCCGGCCAGCGGCAGACCTGGCCCAGCAAGTCCGATAAGATCGTCCTTTTCCTTGGCCGGATCACCATGCAGAAGGGCCCGGAGTATTTCCTCCACGCCGCCAGGGCCGTGCTGGAGAAGATCGACAACGTCAAGTTCATCATGGCCGGCGACGGCGACATGCTCTACCAGAGCATCGAGCTGGCCGCTCAGCTCGGCATCGGCAACCGGGTCCTGTTCACCCGCTTCCTGCGAGGCGACGACGTTCGCAAGGTCTATCAACTGGCGGACCTCTACGTCATGCCGTCGGTCTCGGAACCATTCGGCATCGCCCCGCTCGAGGCGCTTCAGCACGATGTGCCGGTGCTGCTAAGCAAGCAAAGCGGCATCGCCGAGGCCTTTCGCAACGCCCTGAAGGTGGACTTCTGGGACGTTCAGGAGATGGCAAACAAGATGGTCGCGGTGTTGCGACACCCCCCGCTTCAGGGCGTGCTCCGCAGCGAGGGGCGGCGCGAGGCGCTGAAGTTCCGCTGGGAGGACTCGGCCGCACGGATGAATGAGATCTATCACCAGATGCTGGGCGTCGCATAGGCGAGTCATACAGGGAGAGTGCAATGGCTTCGGTGTGTTTCTACTTTCAGGTTCACCAGCCTCACCGTCTGCGGCACTACACGATCTTCGACAGCGGCACTGACTACTTCGACGCGTACAAGAACGCCGAGATCTGCCGCAAGGTGGCGAAGAAGTGCTATCTGCCGACCAACCGCCTCCTCCTTGAGCTGATCGAGCGCCACGCCGGACAGTTCAAAGTCGCCTTCAGCATCACCGGAACGGCCTTGGAGCAGTTTGCCGACTACGCCCCGGAGGTCCTGGTCGGCTTCCAGCGTCTGGCGGCGACGGGCTGCGTCGAATTCCTGTCCGAGACGTACCACCACAGTCTCAGTTTCCTATTCTCGCCCGACGAGTTCGCCGAGCAGGTCACCGCACACCGAAAGTTGATCCGCGACCTCTTCGGCCAGACGCCTCAGGTCTTCCGCAACACCGAGCTGATCTACAGCAACCAACTGGCCCAGGCCGTCGCCCGAATCGGCGGGTTCAAGGCCATCCTCGCCGAGGGGGCCGACCACATCCTGGGCTATCGAAGCCCCAACTACGTCTATGAGCCCCCGGAGGCACCGGGCCTGAAGCTGCTGCTGAAGAACTACCGGCTCAGCGACGACATCGCCTTCCGCTTCTCCAATCGCCACTGGAGCGAGTGGCCGCTCAGCATCGGCAAGTTCGCTCAGTGGGTCAACGCCGTCAACGGCAATGGGTACGTCGTGAACCTGTTCGTCGATTACGAGACCTTCGGCGAGCACCAGTGGGAGGACACCGGGATCTTCGAGTTTCTTCGCGTCCTGCCGGACGAGATCCTCAAGCATCCCGACAACGACTTCAAGACGCCCGGCGAGGTGGCCGACGCCTATGAGGCGGCCGACGTCGTCGATGTGCCCCACCTGATCAGTTGGGCCGACACGGAGCGCGACCTGTCTGCCTGGCTCGGCAACGCCATGCAGCAGAACGCCATCGCCGAACTGTA
>Ga0123326_1002230_pt1 | contig 15278 bp, 9 predicted proteins | sample BioC13SIPDNA_FD_89739 | JGI IMG/M metagenome (GOLD analysis project Ga0123326, IMG submission 89739) | Anaerobic biogas reactor microbial communites from Washington, USA - Biogas_R1_A C13 SIP DNA | ecosystem: Engineered > Bioreactor > Anaerobic > Unclassified | place: Washington, USA | collected...
AACGGTCGCGGCCGGAGGATCCTTTTTGAAAAGACGGAATCGGCCGGGTCATGACGCGTTCTCGCACAACAGGACGCATTGCGCGATGGCAAGGTTGCCGTCATGCGTCAGGCTGAGGCAGATTTTCGTCCCGCCCAGGCTGAGAAAGCGGGTTCTTGCCAGCCCTGAAAGCTGTGCCTGAGGCTGCCCTGAAGGATCCGGACAGATGGCCAGATCGGTCCAGCGGATGCCGTCTCGGCCGATGCCGCTGCCCAGCGCCTTGGCGATCGCCTCCTTGGCCGCAAAGCGGGCCGCGAGCGATGCGCAGGATGCATCTGACAAGGGCTGCCGCGCGGTGCGGCAGTACGATTGCTCCCCGGCGGTCCAGACCCTATCCAAAAAGGGCTGGCCCAGCCGTTCGACAGCACGGCGAACGCGGTCGATCCGGATCACATCGATGCCACAGCGAATGTCCATCTCCCAAGCCTTTCTGCCCCGGTCTTGCCGCAGGCTCTTATTATCATAACAGATTCCGGCCAATTTTGAACCGTCAGCGCAAAGGCCAGGCGGCTCCTTATGGTATAATATTGATGAGTTTTTTAGCGCGCAATCGCTCACTGACCTGCCGAAGAGGAGCCCTTTATGTATTATCCTTTACGTTTCAAGCCCGTCTATAAAGACTATATCTGGGGCGGACGGTCTCTGGAGGAACTGGGCAAGATGCTGCCCCGGGAAGGCCGGGTCGCCGAAAGCTGGGAAATCTCCGCCCATCCCAACGGGATGTCAGTCGTCAGCAACGGCATGCTGGCCGGCATCAGCCTTGCAGACGCCGGCCGCAAACTCGGCGCAAAGCTGCTGGGCAGCCAAGTGCCTGAGTCCTTCAAGCACCGCTTTCCTCTGTTGGTCAAGCTGATCGACGCCAATGACCGCTTGTCGGTCCAGGTCCATCCTGACGATGCCTACGCCATGCGTCACGAAAACGGCGAAAGCGGCAAAAACGAAATGTGGTACGTGGTTTCCGCCAGGCCTGGCGCGCGCCTGATCGCCGGCCTGGCCCCGGGCGTGACGCGCGACGCTTTCGCGAAAGCGATCGACGACGGCACCTGCCTCGACTTGCTGCACACAATCCCGGTTCAGGCCGGAGATGCGATCAACATACCGGCCGGGCTGGTTCACGCGATCGGCGAAGGCCTTGTCGTGTGCGAAATCCAGCAGAATGCCGACACAACCTACCGTGTTTTCGACTACAACCGCCGGGACAGCAACGGGCAGACCCGTCCGCTTCACGTCGCAAAAGCGCTCGATGTGATCGCTTTCGACCGCCCCGGCCCCGTACCGCTGCTGAGCGGCTTGTTTCTCCGGACAGAAGGCCTGACGCGCCGCATCCTGGTCCTGAACCGCTATTTTCTTGTTGAAGAGCTCCAAGTCAGCGGCCGAGCCGCCTTCTACAGCGACTCCAGCCGTTTCCGAACCCTGACCGTCATCGCAGGCAAGGGCGGCATCGCCTACCGCAGCGAAGCGGGACATCAGCTGTCGGATCCCCTGTTCGCCGGTGACTCGCTCCTGATCCCGGCCAGTCTCGGCGCATGGGAACTGACCGGAAACCTTCGTCTGCTCTCCAGCCAGCCGTCTTTCTTCGCCCGTGACGCGGCCGAATTGGCCAAGTCAGCCGGCCAGGCCGATACCGTCGCCTGGCTGGACCAGGTCGGTTCGTCCGGTCAGATCGGGCTGGATCCGCGGCCGGTCGCCTGACAGACCGTTATCCGCCGCGCCGGCGCCGGTTCAGCGCCAGGCGTACATCCTCGCCAAAAAAGCGATACACAGCAAACCCGCCGACCAGGCGGCTGAGCAGCCGCTCGTCGTAGTGATCGCGCAGTGAGGCCGGATCGACATTGCTGGAGATGATCATCTTCCGGCCCGGCCCCTGCCGGCTGTCGATCACGGCGAGCAGGTCGGCATAGCGGGACGACGCGCCGGATTCCGTGCCCAGATCGTCGATTAATAGCAGACTGCAATTGAGGATGCTGTCCTTCATGGCCAGGCTGTGTTCCAGGCGGATCGGATCGGGACTGTAGCTGGAAAGCAAAATCCGCTGTTCCTGCAGGCTGTCAAACAGCTGGGGCGCGGGCAGATAGAGCACCGAGCGGCCCTGGTCCAGCAACGCCTGGGCGATGCAGGCCATCAGGAAAGTCTTCCCGGTTCCCGGTTTGCCGATGAAAAGCATGCTGCGCGTATCAGGGGCGTCAAACTGCGCCACGAACTGCTCGCTGACACGCTTCAGTCCCAATATCTGCTGGCGGGGCGACAAATCTGACTGGTATAGCGCCGGATTGGCCTGATCTGAGAAGAGCGAGGCGTCAAACGTGTCGAAGCGGAAGCGCTTCAGGCTGTTGAGGTTCGCCTCATCGAAGAGCAGCGGCACCAGCAGCGCCTGGTAGCAACTGCAGCGCTCGCCGTCATGCTCACCTGTATCGTGGCAGATCGGGCACGTGTAGCGCGGCTGGTCAAAATCCGGTGGAATCTGGTGTGCCAGCAGGTAGGCGCTGCGATCTTCCTTCAGCCGGGCCATCCGGGCGCGCGCCGCTTCGGGCCGCCTGGGCTCGATCGCTTCGAGCAGCAGGTCAGCGCCCGCCGCGGCGATCTCCCGGTCGAGCGCCTCAAGGCGCGGATGCTGCTGGTATGCAAAATGGACCGCGCTGTCGCGCGCCAGTTCCGCCCTCAGACGGCGCTGTTCATAGATCCGGTTCATTTCTCTGCCGATCATGCGTTTCACGACCCTTCGTCCTTTCCATCCGGCCCGGACTGGCGCATCAGTTCGGTTAGATCCATCTGCTGCGGCTCACGTTCACCGGTGGGCGACAAAGCCTGTTCATCGGAACTGATGGGTTCGTAGAAACCATCGAGGTACTCCTTGGAATAATCCCGCTGCTCGAAATTGCCCTGGTTGGTGTTTTTGCCGCCGCCTTTGGGCGTCACCTGACGTTCCTTGGCCAGGCGGGCCGCCTTTTCGTCCTCGTAGATTTTGACCGCGTCGAGATCGCGCAGCTGGTGTTCGAACCATTCCTGGAGGATGCGGTCGATGAAAGACAAGTTGGGGTGGTTGAGACGGGTTGTCTTGCGCAAGGCCAAATCGATGATCTCAAAATCGTAGCCGAACACGTCGATCCACCGGGTGATGATCTCGTCGTCATACTCGGTCATCGTTTTGCGCAGTTTTCGGCCGATCTTGCGGCTGAGCTTGCTGATCTTGTCGTGCGCCAGGAAATAGCGGTTCAGGTCGTTAAACGAGACGATGCCGCGCTTGGACCAGTTTTCGGCTACGGCGGCGATGTAGGCCTTGCTGTCGAGCTTGTTGCGCCGGGCACATTCCTGGAACAGGGCGTAGACGACCTCCGGTTCGAATCCGTACCGGTCGAACCAGGCGTCGATCTCACTGTACCACGACGGCGACATCAGGCCCTGGAAGAAGGTCCGGGCGATATCCGCCATCAGCTTCTCCCGCTTGTCGAAGCGTTCGCTGGCCTGCTCCGACTCCTGGGGAAGACTGGCGGTCCTGGGCCGGTAGGTGCGTTCGATCTCAGCGGCTTTGATGTCCGCAACCTCAATGCTGCGCTCCTTGAGGACGATCAGCTCGGCGCCGGCCAGTTCGAGCAGCGCCGCCTTAACCGCGTCCGGCTCCTGTCCCAGCCTCCGGGTCAGATCCTGCTCGGTCAGGCTGCGGCTTGTGCGCGCGGTCAGCAGCAGGAACAGGTAAATCTTAACCGCAAGTCCGCCAAGACCCGGCAAATACTCCAAGATAAATATGTCTGGCACCGCGGTGTCTGAAAGCAACAGTTTCCTGCTTTCATCGATAATCATGTGGCAACCCTTTCCTTTTGGCTGCATCCTGTAACAAGAAACGCGCATCCTTTAAAAAACCCCGCCCTGCAACAGGGCGGGGTTTTATTATAGCATGTTCCGGCTTGCTTGTGCCGGCGTTTCTCAGGCGCCTGTCAGCCTCTTGTAGGATTCGTAACGCTCCTTGGCCGCTTCAGCCGCCTTGGCAAAGATGGCGTCGACCTTTTCGGGCGGATACTTCTTGGCCAGCGCGGAGTAGCGCACCTCGCTCTTGAGGAATGAGGCGAAATCGCCGGTCGGTTCCTTGGAGTCAAGCGTGAAGGGGTTCTTCCCTTCCGCTTTGAGCGCCGGGTTGAATCGGTAGGTATGCCAGTAGCCGACATCGACCGCATCCTTCTCGTGGGCCTGTGCAATCGTGAGGCCGCCGCGGATGCCGTGGTTGATGCAGGGCGAATAGCAGATGACCAGGGAGGGCCCATTCCAGCGTTCCGCCTCCGCCAAGGCGCGCAGGGTCTGGTTCTGGCTGGCACCCATCGCCACCTGGGCGACATAGACGTAGCCGTAGGTCATGGCCATCATGCCGAGATCCTTTTTCTTGATCGCCTTTCCGCCGGCCGCAAACTGGGCGATCGCACCGGTTGGGGTCGACTTGGACGCCTGGCCGCCGGTGTTGGAATACACCTCGGTATCCAGCACGAGCACGTTGACATCCTCGCCGGACGCGAAGACATGGTCCAGTCCGCCGTAACCGATGTCATAGGCCCAGCCGTCGCCGCCGATGATCCAGGTTGAGCGCTTGACAAAATACTGCTTAAGCTCAAGCGTCTTGGCGACCAGCTGGCCGACCTGGCTGTCCGCGCCGTCATAGTTTTTCAGCGCCTCGGCCAGATTGTCGCTGAGCTTGCGGCTCTGCCTGCCGTCTTCCATGTTGTCGAGCCAGGCGCTGACCGGCGCTGCCAGGGCGTCGCCCGGGTTGGCCGCCAGGATATCCTTGAGGTAACCGGCGATGCGCGCGCGCATCTGCTTGACGGCCAGGTGCATGCCCAGGCCATGCTCCGCGTTGTCCTCGAAGAGGGAATTGGCCCAACTCGGCCCATGGCCGCGCTTGTTCAGCGTGTACGGCATGGACGGCGCCGAACCGCCGTAAATCGAGGAACAGCCGGTCGCGTTGGAGATCTGCATGCGGTCGCCGAACAGCTGGGTAACCAGCTTGACATACGGTGTCTCGCCGCAGCCGGCACAGGCGCCGGAGAATTCGAACAGGGGCTGCTCGAACTGGCTGCCCTTGACCGTCTCGACGGACATCGGGTTGGGTTTTTCGGATACGGTCTGCGCATAGTCCCAGTTCGCAACTTCGTCCATATGTTCGCCGATCGGCTGCATGAACAGCGCCTTGCCCTTGGCCGGACAAACTTGCGCACAGGAACCGCAGCCGGTGCAGTCCGCAGCTGAAACCTGGATGCGGTACTGGTACTGGTCGTACGGCTTCATGCCTTTCTTGGTCACGAAGGTCTCGGGCGCCTGGTCCGCTTCCTCCTGCGTGAGCAGGAACGGGCGGATGACCGCGTGCGGGCACACATACGAGCACTGGTTGCACTGGATGCATTTGGCCGCGTCCCAGATCGGGATCTGGACGGCGACCATGCGTTTCTCATACTGGCTGGTTCCCTGCGGGAAAGTGCCGTCCTCACGTCCCTGGAAAGCGCTGACCGGCAGTTCGTCGCCACGCTGCGCATTCATGACATCGGCGACGTCGCGGACAAACTCCGGCACATCGCGCTTAGGCGCAGGCGCATCAGCCGCATCTGCCCACTCGGGCTTGACAGCCACTTCGCGGACTGCGTTGATCCCGGCGTCAACCGCCGCATAGTTCATCTTGATGACATCGTCACCTTTGCTGCCGTAGGACTTGACGATCGCCTTCTTCATGTAGCCGACCGCGTCGTCAACCGGGATGACCTGGGCCAGCTTGAAGAAAGCAGCCTGGCAGATGGTGTTGATCCGGCCGCCAAGCCCGATGTCGGCCGCCAGCGTGACGGCATCGATGGCGTAGAAGCGGATCTTCTTTTTCGCGAGCGCGCGCTTGACTGCCGCGGGCAGCTTCGCCTCGATCTCCTCGTCGCTCCACAAGGTGTTGAGCAGGAAAATGCCGCCGGGCTTGAGGGCGGAGAGCATGTCGTACTTGTCCACGTAGGACTGGTTGTGGCAGGCGACAAAGTCAGCCTTGTTGACCAGGTAGGTGGACTGGATCGGGTTCTTGCCAAAGCGCAGGTCGGAGATCGTCACACCGCCGGACTTCTTCGAGTCGTAGGAGAAATAGGCCTGCACGTACTGGTCGGTGTGGTCGCCGATGATCTTGATCGAGTTCTTGTTGGCACCGACGGTGCCGTCCGAACCAAGACCCCAGAAACGGGCCGCGATTGTGCCTTTGGTGGTGACGTCGACCGAGTCGCCGAGCGGCAGCGAAAGATGGGTCACATCGTCGACGATGCCGATGGTGAAATTGTTCTTCGGCTCGTCTGCGGACAGGTTCGCAAACACAGCGAGGATCTGGTCCGGGGTGGTGTCCTTCGAACCGAGGCCGTAGCGGCCGCCCACGATGACCGGGGCACCGGATTTGCCGGCGTAAGCGGCACAGATATCGAGATAGAGCGGTTCGCCATGGGCGCCGGGCTCCTTGGTGCGGTCGAGAACGGCGATCTTGCGCGCCGTGGCCGGAATGGCCGCGAGCAGGTGCTCGACCGAGAAGGGGCGGTACAGGTGCACCTTGACCATGCCGACTTTCTCGCCTTTGCCCACCAGGTAGTTGATGGTCTCTTCGATCGTCTCGCAGGCGGAGCCCATGCAGATGACAACACGTTCGGCATCCGGTGCGCCGCAATAGTTGAACAGCTTGTAGTCGCGGCCGGTCAGGCTGCTGATCGCCTCGAGGTATTCGGACACGATGGCCGGCAGGGCGTCATAGAAGGGGTTGCTGGCTTCGCGGGCCTGGAAGAAAATGTCCGGGTTCTGGGCCGTGCCGCGCAGTGTCGGATGGTCCGGATTGAGACCGCGGGCGCGAAATGCCTTGACGGCGTCCATATCGACCAGCCCGGCGAGGTCGTCATAATCCATGACCTCAATTTTCTGGATTTCATGCGACGTCCTGAAGCCGTCGAAAAAATGCACGAACGGGACGCGGCCCTTGATCGCGGCCAGGTGGGCAACCGCTGCCAGGTCGGCTGTCTCCTGCACGCTGGAAGAGCAGAGCAGGCCAAAGCCGGTCTGGCGGCAGGCCATCACGTCGGAATGGTCGCCGAAGATGGACAGGGCGTGGCTGGCCAGCGCCCGGGCGGAGACGTGGAAAACGCCAGGCAGCAGTTCGCCGGAGATCTTGTACATGTTGGGGATCATCAGCAGCAGGCCCTGTGACGCCGTATACGTGGTCGTCAGGGCACCGGCGCCCAGCGAGCCGTGAACGACGGCGGACGCGCCGCCCTCGGACTGCATCTCCACTACATTGACGGTCTGGCCGAAAATGTTCTTGCGGCCTTCCTGCGCCCACTGGTCGACATAGTCGGCCATTGGCGAAGACGGCGTAATCGGATAGATGCCGGCCACTTCCGTGAAGGCATACGACGTATAGGCGGCGGCGGTATTGCCGTCTATGGTCATGTACTTGTTCTTTTTTGCCATGGAATTTTCTCCTTATCGTTTCTTGCCCTGGTGGCAATATTGTTGTAGGCCAAACTCGATTATATCACATTGACAAATCACGAGACAACCAGACTTTGACCCGTCATCTCGGCCGGAACCGGCAGGTCCATCAAGCCGAGCATGGTCGGCGCCAGGTCGGCCAGTCGGCCTTCTTTGAGGGTCAGCTGGCCGGCGCCGGCAACGATCAGCTCGACAGGAAGCGTCGTATGGGCCGTAAACGGACCTCCGCTCTCCGGGTCGACCATCTGCTCGGCATTGCCGTGGTCGGCGGTGATCAGGGCGACGCCGCCGGCGGCCAGCACTGCATCCGCGACCTGGCCGACACAGGTGTCGACCGCCTCGACGGCCTTGACAGCCGCGTCGAAAAAGCCGGTGTGGCCGACCATGTCACAGTTGGCGAAATTGAGGATGATGACATCGTACACGCCGGAGCGGACGCGCTTGAACGCCTCTTCGGCAACCGGGTAGGCGCTCATCTCGGGCTGCAGGTCATACGTGGCAACCTTGGGCGACGGGATCAGGCAGCGGTCCTCGCCCGGGTATTCCTTTTCCGCGCCGCCGTTGAAGAAAAACGTGACATGCGGGTATTTCTCCGTTTCGGCGATGCGCAGCTGACGCAGTCCCCGGCTGGCGATGTAGGCGCCAAAAGTATTGTCCAGGCTCTCCGGGCGGTAGGCGACGAGCAGGTTGGTATAGTCGTCGAAGGTCCGGTCGTACTGCGTCATGGTCACATAGGTCAGCGGGAATTGTCCGCAAGGCAGTTTGAAACCGGTAAAATCCGGCTGCATGAACGCCCGCGTGATCTCGCGGGCCCGGTCAGGCCGAAAATTGAAGAAGATGACCGAGTCGTTCGCCTTAATGCGCGCGGTCGGTTCACCCTGGCGCGTGATCACGGTCGGCAGGATAAATTCGTCCATGACACCGGCCGCATACGATGCCTCGATGGCCTGGATCGGATCCTCGGCCATGATGCCTTCACCGCAGGCTATCGCCCGGTAGGCCTTTTCAACCCGGTCCCAGCGGTTGTCGCGGTCCATCGCGTAGTAGCGGCCCATCATGGTGGCCAGCTTCCCGGTTCCGATCGACGCCATTTCCGCCAGAAGTTCGCGCGTGTAGCCGAGCGAGGAGTCCGGCGGCACGTCACGGCCGTCGAAAAAGGCGTGAACATAGACCTGGTCGAGACCGGCTTCTCCGGCCAGCCGCAGCAGGGCGTACAAATGCGTGTTGTGGCTGTGGACGCCGCCGTCGGATAGCAGCCCGTAGAGATGCAGGGCACGGCCGTTCGCGCGGCAGTTGTTGAGCGCTGCCTGGATGGCCGGATTGCGCGCAAAATCGCCTTCCCGGGCGGCTTTGGTGATGCGGGTCAGTTCCTGGTAGACGATCCGGCCGGCGCCGATGTTGGTGTGGCCGACTTCCGAGTTGCCCATCTGCCCGTCGGGCAGTCCGACATCCATGCCGCTGGTCCGGATCAGGGTATGCGGCCAGTTCTGGCGCAGGCGGTCGATGTTCGGCGTCCTGGCGGCCTTGACCGCATTGCCGGCATCGGACGGGTTATAGCCGAATCCGTCCAGAATCAACAGGGCAACGGGTCTTTTTTTCAGTTCAGTCATCGTGTCAGGTCTCCTTCTGGCTCGGGCCATGTGATCCTTGTTTGAAAGAGAGCCGCGCAGGGCGCGTGGCTCTCTTCAACAGATCAGGTTAGGTGTTGCGTCAGGCCTTCCCAGCATGGCAGATCACACTGAATTCGTCCGATTTGAGCGATGCGCCGCCGACCAGGCCGCCGTCGATGTCCGGCTGGCCGAACAGGCCGGCTGCGTTGGCCGCGTTGACAGAGCCGCCGTACAGGACGCGCATGGACGCAGCGACCGCATCGCCGTAAAGGCCGGCGACCGTCTGACGGATCAGGGCGCAGACCTCCTGGGCCTGATCGTCACTGGCCACTTTGCCGGTGCCGATCGCCCAGATCGGCTCGTAGGCGATCGTGATGAATCCGGTTTGTTCGGCGCTGATGCCGTCGAACGCCGCCTTGATCTGGCCGCGGATCCAGTCGAAGGTCTCACCGGCCTCGCGCTGGGCCAGGGATTCGCCGCAGCAGACGATCGGGCGGATGCCGTTGGCTAGAGCTGCCTTGATCTTCTTGTTAACGGCCGCGTCGGTCTCGCCGAAATACTCGCGGCGCTCCGAGTGGCCGATGATAACATAGGACACGCCCATTTCGGCGAGCATCGCCGCCGAGATCTCGCCCGTGTAGGCGCCTTTGTCGGCGTCATAGCAGTTCTGGGCCGCGACTTTGACATTGGTGTAGGCACAGCTTTCAAGAACCGCGGCCAGGGCGGTGAACGGCACGGCGATGACGATCTCGGCCGCGGCATCCACAACAGCTGGCTTGAGGGCGTCAAGCAGCTTGACTGCTTCCGCCGGCGTGCCCTTGTTCATTTTCCAGTTGCCAGCCGCCAGGGTGCGGCGCGGGTTCTTGTCCATCAGGCAGTCGATGCCCGGCAGGATTTTGCCTTCGAGGAACTCGAGCGACGCGCCGCCGCCGGTTGAAATATGGGTGACCTGGTCGGCGAAGCCCAGCAGCTCGACCGCCGCGGCGGAATCACCGCCGCCGATGATCGAGACGGCGCCGGAATCGGCAACCGCGCGGGCCACTTCGCGTGTCCCTTCAGCAAATTTTTCAAACTCGAAGACACCCATCGGGCCGTTCCAGACCACGGTGCCGGCTTCGCGGACAACCGCCGAGAAAGCCTTGACGGCTTCCGGCCCGATGTCCAGGCCCATCCAGCCATCGGGTATCTCCCCGCTGAGAACGACCTTGATTTCGGCGTCAGCCGCGAAACGGTCGGCGATCACCGTATCGACCGGCAGCATCAGCTTGACCTGCTTGGCCTCGGCTTTTTCGAGCAGGCTCTTGGCCAGGTCGATTTTATCGGTCTCGCACAGCGATGCGCCGATGTTCTTGCCCAGGGCCGCGCAGAACGTGTAAGCCATGCCGCCGCCGATGATCAGGGTGTCGACCTTGTCGATCAGGTTCTCGATGACCCCGATCTTGTCGGAGACCTTCTTGCCGCCGAGGATGGCCACGAACGGGCGTTGGGGCTTGTTGAGCGCGTCGCCGAGGTATTCCAGCTCCTTCTTGACCAGGAAGCCGACCACCCGCGGCTTGCCGGCCATCATCTGCGGCACGGTCAGCATGCTGGCGTTGTCGCGGTGGCAGGTGCCGAAGGCGTCGTTGACGTAGACATCCGCCAAAGCCGCCAGTTGCCGACCGAAGGTTTCTTTGGACTGCTTGAGGGCCGGGTCGTCCTTGGCTTTCTTGTCCTTGATCTGCTCGGCGGCGTGGAAGCGGACGTTTTCGAGCAGCAGGCAGTCGCCGTCCTTGAGGCCGGCCACGAGCTTCTCGACCTCGGGCCCGACACAGTCCGGGGCAAAGCCCACCTGCTGACCGAGCAATTCGCCCAGCCGCTTGGCTGCCGGCGCCAGGGTCCACTGCTGGTCGGCTTTACGGTCCTTGCCGTCCGGCCGGCCCAGGTGGCTCATGAGGATCAGCCGGCCGCCGCCCTTGAGCACGCGCTGAATGCTCGGCAAGGCCATCCGGATCCGCCGGTCGTCGGTGATCGCTCCGGTCGCATCCTGCGGCACGTTGAAATCCACCCGCATCAGAACCCGCTTACCCTTCACATCCACGTCTGCGATTGTCTTCTTGGCCATGCTCGATCTACCTTCTCTGTTTGATGAACACTCGGTCCCCGACCAACGGTCCAACATTGTGCCGTCTGGGGCGGCTCAAGTCCAGCCGGCCGCGGGTTGGCAGAACAACCCCGGGCCGTGACAGAATCGGCGGGCTTGGCGTGTCCCATTTCGCTCCGACGAAGCGACGGGCTGTCGCCACGGGTGGAGCGGTGAGACGGCGCAGCCGGCCGACGCGAAACCCGTGGAAACGAGATCCGCCTATTCCTCCGCCCTGCCGGCGGGCCTCCTCCAATCGCACTGTCTCCACGGGTTCCGTTCGCCTGCGGCGACCTCCACCCGTGGCTAACCCCCTTGGCCCCTGTCGGGGCCGGAAGAACGCCAATGCCAGTAGCCTGAGTTGTCACGGAGCCGAGCAACCCGCGTCGGTAGGGAGACTACTCACCCGCCCGCCCATGCTCACGATGTGGTGCAGAGCAGCAACTCGGAAGCATGGGGTGTTCTCGCGACACCGAAAACCGACGAAAAACGGGCCCGCGCCGTCAATCCAGCGGACGGTAACTCACGTCGAGCACGTCCAGGCGTTGCAGGTGTGACGATAGACGGGCCAGGAACGCGTCGTACTGCCGTTGGCCCTTGGGCGACCAGACGACCTCGGCCAGGGCGGCGGCTCGCGGAAAGGCCATGTACTCCAGGTGCCGCGGGTTGGAGATATACTCGGACCAATGCTGCGCCTGGGCGCCGAGGATGTGCTTGGCCTGCTGCTCGTCAAGCTCGGCGGGGATGGGCTCGTATTCGTAGACCTTATGTAACCGCAGGTCGCCGCCGATGGCCAAGGGCTCGGTTTCCCGCGGGCCCTGGCAGTAATCGAAGTAGGTATGGGTGGTCGGGGCCATGACCACGTCGTGGCCGGTCTTGGCTGCGGCGATCCCGCCGGCCTCGCCGCGCCAGGACATGACCGTGGCTCCGGGGGCCAAGCCGCCTTCGAGGATCTCGTCCCAGCCGATAAGCCGTCGGCCGTGCCCGGTGAGGAAGGTATCCATCTGCTTGATGAACCAGCTCTGCAGCTCGGCCTCGCTGGCCAAGCCGAGTTCGCGGATGCGGGCCTGGATGGCCGGGCTGGCTTTCCACTGATCCTTGATGGCCTCGTCACCGCCGACGTGGATGAACTTGCTGGGGAACAGCTCGAGAACCTCGGTGAGCACATCCTGCAGGAAAGCGATGGTCGCGTCGTCGGCGTTGAAGATGTCCGGGCAGACGCCCCACCGCGTCCAAGGCTTAAGCCGCTCGCCGGGATTGCAGCCCAGCTCAGGGTAAGCGGAGATCGCGGCCCGGGCGTGACCGGGCATCTCGATCTCCGGCAGGACGTTGATGTGCCGATCCGCGGCGTAGCGGACGATCTCGCGGATATCGTCCTGGGTGTAAAAACCGCCGTGCGGGCGGCCGTCGAATCGATGCGGCTCCTTGCCGGCATGACCGATCAACGTCTCGTCCCGCCAAGCGCCGATCTCAGTGAGCTTGGGATACTTCTTGATCTCGATCCGCCAGCCCTGGTCGTCGGTCAGGTGCAAGTGCAAGTTGTTGAACTTGTGCAGAGCCATGGCGTCGATGAATCGCAGCACAGCCGACTTGGGTATGAAGTGCCGGGCGGGGTCCACATGCAGTCCTCGCCAAGCGAAGCGCGGATGGTCGGTGATAGCCACGCAAGGCACGGTCCAGGTGATGCCGTCTACGCGGGCTCGGCGGAAGATGGCCGGCGGCAGCAGTTGGCGGAGCGTCTGGCTTGCGTAGAACAAGCCCGCCCGCTTGGCCGCCCGCAGCACGACGCGTTGCCCGTTCACCTCCAGCATATAGCCCTCGTCACCGAGCTTCTTCAACCCGGCATCGAGGATCAGGGCGATGGCTCCATCGCGTGGGGCGGCTCCGTCGGTGATCGGCAAACAGAAACCCATGGCCGGAGCGAGCATCTCCTGCAACATCCGGGCCTCCGTCACCGCCTCGCCCGTGGCGATCAGCGTCGTCGCGGATGTGATCGTGAACCTCCCCGCCGCAGGCTTCACCTCGACCGGCAACGGCACGATCGCCAACCCACTCGCGTGAACCTGTCCAGTCTGCCCCTGCACACCACTCGGCATCATCGTCGCCCCCATCATTGCAGCCAGTACCAGTAATCGAAACATGCTGACCTCCCACCACATTCTCAACAGGTCGCCACCCGACTCTCGCGAAAACCGCAATGCCATCGCCAAGGCTGTAGTCCGGTAGTCGTGAATACCGCGCTTCGTGCCGACGGCCGTGCATGAATGGCAGCACACTCCATCATGGAGGATGATACACGGCTTATGGCAGCAAACAGCATCGTACGAGCCTGCCGGGCCGACGTCCATCATGAGTCCCCGCCAGCCGCAGGTCGAGCAAGCCAAGTCAACCGAGGTGGCGGCCGGGTTCCTTGGCAGTCACGCCCCGCGATCAGCCGCGGGCAAGCTCCTGTAACCGGCGGCACCATCAGAGCCGCGCCCGCCTGCCCTTTGCGTCGCGCAGCGAGGTCAAGGCTCAGGAAGCGGTTCTTCCTCGCCGGAGCTACCGTTCTGTCGCGGTTCTCTTCTGATGAATTGTCGCTGCCTCACGGTCGCGGCTCTGATGGGTACGTCAGAATGAATCTGACGAACGGCAACAAGTTGCCTTGGTCCGGAGAATGGCCCACCGCCGATTCCATCACCGCCTTCATCCGCACCGAGGCACGCCCTCCGGTTGATAGCCAAGCGAATTCGGTTACAATCAGGCAGTGGAGATGAGCACCGTTCCCTTGATTCAAAGAGAACCTATCCATGAAACCTTCGCGTTTTCTGTGTGGGATCGGCGTATTGCTGGCCGTGTGCCTGCTGACCGGCTGCGGCGACAGCGAGAAACTCAAGGCACTGGAAGCCGAGCACGAGGAGCTTCAGAAAGCGCACGGAGCCCTGCAGTCCCAGGAGCTGACGCAGCGGCGAGAGAACGCCCATCTCAAAGAAAGTCTCGAGGAAGCTCGTGAGGAGGCCGCCGAGCTGCGCGAACAGATCGATTCGGCCAAGAGCGACACCGAGAAGGCCGCGGCCTTCGAGGAGGCACTCACCAAGACGCAGTCGGATTTGATCGAAGCCCGGCAAGAAGCACGGGCACTTGAGGAGAAGCTCGCTCTTACGGAGCAGAAGTTGAGCCAGGCTCAAGAGCGTCTGGCGGAAGCCCAACAGAAAGCCGAGACCGCGACGGCCCAGGTGCAGGCGGCAACGCGACAGCTTGAGGAAACGACCTCGAAGCTGGAACCCGTGGCGAGTTCCGCGCCGGCATCGGCGGATGCCGCCTCGGCGTCGACAGAGCGAGTGGCGAGCCCGGCTCCGACGGCCTCCGCGCCATCAACAACCGCACCGGCTCAAGCCAAGGCTGAGCCGGCCAAGGCGAAGCCCGCATCGGTCCAGGTAGCCCGCCGCCTCACCGCTCATGAGGGCAAAGTGCTGGCCCTCGCCTTCGCGCCCGACGGCCAGACGCTCGCCACCGCCGGCGACGACCGCGCGATTCAACTCTGGGACGCTCAAAGCGGCGAGCCCCGCCGTACACTGGCCGGACACACCGAGGAGATCGATGCCGTCGCCTTCGTGCCGGATGGACAGATGCTGGTCAGTAGTGCGGGCCTCAAGAAGCCGACGGTACATGTGTGGGATCTGGCCACCGGCCAAACCGTGCGCACCATCGGGGTTGCCGAGCGGATCTTCGGGCTGGCGTGCTCACCCGACGGCACGAAACTCGCATTGGCGGGCAAAGGCACGAAAGTGGATCTTTGGGATCTGCGCGAGGGTACCCTGATCGCCCAATTCGAGGGCCACAAGCGGTCCGTCTACTGCGTGGCCTTCTCGCCCGATGGGCACATGCTGGCTAGTGCCGGGCAGGATCGCGACATCATCTTGTGGAACGTGCCCAGCGGGCAGGTCATCCGCACCCTGAGCGGATCGCAAGATTACATCTCCTGCCTCGCCTTCTCGCCCGACGGACGAACCCTTGCCAGCGGCGGGTGAGAAGGCGAGGCAGGAGATGTAATCTTG
>Ga0123326_1002233_pt1 | contig 15250 bp, 9 predicted proteins | sample BioC13SIPDNA_FD_89739 | JGI IMG/M metagenome (GOLD analysis project Ga0123326, IMG submission 89739) | Anaerobic biogas reactor microbial communites from Washington, USA - Biogas_R1_A C13 SIP DNA | ecosystem: Engineered > Bioreactor > Anaerobic > Unclassified | place: Washington, USA | collected...
TGGTGCTGGGGCTGGGCGGCGGCGTGATTCCGCGCGAGATGCGGCATTATTTCCCCGATCTTGAAATTGACGTGGTGGATATCGATGCGTCGATTCCGCCGATTGCGACGCGGTTTTTCGGGTTCAAGCCGGATTCAAAGATGAAGGTGCATGTGGATGACGGCCGGATGTTCGTGAAAAAACAGATGCGGCTCAAGTCCCCGCCGAAATATGACATTGTTGTGCTGGACGCCTTCAACGGCGACTATATTCCGTTTCATCTGATGACGCGCGAATTTCTTGAAGAGCTTAAAGGCGTGCTTTCCGATGACGGCGTGGTTGTGGCCAATGTCTTTTTTACCAGCCGTCTCTTCGATGCGGAATTCAAGACGTTTCTGGATGTCTTTGGACGCAGTCAAGCCTATTTCGGCGTCGAGTCCGGCAATGCGATACTGGTCTCGCCCGGCCCGAAAGGTTCGGTCTTGACCGTGCAGGAAGCGGTCGAGCGGTCCGCACGCGTGAAGCAAAAGCTGGGGCTGTCCTTTGATTTGACACAGATTGCACGAATGTTGGCTCCCGATGTAAAGCCTGACCCGCGGGCACAGGTGCTGAAAGACGACGTGGCGCCGGTCAACTGGCTGAGCACCCAGGAGTCGTCCCGTACCAACAGCACACCGTAGTGTCCGTCCAAGTCCGAGCGATTATAGTCGGGCCGGGACGGCACAGATCTGAGCGGTAACCCCGTGTTGCGGTTGGGTTTCCGACATACCGGTTATCGGTGTTGCATGTGCGAAGATACTGGTTTATCTAATTCTCCAGTGTTTTTCCGTCGAGGATGTGCCAGGGAAGGCCGTATTGGTTCAGGTCGGCCATGAAGGGGTCGGGGTCGAACTGTTCCATATTGAAGACGCCCTTGCCGCGCCATTTGTTTTCGAGGATCATCTTGGCCCCGATCATCGCCGGCACGCCCGTGGTGTAGGACACCGCCTGGGCCTTGACTTCCCGGTAACACTCGGCGTGGTCGCAGACGTTGTAGATCATCATCTGTTTGGGCTTCCCGTCCTTGACGCCGTCGAAGATGACGCCGATGCTGGTCTTGCCCTTGTAGTTGACGCCCAGCGAGCCGGGGTCGGGCAGAAGCGCCTTGAGGAACTTGATCGGTACGATTTTGTGGCCTTCATACTCCACCTCGTCGATGCGGGTCATGCCGACGTTCTGCAGCACGCGCAGATGCGTGAGGTATTGCTCGCCGAAGGTCATCCAGAAACGGATGCGCTTAAGCCCCTTGATGTACTTGACCAGTGATTCCAGTTCCTCGTGGTAGAGTACATAGGACGCGCGCGGCCCGACTTCGGGGTAGTCGATGTCTTTCCGGATGCTCATCGGCGGGATCTCGACCCAGCGGCCGTTTTCCCAGTATTTGCCCTTCTGGGTGATCTCGCGAATGTTGATCTCCGGGTTGAAGTTGGTGGCAAACGGATGGCCGTGATCGCCGGCGTTGCAGTCCACGATATCGACATAATGAATCTCGTCGAAGTAATGCTTTTGGGCGTATGCGCAAAAGACATTTGTCACACCCGGGTCAAACCCGCTGCCCAAGAGCGCCATAATCCCCTTGGCTTTGTAGCGGTCCTGATAGGCCCACTGCCATTTGTATTCGAATTTGGCTTCATCCAGCGGCTCGTAATTGGCCGTATCCAGATAATCCACACCCGTCTCCAGGCAGGCGTCCATTATCGGTAGGTCCTGATAGGGCAGGGCGACATTGAGCACCAGATCGGGCGTATGCTTTTTGATGAGGGCGACCATCTGCGGCACATCGTCGGCATCGACGGCCTCGGTAATAATCGGGCGTTTGACATCGGCGGCAATGGCGTCGCATTTGGCCTTCGTCCGGCTGGCCAGTATAATCTGAGAAAACACCTCCGGCACTTGGGCGCACTTTTGAACGACCACATTGCCGACGCCGCCGGCCCCGATAATCAGCACTTTTTTGCTCATTTTGTCTCCAAAACAAAATAAATCATTTTTGTCCACTAATAAAGTTTTTTCAAGACAGCATTATATCGCCAAAACGCATCAGATTAAACATTTTTTGTCGCTTATTATCTCTTTATCCAGCTTTGACTTGCAGGTTGGGCGTTTCGGTGTTATGATCGTATGTAAAGATAGGTCGCGGACCGGCCGCGGTATCTGTGGGGTTTAAACGATATTTTGGAGGTACCTATGTTTGAGACACTGGACAAACTGATGATGGCGGGGATGGGTGCGATGTCGATGACCAAGGAAAAGGCCGAGAAGATTTTTGACGAGGCCGTCAAGAAGGGGATGGCCGAGAAAGAGCATAAGAGCGGATTTGTCAAGGAGATGCTCGACAGCGCCGACAAGGCCCGCAAAGACCTCGAAAAACTCGTTTCCGACCAGATTCACAAGACGCTGAGCGATATGCCATTGGCGACAAAAGACGACATCAAGCGACTTGAACAGAAGATAGACTTGATTCTGGCAAACCGAGGTAATTAACCCTTGACGGGTCTTTATTCCAGTACCCGGCGGACGATAACGCACCTGCGGCGCTATCGTCACATTATGGCTGTACTGATGAAGTACGGCTTTGAGGAAGTTGCCGGCATTTTGGCCCGCCGATTAAAGATTGGTCTGGGGTCGAAGGGGTTGCCGACGACGGCCAGCCAGAGTCTGGCTCAAACCAGTCTGGCCCAGCGAATCCGGATGGCGATGGAGGAACTGGGTCCGACGTTCATCAAGCTGGGGCAGTTGCTGTCCACTCGCCCTGACCTGCTGCCGGTTGAGTACATCGAAGAGCTGGAGCATTTGCAGGATCAGGTCACGCCAGAAAAGATTGAGGTTATTCGGCTGCAAATTCAACATCAGTTAAAGGCAAGCCCGGAGGAGTTATTTGCATCGTTTTCGCCGAATTCGATTGCGGCGGCCAGCATCGCGCAGGTGCATCGCGCCTGCACCAAAGACGGGCAGGAGGTGGTGCTGAAGATCCGCCGGCCGCATATCGTCAAGACGATGCATACCGAGTTGGAGATTCTCGAAGATTTGGCCGGTTTGGTGAAAAAACGCCGTCTGTTCCCGGAGACCATCAACCCGGTCAAAATGGTGCAGGAATTCAGCCAAGCGGTCGCCAAAGAGGCCGATCTGGCCAACGAACGCCGCAATCAGCAACGTTTTATTCGCAACTTTGCCGACGATCCGACGGTGCATGTGCCCCGTGTGTTCACGGAGTACAGCTCCGAAGGGCTGCTGACGATGGAATATATCGACGGCATCAAGCCCAACCAGATCGACAAGCTCAAGGAAGCCGGGCTGGACACTAAAGAGATCGCACGGCGCGGCGCCGATTTTGTGCTCAAGCAGGTCTTTGAGTTCGGGTTTTTTCATACCGATCCGCATCCGGGTAATTTTTTGGTAATGGCGGACAATGTGCTGGCGCCGCTGGATTTCGGGCAGGTCGGACGGCTCACGCAGCGGGATCGGATGCTGTTGCAGTATCTGGTGCTGGCGATTGTCAATGGCGATGCAGACAAGATCGTCAACGGGCTGGAGCGGGCCGAGGTGCTGGAGGATGAGACGGATACTGTGGAGCTGACGCGCGATCTGGAGGAACTGCTGAGCAGCTACGCGAACCTGCCCATCAAGGATATTCCCTTCCGCGAGGCGCTGTCGCGGGTGTTTGATATTATCCGCCTCCATCATATCGCGCCGCCGCGGGATTTTACGCTGATGCTCAAGTGCCTGATGACAATAGAATCGTTTGCCATGGCGCTGGACAGTGAGTTTCAGATTATCGAGAATCTCAAGCCGTATGCCCGCCGGTTTTCGATGGAAGAGGTCAGCCCTACTCGGCTGTTTCGCCAGATGCGCACGGTCGCCCGCGGCGCCGGCAGCCTGGCCACACGGCTGCCGGAAGACGCCTCGGCCATCCTCACCAAATTCCGCCGGGGAAAATTCAAGGTTCACATCCACCACGAGCATCTGGAAGAACTGGAGCAGACGCTGGACAACAGCTCCAACCGCATCTCCTTTTCCGTAATCATTGCCGCGCTGCTGGTCGGGTCGAGCCTGCTGGTCGCGCAGGACGGCACGGTGCTGGGGCTGATTACGCTGGAAGCGTTGGGGATTGTGGGTTATCTGACCGCCACTGCAATCGGCATCTGGCTGGTCATCTCCATCATCCGCAGCCGGAAGTATTGACAGTAAAAAATCGAAATTCAAAGCACGAAATTCGAAACAAATTCTAATCTTCAAAACCCAAAACGATTTGTACAACAAAGTATGAGGCATAAAATTGAACTATGACGTAAACCGCGTGCCCAGTCCGAGTTATTTGATTGATCTGGGGTTGTTGCGGAACAATTTGGAAGTGCTGGCGTCGGTGCAGGAGCGGACGGGGTGTTGGATTTTGCTTGCGCTCAAGGGGTTTGCGGCGTGGAGTACGTTCGGGCTGTGTCGGGAGTATCTGGCGGGGGCGGCGGCCAGCAGTCTGCATGAGGCCAAGCTGGCGCGGGAGTATTTTGACAAGGAAGTGCATCTGTGCGCCCCGGCCTACCGGGACGACGAGATGGACGACTACCTGCGGATTGTCGATCATATTGTGTTCAATTCGTTCAGCCAGTGGCGGCGGTATAAAGACAAGGTGCGGTCGGCGGGTCGCGGCATAGAATGCGGCCTGCGCGTCAATCCGATGCACTCGGAGGTCAAGACGAAGATTTACGACCCGTGCGCCCCCGGCTCGCGGCTGGGGATTCTGCCGGAGTTTTTCAATGCTGATGCGCTGGACGGCATCAACGGCCTGCACTTTCATACCCTGTGCGAACTGAACGCCGACTCGCTGCAGCGGACGCTGCCGGCGGTAGAAAAACACTTCGGCGACATCATCCGGCGGATGGACTGGGTCAACTTCGGCGGCGGCCACCACATCACCCGGCCGGATTATGATGTCGATTTGCTGTGCAGTCTAATCTGCGATTTCAAGACCCGGTATCCCAACCTCAAGGCGATCTATCTGGAACCGGGCGAGGCGATCGCGCTCAATACCGGCGTCTTGGTCGCGACGGTGCTGGATGTCGTGTACAACGCGATGGATATTGCGATTCTGGATACCTCCGCCTCGGCGCACATGCCGGACGTGCTGGAGATGCCGTATCGACCTGCCATCGCCGGGGCGGACGAGCCGGGTAAAAAGCCGCACACGTACCGGCTGGCCGGGCCGACGTGCCTGGCGGGCGATGTCATCGGCGATTATGCGTTCGACGCCCCGCTGAAGGTCGGCGATAAATTGGTGTTCGGCGATATGGCCCACTACACGATGGTCAAGAACACGATGTTCAACGGGATCAATCTTCCAGACATCGTGTTGTACGACCCGGATACAGATCAGTACCGCGTCCAGCGGCACTTTACCTACGAGGATTTCAAGGGCCGACTATCATAAAACAAATTAAAAATCAAAGAGGAAAAACAAAAAATATGGCTGAGCAAAAATCGATGAGCGAGCGGTATCGGGTCGAGCCGGGACAGAAGGTCAAGCTGAGCAAGTGGGATCCGGCCGAGACGGGCGAATTTGACAGCAAGGGCAAGGCCCGTAAGGCGATGCAGAACAATCTGAAGCGGCTGGCGAAGCTGGAATATCTGCTGTATGCCGAGAGCAAGCGGTCGGTGCTGATCGTCCTGCAGGCGATGGACGCCGGCGGCAAGGATGGCACCATCCGCCACGTGATGGGGCCGCTGAACCCGCAAAGCTGCCGGGTGACCTCTTTTAAAGCGCCCAGCGCCGAAGAGTTGTCACGCGATTTTCTCTGGCGCATCCACAAGGCCGTCCCGGCTAAAGGCGAGATCGGAATCTTCAACCGCTCGCACTATGAAGACGTGCTGATTGTGCGGGTCAAGAAGCTGGTCGAAAAGGCCGTCTGGTCCAAACGCTATCGGCAGATCAACGACTTTGAGCGGCTGCTCAGCGAAAACGGCGTGCATATCCTCAAGTTCTTTCTGCATATCAGCAAGGATGAGCAGCTCAAGCGGCTGCAATCGCGGCTGGACGACCCGGACAAAAACTGGAAGATCACGCCCGCCGACGCCGAGGAACGCCAATACTGGGACGACTACGTCGCCGCCTACGAAGACGCCCTGACCCAATGCTCCACGTCGTATGCGCCGTGGCACATCATTCCCGCCGACGCCAAGTGGTACCGCAATTTGGCGATTTCGGAGATACTGGTCGAGGCGTTCGAGGGGTTCGGGATGCAATTCCCCAAACCGGCAGCAGACGTTGCGTCCATCAAGCTGAAGTGATATGCACGCACGTTTTGTTGTGCAAATAGATCGCTTTTGGCAGCAGGAAGACGGCGATTATCTTTGGGAGATTGTGACGGACGGGCCGAAAGGCGTCGTAATCAGTCGGCAGGGGAGGTAGCGTCGCGCGGGCCGGCCAATGACGGGTCGAGGGAGCGAAAGCCCAGCTCCAGTGCGGGTGAATCGGGGCGCAGACGAAAGTCGCGGCCGGCGGCATCTACGAAACGCGGATCCGCGATCCGTGAGTTTCTGTCCTTGCCTGTGGTCTTCCAGTCTTCAAACGTCTTTCCGTTAAACCGCATCTGTTCAGGGGACTGTGTGGGATTATAATAGACATTCCAGTTCATCGTAAAGGTGCTGTCGGTCTTCTGCATCCCGCTGCTCGGGCGATAGTAAAAATCATACGGGACATCGTTCCACTTGTTATCCAGCAGTGTACCCTCTTCGAAATAGACGATGTTGTTTTCAAAGTAGCAGCTCTGGTGCGGTTCGACGATGCTGCGGCTGAGCTGCTGGAGCCGTCCGAACGCAAAGATATTGTTGCGGACGGTAATCTCCTTGGCGTAGTGGATGTTGTAGCCGGCAAACTTGGTATCATAGACGATGTTGTCCTCGACGAGGATATGGCTGGAGCCTTCGTCGTTGTAGATGCCCCAGCCGCCGTACCGATTCGCATCGACATCGTGGATGCGGTTGCCTCGCAGCACCGTGCCGGGCGAGACGCCGAGCGTATAAATTCCGCCCATATCCGACAGCAGCCCTTGCCCGATATGGTGAATGTGGTTGTAGGCAATCACATTATCCCGGCTGATGCTGCGCTGATAGCCCCAGTGCCAACCGACCGAGATGCCCGTATAGAAGCCGTGATGAATCGCGTTGTGCTCGACGGTGTTGCCAAAGGTATGCATCAGGAGCACTCCCACCGCCGAATGATAGACCAGCCCGTATGGCCCGATGCGGTTGTCGGCGATCCGGTTATTTCCCGTGCGCAGCAGCGGGTGGGCGTTTTCGCCGCCCCCATTGACGCGAAAGCCGCCGGCGGCCGTATCGACGATCCGGTTGCGCGTAAACTCATTGTCGGAACAGCCTTCCAGCACCTCCACGGCATAGGTTCCCAGCCGGGCGAAGGAACACCGGTCAAACCGGACGTGCCGGGCGCCTTTGAGGGAGACGGCCGCCGGAACGGTGGTCGAGGCCTGGGCGTTGTTGCAGTCGCCCGGCTTCAACTGCCATTGCGTATGCGCAAACTCAATGTCCTCGAACCGGATATGCTCGACATAGCGCCTGCCGAGGGGGTCGCCTTCGAGTCGCAGCAGCGCCGGGGCAACGGGAGCGATCACCTCGGCGGTCTCCATCGTCTCGCCCGGCAGCGGCCGGTAGTACAGGACGCCTTTGCTCCGGTCAAGATACCACTCGCCGGGTGCATCGAGAGCCTCGAAGAGGTTTTCTACAATATATCTGGCCCCATCGCCGGAAAAGTCGTCGGTAAACCGCTTGCCGGACTTGTGCTGAAAGGTCACGATATGGCTGTCGTCGTTGATGTTTTCAATCGGCAGGTGTGTATCCGTCCAGAAATGATAAACGATGACCTTGGCGTCGGCCAGATGGGTCCAGGCGGGATTCAGATCGCCCGGCCGATAGCCGAACCGCTGCGAAGGAGTGTTGTACGGCACGTTGTCGCCGCCGTCCGGCAAGGCCGCCACGCGAAAAAAGCCCTCGTTCGGCGTGCGGGCGCGAAGGCGGCGCCGGCCGTTGACGAAAAGCTGCGTAAAATACGACTGTCCCGCCGCAACATCGTCCAGGGTGGTCTTCCAGATGTAGTCGTCGTGCTTGACCCAGCCCGTAATCCGCCGCCCGCCGGTGACCAACGCCGTTTCTCCTTCATACGCCCGGACTCTCACAGGCGTCCGTTCCGTCCCCGAATGTTCCGGGCGCAGCACCAGCGGTTCGGTAATCGCATACTCCCCCCCGCGGAGAACTACCGTAACGGCCTGATCCTTTGCCGCCTGCCGCACCTGTTCAAACGCCCGCGCCACCGTCCGCACCGGAGCATCCAGCGTCGTGCCCTGGGCCTGGTCATCGCCTTGCGGCGACACATAAATGACCTGCTCGGCCGCAACAATCCCGAAACCCAGCACCCACAAAATCGCTGTCCATCGCTTCATCGCATTTCACAGGGCGGACACGGCCCACCTCGCCGGGCTGTCAGGGGGCTATTTTCTTGACCACAAAGCCGATAATGACCTGACGATTTATGGAGCTGTTATAGGTCGCGCTGGGAATTTCCGCGACCCCTGAAGCCGCTTTATAGCCTGCCGCTGCGGTGCCTCCGTTCGTCCCGTCGCCAAATTGCTGATCGAAGCCTTCCACAAAATCGTTGTTAAGCGTATAGGAGTTTTGATTGCCGCACGTTACCGCGACAAAAACCAGATCTCCTTCCGCGGTCAAAAGATCAGCGGTCGTAATGGTAGTGCTGCTCGTTGTGTCCGCGGCAGCGCAGTCTCCAAACAAGTTCGTCTGGTCAACGTTTTCGAGGAATACACTGGTATAGACAACGGCGGCGGGCGTGGTATCCCAGACCGGAACGAACATGTTGTCGGTCGCGGCAGCGATCCCGGCCTCATCCAGAATGAACGCTGTAACATTGGCCGTATAGCCTGTGCCGACACTCTGGCCGATGATTGGAGTCATCGCCTGGCCGCCGTATGTGACGGAATTGAGGGTTACCGTTCCGTTGGAATGTTCAGCGTGCGCAAATAACAGCAATGCCCGATTGCTGCCCGGTTCCACATCACGGGTGGTGCCGTCGCTCCAGTCGCCCAGGATGGTCGTATCAGGGATTGGTGCAGCAAGACCAAAATACACATCATCGACCCAGATTTCTGCGTAGGTGGTATCTGTATTCTGTGCCCCGGTGTCGGCTCCGTTTTCATCTAACTCCATCGTAGCGCCTTCTTCAAACCAAAAGGACACGTCCATGGTACCTTCGGAGGCAGTATAGAGGCCTTCCATATATTGCCAGCCGTCGGACTCGTTTACGACAAGTAAATCAACGCCATACCATCGGTTTCCTGCACCTGAGCCGTCAGGCAGATTGTCCCGTTCAATCGTCATCTTAACCGGCGCCAGCCCGTCGGCACCGGCGTTTGTAACCTTAACCCACGCTGAAATATAATAAGTCTGGTTCGCTTGCAGATCGACGAGATCACCTTTTGCTATCTGGATGCCGTGCCAGCGTTGGGTTTTGTTGTAATGGCGTGCACTATATGTCCCGCTGTGGGCATCAGCGATTGTGAGTTCAACAGTCCCGCCGCTGCGGGGTTGCCAGGGGGTAAGAAGTCCACTTCCACTGCCTTCAAAGGTACCGTTGTCCAGCAGGTTTACCGGGAGTGGGGCCTCGTCGGTTGTCGCTGATGCCGGAATGGACCATCCCGTTTCATTTGGAGTTGGATAGGCGTTGTCACGGGCTTTGACCTGGAAGGTGTAGGATGTTTTGGGCTTGAGCTTCGGCGTTGTATAACTCGGGCTTATCTGCCATGTACTGCTAACAGAAGGGTCTGTCGTACATTCGAAATAGTACTCAACGGTCGGACTGACAAGGTCTGTCGCCGTAACTGCCGTCATGGTTATCCTGGTATCAGCGGTTGCGGCAGGTTCGCCGCCGTCGGCCCATTCCATCGGAGTCGGACTCGGGGGGTCAAAATCGGGAACCGGCGGCGTCCATCGCGCTCCGCGAACGTACATTGCGAGGCTGTAGACTCCATTCTGACAGGTCATATAGAGGGTTTTCCCCGCAGATCCTCCGAACGTTACATTGAAGACGTCGGTCGGTGTATCAATAAACTCCAGCAGTTCACCCTGCGGTGAGACAATCCAGACGCCGCCGAAACCGCTGAAGTATAAATTCCCAAACTCATCGATGGTCATGCCGTCGGGGACATTGTTCGGAGAGGGCAGAGTGTCCGGTTTGAAAAATACTGTGCCGGCATCGAGCGTGCCGTCCAGGGCGATATTGAAGACCCGCCATTGACCGTTCCCGCCGCTGCCGCTTTCAGCGACATACAGTTTTTTACCGTTCAGGCTTGCGATAACCCCATTTGGTTTATCCAGGGCGTTATTCACTCGCGTTACGGTGCCATCCGGTTCGAGCAGGAAGATGCCCTGTTGTGCAATTGGAAGCCCGTCCCAGGAAGGTGTTGTGAAGTAAATATTTCCGTTGTCAAGCTGGCAGATATCATTCGGCTTTCCAAACCAAATATCCGGCCATGAGGCAGCGTCCGCCAGGACAATCGGATCGCCCGGTCCGGAGGCATCGATGCGAAGACTTCTTATCTGCTTCGTACTTTCGTCGCACGTGAGCAATCGGCCGTCAATCGATAAAAACGTACCATTGGTCTGAGGCGAAGGATTCAGCCATGCGGTGACATTGCCGGGCGAGTTCAGCCGTAAGATTTGTTGGTAGGTGTAGTTGCTTGCTTTGGAAAAATAAAGCCTATTGTCGCCGGGATTCCAGGTTGGGCCTTCGAAAGTAACCCCCCCGGTCGAGTCCGAGTACGCCACTTCGAGCGTTGCTCCGGGCTGAATCAAATAGGGGACGAAATAGCTGAGCCAGTCCCCGGTCAGAACGTACAGATCCAGCACATTAATAATCCCGTCGGCGGGTATTGAGATGTCACAGGCGGGATTCCAGTTGTCATCGCCGGGCTGACTGTTCCAGGCCGCCGCGAAAATCGCAAAATCTTTCAGGTCTACGGTACCGTCTCTGTACAAATCACCGACGAGCGTCGGGCCGGTCACCAACTCGATGCCGGTTCCGTTAAGCGGGTCGAGATTTCGACTGTATTGTTTGTCAATGGCGTTGTTCCAGTGCTCATGCACACCTAAGCTTTTCGTGAGTCCCCCTGTGTGAGCCGGATCATAGTTTGTTCCGGAAGGCGGATTGGGAATCAGCGCCGCTTCGTGCAGGTAATCGGCGGCGCCGGATTTCTGCGGGTAACTGTTCAAATCATTGGGATTTGAGGGATCTGCGTCCCATTCATAGTCCATGAAATCGAAAGCCACCGAATCGGCCGCAATCGGATCCTGCGACAGGAAGATACTGCTGGGCCAATGGCCATTGAAGGGGGCCATATTCCATCGAATCGGGTGAGAATCCCAGCTTCGGCCGGCGTATAATCCGTCGAGCAGGGTCAGCATGGTTTTGCCTCCAAGCTGCGGATGCCCCAACAAATCAACAATCGCCCGATAGTGCCCCATCCCGGGCCTTTCAGTCGCTCTTGTTAAGTGCATATCATAATACTCCTGGGGACCGCTCCACGCGGTTGGAGCTCTCATCAAAGAACCATAGTGGTTTTTGCCCCCGAGCGTAATGCCGCCGTCATTATGGCTTTTCAGAATAGGGCAGTTAATAAAGTAATCCGCCTGTGCAAAATGCGTCGGGATATAATCCGTCTTAGTCTCTGTGTGGTGAGAGGGATCAGGATCGCTCCAATAGAAAGGAGCCGTGGGATCACCGGAGACCTCTACTCGGCCGTATTCATCATAACCGTACGACGACAAATACACAACTCCCGGACACGCGGCTGACACCATGTCGTACCAATAATTGGCGATTCCTCCCTGGGGATCACCAATGCTGATATCTCCGGGATTTACACCTACGACATCTGTCAGTTGCTTAAGAAGGGCTATCACAAGCTGAGGGGCGTTATCAATCTGGTCATAACGATCCGAAGGTTTTCTTCCGCCATTCCCCATCGTCAATACACTATTAATTTTGATCGCGATTTTTTGACCGGGTGTGTAGCCGACGTACCCTCGACCCATTTGATGGTTAAACTGTTTAAAGATCGCATCCCAGGCCAGAGCGTCCGTATTCTTCCCTGTCAGGGCTTGCAGTGCATTCGAGAGCATGTTGCTCACAACGACCGGGTCTGTGCTGACGTCCTCGTACCAGTATGGGGGTCTTGTATTGCCGTCATCCCCAAGCCAGTTGGCCGCAGCCGGGTCATGAATCCATGCGACACGTCCCGGAAAGATGCCTTTTCCCTGGCCCATCGGTTCGTTGGCTACAATCGGCTCATGGGCATAGGCGACCTGCTGGTCAGAATGGTTCATCGCCATCCAGAGAAATGTGACACTCACTGCTATAAACGCCGCGGCCAGAACTTTCCGTCCCTGTGCACGCAGAAGAATGGCTTTGCGAAGAACGGTAACGGAACCGGCCAGACCAATCAGCCAGATCACAAAGGCCGACGCCAGGGGAAAGGCCGCACGTTGACACGGGTATGTTGCTCGCGATGGCTTTGGGATGACGCGGATTAAAAACCAGAGTAATGCAAACATCCCCGTAATGGGAAACAGCCATTTTAGCCAGGGGATGGTTTTTTTTGTGTGAGTGGTTTCGTCTGTGTGAGACATGGACGATGTATGTTTGTCGTTTGAAACCATATTTGTGACCCTTTCTCTTACTCTGGTCTGCTTCAGCGGTGTCAACACATCTTCTTTAGCGGCAAATGAAGCAAACGGGATTAATGTTTGCACCTTTTAATTGACCACACTTTACGACGATTCAACACAACGGCAAACAAGATAAATATGTTTGTCGTCTCAATTCAGAACGTAACCCCACGGTGATCCTGTATAAACAACCCCTTGGTCTGACAAAAACAAGCTCAAGAACAAGCTCAAGGTCATCGCGGCCTTCACTAATATAATCAGTTATAATCAGTGAAAACTTAACCTTATTATAAACAACACAAAGAAAATGGTCAAGTAAAAAATAAGAAATTTTGAGACGGTGTGTATACATATCGCTTTGTATTCAGTTTAAGGATAGAAGATGTACTCTTTAATTAATTTACGCAAAACAAACACAACACCCACAAGTGGTATCGGAGTGTAAAAACAGTTGCAACGAGTTTGTCAGTTGCTATAATCGGCCAACCGTCGGCGGCGGCACAGGCTTGGGCCGACAAGACAATTGCGTCTCGTTTTTGAGACTGCGTTTTTTCATAATTTATTTAGAATTCAGTACATAGGATTTACTTTGCGGCTCTGCCGCGATGAGGAGATGTTATAATGCATGATATTATGCCGATTTCGCAGACGGGAAGTGAAAAGCTCCGGGAAGAGCTTGGCGAACTGGAACAGGAAGTGGTCCTGGTCCGCCAGCGCGTGGCCGAGGCCCGTGAACAGGGCGACCTGCGCGAAAACGGCGAATACATCTACGGCCGCCAGCAGTTGGGCTTTATCGAAGGCCGCATGGCCGAAATCCGCGGCAAACTGAACTATTCCGAGACCATTGATTGCACCCAGGTTCCCTGCGACAAGGCCGGGTTCGGCACCGTGGTCACGCTGCGCGACCTGGAGACCCAAAAAAAGACCGTCTATCACCTGCTCGGCCCCTACGACGCCGACCTGACCGACGACAGCATTTCCATCCTTTCGCCCATCGGCGACGCGCTGCTCGGCCTGACCCCCGGCGACAAAGTCTCGGTCAACATCCCCCGCGGCCTCATCCATTTCGAACTGCTCGAAATCACCCCGTCCCCCATCAAATAACGCATCCCCGGCCAAGGGCTGCGGAACTGTATGAATGGTCGTGGGCATAATACCGCATCGTCAGCGGCATTCCTGCAAGGTGTGTATTCCGAATCAAGACCTCGTCAATATAGTTGCCGTAGGTGTACCACTGGCGGCACGTCGTATCGTCGGTGTATTCGGCCGGAATCTGCCACTGGTCGTTATTAACGAATCGTGTTGTCTTTTCAGGCCTGTTCAATATCGTCAATCTTTTTGATTGGTCGGATAAAGCATCCGAACTCGTTTCATTTTCCCAATAATGAAAAGCATACAATAGATACAAAAATCGCGGCGGTAATTAAAATCGCCAAAACCCAAACAGTTGCCGCCCTTAAAAGGAAAGGTTCTTTTTCATGACAGAGCTTTCCTTTGACATTTGAGCCATCGGAAATTACCCTTACTTGATGTCTTCCTTTCAAACGAACGATCACCGTCAGAATAACAAATAATACGGCTGAAAATAACCCGAGGATATTACACATCCTCAGGGCATAATGACCTGACAGGTCTTCTCCTGAAAAATAATTAATCGAAATCTCCTCTTGAAAAGGAATTTCCTGCCGCAGAGCTGAGTAAAAATATCTATCATAAGCCTTTGATATTATTGGGAGCACACAGAAATATGCTAAAAAAACTCCCAAGAGAACTGCTCTTAAATTATTCATAAACAAATCTCCAGTAGACCCTCGCTTGTTACTCGCATTTTAATAATCTCCGTAGTCAATCTCTATTGAACCTTCAGGGCAAAAGTCGCAATCGGTTTCGAATGTTGCTAATTTAAAATTTTTCATCTCATCCAAATACCACCATGCAAATGCCGCCGCATCAGCCGCTGTTTCTGCAGTAAGACAAGCTGCGTATGCTCCGACCCAGCCTACCCCACCAGGGCCCAAACACGCCGCTTGGCATGCTTGTTTAAGCACAGGAATATGTGGACAATCATCAAAGCACCCTGCAAGTGCTGCGTCAGCAGCTGCCCTACAAGCATCACCAGCTTCGTGAGAGGCAGCTAATAAATATTTAAAGTGTTCCCTAGAGGAATTGGCTAACTTATCATAACGATCATTGTCCAAACACGTTGCCAAACCGGAAGGATCTTTTAGATTTATGGCATTGTTATTAACATACGAATAAACATTCATACCGGTTTTCATTTGGAAAAGAGGGGAATTCTTAAAAAATAAATTGGATGGACTCAGCCCCAACGGATCATGCTGCATAAAGCGTCCCAGTTGGGGGCTGTAGTCGCGGTGGCGGTAGTGCATGTGGTGGAGGGTGCCGTTGTCGAGGATGTCCAGTTGGCGGCCGGTGAACGTGTATGGGTTGCCGTGCTGGGAAGAGGTTAGAGGGGAGAAGTTAGAGGTTAGAA
>Ga0123326_1002264_pt1 | contig 15055 bp, 13 predicted proteins | sample BioC13SIPDNA_FD_89739 | JGI IMG/M metagenome (GOLD analysis project Ga0123326, IMG submission 89739) | Anaerobic biogas reactor microbial communites from Washington, USA - Biogas_R1_A C13 SIP DNA | ecosystem: Engineered > Bioreactor > Anaerobic > Unclassified | place: Washington, USA | collected...
AGCAACTGCCATGGTACATAAACCGTAAACGTGGGTTAGCGGTAAAACTACCAGCAGGTTTATCTTATCTATCAGCCTGCTGCCATCACTGCCAATCAAGCCCATCACCTGTATATCCGAATATCCCTCCATGTATAGGTTGATATGGCTCAGGATAACTCCTTTGGGTGTTCCGGTTGTACCCGATGTATATATAACAGCTGCATCGGCATCATCCGGACGGTCAACCATAATCAGCTCATCATCCTCGGCATAGCATTCCCCGATGGGGATAAAGACCCCCCCCGGGTCTTCCCCCACCACGATTACAAGCAATTCTGCCGCAGCAAGCTTCAGTGCCTGGCGAACCGTTTCCGCCAGCCGCGCCGAACATATTATCATGGCTACTTCACTGTGATCAATAATATAGGCCAGTTCCTGCGCGCCCAGTTGCGGATTAACCGGTACCACTATCGCCCCGGCCCGCAGAATAGCGTAATAACTGATTAACACCTCGGGCGTGTTATGGAGAAATACCAACACCCGCTCATCCTTTTGCAGGCCTCTTTGCTGCAAACCATGCCCGAGACGATTCGAAAACCGCTCCAATTCAACGTTGGTATATTCCCGACCATTAAACTTCAGGAAAACGTACTCACCATATTTACTGATATTATCCAGTGCCAGGCGTACAACATTCACTTTAATTCACCCTAATTATTTTTTTCCCACAACTCATACCATATGTTTTTATCATACAACGGACCAGCTTTTTTGACATCTCCATCAACTGTTTTAAACATCATAATCTTATCAAAAGCAGTAGTTGGCTGGCGGAGTCGGCGCAGATATTCCAGCGGATTCAGACATTCGGGAGCAATAACCCCTTTGGTATTGGCTTGCCCGTCCAGCAGCATTTCAACTCCAACCGCTGCTGAATTGCCTGTATACTCCTCCATCTCGCCATAACTAGACAGGTAGTAAGTATAAACTACATTGCTGTCTCCTTTTTTGCCCTTTACCTCAATACAGGTCGCCATTTTGGAAGGCTCCGTATCCGGCGGCAATACCACCTTCCATACTCTAAACATCGCCTCAAAAAAGTCCAGCGGGGCTACCATTTCGCCCTTGAAGGGGATTGGCTGCTCACTGGTAAAACCGGCCGCTACCAGTACTCTGAACAAGTCATTTTTATCCTTCGGCCAGATAGCACCGCGGTTGGTAACGGTCTTGACCCCGGGAATGAATTTACCCAAGGTAACCGGTTCCGGATGACCGATATGAAATACTTCATATTCACCAAACGGCTGCGGAAAATTAATTACGCAGGCACCATCCTGCTGACACGGCATGATAAACTGTATTTTCCCGTCTTTAAAGGTCGGAACTTCATTGCCCATGGCGTGGAACAGATGTACAAGAGCGCCGGTATATTCAGAATTTGCTTCCCCGACTACCCAGGAAGTGTTTATTTCCTCCACCTCATCCAGAAGATCGGTACTAAGCCGGGCAAGGATGTTGGTCAAACCGGGTGAAGCCCCCGTGGCAATAAGCGCGGTTATACCTGCCGCAGCCGCCTGGTCATTCAAATCCAAAAGCTGCTGGGTGGTATCAAAATCATCAACAATGTCAACATAATTAACCCCACTTTGAATAGCCGCCTCCAGGACGGTAGTACCAAATTTATAGTAAGGGCCAACCAGATTCAATACGACATCCTGGCCGGCCAAAGCTTCGGACAGGAGTTGCGGATTGCGTACATCCAGTTTCAGGGGTTTGCATTTGGGTGATCCATGCTTCTCTATAACGGCCGCCAAATTGGCCTCAGATAGATCACCCAGAGTAATTTCTTCAACCACCGCAAGTGTACTGAGGTATTTTATTACCGGTTGGGCCATCTGTCCAGCAGCGCCTGTAATGAGTACTTTCAAAACAATCTCCTCCTCAAATTTTTTATTTGGCAAATTTCTTGAAATAAACTATCTACTGAATATTTCCTCAAAACTTGCTATTTTTAGCATAATTTAAGTTGAATTTTCTAACAATATAAAATATTTATAATTAATTCACTAATGATTCAAATATTTTTACCTTAAGGTAATGGATTTAAGGTATCATGCTTTCCTGATAAACTTTGCCGCAGCGTTAGCCAAGTACTCACACAAAGTGAACTGCAGGGATTTCACATAATGTATAATTGCAGCAAAGTGTATTTTGAATTGCACAATATATAGTGTTTTTATCTTCTTAATGCAACAATATATCGAATATTGGGGGGAATAGTAAAACATGCAGACGTCTCTTACGTAAGCCTATCCAACTAAGTTGGTTATTCGTTTTATGGCTGAAGTAAAACTAATTTTCACAAATGATGCTGCGCCTCGGTGAGTTAAATTTAGACAGGATATCAGGTTTTATTACCCGGTGGGAAAAAGTTGGTATTTAATAGACGGCGAATTACTTCAGTCTGATTTACATCAGTATTTGATGATCTATTAAACACTAATATCTATTCGCAGGACAATAAAGAAGACGGAAACGTATGCCAAATCGGTAAACAAAGCTTATTTCTGTTTAATACACAACAAAATTCGGAGTGTGTTTTTAGCTAAAATTAGTTAAAAGTTATTTTTCATCTATCGGAATCAATTGTTACGTACGCAAAATATATCAGCAGCTGATCGCCAACTTCTATCCCGTGTTTTTTAATTTCTCCGGCACACAGTTCCAACACACAGCGAGCTTTATGATCTGATGCTATGGAACATGGATACATGTATTCCCTTATACTGGTTACCCGGGCATGGCGGTTCAGAAAAACCACATCAATGGGAAACTGCATCCCCAAACAATGGATTGAGTTGCAGGGCCATAACAACATGCCTTCACCCGGCGACAGGGTTTTTCTACCCAACAAGCCACGTAATCGAGGCAAAAAGTTTCCGGCCACTTCAATATTTGCAGCGATCATTTTGTTATTCTGATTGGAAACCCGACAATAGAGCTTTTTCATTATTTAAAAGTCTCCATAATCTGAATTACGGAAGGCCCAAGCAAGATCAGAAAAATAGTTGGGAATATAAATAAAACCATGGGGATCAGCATTTTAACCGGTGCTTTCATGGCTTTCTCCTCCACCTGTTGTTTCCTTCTAACTCGCATTTGCTCTGCTTGTATGCGCAAAACGTTACCGATACTGACCCCGAGCTGGTCAGCCTGAATTATGGCACCCACGAAGGCAGCCAAATCGCCTTCATCGTTACGTTTAGCCAAATCTTTGAGAGCCTCTTTGCGGGTCTTGCCCATCCTCATTTCCTGCAAACACTGATTAAACTCCTGGGCCAGGGGGCCTGTGGATTTCTGCACGACTTTCTGCAGGGCGGCATCAAAGCCCAGCCCGGCTTCAATACTGATCACCATCAGATCGAGTAAATCAGGCAACTCCTTCTCAATACTGCCCCGCCGCCTTGAAATTGTCATATTGATAAATATCGATAACATTAAATATCCTGTAACAAAGCTGCAAATTACAGCAAAGTATTGGACTCCTGGACTGCCATGACTGAAATAACTTAATAAAGCGGCGATGATGGCGAATATAACCGCCGTCGCATACTGCACCGATAAAAAATCGGCTGCCGTCCAATGAAACGGTCGTCCGGCATTGATCAGCTTTTTTTCAATCATTGCCCTTTGGCGCTGGGGAGTATACTTTTGCGTAAATAATGACATCTTTTTCAGCAGGGGCTGAAGAATACGTTCCCTGAATGCAAGCTGAAGTTCATCCTCTATGCCCCCCTGGCGGGGAGAATATAGGTTTAATTCTTCCAGTCTTGCGTTGATCAGGTTGCGGGTGGCAAATATACGCTCCAAGACTGCCCACACCAAACAGAATGCACTTAAAAACACACCTAATAAAATAATCGTCATATACGGCTCTCCTTACAAACCAATGTCTACAACTTTACGAACCATCAAGAATCCGATCACCTCGGAAACAACTGCTGCCCCCAGGATCATACGGCCGGATTTTTCCTGCAGCAAAACCCCAATGTAATCAGGACTGATCAATACCAATATGCAAAACAATGCTACCGGCAAAAGTCCTATCATCAAGCCGGAGATTCTTCCCTGGGCGGTCAGGGTTTTGATTTCGCCCTTCAAGCGAATACGGTCTTTAATGCTGTTGGATATATTGTCAAATATTTCGGCCAGATTGCCGCCGATTTGTCTTTGGATCAAAACCGCGGTCAGCATCAGTTCCAGATCATTGCTTTCCGCTCTTTGAATCAGATTCATAAGTGCCTGCTCGGTGGTATTGCCCAAATTTATTTCCCGTAATGTTCTTCTAAACTCAATGGCCAACGGTCCGTCCATTTCTTTGCCGACCAGATCCAGTGCCTGTAAAAAGCTATAGCCTGCCCGCAGCGAGTTGGTCATGACCGTCAAAGACGCGCTGATTTGTTCATTCATTTGGTTTAAACGAACTTTCTTTTTATGTTTCACCAACATTCCCGGCATCAACAAGCAGATAAAACCGATCAACAATGCCTGACTTATCCCCCCGAACAGCATAAAGCCAATCAAGCCCCCGGCTATCGTGACCAATATGTTCATGCCAATAAACTCTTCCCCCCGCAGCAAAATATCAGCTTTGGATAATTCCGCTTCGATTTGGCGGGTATATGACTTGGCCGCAAAAATATGTCCGATCCCGCGCAGGAAATTTTTATAAGCTAGCTTTTGTTTCACCACCGGGGCTGGCTCAATATCGTCATGGCTTTTATCGCCGAGGCTTAAAACTCGGTTTTTTATATTCTCCCGATTGCGTATGCTTAATTTATAAACACCCCATACCAACAAAAACGCGACCAGAAAAACAAGTGTACTAATTACTGCCGCCATTTCCCTCCCCCCCTTGCACTAATTTTCCGGGCGAAATATATCTGGTGCCAAATTGATTCCCTCCGCTTCCAATTTCGTAAGTATTTTGGGAGTAATACCGGTAGCAAAATGATGACCCATTAACTGGCCATTGGCATCTACTCCCCGCTGCTCGAAAAGAAAAATATCCTGCATTTGAATCGTATCCCCCTCCATCCCCAGTATTTCGGTAATGTGGGTGATAACGCGGCGTCCGTTGCGCAAACGGGTCTGTTGAATAACCAGATCCACCGCTGAGGTTATTTGCTGCCGGATGGCTCTCACCGGCAGATCCATGCCGGCCATCAAAACCATGGTTTCCACCCGGGCCAACATATCCCGCGGTGAATTGGCATGACCGGTGGTAAGTGAACCATCGTGTCCGGTATTCATGGCCTGGAGCATATCCAGGGCTTCACCTGCCCTGACTTCTCCGACCACAATCCGATCCGGCCGCATACGCAGGCAGTTGCGTACCAGATCACGGATGGTAACCGCACCTTTGCCTTCAATATTGGCCGCGCGTGTTTCCAGACTGACCACATGGGCCTGATTGAGCTGCAATTCAGCGGCATCTTCCACGGTAATGATGCGTTCACCATCAGGAATAAAAGAAGCCAGTACATTCAGCAAGGTGGTTTTGCCGCTGCCCGTACCTCCGGATATGAATATGTTAAGACGTCCTTTTACGGCGGCTTCCAGAAATTTTGCCATAGGCAAGGCCAGACTGCCGAATCGTACCAGATCATTGATATTGTAGGGGGTCTTGGAGAATTTACGGATTGTTATACTGGGGCCTTTTAAGGCCAGGGGCGCAATGATGGCATTGACCCGGGAACCATCCGGCAGTCTTGCGTCTACCATGGGTTGGCTTTCATCGATACGTCTGCCGATGGGGGAAACAATTTTATCGATTATATGCATCACATGTTCATCATCACGAAAAACCGCTTCACTGAGTTCCAGTTTGCCCTTGCGTTCAACATATATTTGTTTGGGCCCGTTTACCATTATTTCTGTAATTTCATTATCACTCAAGAGCGGTTCAATCGGGCCCAAGCCCAGCACTTCATCACTGACTACGGCAGCGATCATCTGCCGCTCCGAATAGGGCAGGAAACCCGCCTCCCGTTCCAGGATGCTGTTTACCATTTCACGAGTTCTTTGGTTTAGGGCAGCATCGTTCAAGTCCGCTTGTTTTATCTCGCGATCGATTCTTTCAATCACTTCTTTATGTATCTTCAACTTCAGCGCAGCATACTTGTCTGCTTTTTCTTCAGATACCGGCTTGCTGTCGGGCACAGTGATATTTTCATGATCAGCGAAATTATTTTTGCTTTGTAAACGCTGGCTTAGAGACATTTGCATCCTCCTATCCAAACAACTTTGACCAGAAGGTATTTTTAGGTTTTCTTTCCCGTAGATCTTTTTGGTAACCATAATCTTCGATAATCATGTGCGCTACTCGCAGCAATGCTTTACTTACCTCTGCCTGGGGATGGGAAATAACAAAGGGTATACCTTTATTGGCTGCGCCGACAACCGTCTGACCGTCACTGGGGAGTTCATCGGCCGCCAGGAAATCGATGGTTTTTTCCACGTCCCGGATGTCGATGCCAAAATTCATAGAGCAGCGATTGATAATCAGTTTGGTTTTGCCGCTGTGATGAAGGCTATCCAGCAAATTAAGACTCAGTTTAAGATTCTTTACAGAAGGCAGATCCATCGACATAAGCAAAATAATCTGGGTGGACATATCCAGAGCAGTCAAAATGGTATCGGAGAAAAATGGCGGGGAATCAATAATTATATAATCAAAATTTTGCCGTAGAATGGACAGAATTTTTTCTACATGTTCGGGTACAATTAAATCTGCATCTTCCGGCCGAAGCGGTGAAGCCATTACTTTAATTCCAGAACTGTGGGGAATCAAATAATTGTTTAATAGCTGCATATCCCAATGGGTACGTTCCTGTACCAGTTCGGCCAAGGTACGCCTCGGTTTCAGATTCAGATAAACAGTCACATCACCAAACTGTAAATCAAGATCTAATAATACGACTTTCTTCTTGCTTTCCTGGGCGATCATTACCGCCAGATTAACCGCCATGGTTGTCTTTCCGGCTCCTCCTTTGGCACCGAAAACGGTTATGATCTGCGGAATTTTATACTTTTGCTGCATGCCGGTCATGCGTACGGAAGCATAACTGGCCAAACGGGTTTTTTCGGTCAAAAATATTCTGCGGATCGCTTCGGCCAGCTCAAGTGAACTGAATTGCTCTTTGACAAAATAATCCCTGGCACCGGCCGCCATCACTTGGCGAAGAAGTTCGCTGTCTGCTTGCGGCCCTATAACCACAACACCAATTTCGGGATGGGCCAGGGTTATTTTTTCAGCCGCAGTAATACCATCGGCTGAGGGCAAATCAGCCTCAATAATAACAATGTCAGGCAGGAGCTGTTCGGTCTTCTTAACCGCCTCGGTACCGTCCGGGACTTCCCCAATAATATGTAGATCAGCCTCTCGGCTCAGACTGGAAGCCAAAGCCTCGCAATATGCATGATTTTTACTGGCAATCAGTATTCTGATTTTATCCACTGCGGCTCCCCTTCCAAAATAAATAGATTAAAGGTTACAGATTAAGCACAGAACTCATTCGGGGCTCCAGTATATTGATCAATTTGTGCTGACAGGTAGGGAATTGATATTATTAAATCCACCTATGCTGAAAGGTGCCGGACTGCTGATCCCTTTGTCAGCCGGGGAACGAAGGATCAAACTGATTTTACCGTCTTCTGTGGCTGTCTTTAAACGCAGGGAATTTTCCAAAGTTACGGCTAAGGTTACGGTTTTGGCAACAGTTTTTTCTTTACTGTTATTGGGGTTATCCACAATCGTGTTGCCAAGCGCCAGCACTTCGACATCCTGGAGCACCGCCACAGAACTGGTCGGCATTAGGCCTTCCTCACCGTTTAACCTGGCGATAACATCCACCCGATCGCCTATTTTAATCAGCCCGGCCACACCACTGGCCTCATCAACCGTAACCGACATGGCCCTCATACCTGCCTCGATTGTATAAGCCAGTCCCTGCTTGCGGTCGCTGCGCTTGATTAATCGATGCTCAAGAATTACTTCGTCCTGACGGATATCAGTAAGCGTGATTTTTCCCAGCGCCTGATTTATATCAAGTATCTCCTGGTTGTTTCTGAATTCGCTGGGAAAGGCTTTCATCTGCACCATCTCGGAGGTAATTATGCTATGGGCTGGTATGTCCCGGGCAGCAACCAGTATTCGGGTATATTCACGATTATCCATCGACTCTTTCATTTGGTTCAAATAACTAAAGGTCAGATAGGCTGCCATTAACCCAAAAATTAAAGCTAATATAAAAACCAGTTTGCTCTTCATCAGCAACGCTCCTCGGATTTTCTATTGAACCAACCGGGCTCTGTACACACCAAAATCGGGTCCGTTGGGATCGGCCTCTCCCTGTATGATTCCCTGAATAAATTGTCCTGTGAGCTGGCCGTTGCTGCCATTGCCTTCCGTATCGGACAGCAGAAAAAGAGCAAACCCACATATACGTACCTGTTTCTTGGAGGTGGTCTGCTCTCCTTTTTTATCGGTCAGCAATACTTCTTCCACCACCGGTATAATGCCAATACGGGGGCAGGTTGTATTATAATTCTCCAAAGTGCAAGCCGGCGTATGCGGACATCCGGCAAGGCGATACTCCGTTCCTGTCAGAGTAGGCCCACTCATGTTGCCTTCTTCCACATCTACCAGATCGTCCAACCGAAGGATCTCAGTGTAATTGTTCTTCAAATTCTCTTCATAGTTACTGGCCCCATTGCCTCCCAGCGCAAGCGCACCGCGCCAGCCATAGAAAATCGATTCCTGGGCACCGCCTTTCAGAATAACGGTCTGCCCGGGAGTCCAGACGTCTTTCATAACTCCCAGGGGCAGGGCCCCTCTGACCCCGGTGATCGGTTCCAGGCGAGCCAGGGCTTGGGCAGCTACGGTTTTTGAATCAAATCCTATAATCCTGGCCAAGCCATAATGAACCGTTTTATGTGCAGATACAAAAACAGCGCGGTCAGACTCAAGAATTTGCGCCATATCAATTTCTGCATCCGGCGGGCAGTCTGTTGCCGCATAATTGGCAGCAGTCGCTACCGCTTGGGCGGTATCACCCGGCAAATCCTGCAGCGCCGCCAGCGCGGCTGCATCTACGGCATTCTGCAGCCGGGCCCGGGTCAAAAAAACAGCTCCGGTATCTGTAACCATCGCTGCCATACCGACCAGAACGGTTAATAAAATTGTTATCAGCACAATAGCACTGCCCTTTTCATTGCGGATAAATTCATTCATTGCCTTCATCTCCCTACTCAGCCCGCATTGTTATCCGAGCGGAGATCTGGCAGGGATCTCCGGTTATACTAGAAATAATCGGGGTATTGATTTCCAGCGGATAACCCACATCTATATTTACCGGATTGCCGGTAGCACGTTCCAACGGTACTGGAGTAATAGAAATGGCCAGCTTGGTTGGATCCAGAAATGTACATCTGTCTTTAACAATGATGACAATATCTTCATCCGGTACACCCAGTGATGCGGCCCGGGCACCTTCCCGGGCCGCATTGTTTATCATAATATTGCTGGCATAAATCCGCCCGAATTCAATAATCCCAAAAACCAACAATAATAGCACCGGAAGTACCAAAGCAAATTCCACCAAAGCCTGTCCGTGTTGGCTGAAAATCATTTTATGCCGCAACAGTATCACCCCATCCACCAGAAGGCGCTGGCCGTACCGGCAACAATTGCCAGGCCATAGGGAAACATTATTTTTTCGCGGTTGAGGTCAAAAGCAACTACTTTGCCGCCTGTTGCGAACAAAAGTTTTATACCACTTAATAACCGGCCAAACAAATTAATCAACTGACGCTTATATATTAGTATAATTAGAGAAATGATCCCGCCGGCCAGGGCCATGCCTAGGGCTGTATAAAAAATAAAGAGCGGCCCTTTGATTGCTCCAATTACTGCCAGCAGTTTTACATCACCGGCACCCATACCGCCAAGGGTAAACGGTATGAACAAGATACATAACCCGGCCAGAAACCCTAGAAGAGATTGGCCCAACTCGAACCAACCGCCTACTGCCAGGTGATAACCCAAAGCAAAAAAAGGGCAGGAAATAGTACAACATTATACATTTTGCGTTTATTTAAATCTGTAATTAAACAGATTATGAGCATAATGACCAATATGATTTCCGGCATCAATGAACCTCCTTAAGGGAAAGGTCCTTCCTAAGTAGTAAGGCCTTTCCCCAGGTGCAATGCATCAATCGGTATCGTTTCACTAAGGTATGTGGTAACAAAATTCAGATTCCCAAAGGTAAATTTATTCTATCCTGCTGAAGTAAATTGCATGTTTTCAAATAGTGTAGCTATTTTCCCTCTTAAGGCAACTAACGCGGTAATTAAAAAAACTGCGACGATACCAATAATCAAGGCATACTCAGTCATACCCTGGCCTTCTTCTTCTTTTATCAATCTCATCAAGAAATTCATTTTCTTTCCTTCTTTCTTTAAAATTTGATTTACTCGTTTTTAAAATCTTTTCTTCCCCATGCATGCAAAAAACCACTCGCACAATTGACGAGTGGTTTAAAGGACAACAATATAATACTTCAATAAAATTATTATATCCCTCCTCGGCAACTGGCTGGCATTGTGGAATAACCACTTTAGCCCCTTTAGCTTTGCGTCACCTTCTTTCGAAGGTTTTGCCTTTGTTCAGTTGGGTTCAATTACCATTTTTTCCGGCGGAGAAATATCGCTTGCAGCAACTGGCTGGCATAGCAGATCATTCCGCCTTAGCCCCTTTAGCTTTGCGTCACCCTCTTTCGATGGTTTTGCCTTTTTCAACTTGGAGTCATAGTTCGTTTTAAAAAAGTAAACTCTTTATGTCAAGGTATATATTTCCAGAAATTCTGATAATCATCCCCAATCATACTGTATTTGGCCTTAAACCAAAAATAATGTAGTATAGATTACAAACGTAAAATATAATACTCAATCACGCTATAAGGCAGGTTATTATGCAAAAAATTGATTTAATCGCTACCGCAGCATTTGGGTTGGAATCCATTGTCGCCAATGAACTGAAAGTATTAGGCTATGAAAATTTAAAAGTTGAAAACGGACGGGTAGATTTCATGGCTGACTTGTCTGCCATCACCCGTTGCAATCTATGGCTGCGCTCAGCTGATCGGGTACTGATAAAAGTTGGTGAATTCCAAGCGCTGAGCTTTGCAGAATTATTTGAGCAGACCAAAGCTCTGCCCTGGGCTGACTGGCTGCCGGAAAATGCCGAGTTCCCGGTAGAAGGCAAGTCAGTCCGGTCTAAACTGTTCTCTGTCCCGGATTGCCAGGCGATTGTTAAAAAAGCTATCGTCGAAAAAATGAAAATTCGTTACCCCCGCCGATGGTTTGAGGAAAATGGCCCCAAATACAAAATTCAGGTCGCCCTTTTAAATGACCGGGTTACTTTAACCATTGATACCAGCGGAGCAGGTCTGCATAAACGCGGTTATCGCAAGCTTTCCGCGGAGGCACCTCTAAAAGAAACTTTGGCCGCTGCCCTAATCAGCATCAGCCGTTGGAAAGCCGATCGGGCCTTTATTGATCCCTGCTGCGGTTCGGGAACCATACCTATCGAGGCAGCCTTGATCGGACGAAATATGGCCCCGGGTCTGGGGCGTAGTTTTGCCGCTGAAAACTGGCCCCAACTGACATCTGCTTTGTGGCAGCAATCACGGACCGAAGCCCATGACTCTATCCGGCACCACCAACCGCTGGGAATTATGGGTTATGATTTGAACCCATCCGTTCTTGATCTGGCCCGATTTCATGCCAAACAGGCCGGTCTGCAGAATCTGGTCTCATTTCAGCAAAGGGATGTAAGGCAGCTGGGCTCCAAATACAAATACGGGTATCTGATTACAAATCCCCCCTATGGGGAACGCTTATCAGAATTAAAGCAAGCAGAAGAACTTTATCGTGATATGGGTAAGGCATTCGCCAAACTTGATACCTGGTCATTTTATATTATTTGCTCCCATCCCCGTTTTGAAGAGTTCTTTCAACGCAAGGCGGATAAAAAGCGCAAGCTGTACAATGGCCGGATTCAATGTAATTACTTTCAGTTCTTTGGCCCCAAACCAGATCAACTGCAGGGTCCTTTCGCCGTCTCCGATTAATTTTCATTCATAATTTCAATCTTCGCAAAATAAAATACAGAGTCTTGATTATTATCTTGACTCTGTATTTTTTTTAGCTTTTTTTTGATCGACTTATATATTTGTAATTATTTGTTCATAATAATTAAGAATTGCATAAGCAACGAATTGCAAATCGTTCTGATAATCAATTGTATTGGATACCATTAATTTATTTGCTGGTATATTAACAGCATTCCTATAAAATAAAATTTTTATATTTGAGAGTTCTGCATAATTCAAAAATCATGCAATACTGTCACTCTGAGCAATAGTGATGCGACGATGTCATATGGTATTTAGTTGCCGAACGCAGAAGAAAAGCGCAGCGGATCCTAGGCGTCGGTGAGTCTCGTAAGTGCCGTACATCCGCCGCTAACGCTCAGGATGGCATTTCAAAGTTACATAATAATTAAAAAAGTTTATTATGCAAAATCCTCATTTAACTGCTTGGCTGGATTTATTTCACGGAGGTATGAGCAATGATTGCCGTAGTTTTAGCAGGAGGACGCGGGGTACGTCTGTGGCCTGAAAGCCGATATAAACAACCCAAACAGCTGTGTAAATTTATTAACAGCAAGTCCATGCTGGATGAGACTCTGGATCGTTTGGTTGCCGCCGGTGCCAATCAAACCCTGATCATAACCAACGACGGGTTATTCTCTGATATTAAGGAAATTGTTGATCATCGTGATGATACTGACATAATTGAGATCCTTAGTGAACCGGAGGGCAGAAATACTGCCCCGGCAGTAGGTTTGTCATTAACGCGTTTTTATCCTGCCCAGCAGGATGAGGTGCTGGCAATTTTTCCTGCTGATCATCATATTCTGGATATCCCCTCCTTTTGTCTAACCATGGAAAAGGCAGTAAAGGCAGCCGAAAGAAACCATATTGTCACCATTGGCATTGAGCCGGATCATGCCGAGACCGGTTATGGTTATATTGAAAAATCCGGCCAGGAAATTAATGATCTGGAAGAAGTATTTAATGTCCTGTCCTTCCGCGAAAAACCCGATCTGGAAACGGCCGGCATGTACCTTGATACAGGCCGTTATTTGTGGAATTCAGGTATTTATGTTGGCAAAGTTAAAATCCTGATGGAGGAATTCTCAAAATACTTGCCAGAAATTTACACCTATTTGCAATCAGGACACGAGCATTATCTGCAGAATTATAGTGTTTTACCCAATATCAGTCTTGATTACGGCATTGCTGAAAAAAGCAATCGCATAACCGTGGTCCCCGGCAGCTTTGGCTGGTCTGATATAGGTAATTGGAATGCGCTGGCGGAACTTTTCCCTTATGATCAGCAGCAAAATTACCTTTTAGGCAAAGATATTTTATTTGTGGAGAGTAAAAATTGTCTGGTCAAACAAAATACCAAAACCGTAGTACTTTTTGGTGTGGAAGATTTGATGGTGGTAGAAACCGATGATGTGATTCTGGTTGCTGAGCGGCAGCGCTGCCAGGATATCAGCCAATTGGTAAAGCAAATAGAAACGCTTGAGCGTCATGATTTACTGTAAAAATTGAAGGGAGGAAAAAATGAGCAACTCAAATATATACCGTCAATATGATATTCGCGGCATCGTTAATCAGGAGTTGACGGATGATGTTATGTTTGATATCGGCCGTGCTTTTGCGCTTTATGCCCGGCAGCATGGTTATCATAAAATCCTGCTGGGCCGTGACAATCGCCTTTCATCGCCTCATTACCGCGATTTGCTGGTGAATGCTTTGCTGCAAAGCGGCTGTGAAGTCGTTGATCTGGGCATGGTCGTAACCCCTATGTTTTATTTTGCCTCCCGACACCTTGAAATCGGAGCGGGAATCATGATAACCGCCAGTCATAATCCGGGTGAATACAATGGTTGTAAACTTTTGTTAGGTGAATCAACCATTTATGGTGACCAAATTATAGCCATCAAACAGTTGGCGGAAAAAGAAGATTTTCCCGTTCTCCCCGGCGGCAACTTGACCAGCCACGATATACGTGAAGCTTACCTGCAAATGATTACCGAAAAAATTAAACTTGGGCCCAATAAACCAAAAGTGGTGGTTGATTGCGGCAATGGCACCGCCTCCCCTTTTGCTCCGGAATTATTTGCCCGTTTGGGTTGCGAGACGATCGCACTTTTCTGTGATTCTGACCCGACCTTTCCCAACCATCATCCTGATCCGGTCAAACCTGAAAATTTACAGGATCTGATCAGATTGGTTAAACAGTCTCAGGCTGATATCGGCATCGGTATAGATGGAGACGGGGATCGGTTAGGCGTTGTAGACAAAGACGGCAATATGATCTGGGGCGATCAGCTGATGATTCTTTTCTGGCGCGATATTTTGCCTCGCTATCCCGGTCTGCCCAGTATCGTGGAGGTAAAATGTTCCCAAAGTTTGATCGATGAAATCGAACGCCTGGGTGGCACACCGCTGATTTACAAAACCGGACATTCCTTAATAAAAGCCAAAATGAAGGAAACGGGAGCCATTTTTACCGGTGAAATGTCCGGGCATATGTTTTTTGCGGATGATTATTATGGCTATGATGATGCTCTTTATGCAGCAGCTCGTTTATTGTTGCTCCTGTCCAACAGCAAACAGACCATCGGGGAAATGCTGAGCAACATTTCCAAATATTATTCCACGCCTGAGATTCGTCTTCCCAGCGATGATGAGACCAAGTTCAAGCTGGTTGATCAAGTTTTACAGCATTTTAAAAAGGATTATGAAGTTATTGATATTGATGGTGCCCGTATTATCTTTACGCATGGCTGGGGTTTAGTGCGTGCTTCCAATACCGGGCCGGAAATCATTTGCCGCTGTGAAGGCGACTCTCCTGAAGCATTGCAGGA
>Ga0123326_1002278_pt1 | contig 14975 bp, 15 predicted proteins | sample BioC13SIPDNA_FD_89739 | JGI IMG/M metagenome (GOLD analysis project Ga0123326, IMG submission 89739) | Anaerobic biogas reactor microbial communites from Washington, USA - Biogas_R1_A C13 SIP DNA | ecosystem: Engineered > Bioreactor > Anaerobic > Unclassified | place: Washington, USA | collected...
CAGGATATTGGAGGAAGTGCCGGGCGTCTCTCGCGTACTCTATGATCTAAGCCCAAAGCCTCCTGCAACAATCGAGTGGGAATGATTTCAGAGGTCTGAAAAAGCTTGTAAGCACTGAGCTTTTTGAGTACAAACGCCTTTCGTGGCAACGAAATGGCAACATTTTTCATTATTCATAAAAATAGAGCTAACTGATTTTCATTAAGTCAGTTAGCTCTATTTTGTTATACAACTAATGCTTTTTCCATGTATCCAGCATCAGATATTTTTTTCGTACCAGCCAAACTTGTCCCATTTATTAGCAAAGTCCAGTGCATCATCAAAGTCCATCCCCATCATTAATACATACATTCTGACGGCATGGAGATATGATTCATATCCCTCAAACGATGGATTATTTGATAGCTCTCTAATTGTAGACCTTGAAACTATTGGATTTACGGCATATGCCTGTGGATTGCTAAAGCTTTTTACTATGTTTATATTGTTTGGCATTACACGATTCTGCCCGGCTACTGATCCTCCAACTTTGTTCCATACCGGAAATCTCCCAGAGTAATGGTTGAATGCTTCAATTAATATCCCTTCAACCCTTTTTATATCTTCAATACCCTGTTCGCTTACATAATCTTTGATTGATGAATTATGTTCAGCTGCCATTTTTTCAAACAGATCTTTGTTACGATGAACCATAGGTTGTGAAAGCGGAGATTGAACAAAAATGGTGTATCCGAGCTTTGAGTGAGTTTTGAAGTATTCCTGAATAAGAGAGTACTTACACCCTTCTTCTGGCATTGAAAGTAAACCGTTATGTTGTTTGAACCTAATCGCTAAATCACTTGCCAAGCCAATATACAAGACCTCATGTGTGTTATAGTCCCAAAATGAGTAGATGCCTGCCGACGCCCAACCATAGCTGTCGGATGGACAACACAAATCATCTATTGCAAACGCAAGTTGTTCAATTTCATCAGAGGAGTAGGCATCCAAAATCACGGTTCCAAACATAAAATATTTCCCTCCTCACGCTAATTATAAATCAAATATCCTCTTTGAATGCATCTACCAGTATATCGCTGAGTCCCTGAGAAGGAACGACTTTATGCCATTGTCCGGTAGTATCAAATTCCGGATAGTGATAACGCCAGCGGTCATAGTCATCCTGCGAGATCTCCCCGGCCTTAAGCATGGCAGAAACCTGAAGCCAAGCGCACAGCATTTTGTGAAGCTCGGCTGCGTCATTGCTCTTACGTACAGCTACCTTCAGGCAGACTTCTCCGTCAGCTTCGTCAATCTTAAGCCCGTACCTATCCTCCAGCGTAAACAGTGTGTGCATCAGACCGATGTAGGAATCGATATCAGGCACAGCCAACGCCTGCGGAGAAACATCAAATACCCTTGCTAGTGATGCAGTCAAATCGGCTTTCGGGGTTCTCGCTCCGGTCTCATATTGCGCCAGCCGAACGTCAGCAGACTTTTCCGGGAAGCCCAGCATCATACCGAGATATTTCTGTGTCATGCCTCGCAAGGTACGGAAAAAATGTATGCGCTCACCAATTGCCATAACAGCCAACTCCTGTCAGTACCTTAATTGCTCACAGTATAGCAGAAATGCTTAGTGAGGTCAAGAATAAATAAAGCAAATTTGTTTATTATTTTTATGCAATCCTCATTGACTTTAACTAATATGTTTAATATAATAAGACAAACTAAGCATAATAGTTTAGCTTTAAAATTGAATGACCGTCCGAAAGATATTTTCTCCGGGGAAGCAGGCGACGATATGAGCCTACCAAGGGGAAAAGCAAACGGCATAGCGCCGGGAAGGGTTGCCTGTCAGAGTCTGAGCGGAAGAACGGCGGAAATAAATTATCGGAGATTAAAGGAAGGGGGCATCTTGCCTATGGCGGAACAGTCGTTTATGAGAGTTGAAGAAGTAGCGGCGGAGCTGGGAGTCTCCAAATCGTATGCCTACAAAATCGTGCAAAAACTTAACGCTGAAATGAAAGGTCTCGGTTTTTTAACTATTTCCGGCAGGGTCAATCGACAGTTTTTCATGCAGAAGTTCTGTTATAACAAGGCCGAGAGAAAGGAGTAAAAATGGCGGTCTACAAAGAAGAAAAAACGAACACATGGCGGGTGCTTTATCGCTATACTGACTGGACAGGAGAGCGTAAACAGTCACAGAAACGCGGCTTCAAAACTAAGCGCGAGGCGCAGGCCTGGGAGCACGAGCAGCTCAATAAGGTATCGTCTGATCTGGATATGACTTTCAGCAGCTTTGTTGAGCACTATACCGAAGATATGAAGGTTCGCATCAAAGAGAATACCTGGGCTACCAAAGACCACATCATCCGCACAAAACTGATTCCCTATTTCGGCAAGCTCAAAATGTGCAATATCACCGCTCAGCAGATCATCACTTGGCAAAACGAGTTGCTCAACCATAAGGATGAAAAAGGCAGCCCCTACTCGCCGGTATATCTGAAAACTATCCACAACCAGCTCAGCGCCATCTTCAATCATGCAGTCAGATATTACAATCTCCGTGAAAACCCTTGTAAAAAGGCTGGCAGCATGGGCAAAAAGAAGAACCGGGAGATGCTGTTCTGGACAAAGGAAGAATATCTGAAATTTGCCGAAGCCATGATGGACAAGCCTCTGTCCTACTACGCTTTTGAGATGCTCTATTGGTGCGGTATCCGCGAGGGTGAACTGTTGGCGTTGACTCCGGCAGATTTCGATTTTGAAAAATGCACCGTTACAATCAACAAATCCTATCAGCGCCTAAACAGGCAAGATGTCATCACAACGCCCAAAACTGAGAAAAGTAATCGAACCATAAAAATGCCGCAGTTCCTCGCAGATGAGATTCAGGACTATCTGAAAATGCTCTATGGCATTGAGCCGGACGCGCGAATGTTTACCGTAACCAAAAGCTATCTTCACCGTGAGATGGACAGGGGTGCAAAAGAAGCCGGCGTCAAGCGCATCAGAATTCACGATATTCGTCACAGTGCGGTTTCGCTCCTGATTAATATGGGATTTTCGGCCACGGCGATTGCAGATCGCGTAGGGCATGAAAGCATCGACATTACTTACAACTATGCGCACCTGTTCCCGTCCAAGCAGACAGAGATTGCGGATAAATTGAATATGGAAAGAGGTAACTGACCATGTCACTGAAAAATCGAGATGAGCATAACCGTTGGAGGAACAAGACTGTCGCGTTCCGGGTATCGCCGGAGGAAGACGAACAACTTGAAATCGCCGTGAAGTTGACTGGGCTGACGAAACAGGACTACATTACACGGCGACTGCTATGCAGGGATGTTGTGGTACAAGGAAATCCCCGTGTATACAAGGCGCTGCGAGATCAGCTCGCTGCCGTGTTGGATGAATTATGTCGCATTGAAGCCGGTGCCGGTGTGGATGATGAGCTGCTGGACACGATCAATCTTATTGCCAATATCATGGACGGCATGAGGGATGACACTGCCTATGACAAATGAAACAGAAAAAACGACCGCCCCGAACACATCTGTTGGCGCAGATGATGGGCAGTCGCTTCACGCCTTAACTGAGACAAGTATATCAGAAGATTCTGGTCAAAACAATCCCCTGGACGAAGATTATCAGGAAGTTTGCAGGCGTATGCAGCGCATGAGCGATCCGGCATATCTACATACGGTTGCCATGAACGAGCTGTATGAAAATGTATATCAGAGCAAGCCGCCTGTCATAGACGGCTTGCTCTACGCCGGGGCGTACATCCTCGCCGGAGCTCCAAAAATTGGTAAGTCATTCCTCGTTGCGCAACTTGCCTACCATGTCAGTACGGGGCAAAAGCTCTGGAACTACGAAGTCCGGCAGAGCATAGTGCTCTACCTTGCCCTCGAAGATGATTACCAGCGCTTGCAGGAGCGGATGTTCCGAATGTTCGGCGTGGACGACACCAAAAACCTGTTCTTTGCCGTAGCCGCCAAGCAACTTGGAAATGGGCTCGACGAACAGCTTGAAAAATTCGTGCGCGAGCATCATGGAACGAAGCTCATCGTTGTGGACACGCTGCAAAAAATCCGGGAGACAAGCGGCGAGGCCTACAGCTATGCCAGCGACTACGATATCATCAGTAAGCTCAAAATGTTTGCCGACTGCCACGGTATCTGCGTTCTAATCGTCCACCACACCAGAAAGCAGCCTGCCGACGACAGCTTTGAAATGATCTCCGGTACGACAGGGCTGCTGGGCTGCGCGGATGGCGCGTTTCTTATGCAAAAGGAAAATAGGACAAGTAATATGGCGACTCTTGATGTGGTAGGTCGTGACCAGGCAGACCAAAAGCTGCATCTCATCCGTGATGAAGAAAAGCTTATCTGGACACTTGAGAGGGCTGAGACAAAGCTTTGGAAAATGCCGCCCGATCCCATTCTGGCAGCTGTGGCAAAGCTTGTTACGCCAGATCATCGGGAATGGACAGGAAGCCCAACAGAGCTTGCAGAAGCTCTTAATGTTGGCATGGCTGCAAACGCTCTGACAAAGCACTTGAATATCAACGCCAGCCGCCTATTAGACGAATATTACATCAAATACGAAAACAAAACAAAGCACAGCGGGCGGCGCATCAGCCTGACTTACATGGTGGTAGATGCCGCCGGATGTGATTCCATCGGATAAATGCGCGACGATAGCGACGGCTGCGACGGTCCTTTTGGCGGCGGCAGTATCATCGTTGCGACCGTTGCGACCGTCGCGGAAAGGATAGGATTGATATGAAAAATGTGCAGATACCTTATGAGCTATTTTTAGATTTGGTCCTGTATCACCTGCGTGGCGAAGATGATTATGACGAGGATATCCGGCAGGGTTTGGAGGAAAAACTTGACGCTATACTGAGCCGGAGAATCTATTCGGAATACAAGACCGCACCCACCGAGGAACAGCGTGAAAAAGCACGGCAGGAATACCTTGACCGCAGAGGCGTACCGCCAAGTTACCGCTGGACTATTCCGCCCTGGGAACTGTGACAGGAGCGTGCCACGCTCCTGTGCTCGACAGACAAGGCAAATGATTAGGTTACATGTAGGCCTCTTTCGCATCCCTCGTTCCTGTCGAAAAATCCGCAGATTTCGAGACGGGCAGGCAGAGAGATCACGGAAATCTCTCTGCCTGAGGGCGGTGGATGGAGGAACAATTTATTGTTAGACAGCCGCCGACCATGCCACGGATTTGCAATGTGGGAACCACTTGCAAGCCGTGGAAGAGGCTTCCGAAGAAGCCGCATACCCCGTACCCCCTCGGAGAGCCAACGATACTTTGCAGCCGAAGGATGAAAGTATCATAGTGGGTTATTACACTTCCGCAGAAGTGCCTCCCCGGGGCTTTCAGTGTCTATACAAACTATGAAAATGGAGGAAACTGCCTATGGCAAGAGGCGATGGGGTTTACCGTACCAGCGCAAGAAATGCAAGGATGACCGCCGCAAAAGTCGGTAACTCTCAGCGGCATAATGAGCGAGAAAAAGAGTCATATACCAATCAGGATATAGTCCCTGAACGCACAGAAATGAATGTCCATTTCAAAACGCCAACCGCTGGCTATACGGAAACATTTGACCAAATGGTGGCGGACGGGATAATCTCTACCCGTGGCCTAAAAGCCGATGCAGAAAAGTTCGGAGAGTTGATTTTCGATGTCAACTCTGCTTACTTCTACAATCACGGCGGCTACGACTTCGCAAAACAATTTTACGCCGATGCCTACAAAAGCGCAATCAAAATTGTGGGCGGCGAACAGTATGTTTTATCGGCGGTCATGCACGCCGATGAACGCAACCGGGCAATGTCCGAATTGCTGGGCGAGGATGTGTACCACTATCATCTTCATGTGGTCTATATTCCGGTGGTAGAAAAAGAAGTCCGCTGGACAAAGCGGTGCAAAGACCCGGCTCTGGTCGGTACGGTCAAGGAGCGTATCACGCAGGTCAGCATGAGCAAAAAATGGGATTCAAAACCTGTCCTTGATGAAAACGGTGAGCCGATGCTTACAAAGAACGGAAAAGTGGTTCTCAAAAAATCCTACTCGGTGTTGCAGGACGATTTCTTTCAAGATATGCTCGCTGCCGGATATATTGATGTGGAGCGTGGAGAGCGCGGCAGTTCCGAGGAACATCTGACTGTTACGCAATTCAAGGTTGAACGGGAGCAGGAACGGCTCGCTGATCTCTCCGAAAAGACAGTGCAAAAATCGCAAGAGGCAGCTGCGCTGGATAGGAAGATTGATAAAATCAAGAAACAGCAGATTGCCGTCCAGTCGGTAGAAAAAATTGAGGCAAAGCCGGTGCCACTGTCCTCCAAGGTCATGCTGGAACGCTCGGAATATGAAACGTTGGCAGCGGCGGCAAAGAGATATATCACTCAGGAAAAGAAAGAATCCAAACTGCAAAAGGCGCTTGATGCGGCATATAAACTGATTGCGGAACTGAAATCAAAGGTCGCTGCGCTGACCAAGGAACTGTTTGAATACAAATCCATCCACAACAGGCTCAACACGGCGGGGTTGGAACAGGAAAACGAAGCCCTCCGTGGTAAACTCCATGCTTACGAAGCGGTCATTGAGCGAAATAATTTGTGGAGCTTCTTTGGTCGGCACAGGACAAAGGTACATTCAAGAGATGATACCCGGTAATCCCGTGTAGAGCCGGAAAAATCACCTTTTATCCATTGGGAGCGTCCCAAATGAACACTACATCGTTTGGACGCATCCCATCGGAAAATCTACTTACTTTTACGGCTGTTGAGCCGACAAAAAATCATAAAAATAGGTATTTATGAAAATAGGCCTTTTCAAGAAGCGGAAAACAACCAGTACATATTTTGACGAGGATAGCCCCATCATTGAGGACTGCACCTACAATACTGATCTCAAAAACAGACTGACCACCTTTGCTGGGAAGTACCCGACAGAGTGTAAACTGATTGACGATGACGAACAAGGCTGCAAAACTTTTGAAGTCCACAAGGAGCGGTTTGGCTTCAAGCTAACCGCGACGTACTCGGAAGAACGTAAAAAAGCCGCCAGTGTGCTGGCGAAAGTTCACACAGAAAATCTGTGGAGGAAAGAAAAATGAAAATCGTATCCTGCGAGTTCAATATCGACACCGCTTGCGTGGAACTGCGGCTGGCAGACGGAACGCTGATTTACATTGACTGTACCGCCGTGGAAAACGAGGTTGCCGACAATATGTATCATCGGTCAGAGCTGGACTGGCTGATTTACAACGCCCTTCTGGAATACGCCGATTTGATTCTGAATGGTGACCCGGAGAAGTATCTGAAAGGTATGACTGGATACAAACCATTTGAGAACTAATTGCTCCACCGCCCATAGAATTTTTCTACGGGCGGTATACGGAAAAATCTTTTAATATGCATGCAATAAAAGCTCTTGACCAAGTTCGCTTAAACGAATATAATAATAGTGGCCTTTTATTTTGCGTTTCGAGGTGTTTTCAATGAATGGATACATTACGGTTCAAGAAGCTGCTGAAAAGTGGGGTATTACCTCTCGCCAAGTTCAGATTCTCTGCAAAAACAACCGTATTGCAGGCGCTACAAGAATGAGTCGTATTTGGATTATTCCTGAAAATGCCGAAAAGCCCACTAATGACAAGAGAAAGGCTGGAAGCTCAAATGACTAATGTTGAAAAATTGCAAGCCCTTGCTGATCGCTTCCAAGCAAACTTAGCCTATTATAAGGACACCAAGAACAATTATAATGAGCACTCTTGTAGGATCGAATATATTGACCCACTTTTGAAAATCCTCGGTTGGGATGTTGCCAATGAAAAAGGATTAGCTCCGCAATACCGTGAGGTAATTGCCGAAAACTACTCAACGCCAACAGATCGCCCGGATTACACGATTACATTAAGAGGCGTTGCAAAGTTTTTTGTTGAAGCAAAAAAGCCCGCAGTTGATATTATGAGAATAACTGACCCGGCTTTCCAAACAAGGAAATACGGGTGGAATGCAAATCACAGAATTGCTGTCCTTACAAACTTTGAATGCTTGGCAATTTATGATACTTGCTATATTCCAAAAGAAGAGGATAACTGCGCTGTTGCACGCTATCGTATCTTTCATTTTTCTGAATACGCAGACAGGTATGATGAGATCGTTGCACTGATTTCAAGAGATGTTGTTTATTCCGGTGCATTTGATAAGTATCTAGATGACAACTTCCCGGCAATTGGTGGGGAGAAACAGCAAGTAGATACCTTGTTCTTGAAGCAAATAAATGAATGGCGGGTATCGCTAAGTAATGAACTATATAAAGAGAGTGGTCGCTATCAATCCCTGGAGGTCCTCAACGATGTTGTGCAGGAATTCATTAATCAGATTGTCTTCCTTCGTATTTGTGAGGATAAAAACCTACCACTTTACCATAAGCTCCAAGATACCATTTCTTCTCCCGATCAGCTTCAAGCAAAGTTGGAAGAGCTGTTTCGTGCGGCTGATCATCGCTATAACTCCGGTATGTTCTCTGGTGAGGATATTGTCTTTGATCTCTCCAGCGCAGTTATTTCTGAAATGATCAAAGGTCTTTACTATCCGCAGAGTCCGTATCTGTTCAATATTATTGAGCCGAATCTCCTTGGCAAGATTTATGAAATGTTTCTTACTGAGCAGTTGATTCTGCTTCCTGACAACACAGTTGGTCTTGGTAAGAAGAAGGACTGTTTAAACAGATCTGTTGTCACAACCCCGACAGAAATCGTTAAGTATATGGTCGAAAAGGCCTTGAGCAAGGCATGTGACGGGAAATCTCCTGCTGAGATTCTGGATGTTCATATTGCGGACATTGCTTGTGGATCGGGAATCTATCTTGAAGAAGCTTTTTCTTATCTCCAAAACTACTGTATCCAGCAATACATTGCAGTTGGTGATCAAGATCATTTGCTTGAGATTGGAAACGGTTCTTACAAGCTCCCACTTGATGAAAAGAAACGTATCCTTTGCTCTTGTATTTTTGGTATTGATATAGACATTCATGCAGTCGAAGTGGCAAAGTTTTCTCTGCTCATAAAGCTGATTGAAAACGAAACCGCCCCCTCTGTTGCAGATGAAACGCCTATATTACCTGACTTGAGCAGCAATATCCTTTTTGGAAATTCGCTGATTAGTGCTGATGAGCTCCGTGGGATAACGGTATCGGCTGATGAATTGATAGAACTGGCTCCGTTTGATTGGAATTCAATCAATAACGGGAATCTGTTCAACGTAATCATTGGAAACCCGCCCTATGTAAATACAGAGGGAATGCATGCACTGTTACCAAGCTCAGAAGTCGAGGTTTATAAGAAGAAGTATAAGACTTCCTATAAACAATTTGACAAGTATTTCATTTTCATTGAGCAGGCCATTAGAAAGGCCACAGAAGATGGATACATTTGCTATATCGTTCCGAATAAGTTCTTCAAAATCGGAGCTGGCGAGAAGCTGAGAAATCTGATCGCCAAAGATCAAATGCTTGTAAGTTTGGACGATTTTGGTGATGCCCAGCTTTTTGAAGATAAAACGATTTATAGTTCTATTTTACTCCTTCGCAAGCACAAACAAGATATGTTTGTGTATTCCAGCATCGATTCAGCAAACAAGCTTTGGGCTGGCGAAGAAGTTAACAGTATCTCGTTGAACTCAACATCACTAAATGATTTGCCATGGAGATTGACAACCGATTTCGAGTTCTTAATGTTGCTGAAAAGACTGGATAAGGTTGCAGTACCTATCACAAAACACGCTGATATTTTTACGGGAATTCAGACGAGTGCAGAGCAACACCACACATACTGGTTTACCGACGAGGAAGTTGTTAATGAAACCGATACTACTTATAGTTTTAGGCGCAATGATTGTATTTTTACCATTGAAAAAGCTATCCTACGCCCCTACTTCAAGCCAGTAAAAAAATCTGAAAAGAAGCAAAATACATACAGCTATCTATCAACAAACAAACATATTATTTTCCCGTATGATAAAGAAGGGAAAGTCTTACCGCTGACAATGCTTCAAACAGACTACCCAGGTGCATATGAATATCTTGTTGCAAATTATGATATCTTGGCTCCTAAAGGTATTATTCATGGAGGTACGAGAGATGTCAATTATGCGACAGCGGACACGTGGTACAGATACGGCCGTCACCAGGCATTAACAGCGTTCAACAATCGAAGAAAGCTTATTGTTGGCATTTTGAGTAAAGACCCAATGTACGCACTAGATACCAACGATTTTTTAATAGCATCTGGCGATACTGCTGGATATTGCGCAGTGTGTGAAAAAGAAAACGGCCAATATGCATTGGAATATATTCAAGCTTGGCTCAATAGCGCCTATACCGAGCGAATTTTACAAATAATCGGTAGTGATTTTGAAAATGGCTTTTATTCTAGAGGGCGATCAGTACTAGTAACACTCCCATTTGTGGAGCTTAATTTTGATGACGATGTACAAAAAGGCATATATGATCGCGTCGTAGGAGCCAGCAGGGAGATTTATGATATTAATGCCACACTCTCCGGGCAACCGGCAAAACGTATTTCGACGCTGCTTCAAGCCAGAAAAGATGCACTGATTAAAGAAATAGAAGAACTGATTGCAAGAGTATATCAGTTGGATTTTTAAGTGAGGTTATCACGATGAGGCTCAAAAAGGACAGTGCTGAACAAAAATTAAGAGGGGCTTATTATACACCATTGCAGCTCGCAAATGCCATGGCGAGCCTTTTTGCATCCGAAAACATTCATGCTGTCCTTGAACCGAGCTGTGGTGATGGCGTTTTCCTTGATAGCCTTAAGCAATTAGGAATGATTGATCAGATTGCTTCTTTTGATGCAGTTGAAATTGAACCAGATGAAGCTAAAAAAGTTCAGAATAACTATTGTGATCATCATAATGTTCATGTATTGAATGAAGATTTTTTTGAGTTTTACTCGCGTATGATTAACAACAAGAAACAGTATGATCTGATTTTGGGAAATCCGCCGTATATCCGCTATCAGTATCTCACAGAAACGCAGAGAGAACTCCAATCGAAAATTCTAACCTCGCACGGGATGAAAGCAAATAAGCTTATTAATGCGTGGGTAGCCTTTCTGGTCGCCTGCGTCCAGCTCCTTTCCGAAGATGGGAAAATTGCTTTTGTTATTCCGGCAGAAATCTTACAGGTGGCTTATGCAGAAGATTTAAGGCTTTTTCTTTCTGAACACCTTGCAAAGATCACGCTGATTACTTTTGGGCAGCTCGTATTCCCTGACATTGAACAGGAAGTGGTTGTTTTTGTCGGAGAAAAAGGCTCGGAGGAAAAGGGCATCCGTATTATTGAGGTGAACGATCTTGCCGGTTTTGAAACTCTTGATCTCCAGCAAAATGGATTTCAAAAGATGCAGCATGTAAAAGAAAAATGGACAAAGTATTTTACTACTGCAAACGAGATGGAACTTATTCGGGCCATACGTTCTGATGAAAGATTTGCGAAGTTCGCAGATTATGGGCTGATAAACGTAGGCATTACGACTGGAAATAACAGTTATTTTTCCATAACGGAAGATATTTGCGAAAAATATGATTTGGAGAATGTCACACTGCCGTTGATTGGCAGAAGTTCACATGCGCATGGAATATTTTTTACGGATGCAGATTGGGAAAGAAATAAGGCGTCAGGTAAAAGAGCAAGACTAATCAGCTTCCCAGATTCTCCAATAGAGAACTATCCCGCTGGGCATAAAGAGTATATCCTGCTGGGCGAGACTTCTGGTGAAAACGATGGTTACAAATGTTCTATCAGAGATCGCTGGTATATTGTTCCGTCCGTATGGGTGCCAGATGCGTTCTTCCTTCGCCGGAATAATCTTTATCCAAAGTTTGTTTTGAATCGCTGCAATGCCGTTTCTACTGACACAATGCATCGGATGAAATTCAATTCTGGCGTAAAGCCGGAAAACATCCTGCTTGCCTACTACAACAGCATTTCATTTGCCTTTACAGAAATCTGCGGTCGAAGCTACGGTGGTGGAGTATTGGAAGTTCTTCCAGGCGAGATGGGTAATATTATGATCCCTAAATTAGATGGCATTGACAAAAAAACATGCGCAGATTTATTAAAGCGCGTGGATGCGATTGTTCGTGAAGATGCCGACATTGAAAAAGCGCTTGATATTGTAGATAAAGAAGTCCTTGTAGATTATCTTAAAATAGATGTAAAATGGTGCAAACAATGTAGAAATATTTGGAAAAAAATGCAAAATCGTCGTTTAGGCCGTGGATAAAGGAGAAATACATATGTCTTTACAAGATGAAATTGCTGCAAAAGCAAGTAAAATCTTTCGCGAATCATATCAAATGTCTATCGGTGAACTTATTAACTTGTACAGAGATGGAGAGATGGATATTCATCCGGAATTCCAACGCGTTTTTAGATGGAGCGAATACCAAAAGACGAAATTAATTGAGTCTATTATTCTGAACATTCCAATTCCGTCTATTTTCGTAAGTCAAAACGAAGACGGTATATGGGATGTAATTGATGGTGTTCAGAGGCTATCTACTATTTTCCAATTTGTCGGAATATTTAAAGACGAAAATGGTAATCAGCTTCCACCTCTTACTCTTCAAAAAACAGATTACTTGCCTTCCTTTGCCGGTGTCCAATGGGAAAACGATGTAAAAGAGCTTAGCTTTACAAAAGAGCAGCAACTTTTTTTCAAGCGGTCAAGGATGGACGTAATTATTATGAAGAAAGAAAGTGACCCCAATACTAAATACGAACTATTTCAAAGGCTTAACACTGGTGGATCACTTCTTAGTGATCAAGAAGTTCGTAATTGCTTGATGATAATGACAAATAAGGCGTTTTATGAGTTCATTATCGAATTAGATTCCGTTGAATCTTTCCGCAATTGTTTGCCAATTTCTGATCGAAGGACAGATGAGCAGTATCGCCTTGAATTGCTCTTAAGATTGCTAATCACTACATATATTGACTGGAATAAAATCAATCAGTATTCAGATTTTGCGGAATTACTTGATAAAGAAACAATCTCGATGTGCAATGCTACTGTGGATTTTGAAACAACAAAGGAAAAGTTTTTAGCAACATTCAATCTCTTATATGGCATTTTTGATGAGAATGCTTTCAAAAAATATAATGGCATTAAATATGTGGGGCCTGTAATGGCTTCTGCATTTCAAGCAATTGCTGTGGGCGTTTATATAAATATTACTGATATTCTTGCTTTGGATAATACAAATGATTGGCTAACTCAAAAAGTTCAATCTTTCTATTCTGAGGAAACCTTTATAAAAAACACAACCCCTGGTGTGCGATCAATTCCTCGTTTCAAGGATTTATCAGTATTTGGGGTCGAGTATTTTAGACCATGAAAATTCATACCTTAAATGATTTGCAAGATTCCATTGATGCCGAAATGGCTTGGCGAAAGCATGAGCTTTCTGCTATACGTGAAAATGTTGCGAGTGCAAGAAAATCTTCAAAAGACACTGCTATCCGTGCAGGAATAGCTCTGCTGTATGCACATTGGGAGGGGGCAGTAAAAAACATAGCAACATATTATCTGGAGTATGTCGCTATGCTTAAATTACCTTATGGAGCCTTGAAACCAAATTTTCTTGCAATTTCTTTGAAATACAATCTGAAGACTTTTGAGGAAAGCAGTAAAACGACAATTCATACAGAAATTGTCTCAAAAATAATCGACAGTTACGATGTAAAATCAAAAATACCAGTAGAAGGCATAATAAAAACGAACTCAAACTTGAACTCTGAAGTTTTTGTTGATATCATGGCCACAATAGGTCTTGACTGTTCGGCTTATGAAGGTGCTTACAAATTGATAGACACAGTACTTCTCGAAAAGCGCAATAAGGTTGCACACGGAGAACGAGTTGAGTCATTGGATCTTGATGAAGCACGGTACTATGAGATCCACGAAAAAATTCGAGATTTGATTCTTCAATTTGCTGACCAAGTATCGAATGCTGCTTCTCTACAGACATACTTAAATCATAGCGCACCTACGCTTGCCAACAGACCTGTATAAGAGCGTGTCGATGGCAACACAATGGCAACAAAAAATCAGATAGCCCAAACTATCTGGATAATGAAAACAATGTAAACACTCTGAGCCAAATCCCATAAGCAAAAGTGTTTAAAATACGCTTAGCAGGAGCGAGTGGGAATAAACAACAACATCCTGAAAACTCGCTAAACAAGCGGGTTTTCGGGATTTCTTTTTGCCTTTTATAATAAAATTAAAAGGAAACAAGGTTTGCATAAATCCAAAGTTATAATCTAAATCCGGATTGGAAATTGCATTGACGATATTCTCTAATTGCTTAACAGATGGATTGCAAGTCGATTAAACGGTGTGGAATATAAAGCGTTAGCAGAAAAAGCGGGGCAAGCCGGCGTGAAAACGGCTATACCGTGAAAAACCAAAATGTCATATTGCCATTAAGCCACCGCAGAGTGAGCGTTTTATCCGCGTGGATAGCTAGGGGAGAACTACACGGAAGACAGACTCCGTGATCGTATCATGCGATTAAAAGCCGGAAGTGGGAGCCCTTGCCGGCGCCAAGTATAATCACCTTAAAGTCAACTAAAGAGAATGTTTATTTTCTTTGCCTAATATTATAGCAGCAAACGAACTATTTAGACTTGTATTTAAGTTGGACCGAGGGGCGTTTTTGATATTTATTGAAAAATAGGAATGAATAACTCCTGAAATTTTGGATAATTCAACAAATTATTGTTGCAAAGCCCAGTATTCGGGAGTATTATTTAATTTAGTAGGCTGGTAAGAAGACAGCTTCGAAATCACACAAAAACCTCTCCGATTAATTTAAGACATCGCAGGCCAAAGCAAGAACCGACACTAAGTCAAAGACGCTGTTGCG
>Ga0123326_1002310_pt1 | contig 14822 bp, 17 predicted proteins | sample BioC13SIPDNA_FD_89739 | JGI IMG/M metagenome (GOLD analysis project Ga0123326, IMG submission 89739) | Anaerobic biogas reactor microbial communites from Washington, USA - Biogas_R1_A C13 SIP DNA | ecosystem: Engineered > Bioreactor > Anaerobic > Unclassified | place: Washington, USA | collected...
ATATATGTCCTTGCTACGGCATCTACTGACCTTGAGGCAACAAGGCCGATACAGTACGGAGCCATACTTGTGCTTATTGGGTTGGTGCTCGGAACGAGCGCTATCGGAGTCGTCGCAAGGTCAAGGCTTGCGGCGAGGAGCGGGAGGCAATAATATGAGCAGTGATCTTTTTGATGTGCAGATAAAGACGGTCGGCCTGGATCTCTTTTACGGAGACAACCGGGTGTTGAAAAACATCACATTTGATATCGGCCGCAAAAAAGTGACGGCCTTTATTGGTCCTTCGGGCTGCGGAAAGAGCAGTTACCTCAGATGCCTGAACAGAATGAATGATTTTATCCCGTCAGCCAGGATCACGGGTACGATAGAAATGGAAGGAGAGAACATACTCTCTCCGGAAACGGATGTCATCGCCCTGAGGCGTCGGGTAGGAATGGTCTTTCAGAAACCCAACCCCTTCCCTATGTCGATATATGAAAATGTAGCTTATGGCCCGAGGCTGAACGGCCTAAAGGACAAGAGTACTCTTGACGAGACTGTTGAAAAAAGCCTGAAGGGCGCCGCACTTTGGGATGAGGTAAAAGATAAACTCTCATCTCCGGGAACAGGCCTTTCGGGAGGACAGCAGCAGAGGCTCTGCATAGCAAGGGCGATAGCGACCCAGCCGGAAGTGCTCCTCATGGATGAACCGACAAGCGCGCTGGACCCCATGTCGACCGCCAGGGTGGAAGAACTTATAAGGGAGCTCAAGGGAGATTACACAGTTGCCATAGTCACGCACAACATGCAGCAGGCAGCCCGCATCTCCGACTATACAGCCTTCTTCCTTCTGGGGGATCTTGTGGAATACGACAGAACAGCAAAGATATTCACCTCCCCCTCTGACAAGAGGACCGAGGACTACATCTCGGGAAGGTTCGGATAGAGTAAAAGACGGCTGAGCAATGGCTAAGCGGTTGCTGAGCAATAGCTGAGCGATTGTGAGGATCAAGGGCAGAGGCGGGCAAGGGATTGGCAAGCGATAGACAAGCGATCGTAAGAACCAAAATCACCGTCGTTCCCGGACGCTTCTAAACGGGAATCCAGAGGCTTTTGTTTAGGTCCTAAAAAGCTAGTTACAACAAGGGTCCAGAGCCACTGGATCCCCGATTTAAGCACTCGGGGACGACGGAAAGTTAGGCTAAGACCGGAAAAGACGGTGCTTTTGAACCTCCGCGGCCTTTGGTCGCAATTCACCGCGATGCGAAGCGAGCAAATTCTCCAGCGTCCGAAGGTCGCGAATTCACCGCAGCCAAAAGGCTGCAATTTCCAGGCGGATGCAGTTTCCGCCAGCTTCTAACGATCGTTTGACCATTGTTTGACAACTGTTTGACGATCGTTTGACAAGCTCTAAATCTTTACGATCGCTCAGCGACTGCTCAGCCGCATTTAATATGTCACAGCTTCACAATTAAAGGGGGGTATCATGATGGACGTAATAAACACAAGAAAGAGGCTCGACGAGGACCTTTCCGAGCTTAAAAGAATGGTCTTCAGGATGGCCAGAATGTCCGGGGAAGCTCTTGAAAACGCAGTCTGGGCACTGAAAAACAGGGATGAGGCAGCGGCGCGCGAAGTTCTCGAAAAAGACGATCTTATAGATGATCTTGAAGACAGGATCGACGAGGCATGCATGGAATTCGCAGCCCGCTATCAGCCGCTTGGCGAAGACCTGAGGACCGTTACTTCGATAATGCATATGGCTGTGGATCTTGAGAGGATAGGGGACTACGGCGGCAACATAGCCAAAACTGCCATAGACCTGGCCTCCAAAACTCCGATAAAGCCGCTGATAGACATCCCGCGCATGGTAGAATGCATCAGGAGGATGCTCGATACGGCGATGACCGCTATTGATACCAGGTCAGCCGAAAAGGCGATAGAGGTCTTCCCGATGGATGATCAGGTCGATGACCTTGAAAAACAGATAATGAGGGAACTTTTCCTGATGGTCATGGAAAAGCCTGAGAGGATCGAGCAGTCGCTTCAGCTCATGAACGTATCCCGTACACTTGAGCGGGCAGGCGACCACGTAACGAACGTGGCTGAGAGGATCGCATACATGTACACGGGAAAGACGGTCAAGGCCTCCCAGCACAGGAGAAAACGCGAATCATAGGAGGAATCCTCATGGCTGAAAAAATTCTCATTGCGGACGATGAAGAAAGTCTTGTTGAATTCATCGGCAGAGCTCTGAAAAAGCATGGCTACAGGGTAATAACGGCCCACGACGGAGACAACGCGCTTTTCCTTATCGGAGAAGAGCTTCCCGATCTTGTCATACTTGATCTGATGATGCCGCAAATGGATGGATGGGAAGTCTGCAGGAGGGCAAAAACGGGAACGGCTACCAAGGACATCCCTATCATAATGCTGACTGCAAGGAGTTCAGCCGATGATGCGGTACAGGGCCTCGATCTCGGAGCCGATGATTACATGAGAAAACCTTTCAGCCTTGACGAACTTATTGCACGTGTCAGAGCCCTTCTAAGAAGAAAAAAGGGTGAAGAGGGCGGCAGGACGATAGAAGACGGAGACCTGAGGATAGACAGGGAAGAACGAGAGGTCTTTCTTCGCGGCATGTCCCTTGAGATAAGCCCAATGGAGTTTGAGATACTTGAGCTGATGGCCGGAAGGATAGGGCGTACAATTTCCAGGGAAGAAATACTGAAGAAGATCTGGGGTATCGGGGGCGAGGACACAAGGACAGTCGATGTCCATGTCTCAAGACTCAGGAAAAAGCTTGATGACGGAAAAAAACCGCAGCTCACGATCCAGACATCCAGAGGACGGGGATACAGGCTTTCCTGGGAGGAGGAGCAGGAACATGTTTAAAAAAATGACTCTCAGAAAAAAAATCGCCCTTATGCTGACTTTGTGTGTGCTCCTGATCGGCATTGGGATCTGGGGATTTATTTACAGAAACGAGCGCATTGAAGTAATAGAAGAGAACAGGGAGACCCTTTCCCGCTACCTTGATGCCTTTGCAGCCGCAGGAGAGACCGACGGTTTGGAGGGGATAAGGAATATTCAGTCTTTATGGGAAAAAGTTTATCCCAAGGGCAGGCTTACGCTGATAAATACCATGGGTGAGGTCGTTATCGACAGCAAGAGCGACCCGAATGAGATGGACAACCACTACAAGAGGCCGGAGATAATCAAGGCTTTTGAAGAAGGGAACGGTTCAGAACTAAGGTACAGCAAAACACAGTCTGAATGGCAAAACTATATGGCCAAAAGGATCATCGTCCCCGGAACTCCCGGTCAGGGAATGGTCATAAGGCTGTCTTATCCCGTTGAAGACCTTAACAGCCTGGCTGGGTCTATGGCGAGACCATTCCTTTATTCGCTGGAGATAATGCTTTTCCTGGTGCTGATAGGTTCCTATCTGATCCTCCATTTCGTAACAAAGCCGCTGGATCTGCTGAGCGAATCTGCACAGACGATCGCAGCAGGAGGAACGGCAAGGTTTCCTATAACTAATGATCCACAGATACAGAATCTGTCGAACGCGCTGAATTCAATGTCAGACTCCCTTAAGCTTAGCATCAGGGAGGCGCAGGAGAGGAAAGAGGAACTCTCTCTGCTTGTGGGCGCTCTTCCTGTCGGAGTGATCCTGATAGACGAGACTAGGAAGGTCCGGTACATGAACAGCACTGCTTCAAAGATATGTGGAAGGGTCGGCAACGAACCTGCCAGAGGTCTGTCCATAGAGGTGATCCTGCCTTCAGACGAGATGTGCAGCATGCTTGACGAAGAAGACGGAAGAAGGATGATAAGCCTCCCCCGCAGCGGAGGCTCAAAGATCGAAATGTCGACGCTTACATTGACACGCGGAAGGATGATAGTACTCGAGGATCTGACGGATAAGATCAAGCTGGACGAAGCCAGGCGTGACTTCTTTATCGATGCGGGACATGAGTTCCAGACTCCGCTTACGGTAATAAGAACCGGGCTTGAACTTCTGAGATCGGGAGATTCTCTTACGGATACCGAGGATATTAAAGCCGTTGACAGCATGCTCCGTCAGCAGGAACGTATAAGTGGCCTGGTTGAGGATCTTTTGCTTCTGGTGAAACTTGATGTGGACCCCCCGGGAAACAGAAGAGAAGATGTCGATCTTAAAGAGATGATCCGAGACATCGTATCTGACGTCAAAGAACTCCCTGCAAGCAGAAAGATAGAGATAAAAGCTTCCCTGCCCGAGGACGATATATTTATCAACACAGCATATGGAGATCTCCGAAGGGCTCTCTTCAATCTGGTCGAAAACGGTGTGAAATACGTATCGTCTTACCGTGAGGCGGATGGAAGGGTCGAAGTAAGAGTCAGGCAGGATGACGGCCGAATTCAGGTGGTCGTGGACGATAATGGCCCGGGAGTAACCGATGAAGAGCGGGATGTAATATTTGAAAGGTTCAGAAGAGGAGACTCGCATCGTGCCAGAAGCCGAAGCTCTGCCGGCGGATACGGTCTTGGACTCTCTATCTCCAGAAAGATCGCGGAACGGGAGGGAGGTTCCCTTGAACTGGGAGGCTCATCTCTCGGAGGTGCATCCTTCATAATGACACTTCCTAAGGCAGAACTGAAAGGCAGCGAAGAAAAATAACAAACGAAGAGAGAGCCATCGTGCCCTCTCTTCGTTTATTACCCTTTAACTTTCAGAGAAAAGGATCTTAAAGGTCAAAAATTGCAAGGACCTCCGGCTTTTCACTTTTTCCGAGATAACTTCCTATTACAAATACAATTACAGAGATCAGGAGTGTCGGTACTATGGCTGTAGTGCCCGCAATACTGGTCTTTGTAATATTGAACCAGAAAAAGGCTGCGCAGCCTGTGATCATTGAGAGTATCGCACCGGTCGAGTTTGCCTTCCTCCAGTAAAGGCCGAAGAGTGTCGGACAGAAGAATACTGCTTCCAGTCCGCCGAATGCAAAGAGGTTTATCCATACAAGCAGTGAAGGGGGCTTCATCGCAGCAAAGAATACGATGACACCTACTACGCATGTGACAGTGAAGCTCATAGACCTTACTTTAGACGGGGACAGGCGTTCAGGGTCATTCTTTGCAATGTAGTGGAAATACAGGTCCTTGACTATTGCCGCAGAGCACATGATCAGCATCGAATCGACAGTGGACATTATTGCGGCTAGCGGACCTGCAATAAATATTCCGGCCCAGAACGGCGACATCAGCTTAACTGTAAGTGTCGGAACAGCCAGGTCTCCAATTTCTATTCCGGGCACAACTGCCCTTCCCATTGCGCCGATGAGATGCATGGAAAGCATAACGAAACCGACAACGAAGGTGCCAATGACCATGGCGTTGTGGAGGGACTTTGAGTCTTTGAATCCCAGGCATTTTTGGGTTGTCTGAGGCAGGCCGAGTATCCCGAATCCGACCAGCACCCAGAAGGAAAGTATGAAGGGTTTTGGGATGGAATTTCCCGCTCCGCTTGGTGTCAGGAGACCTGGATCGATGGATCTCAGTGTGTCCATTATGTTAGCCACCCCTCCTCCCGCCGAAGTGACGGCGAAGAGCAGGGCAACGGAAGCAAGAAGCATCATGATGCCCTGGATAGTGTCTGTGAGGACCACTGCCCTGAAACCTCCTATGGTCGTGTAAATTATTACCGTTATGCCGAATATGATCAGACCTGTCCGGTAAGAGTACCCCGTTATCGACTCAAAGAGCCTTGCTCCGCCTATGAACTGGGCCAGCATCGAAGCCATGAAGAAGACAAGTAGTGCAATCGATGCCGCGATCACAACATAGTCACTGTTATAACGGGCCCTGAGGAAGTCTGTGATCGTGACAGCTTTTGTTCTCCTGGCGATCAGGGCGAACCTTTTGCCCAGCACCCCCAGGGTCAGGAATGCCGTAGGGACCTGTATCATTGAGAGCAGTATCCATCCAAGCCCCACTTTGTATGCCACACCCGGGCCGCCTACGAAGCTGCTTGCGCTTATGTAGGTCGTAATGACCGCCATTGCGAGTACGAACCCGCCCATCGATCTGCTGCCGATGAAATATTCCTCCATGAATCCGGCGGTGTCAGTTTTTTTTCTTGATCTGGCATTTCCCCAGAATGCTATCCCCATTATGAAGGCGAGATAGATGACAAGCGGAAATATCATTCCTGTACGGTCAGTCATCTTTACCGGCCTCCTTCCCTTCTTTGAGATCTATTTCAGTGAAGAAGAACCTGACACAGATCCAAAGAAGCACCGAGATCCCCACATATCCGACTATGCAGCTGTAGAAAAACCACTCCGGGAAACCTAATATATAACCGTACTCGGAGGGATCGTCTCCGAATCCGTAAGCCGTCAGGTACCACCATGCAAAGAAGAGCAGATACAGGCCGATCACTATCAGAGTCTCTTTTTTAACGTTTTTCAGAATGGCTGAGTTTTTCAATTTCAGACCCCCCTGTCTTTGGCCCTAAAGCCTAAAGATAAGTATAGACCGTTAAATCTAAAAACTGTATGATTGTAACATATAGATTAATGTCAAAATACCATGAAGGAGTGAAAGTCGTGGATCTGAACGAAGCCAAAACCAAAGGGTATGAAAAGCTTGGCGAGACCGTATGTAAAAAATTGAACAGCCTGGGCTACTGCGCCTGGTTCGTAAAAGACAAGGAAGAGGCGCAGAAGGCCGCTCTGCGGCTGATCCCCGAAGGAGCTTCGGTAGGAGTGCCGGGGACTGTTACCGTGAGGCAGATCGGACTGATAGACGAGCTTCGGAAGAGGGGATCGAAGGTATCTGTACACTGGGATCCCGATCTTAAGCCGGAGGACAGGAAACAGAGGCTCATGGACGAGATGACATCTGATTGGCTGGTGACGAGCACCAACGCGCTCTCAGCGGACGAGGGCGTTTTCGTAAACATAGACGGAACGGGCAACAGGGTGGGCGCAATGGCATGGGCTCCCGGCAAGCTGCTCTACATCCTGGGCATCAATAAGATAACGCCTGACCTTGAGACCGCGGTCAAAAGGGCCCGCAATACGGCTACGCCGCCAAATGTGATCCGTCTGAACGGCAAGACCCCATGCGCGTCGGTTGGGCATTGCGTAAACTGCAGCAGTTCGGAGAGGGTCTGCCGCGTAGTGACGTTGATGGAACGCCCCCCGTTCGGCAGGGAATGTCATGTCATTATAGTAGGAGAAGAACTGGGATATTAAATGCAGGGCTGCTGGGGAAAGATACTGTCTATTGACCTGAGTGACCGGACTGTCCGGACCGTTGTCCCCCCTGAGAGACTTTACAGGGAATACATAGGGGCAGGCGGGATAGGAGCGAGGCTGCTGTATGACATGACAGGCCCCGGGACAGACCCGCTGAGTCCGGGCAACCCGATCATATGGATGACCGGTCCGTTCACGGGCACCAAGGTCCCGACATCGGGAAGACATCAGATCACATCCAGGTCTCCCCTGACCGGCATATTCGGTGAGAGCGACGCAGGCGGAAGGTTCGGCACCGCGCTGAAAAGAACTGGCTGGGACGGACTGATAGTAAAGGGGATCTCTGAAAGCCCGGTGATCATCATCCTTACCGAGAATGAAGTGCGGATCGAACCGGCGGAAGATCTGTGGGGTAAAGATACGTTCGAGACCGACCGGATCATGAAGGAAAGATCCGGCCCTTCATGTGAAGTGTCGTGCATTGGTGTCGCCGGTGAAAGGATGGTCCCGATCTCGGCGATCGGACATGACGGCGAGAACGCACGGATGAGCGGCAGATGCGGGTTCGGGGCCGTGATGGGCTCGAAGAAGCTGAAGGCGGTGGCAGCCGTCGGGAATATGGAGACGGAAGTAGCCGACCCGGCGAGGCTTATGGCACAGCAGAGAAAAATGGTCCCCCAACTGGTGGAAAAGATGAAGGGCATGCACCTGCTTGGAACCGCGGGCGGAACGGCCGCTGCCGAAAAGATGGGAGATCTTCCGGTCCAGAACTGGCGGAGAGGAAACTGGCCCGATGCCGAAAAGATATCGGGACAGGTGATGGCAGACACTATACTGAAGAAAAATTATTACTGCGCGTCATGTCCTATCGGATGCGGCCGCGATGTGGAGATATCCGAAGGCAGATGGGCGGGGGTAAAAGGAGCCGGCCCCGAGTACGAGACGCTCGGACTTATGGGCGGATCATGTCTCGTGAGCGACCTGGAAGCGATCACCTACGCAGCTGACCTCTGCAACAGGCACGGCGTCGACACGATAGAGGCCGGGAGCGCAGTCGCGATGGCAATGGAATGTTTTGAACACGGACTGCTTACGCCTGAGGACCTTGACGGCATAAGGGCGGAATGGGGAAGCGCGGAAGCTCTTGTCGCCCTGACTGAGAAGATATGCCTGGGCGAGGGTGCGGGAAAACTCCTTGGCCTCGGAGTCGCGGGCATGGCAAAAAAGATCCCCGGTTCCGACAAGTTCGCGATACATGTCAAAGGGCTGACGCTTCCCGCGCATGACCCGCGCTGTTTCAACACTATGGCGGTGGGTTATGCCACGAGTAACAGGGGTGCCTGTCACCTTACCGGGGCATCATACTTCTTTGAGAAGACCGCGGTCATGCCTGAGTTCGGCTACGAGAAGCCCCGTCCGAGGTACACAGAGGGCGGCGAGGCCCTGATGAACTTCCATACCCAGAACCTTATGGGGATAATGGACTCCCTTAAGATGTGCAAGTTCACGATATACGGAGGGGTGGGCTTTACCGAAATATGCGAGTGGTACGAGGCGGTCACGGGATCAAAGACCTCCGTCGAAGATATGGCTTTGGCCGGAGAGAGGATATTCAACATTAAAAGGTTATATAACGTACGCCTTGGCCTATCCCGCAAGGATGATGTACTTCCCGAAAGGATACTCACGACGCCGAGGAACGACGAGGGGACCGGAAGCTATACCCCCGACCTTGAACCAATGCTCGGCGAGTATTACGAGATACGCGGCTGGGACAGGAACGGGATCCCCAAACGGGAGACCGTGGAAAGGCTCGGACTGGATCGGAAATATTTTTGATATATATGTCGGCCGGAGCGTCTTTTGGGCATCCGGCCGTTTTATTATGGAGGCGCACAGGATAGATGGAGCTGAAGATAAGGCCGGAATATGCAGGATTATACGGGATCGATGTTTCTTTGATGCCGATGCCCAAGGTCGGGGAGAGTATAAGGGACTATGTAAAACGGTCGGGCCTTGGAAAAGAAGAGGATATCCTGCCCGTCGTCAACGGCAGGGCGAGGCCATGGAACTACGCTTTTTCAGAGTCAGATGTCATTGAGATATTTCCGATGGCCGCAAGCGGCTGATTGTAGCATGGGGCATTCTTACTGACCGGTCGTCCCGGTCTTCGCGGAAGGTGTTTTCAGTATGAAAAACTCCCTGCCCTCGTCATCAGTTAAAAGATATTCCTCCGCGATTATTTGAGCGGGCACTTTTTTCATCTCGTCTGGAAATCTGAAGGTGTGGACCTTTTCCGACGGCTCAGCTTTGCCTGAAGGTATTTCTGCCGGTGCTTCCCCGTCGAAAACCATCCTTCCGTCGGAGAAAATTTTTGCACTGAATGCTGAGGACTGGGGGCTCCTCGAATTCCAGCCGGAAGCTGCTGAGGATGTGACTTCGACATGTCCGTCCTTTTTTGCTATAAATACTTTTACGACCCAGTTTTCCCTAATTTTCATGTGATCTATCATCAGTTCTGTGTCGATGTCGCTGAATTTATCCCAGATGCCCGGTTCCTCTGCAGTCCTTTCGGCAAGGAGCATGACCGTTGAGACAGCGAGTATCCTTGCCTGCTCCTTCTCGTGCGCTTCATAGGCAGGTTTTGTATATACCCTGTAGCCGAAGAAGATCAGCGAGGCTGCGAAGATCAGGCCAAAAACGGCCGCCATTGTCTTATGAAGTGCGGATGATCTGTTTTCATTCATGTGAAAGATTATACCCTATGGACCGGAGGATATTCCTGTAGATCCTGATAAGCCCGGACTGATTAAGTGATAAAATTGGCGATGGTGATGTATATGGATACGAAAGTATTAAGAGAACAGATATTGCTGATGAGCTCTCTCTTCAAATGGACCTTCTTTGCGGTGATGGCCGGTGCGGTCGTGGGAACGGCTGCGGCAGGCTTTCTCGTGGCCCTGGATATGGCGATCGGATACGTATCCTCCTTCAGCGCATGGAGATACCTTCTTATCTTTCCTGCCCTTCTGTTCAGCCTTTATTTTATCCGTACGTTTGCCCCTGAAGCCGCAGGCCACGGAACAGAAAAAGTCATAGACGCGATCCACAGGAGGGCCGGGATGATCGATCTGAAGGTAGTTCCCGTAAAGCTGATAGCAACGATCGTCACCATCGCGGCAGGAGGTTCGGCAGGTAAGGAGGGGCCGTGCGCACAGATCGGCGCGGGCTTGATGTGCGGTCTTTCAAAAATATTCAGGCTGGATGAGTCAGACAGGAAGAAACTAGTTATCTGCGGCATTTCAGCCGGCTTTTCGGCGGTATTCGGGACTCCCATCACCGGGGCGGTATTTGGCGTGGAAGTCCTCTTCGTGGGCCAGATGTTCTACGACGTACTCCTTCCCTCGTTCATAAGCGGGATAGTGTCGTGCTTCGTCGCATCCCACCTTGGAGCCGGACATCTTCCTGCGTTTGCGGTCAATGTTCCGGCCCTTGCACCCGGCCTGATAGGCTGGTCGCTCTTTGCGGGGATCTTTTTCGGCATCATCTCTGTTTTCCACATAGAATGCCTCCACACGGTCGATAAAAAATTCAAATCGCTGAACATACCGGACTGGCAGAAACCGCTTCTCGGCGGTGCGACCCTCCTTCTGATCAGCCTCTTCTTCGGGGCCCGATATCTGGGGCTGGGGATGGATACCATAGACAGGGCCATAAGGGGAAATGATGTGCCGATCATGGCTTTTGCGCTCAAATCCTTTGCGATGGCGGTCACACTTTCGTGCGGAGGAAGCGGAGGAGTCCTGACTCCGACGCTCTTTGTCGGCGCTGCGGCAGGTTCGCTCTTTGGAAATATTTTTGGTCTTGATCAATCGGTCACAAGTGCCCTTGGCATCGCAGGGGTGCTCGCGGGATCGACGAATACCCCCATAGCATCCACGATACTTGCCATGGAGCTCTTCGGGGCTCCGATAGCTCCTTTCGCCGGGCTCGTGTGCGCGGTATCATATGTCGTGGCCGGCCACAGAAGCCTCTATCCGAGCCAGGTGATGCTGAGGCCGAAGGCAAGGACATTCGTCAGACGCAATGTTGACGGTAAAGTAAAGATCATCGGCCGTTTTGAAGGAGTGTCCTACGGGAGGATCATCCATTTCTATATGGAAAAGATCTACAGCAGGATCATCAAAAGAAAATAAGGCGTCCGTCAAAGAGAGGTGATATTTTTATGGATCTCGGGAAGATATCCCAAAAAACGATAAACAGCATCCTGACAGCCGCAGCGGCGATCTTTCTCATGTTCTGGGCATGGAAATGGTTTGGCCCGGGGTCCGCAGAGATAAGGCACAGCGGGGAAGCCGAGCTCAGACAGAGCGGACTGGGCATGGCAGATCTCGTCTGGATCAGCGTTGCCGTGACTTCGGCAGGTTATCTTCTCTGGAGAGGGCTCTCTTTTCTCTTCTGGCACAAGTACTTCAAAGACGGGACTCCTCCGGATGATATGGAGGAGTAGCGATATCAGAGCCTGTGATATTCGAATACCTCGATACCCTTTTCAGCGGCTATGTCCTTTATCCTTTCCTCGTCCTCACAGGGATAACTGCAGGCAAGACCGCAGCTTGAAGACAGTTCTCTTGGAACAGGGATTATCTTTACTTTTATCCCGAGGCTTCTGCATGTTTTTTCGAAGAATAGAGCCATGTGTGTCGTATCAAAAGTAGCAATGCATTCCATCGTATTATCACCGCCATGTATCGCTGTTGAGCTGTTATTCCGCAATTATACGTGGACGTCTCTCATTTTGACAGGTAAAATTCACTAGTCGACTTACTTATTATGTTTCATTTGGTCCAACCATCGGAGGAGGTAAAGGAGTAATGTTTTCAGCAAGAAAAATCGTAATAAGTCTCTTCGCCGTGCTTTTCTTTTCATTGCTCGTCAGCGGTGCGGCATTTGCCCAGGATGTAATGGGCTGTGTGGATCCTCAGAAGATAATGTTCCAGCATCCCAAGTTTGAGGAAGTACAGAAGCAGATCCGCGATGTAACGAACAAGAAGCAGGAAGAGGCCAAGGCCGCTATTGAAAAAGAGACCGACGACAAAAAGAAGGCCCAGATCTTTCAGACCAAGAGAACAGAAGCTGCCAACGAAGAGAGAAAGCTCATGGAGCCGATCTTCAAGGACATAAACCTTGCGATAAGAACGGTGGCAAATGCAAAGAAGATCACTGTGGTGGTGGATAAGGGAGCCGTCTTCTACGGTGGAACGGACATCACGGACGACGTAATAGCCGAGCTTAAGAAGAAATAAATAGCTAAACGGTGTTATGATAACAGCCCCGGTACGGAATATCCGTGCCGGGGCTTTGCACATGCATTCGATCTTCCTGCCAGAGGGGGATATTGATCCAAATGTCGGACATTTTGATATACTTGTCATATCAGAGACCGAGGAGGTAATGGACAATGTCATGCAGCGTAAATATAGGTATGGTGCAGGCGGCCATCCCTGAGGGATGCAACATCATAATAGGACAGAGCCATTTCATCAAGACGGTGGAGGACCTTTACGAAGCCCTCGTGACATCGTCTCCCGCAACGGAGTTCGGTATTGCTTTCTGCGAGGCTTCGGGAGACTGCCTTATCAGGCACGACGGCAACAAAAAGGATCTTGTTGATACGGCTATAGAAAACGCGAAGGCGATCAACGCAGGCCATGTGTTCGTCGTAGTCCTGAGGAACGCCTACCCGATCAACGTCCTCGACAGGATAAAAAATGTTCAGGAAGTCTGCCGTATATTTGCTGCGACAGCAAATCCGCTGCAGGTCCTTGTCGCAGAGACGGAGCAGGGCAGAGGGGTCATAGGTGTCATCGACGGGTCAAAGACAGTCGGCGTCGAGGATGAGAAGGGCCGGGAGTGGAGAGCGGGTCTGCTTCGTAAAATAATAGGCTATAAGAGATAACTTTCTTACGTATGGACATAAATGGCCGGCATCCCGTGCAGCGCGCGGGTATAGCCGGCCTCATTTTATATATATTTTTTTTTGAGCATGGACCCGGCAAAGACGCAGAGAGCCGATACCGCAAGTCCCGGGAAGAGCGGGTCGCCGGGAAGCGAAGAGAGCCCCCAGATGACAGTTCCGGAAAGACCGGCGACCGATGAGGCAAGCGCCCACTTTGGGGAGAGGGATCCGGGACGGATCACGGCCACGACAAAGGGCAGGAACGTTCCTGATCCTCTGAGCCCCATGCTTATGTAGCTCCACTCAAGTATCATCGACCCGGCCCCTGTTATTCCCGCCAGTGCCGCTGCTGCGACGATGATGCCGATGAAAAGTCTGTGGATCATTACTTCCTTTTCACTGTGCGCCCTCATGAATTTTACGGGGACAAGGTTTTTGACGATGTTGGTCGATACTCCGAGGATCAGACCGGAGGCACAGCCGATGACTGTGATGAGTATCCCTCCCCAGATGATCCCGCCAAGCAAGGGGGGGAAAGAATCCATAATGAACCAGGAGAGAACTTCATCCGGCCTCATCTCAATGCCCTTCGCCCTTACGGTAAGCCCCACCCAGGCTCCAAGAAGACCCATAGGAGGCATCAGGATCGCCGATGCGAAGGCGCCTTTCCTCGCGGTCCCGGCATCTTTGGCTGCGGCAAGCGACTGGATGTAGATCTGCGTGGTGAAAACACCAACTATCATCGACGCAAGGTAACCTATCTCCGGAATAAAGCCCCTACCGAATGGGTCAAACCAGGGATCAAAGGACAGCCTTGAGGCTACGTACCCAAAAGAGCCTCCGCTCAGGATCGCCATTACGAAGCAGGACAGCAGGACGAAATAGAGCAGGATTATCTTTGCCCCGCCGAGCGTGCTGAAGCTTCTCAATCCCCCTGCGGCGATGAAGCCTATTATAGAAAGGCCGGCGAGGAGAGAAGCTAAAAGCGATGAGATGGGAAAGAGCCCCTTCAGCAGGGCTATGCACGAAAGAAACTGAGCGGCTATCGATATGAAGGTGCCGATCGTAGACGAGAGGGTAGCGGTGAATGATATGGATCGTCCGCATATGCTCTCTTTCCCGCCGTAGTTTTCAGCAAGATAATCGGCTACAGTAGTAACATTTGAATTTCTGAGCGGAACGGCAAACCTCAGCCCAAGCAGGAGGCAGCCGACCCCGCCGCCCAGGGTGAACCATATCGCGGTCAGCCCATGGCTGTATGCCATCTGTACAGTGCCCACTGTTGACGCACCTCCGACGAGTGCGCCGAGAAGTATCCCCGTCACTCCGGCAGCGGAAGACTTCCTCCCCCCGAGAGAATAATCTTTCGGCTCGGAAGTCCCGGTCCCTATCAGAGTTCCCGCTCCTACGAAAAGAGCAAGAGTTGCTGCGGCTGCCAGGTAAAAATAAAACAATACTCCACCCCGTCTCTTGTCAATACGCGGATATATTACCTCTTTTGAGGTCCGAGCGCTATTATATAACTTGTGGCGTTCGAGCCTCTCTGATATTCTCTACCCGGAGGATGAAAAAATGGCAAAAAAAGAGATGAACAGATATAAATGCAGTGAATGCGGATATGTGAGCCTGAC
>Ga0123326_1002316_pt1 | contig 14775 bp, 13 predicted proteins | sample BioC13SIPDNA_FD_89739 | JGI IMG/M metagenome (GOLD analysis project Ga0123326, IMG submission 89739) | Anaerobic biogas reactor microbial communites from Washington, USA - Biogas_R1_A C13 SIP DNA | ecosystem: Engineered > Bioreactor > Anaerobic > Unclassified | place: Washington, USA | collected...
AAGGATACTTAGAGTGGATCGAGTTTACCGTTGGAAATACCGCTGGCGGTACACCGATCGATATCAACCAGATGCTGGTGACGTTTGTCTGCGGAGAGGAAGCACAGGTCATACCGTTTAACGGTTCTGCCTCCATCAAAGGTGTTAATGGGACAAGTGGCAAGAATAACGAAACGGGGGCCAGGGACGCCATCATTGCTGCCGCCAACAGCACCAAAGAAGGCGCCTGGGGCGTCATTATGACGTACAATGACATTGGCATCAACGCGACTAATGCTACCGAGAACAGGAATAATCTCCTCGAACCTGGTGAGCAGTTTGTCCTGGCGGTCGCGTTCCCACGAAATGGTGAGGGGTCGACAGTGTTGACACCCAACACCCGGTTCTCCGTGAACCTCCAGCCGGCGGTCGGTGCTGCCTTCCCGATCAAGAAGACCGTGCCGTCGTCCCTGTACGCGGTAAACATCATCTAACAGTGAACACCCCACTAACCCTCTTTTTCCCCCGGGCAACCGGTGCGAACACCGTTCCGGGTAATCCCAGCCACGACACCCGTGCTCGATCCAGGTGCCCATGCGCATTTTTTATGAAACGCACCTGAGCTTCCAGCACCGGCCCCGGCATATTTCGTCCGGGCCGTGAGATATAAACCCGCTGACCCTCTCGAACCCAGCGAGCACTTTCCACCACCCCACACAAAATGCCCTGCCAGTCGCCACCACGGATCCTCCCCGTCGCCATCAGCGACATCAACAGCCAGTACCCCAAACCAGTCCGCGAGAAAGATTAGAAGATAGTAAAGCGACAGGAAATCCTGTATCGATATGAGCAAATTTTATTAATGATAACACTCATATAATTCAACATTATGGTGGGGGTAGATCAGGCTCAGATCGATAAGATACTTGCCGGTGCATCATCCGATGACCCGGAGGCCCGTCTCGACACCCTCGAGAAGGAGCTGGACTTTGTCAAGACATCGATCAAGCGGCTGCTCATCGACCTCCGGGAGCGGATGAACGAACTGGACAACCCGTTCACCAGCGCCGCCGCGTATGCAGGGGGTCGGTTCGAGCGACAGGACCTCCTGACAGATACTGAGGACAAGGCCGATGAGGATACCGCATTTGACGATGCACCCTCTGGTATGAGCAGCCTGCAGGACACAGATGGGTTCCAAGGTCCGCTCGCCGGCAGCCTGGACGCGGCTGACCTCTTCCCGGCAGACATCGCAACGGCCTGCCTCCCCACGGACGGCACACTCACGCTCCCGCAGGCAAAACCTACAGGGAAACTCAAACTCCAGAAGGTCCACCGGCTGTTTGAGTGGGTGCACCAGGGATGCAGGAAATACGGGCACGAGCACATGACAATCATGATCGACGCCTACCGGTCGATGGGCTACATCACCGACGAAGTCTCCGACCAGGTCCGGGATATCATGCGGATGGCCCCCGAGACCCGGAGAGATATCCAGGATATCGGCCCGAACGAGTTTGTCTCAGAACTCTACGTCTTAAACCGGATCCTCGACCCCGAGGACGCGACGCTCGACCGGGACATGATCGAGGTGCTGATGCTCGCCCACCGCCGCCCGGGAGAACAGAGCGCCGGGAAACCATCCTCACCCGAACGTGATGCCGGTGATACCTGGATCGACCTGCTGGATAGGATATGATGGATGTCAAGCGAAGCCTTCACCACAGCGATGTTCCTTATCGCCGCCATCATTGCGGCCGGCGTCCTCATTAACGCAGTCTTTCCCGTAATCTACACCCTCGCAGGCACGATCTCGTCTTCCTCCCACACAGTGGACGAACGGTTGAGTAACGATGTGAAGATCGTCACGACGTATGCCAGCGGAGATGAAGCCAGAATCTGGTTAAAGAACGTCGGAACAGCCAGGATATCCCCATCAGACATCGGGAAGGCCGATGTCTTCCTCGGGGCCCCGGGGAACTTCACCCGGCTCGGCCTGGTTGTACCACCAAGCACACCGGGATCGAACCAGTGGACCTACGAGATCCTCGAGGACACCCAGAAGAACAACTACTGGGACCCCGGCGAGACCCTCTACATCCAGGGCCATAGCGACAGGATCCCCGGTCCCGGGGAGGTTGTCTACGTCCAGTTCGTCCTCTCCACAGGACTCTCACGGTCGACCACATTCACCGCAGGTACATAACCATGAGTGCGGGACCCCTCGTTGCATCCGGGATCGGCATCCTCCTCCTGGTCGTCACCGCCTACGTCCTGGTCGGCGGCACCCTCGCAACCACTGAGGTGATGGTCGAGGCCCAGAGCAATCTCGCCATGTACCAGGAAGCCCGGATGCGGACGGCGATCGAGATCCAGAACACGACGATCGTCGACAACGAGACCCTCTCTGTCGAGGTGAAGAACACCGGGAGCGAACCGGTCGTCGATATCCAGCTGATCGACGTCTACCTCCATATCTACGGCGCCCCGGTCTATGTCCCCTATAATGTGGGGGATGTGAACTACTGGAGCAATATGGGGATAGACCCTGACCATATCCACCCCAGGGAACTTGACCCCGGCGAGACCCTCACCCTCCGGATCACCCACGAGAAAGACGCACAACCCACATGGGTCCAGGTCGTCACCCCGAACGGGGTCTCGAGTTCAGCATACATCCGGTGAATAACCATGGCCACAAGCGAAGACGCAACCAGCAGCATCCTTGAGATGCCTGATCGGACGATCCTCTCGACCGGGAACACTGAACTCGACAAGAAGATCGCAGACGGCCTCCCGCTCCAGTCCCTCTCGCTCATCGAGGGAGAGAACGACACAGGAAAGAGCGTGCTGACCCAGCAGATCATATGGGGGGCCTTAAAACAGGGGTTCAACGTCGACCTCTTCTCGACTGAGAACACGAGCAAGAGTTTCCTCACCCAGATGGAGTCGATGAGCCTCGATATCTCCGACTACTTCGCCTGGGGCTACCTCCGGGTCTTTCCCATGCACGTCGTCGGTTTCGAATGGACGAAGGAGAAGATGCAGGGGACGCTTGAGCGGATGATCGCCTACATGGAGCAGAGCAGGGCAGAGGTGATCGTCATCGACTCCCTCACGCTCTTCACCGAGTACGCCAGGCAGGACACGGTCCTCACGTTCTTCACGAACTGCAAAAACCTCGTCGACCACGGCAAGACCATCCTGATCACCCTGCACACCTACGCCTTCGTCGAGGACTCCCTTGTCCGTATCCGCTCGATCTGCGACGCTCACCTCTTCATGAAGAAGGCGCTCGTCGGCGGCAAGTACGTCATGATGCTCGAGGTCGTCAAGGTCCGCGGCGCACGAAAGACGACGGGGAACATCATCAGTTTCGAGGTCCACCCCGGGTACGGCATCAAGATCATCCCGGTCTCGGTTGCGAAGGTGTGAGGAGGATGGGATCGGCGCTGGAAGCAACAGTAACCCTCCCCTTCGAGCCCGAGTTCATCGACGAGGGGAACGACTGCTACAACAACGTAGAGTCCTGCGCCCTCTACCGGATGCTCCCGGCAAACGCCCGGGACTATGTCAGGGAGAGCCCGCACCTCCTCGAGTACCTCCACATCCTGCCGGTCAACACCGTCGGGATCCCGCTCTTCCTCTCGGAACTGAAGCGTGACCTCAAATCGATGGAGAACCCGAACATCATCTACCCGGTGAACGAGACAACCTTCATCCATATCTTCCCTGACCCTGACGATGTACGGAACTGGTACATCCCGATCGAACCCTCGTTCCTCCACTCCGTAAAAACGATCCTCCCGGTGATCGAGGAGAAACTCATCGACATGATCGATGCCCTCGACGAGGAGCCGGTGACCGATGAGGCGCGTATCGAGGTGCTCAGGAACTTCATCCAGCAGCTTGTGTATGTCAGGCAGCCGGGTGAGGAGGTCGATGAATCCCTGCTCTCCGGCGGGACGCCAAAAGACCTCAAAGACCGGATCATACAATTCCTCACCTCCGATATCGGTGCATCGGCAAAACCGCAGGCGGACGGGCTCCCTGAACTCTCCGACGGCCGGGTCATCCTCTCGCAGCAGGAGTATAAGGCGCTTGAGTACCTGATGATCCGCGACAAGATCGAGATGGGGACCCTCAAACCCTTCCTCTCCGACCGGTACATCGAAGATATCACCTGCGGCGGCGTCGGACCGATCTTCATCGAGCACAAGATCTTCAAAGGCTTAAAATCGGTCGTCGGGTTCCGGGACTCGACCGAACTCGACAAATTCGTCATAAAACTTGCCGAACGGATCAAACGGCCCCTGACCTACAGAAACCCCATCGTGGACGCGACCCTCCCCGACGGTTCGCGTATCAACATCGTCTACGGGACCGAGATCAGCAAGCACGGCAGCAACTTCACCATCCGTAAGGTGAGCGAGGTCCCCATGAGCATCATGCAGGTCATCGAGAGCGGGACGTGCAACTACATGATGGCCGCATATCTCTGGATCTGCCTCGAGTACGGGATGTCGATGTTCGTCTCAGGCGAGACCGCGAGCGGTAAGACGACGTCCTTAAACGCCTTAACAACGTTCCTCCCGCCCGAGAACAAGATCGTCACCATCGAGGATACCCCCGAACTGACGGTCCCCCACAGGAACTGGACCCGTGAGGTCGCGAAAGCCAAGGGGAAGGGCGAAGGCGAAGGCTCGGAGGTCACGATGTTTGACCTCCTCAAAGCCGCCCTCCGTCAGCGCCCGAACCAGATCCTGGTCGGCGAGATCCGTGGCGTGGAAGGATCAGTCGCGTTCTCTGCGATGCAGACCGGCCACCCGGTGATGAGCACCTTCCACGCCGCGTCGGTCGAGAAGCTGATCCAGCGTCTCTGCGGGGACCCTATCAACATCCCGAAGACCTACGTCGACAACCTCAACCTGGTCATCATCCAGAGCGCCGTGAAACTCCCGGGGGGCGGGACCGTCCGGCGGATGCTCAGCATCAACGAACTCGTGGGCTACGACCCCGAGACAGAGGGGTTCTCCTTCATGGCGGCGTTCGTCTGGGACCCAGCAACCGACACCTTCACCTTCACCGGCAGAGGGAGCAGTTACCTCCTCGAGAACAAGATCGCAACGATGCTCGGCATCCCCGAGAACAGGCGGGCCGAGATCTACGACGAGGTCGATAAACGTGCCCGGATCCTCGAACGGCTCCACAAAGCCGGATACACCCAGTTCTGGGACCTCTTCCACATGACCACGAAGATCAAGAAACAGGGTCTGCTCAACATCGAGGTGTGACGTTGTTCGAGGACGTGGCTGATCGGCTGAGGGAGGCAAATCAGGGCAAACTACCGTTCGAGGACCAGGTAGAGTACTTAAGCGACCTCCGGTCATCCGTCCTCGAGAACAAGAAGATGGAGCAGGACCTGCTCTTCATGTACACCTACATGGCCGCGATCACCACGGCAGCCGTGACCAGGCCCGAGATCTTTGAATACACATCTGAGAGGTTCGAGTACGTCCCGTCGCGCTACATTGCAAAGGTGCAGCGCCTGGTCGCCGGGTGGGGCTACAGTTATGCCGAAGGGCTCCGGGCGGTCGCCGAACGGTGCCGGAACAAGACCCTCCAGAGCATGCTGAACCGCTACGCAAACTCCATCGACTCCGGGGTTCCCGACGACGACTTCATCACCACGGAGCTCTCAAGCATCAGGAGTATTTACAGAAACACGTTTGAGCAGGGGATCGAGCTCCTGAAGAAATGGGGCGACGCCTACATCGCGATGCTCCTCTCGGCTGCACTTGTCGCGATCATCATCATGATATCGGTGGCGATCTACGCCCCCGGCGGGATTGATCAGGCGCTCAACGCCTCATATACCCTCATCATCGGCATATCAATCTTCGGCCTCGGGATCATGTACCGGGCCGTCCCCGACGACCCGAGGACGCACGGGCTTACAGCGATCTGTTCCAGGGAGCAGGGCATCATCCGGAGAATGGAGCGCCTGGTCCTACCGATCGTCGCCGCAATCGCACTTATCCTCATCCTCATCGGCGTCAACGCCGGTGTTATATTCCTGCTCGCCGGTCTGCTCCTGATGCCGCTTGGGATCATCGGCTATATCGATGATGCCAACGTCATCAACCGTGACACCGACTTCTCCACGTTTATCCGGAGCCTCGGGTCGGTGATGGGGGGCAAGGGCATCACCACCGGCGATGCACTCCAGGAGGTGGACAAAAAATCCCTCCCTTACCTGGAGCCGTTCATCGACTCGGTATCATCGAAACTGAACCTCGGGCTCGATGAAGCCGCGAGCTGGAGGAAGTTCATCGGCGAGACCGGCAGTTACCTGATCTACAAGTACATGAACATCTTCCGTGACGCGGTGGCCCTCGGCGGATCCCCGGACGAGATAGGAAAGATCACCGGTTCATCGATGCTCGAGCAGGTTCTCCTCAGGAGGAAACGCGACATGATGGTGAAGGGGTTTGTCGTCCTGCTCGTGCCGATGCACGGGGCGATGATCGGTATCTTCGTCTTCCTCTTCGAGATCCTCCTCACGATGTCCCACGCGGTGACAGACGTGATGGACCATTTTGCAGAGACCTCGGCTGCGCTCTCGGGAGGCTCGTCCACGATCGGCGGCGGCATGGGGATGGCCCTGAATATCTTCGTAGACTTCCCTGAAGATACGATGCGGACGTACGTGGTGACGATCCTCTTAATGCTGACCATTGCAAACATGTTTGCGGGAAGGATTGTCATGGGCGGCGACCGGTACATCTACTACTTCTTCGCAAGCCTGCTCTGTGCGACCACCGGCATCGTCTACATCGTTGCACCGATCATTGTGAGCGCATTCTTCACCATTCCAACATTTGCGGGGGTATAGCATGAAGGAGAACGTACGCCGGCCGCTCCTGTTCCTGATCACTGTCGGTACAGGATCCCTGATCATCATCATCGATGCCCCGGTCGAGGTCATCGTCGCGGGCACCGTGCTCGCAGGGTTTTGCGCGCTCCTCGTCACCGGAGCGCTGGATCCTGCAGACTTGAAGCCCTCACGACTGCGTGCCGCGCTCCGGGAGCGGCCAAAGAGGGAGAAGAAGGAAAAACCTGATACTGCAGCGCCAAAACCACCCCTCATTCAGAGACTTGCCTCCACCGAGATCGACCTCGCCGGCATGCTCGGGACTCTCACGGCATCGGTCCGGGAGGCGATCACGCATGCCCGTACCCCTGAAGGCGAGAAGAAGAGATCGATCAAGGAGATCGACGCCATGCTCGACCAGGCGGTCGACGGCTCGGCCCCCGATCAGGCCGCATCCCCGGCCCCCTCAAAGGCCTCCGGAGGTGTGGTCGATCCCCTCGCCGCGCTCGCGGACCTCGACCTCGATTCCCTGGACAACCTCGACCTTGATGAGGCTGCCGGTCCGGAGACAGCGTTTGAGTCTGACCAGATCTCCCTCCTCTCCGAGGAAGAGGCAAGCGCCGTATCAGAGATCCTCAAGGCGCACCAGAGCGAACTTGAGGATCTCGACCTTGACCTTCCCGGCGACTCCGGAATCGCTGCTGACCTCTCAGGACTGCCTGATATGAGTGCGCTGAGCGAGGAACTCTCAGCACTCGACGACCTTGACCTCGATGAGATCGAGATTGAGGGTGAGGAAGTCGATGATGAAGAGATCGATGCGGATGAGCCCGCCCCTGAGGAAGAGGTCCCTGACGAGCCGGGCGAGCCGCCGGAAGAAGACTTTGATATGGTCTCTTTCGCCTCCGGCGGCATGGTCGATGACGATCTGATCGCCGCGCTCAAATCCGACGTAAAGAAAAAGAAGTTTGTGGAGGATATCAGCCTGGTCCGCGAGCTGCGAGGAGAGAAATACTGCGCAAGAGAACTTGCTGCAGAACTTGAGGAGATCCTCACAATGCTGAAATCAAAATGATGATGGTCTTTTGTGAGGAAATAATACAGGAGGAGGTGCAACGGCGATGATGAAATCTGTTCCGGTGAAGATTGAGCATGAAGGGAAGTGGATCCCGACGACAATGGGCATCGGTGAGGACCGTATCCATATCGGCGCCCCCCTCGACTGCGAGATCCCCTATAAATCCATGGTCGATCTCGAGGAGAAGAAGAACCAGGTATTGATCACCGCCGGTCCGGATGCGGAGGAGACCTACCGCATCGCATCAGTTGAGAAGGTCCTCTCGGTCTTAAAGAAATTTATTATCACCCAGTGCAGCGCCTACCGGCTGAACGCCTTCTTTATGTCGCCCGCAATACGCGGAGGAGTGCTCGTTCAGGACGCCCACTGGGAGAAGGGCGCGATCGCAGTCATGAAGACCGGCATCTGGTTCGTCAGCCAGGAGAGCCAGGTCTGCATACCGCTGGGAGACGTGGCAGGCATCGAGTTCACGCGCCGGGAGATCCAGGAGAAGGATCTTGATGTCGTGAAGATCGACCATCTCATCGAGAACGAGGTCGTGACAAGTTTCGTCCTCTGCCCGAAGACAACGCTCCAGGTTCTCTACAACTTCCTCAGTGAGGCGACACAGAACTCAGAATATGAAGGAGAACTCGACCCGCTGACCGGGCAGGTGGCCATGCTGGTCTACAGCGGGATGGACTCAAGTGCAATCGAGAACATGCTCAAACTCTCGCACAAAGACCTCGACGCCATCTATGAGCGGCTCCTTGCCACCGGGTTCGCTGAGGTGCTCTACGTCAGGAAAGAGATACAATTGACCGCTAAAGGCGTCCGGTATATCTCTGATGCAGTAAAATCCTCAACAAATTAATAATCTTATTTTTCCAGAATACGAAGGTCTATATACAGTATTCTTCAAATACTCATTGAGTGGTGTTCGATGGGGAGAATCCTGATCGTCGATGATACAATGTTTATGAGAACGCTGCTGAAGAACATCCTCTTCTCCGGCGGACACGACATCGTCGGTGAGGCAGCCGATGGCGCGGAGGCGCTTGCCAGGTACCAGGAACTCAAACCCGACCTCGTCACGATGGACGTTGTTATGCCGAAAGTAAACGGGATCGAGGCGCTCAAGGCCATCAAGGCCGCCGACCCGGCGGCAAAGGTCATCATGTGCACGGCGGTCGGCCAGGAGCAGATGGTCAAACTTGCTATCAAGAGCGGTGCGAGAGGCTACATCGTCAAACCGTTCCAGGCCCCAAAGGTTCTCGAAGAAGTGAAGAACGTTCTCAGTGCGTAACCATGATACGGGTTCTGATCGTCGACGACTCACTCTTTATCCGGACGATCCTGCGGGATATGCTCAAAGGCAGCCCTGATATCGAGATCGTCGGGACGGCGGTCAACGGTATCGATGCCCTTGCGAAGATATCAGAGCTGAAACCCGACGTTATCACCCTCGATATCGAGATGCCCCGGATGGGCGGCCTTGAGGTTCTTGAAGCCCTCCAGGGGGAGAGCGTGAAACCGAAGGTGATTGTTTTGAGCACGCTGACGTCCCGGCAGGCCGATATGACCCACCGGGCGCTCCGTCTCGGGGCTGATGACTTCATGCTCAAACCAAGGGACGTCCCGAAGGTCAGGGGCATCGAGAGAGAACTCATCCAGAAGATCAAGAACCTCGTCTCCCTTCCGACGATCATAAAAACCCGGGAGACCCGGCAGAAGAGCGCCGATGCGGCAGTGCTGATCGGCTCGTCTGCCGGAGGACCGCCGATGCTTGATACACTCCTCTCCGCGCTCCCGCCTGACCTGCCCGCAGCGGTCGTCGTCACCCAGCATATGCCTGAGGGATTCACCGCATCGCTCGCCGAACGCCTGAACCGTGTCTCGCCCCTGCCGGTGAAAGAGACCACAAACGGAGACACCCTCGAGACCGGGACAGTCCTGGTCTCGAAGGCCGGATATCACACCGTGATATCCGGGATCTATGCAGCCGGCGGGAGAAACCACGGGCGGGTCATCCACTCGACCGCCCCTCCCCTGCATGCAGTCAGACCGGCCGTCGATAAGACGTTCACCTCCGCCGCGAACGTCTTCGGCCCGCGAACGGTCTCAGTGATTCTCTCGGGGATGGGAAACGACGGCGGTGAGGGTACTCTCGCGGTGAAGACTGCAGGTGGCACCACAATGGTATGCGCTGAAGAAGACTGCCTCGTCTACGGGATGGCACGATCCGCCCTCACCCGGAACAGCGTCGACAAGGTGGTTCCACTCGAGGGTCTTGCGCGGGAGATCGTAAGAGCGGTCAACAGGCTCGAGGTCAATCATGGTTGATGAAGAGGTATACCGGAAACTCTTTGTTGAGGAGTCACGGGAGAACCACGAGAATATCGTAAATAACCTCCTCGCCCTTGAGAGCGGGGAAGACCAGCAAGCTGCTATCGATGAGATCTTCCGGTCCGCTCATACGCTCAAGGGGATGTCGGCATCGATGGGGTTTGATGCAATGGAGCATCTCTGTCACTCGATGGAAGATGTCTTCTCGCTCATCCGCAGCGGCCGCCGGGAGGTGACTGTGTCCCTCACCGACCTTCTGCTCACCTGCACCGACGCGATCGAGGAGATGCTGGACGAGATCGAGGCGGGCGGGGCATCCTCAGATGAGGCGTCAGGGAGCCTGGTGCAGGAACTCCGGGCGTTCACCGAGGAAGCCCCTGATGACGAGCAGGAGACCCCCCATAAGGCAGTGGCAGCGGTAGAGGGGGTTGGTGGACCCGTCTACACGTTATCAGTCGCCATCGACCCCTCCTGCGCCATGAAAGACGTCCGGGCCATGCTGCTCCTGCAGAACCTTGACGAGATCGGGACGATCCTCGGAACAACGCCCACGCGGGACCTTATCGAGGACGGGAAGTTCGACGGACCGATTGAGATCCGGATCGCAAGCGAGGCGGGGGAGGAGGCGCTCCGGACCGTCGCCTCAGGTACCGAGATCTCGCTTCTTGAACTATCCCTGGCACCGGAGGTGCCGGAGGAGACTCAGAAGCCCGAACCGCCGGCGCCTAAGCCGGCCAGGGGCGAAAAGAGCCGCGAGATCAAGAATATCCGCGTCGATATCCAGCGGCTCGACCAGATGATGAATCTTGTCGAGGATCTGGTGATCAACCGCGGACGGCTCGAACAGATAGCAAGGAAGCACGGCATCAAGGAGTTTGATGAAGCGCTGAGTATGATCGGCCGTTCGGTCTCAGACCTCCAGAACCTCATGATGGGAATCAGGATGATGCCGCTTGACCGCATCTTCAACCGCCTTCCCCGTGTTGTGCGGGACGTCGCGACCCATGACGGAAAGGAGGTTGAGTTTACCATCGAGGGCGGCGAGACCGAGCTTGACAGGGGTATGATGGACGGGCTCTCCGACCCGCTCCTGCACATCATCAGGAACGCCGTAAACCACGGGATCGAGCTCCCGGAGGTCCGCGAGGCCAACGGGAAACCGCGGAAGGGCTCGCTCCGGCTGACTGCACGGAGGGATAAGGATAACGTCATCATCGAGATCGAGGACGACGGTGCCGGTATCGACCCTGAGAAACTCAAGGATAAAGCGGTGAACAAAGGCATCATGACGCCCGAAGCGGCAGCGGCCGCAACAAAAGAGGACCTCATCAACCTGCTCTTCGAGCCCGGGTTCAGCACGGCTGAGACGATCACCGACATCAGCGGCAGGGGTGTCGGTCTCGATGTGGTCAGGCAGACCATTGAGTCGCTCAAGGGGACCATCAGGGTCGAGTCCGAACTCGGCAGCGGGACGACGTTTGAGCTGATGCTGCCCCCGACGATGGCGATCATCGACGTCATGATGGTGCAGATCAACGGGAGGCGGTGTGCCATTCCGATCAGCAACGTCGTCGAGGTGGCCCTGGCCAGGCCGGAAGCGATCCACCGGATCGGCGATGCCGAGACGGTCCTGCTTCGCGACGAGATCCTTCCCATGTACCGCCTTGAGGATATGTTTGGCCGGGCGCAGAAGAGTGATACGCTCGTTGTGCTGCAGAACAGCGGCAGAAAATGTTGTATCGTCGTTGATACCGTGGACGGCCAGCAGGAAGTGGTGGTGAAACCGCTCTCCCGGCTTGCAGGAAGCTGCCGCGGGATCAGCGGGATCACCATCCCGGGAGACGGCGAGGTTGTGCCGGTTCTCGATGTGAACACGATTGTGTAGGAGACGTTTTCATGGAACTTGACCCGTTTCAGGCTGATGCGCTGAGGGAACTAGGGAACATCGGTGCGGCGCACGCTGCGACAAGCCTCTCACAGATGCTGATGAGCCCGATTGAGATGACGGTGCCGGAGGTGCAGGCAGTTGATATCGCTGATATGCACAACTACATCGGCAACGAGATAGCAGCCATTGTCGTCTTCCAGATCCAGGGGGAGGTCGCGGACGGAGGGTATATCGTCGTCAGCATGCCTCGGGAGACCATCGTCCGGCTGACGAACCAGATGCTCGGCACCACCGACGCCGACCGCGAGATCAACGAGATGGACCAGAGCGCCGCAATCGAGATCGGGAATATCATGATATCGGCGTTTCTTGATGCGACCGCCGAACTTCTGGAGATCATTATGCTGCCGTCCCCGCCGGCGCTGGCCATTGATATGGCGCATGCCGCCTTTGAGTCCATCATAGCACAGATGGCCGGTGACGTGAATGATATCCTGATCTTCAACACCGAGCTTACGAGCGAGGCGCCGCCCATCTACGGGAGCATCTACATGCTCCCGAAACCAGAACTCATGCAGCAGTTGTTCACGATGCTGGAAGACCTGATGACGCCGCTCACCTGAAAAGCCGCACGAATAGCATGGATAACAATTTTTTTGGTGAAGAGAAGGCTGTAATCCTGGGCCTTGGCGAACTCCGGGTCGGGACGTGCCCGATGGGGACGATCGGGCTTGGTTCCTGTATCGCACTCATCCTGCACGACCAGAGGCAATCACTCGGGGGGCTCGCACACATCATGCTCCCGGAAAGCCGTGGGAACACCGACCGGCCCGGCAAGTTTGCGGACACCGCCACAAGTGCCCTCCTCCTGGAGATGGAGAGGCTCGGGAGCACGAGGTCCGCGATCACGGCGAATGTCATCGGCGGTGCGAGCATGTTTGAGTATTCGGCAAACTCCCTGAATATCGGGGAGAGGAACACTGCCGCGGTGAGGGGGCTGCTCAACGACCTGGGTGTCAGGATCGCGCATGAGGAGACCGGCGGGAAGGTTGGCCGGTCGGTGTATTACTGGCCCGAGAAGAAGGGCCGCCTGATCATCAAGAGGGCGGACGGAACATGTACCAAACTCTTATAATCTCTGCTGTTCTGGCATCTCTTCTCATTCCTTTATCATCAGCCATCTACATCGAAGTTCCCGACTACGATACAGGTATCGCGTCCGCCGGGGTGAAGGATGTGACCAACGGCAGGTATGGGGATGTCATCTTCGCGACCGATAGCGGTATCTCTGTGTATACGGCAAACGGGACCTGGTATTCGGTCAACACGAGGCACCCCGGGGAGACAGCCTACGGCATGCTCGCGCCCCTCAATATCATGGTGAGCGCCGTTGCCCTGGACTCCGGGGGCCACCTCTGGATAGGCTACCCGAACGGGCTGCAGTTCCAGACCGGGACCGGGTACGAAGTCATCCAGGACCAGCAGTTCCTCAAGAACCTGAACATCAACTGCATGGCGCGGTGGGGAGACGAGGTCTGGGTCGCCACCGGGCGGGCAGGCCTCCACCGTTACCACAACGGGAACTGGACGTGGTACAAACCGCTCGGACCCGAGAACCTGGGGTGCTATACCGTCGTGAGCATGGCGGTCGATGCCGCGAGCGATGCGCTCGTCATCGGGTCGGAGCGAGACGGCGTCCAGGTGCTCCGGGACAGGGCCGGGGAGGTCCGGTTTGAGCCGGTGGTCTACGCAAAGGACCGGGACTTTGACAGACCTTCCTGTATTGCGGTTGATGCTTCAGGTAGTGTCTACGTGGCGGACTCAGGGAATAAGCACATCCAGAAGTTTGATAGTTCCGGCAATCTCCTTGCAACGTGGGGGGGACAGTACAGTGAGTTTTCCTGCCCGGATGATATCACAATTGATGCTTCCGGCAACATCTACGCGGTAGATAGATGGAACCACTGCATCCAGAAGTTCAGTAATTCCGGCAACCTCCTTGCGACGTGGGGGTCATACGGTACCGGCGAGGGTGAGTTCCGATCTCCGGCTGGTATCGCCATCGATGCTGCCGGCGACGTCTATGTGGCAGACATGGACAATAGCCGTATCCAGAAGTTCGATAGTTCCGGTAACTTCCTCACAATATGGGGGATGCGGGGAAGAGGGGTCGGGGAGTTCCAGTCGCCGGTCGGCGTTGCAGTCGACACTTCCGGCAATGTCTATGTGACAGATCCGGTGAATAAGCGCATCCAGAAGTTTGATGGTTCCGGCAGATATCTCACGAAGTGGGGGACACCGGGCAGTGGCGACGGGGAGTTCCAGTGGCCGACCGGCATCGCCATCGATGTTTCCGGCAACATCTACGTGTCTGACCGGGATCGTATCCAGAAATTCGATAGTTCCGGCAGCTTCCTGAAGAGGTGGGGATCGCTGGGTACCGGGGATGGGGAGTTTCTGCCGTCGGACTACAAGGTAAACATGGCAGTCGACGCCTCCAGCAATATCTACGTGATAGATCCGGATAATCACCGCATCCAGAAGTTTGATGGTTCCAGCAACCTCCTCGCAAAATGGGAGTCTGAGAAACCCGGTGGCGGTGAGTTCCTGCGGCCGGAGGGCATCGCCGTC